>ENA-OQCD01000148-OQCD01000148.1-human-gut-metagenome-genome-assembly--contig:-NODE-148-length-18332-cov-4.488382_pt1 | contig 18332 bp, 26 predicted proteins | sample MGYA00242755_ERZ504571 | MGnify/ENA primary metagenome ERZ504571 (study PRJEB26092, sample SAMD00036274) | human gut metagenome | host: Homo sapiens | study: EMG produced TPA metagenomics assembly of...
CTGCGGCACGGCATCTGCGTTGCCAAAATGCTCGATAAGACATCCAGTATTATCTGCGCTTTTGGCTTGGCATCTGCCGCACCTCGCTCGCCGTATCGGCACTTAGAATTATGCGGTATTGCCTAAAGCAATAACAGGTGTACCGTGTAGGTTTTGACAATTCCGGCTTTATTTCTTATAGCAAAGCCGCTGCTGTCAGTTCGTTCTAACTCTTGTGCGTGGTAACATTGTGCGGATTGAAATGGTATAGGAGAGTGCTCCCCTGCCGGATGCCATTGATAGCGGCTGCCAGCGGACGGAGGGTGCGCCAAATGAGGAAACGCAGCATGTTTTTTTGAAAATACCCTATTTATGCGACCTTGACACCGCTCGCTATAAAGGAAGGCTGCAGAGCCGCAACCCCGGAATGACCGGCATCAGCTTACACATTGATCAACATACAAAACAATAAAACCCCTGCCGCCGTAGAACAATTACATTCTACAGCGGCAGGGGCTGCTGCTTTGATTGGGCTATTTACTGCTTGATGATTGCCTTATTTTTATAGCGCTTGCGCACGGCACCATATTCCAGGTGCGGCTGGCCGCCATTCACTGTGTCCGCATCAATGGTAACACGGGTAATAGTGGGGTCAGACGGAATTTCGTACATGATGGGGATCAGGATATCCTCCACCACGCTCCGCAGGCCGCGGGCGCCGCTCTTGCGTGCAATGGTCTTTTGGGCGATAGCACGCAGGGCAGCATCCGTAAAGGACAGTTCAGCGCTGTCCATAGCCAGCAACTCTTTGTACTGGCGCACAATGCTGTTTTTCGGCTCGGTCAGAACACGGATCAAAGATTCCTCGTCCAGCGGGTCCAGCACCGTCACAACCGGCAGACGACCGATCAGCTCCGGAATCAGGCCAAACTTGACCAGATCGTCCGGTTCCACTTTGCGCAGCAGCTTTTGACGGGTTTCCTCGCTGTCCAGGTTGGTGCGCAGCTGGCTGCCAAAGCCGAGGGTGCTCTTGTCGGTACGGGTCTGGATCAGCTTTTCCAGGCCGTCAAAGGCACCGCCGCAGATGAACAGGATGTTCTTGGTGTTGATCTGGATGAATTCCTGCTGCGGATGTTTGCGGCCGCCGTTGGGCGGCACATTGCTGACAGTGCCTTCCAGAATTTTCAGTAATGCCTGCTGCACGCCCTCTCCGCCAACATCGCGGGTGATGGATGGGTTCTCGCTCTTGCGGGTGATCTTATCAATCTCGTCCACATAGATAATACCAACTTCGGCTTTGGGAATATCAAAGTCCGCAGCCTGAATCAGCTTGAGCAGAATGTTCTCAACGTCCTCGCCAACGTAACCGGCTTCGGTCAGGGTGGTGGCATCCGCAATCGCAAACGGAACGTTCAGCATTTTGGCAAGCGTCTGGGCCAGCAGGGTTTTGCCGGTACCGGACGGGCCAAGCATCAGTACGTTGGACTTTTGCAGCTCTACATGGCTTTCCTGCCCGGAAAGAATGCGCTTATAATGATTGTAGACAGAAACTGCCAGCACGCGCTTGGCATCGTCCTGACCAATGACATACTGGTCAAGGCCAGCTTTGATCTCAGCAGGCGTCATGATGTTGACATCCGCCAAAGGGTCAACGCCGGAATGCCCGCGAGAAGCCGCAGCGCGGCGTTCCGGCGTTGCGCGCGGCGGTTCGGGTACGTTGCCATCCTTATACAGGGCACTGTAGCACATATCAATGCAATCTTTGCAGATGTTTACGCCGGGGCCGATGATAAGCTGATCCACCTGGCTTTGGGAACGACCGCAAAAGCTGCAAATCATTTCACGTTTTCCGTCCTTGCCGGAAATCGAATTTGCCATTTCCTAATTCCCCCGGTTTTAGTGTTTTACAATGATCTCATCGATCAGGCCATAGGCCTTGGCTTCCTCTGCGGTCAGGTAGTTATCGCGGTCAGTATCTTTCTCCACAACCTCAAGAGGCTGGCCGGTATACTCGCTGAGCATGCGGTTCATCTTTTTCTTGATCTGCACAAGGTGGTTGGCATGGATCTGGATGTCGCTTGCCTGGCCGGAAAGGCCACCGCCCTGGCCGCCGGAAATCAGCGGCTGATGGATCAGGATCTCAGAATTCGGCAGGGCGAAACGCTTACCCTTGGTGCCGCTGGCCAGCAAAAATGCACCCATGGAAGCAGCCATGCCCACGCAGATGGTGGAAACATCGCACTTGATATACTTCATGGTATCGTGGATGGCCATACCGTCGGTAATGGAACCGCCAGGGCTGTTGATGTAGAAGCTGATATCTTTTTCGGGGTCCTGCCCTTCCAGATACAACAGCTGTGCAATGATCACGCTCGCGGAATTGGGGTTGACATCCTCGCTCAGAACGATAATACGGTCGTTCAACAGGCGGGAGAAAATATCATAGCTGCGCTCACCGCGCGCAGTCTGCTCAACAACATAAGGTACCAGGCTCATTCGGTTCCCTCCTTAAAACAATGGTAATGGTTCCGGGCTGTTACAGCCCGGAGAGCGGAGAACAAATCTCCATGATTCGATAAGAGCCGATACAACGGCAAAGCACGCTGTATCGGCTTTTATACAATCTTGCTATCGGGCAAAGCCAAGGCTATGGATTAGTCCTGCTTTTCCTCTTCTTTGGGCTCAGCGGTCACAACGTTAGCCTTTTCCTTAACAAAGTCGATTGCCTTATTGATTGCCAGGTCAGCCTTAACAGCAGCGGCGTCCACAATGCTCTTAACCTTGTCGGCTTCCATCTTGTAAGCGTCAGCAATGCGCTTAACTTCTTCCTCGAACTCCTCGTCAGAAGCGGTGATGCCTTCCTTGGCAACGATAGCTTCCATTGCCAGGCGCATCTTGACCTGCTTGTCAGCCTGCTCCTTGAACTGTGCACGGAACTGCTCGATGTTCATGCCCATATACTTCAGGTAGTCAGCCAGCTTCAGACCCTGCTGAGAAATGCGGTACTCGAAGTCCTGAACCAGCTCGTCGATGCGGCTGTCAACCATGGCGTCAGGAATATCAGCCTTCATGTTGGCGATAACCTGATCCATCAGATCGTTCTCGACCTTCTGCTCAGCCTGCTTGTCCAGATTGGTCTTGATGTTGTTGCGGATGGAATCCTTCAGCTCGTCCAGGGTGTCGTACTCGCTGACGTCCTTTGCAAAGTCGTCATCCAGAGCGGGCAGCTCCTTGTACTTGACTTCATGCAGCTTGATCTTGAAGGTTGCATCCTTGCCAGCCAGCTCGGCAGCGCCGTATTCCTCGGGGAACTTGACGTTGACGTCGAACTCTTCGCCAGCGGAATGGCCAACAACCTGATCCTCGAAACCGGGGATGAAGGAGCCGGAGCCCAGAACCAGAGAGTAATGCTCTGCCTTGCCGCCCTCAAAAGCCTTGCCATCAACAAAGCCCTCAAAGTCGATATCAACGGTATCACCGTTCTCAGCAGCGCCCTCACGGGTCAGCAGACGGCCGTTGCGGTCCTGCATGCGCTTCACTTCGGCGTCAACATCTGCCTCGTTGACATTCTTGGCTTCTTTGGTCACAGTTAAACCGGCATACTCGCCTAGTTCAACTTCGGGCTTGACAGCAACCTTGACCTTCAGCACAACGCCATCAGCCTCAGACATGGAAACGACCTCGGGATCGGGGCGGCCGACAACATCGATCTTTGCTTCCTTCACAGCGGCCTCATAAGCTCCGGGAACAGATCATTGACAGCGTCATAATGGAAAATGTCAGAACCGTACATCTTCTCGATCATATGACGGGGAGCCTTGCCCTTGCGGAAGCCGGGAATGGCATATTTTTGCCTTCGCGCTTGAACGCATTGTTCACAGCGGCCTTGAAGGTCTCAGCGTCGATAGAGAACTGCAATTCTACCATGCTCTTTTCGAGCTTTTCACAGGAAATCAGATTCATTTGAAAATCCTCCAAACATAGAAATACAATGTATTATATCATGTACCGGCAAAGAATACCAGCCCATTTTGAAATAAAATTCCCCTTACAAGGCAAAAAAATTGAAAAAAGCTGCAAACAAATGCTTTAATCACAGATTTTATAAGGGCAAAAATGCAAACCGTCCGCCGAAACCAGCTTGTAGCGGATACCATCCACTTCGCGCTGGATAGCCCCGCGGATGGACTTTCCGTGCAGGTGGCCGTAATAACATTGCTGCACGCCAAACTCATGCAGGATATCCACCAACGGCTGTGCGCACCCGCCGGGATAAACTGGCGGGTAATGCAGAAATGCAATTTTCTGTGCGCTCCCCCCTGCCTGCAGCGACATGCGCAGGCGGCCGGCTTCGCGCGCCATGATCTTGGCATCTTGGGCGTGGTATCGTCAAACGGCCAGCCGCGGGTACCGCACAAGGCATAATCCCCCACCATGCAGGCATTGTTATGCAGGATGTGCATGGTATCAAAGCCGTTTTCTGTCAGGTAGCGCTCCATCTTGCGGGCGGTCGTCCACCAATAATCATGGTTGCCTTTCAGCAGCCATTTTTGACCCGGCAGGTTTTGGATAAATGCAAAGTCGGTTTTGGTGTCCTCCAGCTTCATGGCCCAGCTGGTATCCCCCGCCAGAATGACTGTATCCTGCGGGGAGATCAGCGTGCGCCAGTTTGCTTCCAACTTGGGCAGATAGCCTTCCCAGCCTTCAAAAACATCCATCGGCTTATCCCCGCCGAGAGAAAGGTGAAGATCACCAACCACAAAAAATTGCCATATGCACCCCCGGCAGTATATTCTGGTGTATTCTGCCCATACTGATAGAGCACGCAAAAGCAAACGCTTTTGTGCCTTACCAAGAAAGGAGAAGCACCATGATGGAAGAAAACGTAATCAACGGAATTTGCTGTGATGTAGAAAACTGTGTGTACAACAATGGCTCCTGCTGCTGCACAGCGCATGAGATTCACGTGAACCACCGCGCCAACAACGGCACAGAAACAATGTGCGAAACCTTCAGCGAAGTATAACCACAGTTTACCGGCGGCTGCCGGGCTGCGTTTGCGGGCCTGGCAGTGCTTACTTAATGCGTGTAATGCACGCCCCTAATGCCGCTTATTTCAGCGCGGCATCCCGGATGGCGGCAGGCTCAATGACGGTATTGAACCGCACCGGCAGGGTGTTCAGCACGCTGAGGGAAGCCGGAACCGGGCAGCCGGTTTTGACATTCAGAGCAGCCATGGCGGCAAAGTCGCTTTCCGGGGCAGTTTCACCCAGCGCGGCCAGCACATCGCGCGGGAACTTGTACGGGCTGGCGGTGGAAAGCACCACCATAGCGCCGCGCTGCGCACCGTCTCAGCTACGCAGAACGCAACGGCGGTGTGGGTATCGCAGAGATAATTGTCCTGCTCAAAGCGGGCATTGATCTCTGCAGCGCCAGCTGTATCATCAGCACAGCCGCAGGCAAAAGATGCCTGAATGCGGGCCAGGGTCTCGGCATCGACGGTGTACATACCGGTCTTTGCCAGGTCAGCCATCCAGCCTGCCACTTTGGCGCTGCTGCCGCTGACATGGTACAGAAGGCGCTCCAGGTTGCTGGAGATCAGGATATCCATGGACGGCGAAGTCGTCTTGTAGAAGGTGCGGCGGGCATCATAGGTACCGGTCTTGATGAAGTCGGTCAGGACGTATTCTTGTTGGAAGCGCAAACCAGCTTGCCCACAGGCAGGCCCATCTGCTTGGCATAATAACCCGGCCAGGATATCGCCAAAAGTTTCCGGTCGGCACGCAGAAGTCCACCGGCTGTCCCCAGGCAACATTGCCCTGCTCCACCAGGCGGAAGTAGGCATAGAAGTAGTACACGATCTGCGGCACCAGCGACCCCAGTTGATGGAGTTTGCGCTGGACAGGCAGATATTGCGCTTTTCCAGTTCTTCAGCAACCGAAGCATCGCCAAACACGCGTTTCACGCCGGTCTGGGCATCGTCAAAGTTGCCGTTCACGGCATAGACGGATACGTTATCTCCTGCCTGGGTGGCCATCTGCAGGCGTTGGATTTCGCTGGTACCGGCATCGGGATAGAACACTTCGATCTCAATGCCCGGCAGGCCTGCATAACCAGCCAGCGCAGCCTTGCCGGTATCGCCGGAGGTTGCCACCAGAATGCGGGTCGTTTCGGTGCGGCCGTGGTTTTTTGGCCTGAACCAGCAGTTTGGGCATCAGCTGGAGCGCATAGTCCTTGAAGGCGCAGGTCGGGCCGTGCCACAATTCTAGCGAGTACAGGCCATCGTGAACCTTCTGGACATAACCCGCCTTACCGGCAAAGGCATCTCCATAAGTTGCAGCGGCAGCTTCACCCAGGAAAGCCGGGTCATAATCTGTCAAAAAGCCAGCCAGAACTTTCTGGGCAAGCTCCGGGTAGCTGAGGGATTTCCAATCTTCCAGCTCTGCCTTGGGGAACGCGGTGGGAACGAACAGGCCGCCGTCCGGTGCCAAACCGCGGAGAATGGCCTCCGACGAAGAAACGATGGTGTTGGGATCGCGTGTGCTTTGGAACTGCATAATCAAACCCCCTATATATTTTTCATCTCTATCAAACCTTTCCGCACAGAAAGGCCTGTTTTTTCTAGCACAGCAAAAATAGGTTGCACATCCTGTTTTGCTGTATCCAAAACAGCTCAAAATAGGCCCCGCATCATTCGCTGGCAAAAGCATCCCGGATGCAGTGGACCTGCCAGCCGGAACCGGCAGGCAGAACTTCCACCACATCAAAACGGATGTTGGCATCAGCATACGGGCTTTGCTGAAGATACTGGCCTGCCGCGGCAATCAGACGTTGCTGTTTATAATAGTCCACCGCTTCGGCTGGGGCGGCGCGCTGGGCGCTGGTGCGGGTCTTGACCTCGGCAAACACGATGGTGTCTGCCCTATATAAGATCAAGTCCAGCTCCCCCATGCGGGTGCGGTAGTTATGGTTCAGCAGCAGGTAGCCCTGCCGGATGTAATACTTAGCGGCAACAGCCTCTCCCATGTGACCCAAGTCAGCGCGGTTCATGGCCAGTAGCCCTGCTTTTTCAAGAAGCTGCGGCGGTAAAAATCCTGAATGCCATATTGTTCAATCAGCTCATAATGGAGCTTGGTGGGATAACCTTTATGTTTGGCCAGCTGGTACTGCGGGTACTGTTTATCCAGCTCCAGCATGTACCGGTCACGGCTGACTTTGGCCAGAATGGAAGCCGCCGCAATACTGGCGCTGTTGGCGTCACCCTTGACGACAGCCTCGGCAGGCTGGGCCAGATTGGGCGGGCAGCGGTTGCCATCCACCAGAACATAGTCCGGCGTAACGGCCAAACCGGCCACCGCCTGCTCCATGCCGTCCATGGTAGCCCACAGGATGTTGCGCTCGTCAATTTCCTGCGGGGAGATAAAAACGATCTGGTAGCACAGAGCGCGGGCAATGATCTCGTCAAACAAGGCCTCGCGGCGCTTCTCGCTGAGCTTTTTGGAGTCGTTGACTCCTTCAATGGGGTCATCCGGGTTCAGAATGACGGCGGCTACGCAGACCGGCCCGCACAGGGGGCCGCGTCCAGCTTCGTCCACGCCGCAGATGTTGCCATGCTCGGCGCGCTTTGCTGCGTCAAATGTATACAACGCGGGGTTACTGCTCGTCCTCATCGGCATCATCGCCTCCCAGTCTGTCACTTCTGCGCGCTGCGGCGGGCGTTCCAGCGAGATACGGCCCCACTTGCTGGCGCGGAATTCCCCGACCAGCATTTTGGCGGCACGCTCGGTGTCAACCTCGCCGCCGGAAATCAGCATACCGCGCTTGGCACCGATGGCCTGCAAAAGGTCATATGGCGGCAGAGCCAAAGCCTGCTCATCCAGCTTGTAGCGCTCCATCAGGCGCTGCGGATAGATGGCCCGCACGCCGGACAGCAAACCACAGGCAAGCTCCTCGATATCCAGGATATCATCTTTGATGGAACCGATGAACGCCAGATTGGTGGCGGTTTCCAGACTGTCAAACTTTTTCCAAAGCACGCCGGGCATGTCCATCAGGTCGTAATCATCCACGGTGATCCACTGTTTGCCGCGGGTAACGCCGGGTTTGTTGGCCGCTTTGGCGCGGGCAGCACCGGCAAAGGAATTGATGAAGGTGGATTTGCCCACATTGGGAATGCCCACCACCATCACACGGATGCGGGCACCGATCATGCCTTTTTTGCGGCGGCGCTCCATCAGGGCGGAAAGTTCTTTTTCAATGGGGCCTTTGACTGCACCTGCCTTGCCGCTTTGTTTGGAGTTCATGGGCAGGCAGCCAGCCCCGGCACTTTTGAAGTAAGCCAGCCACTGGGCAGTGATATCCGGGTCCGCCAGGTCGGCTTTATTCATAATATACAGGTGCGGCTTGCCGGAGGTGATGCGTTCAATTTCCGGGTTCAGGCTGGAAAGCGGGATGCGCGCATCCAGAAATTTGTAAAACACAATCCACGTTGCGGATCTCGGTTTCCATCAGGCGCAGGGTTTTGGCCATATGGCCGGGGAACCATTGGATCGCGCGGCGGTTGATGATATCTTCGCTCATCTGCTTCTCCTGTCAATATTTTTGAATGGTTTTGCCCATCACATCCCGGATATCCACAAAGCCGATATCGGAACGGCGGCTGTCCAAAGAATTGTTGCGGTTATCCCCCATCACAAAGATGGTGCCTTCCGGCACGGTGACGGGGAACGTCATATCCAGGCGGGTGTAGGTCGGTTCCGCGGTATAGGGTTCGTCCAGTGCTTCGCCGTTGCGGTACACGGTGCCGGTGGTAAAATCAATGGCGATCGTATCACCTGCCACGCCGATGACGCGTTTGATAAGCGTTTGGCCGTGCGGGGTGTAGGCGTCGATCACGACGATATCCCCATGGCTGGGCTGGTACGGCAGACTGTTGATGATCAGCAGCTGCTGATCATGCAGGGTGGGGTCCATGGAATGCCCATCCACACGGATGGCCCGTGCGGCAAAGGTGAACACAAGAGAAAGCACAGCAACCGCCAGAATGATGGAATCCAGCCATTCCAGCAGGTTTTTGTTCTTTTTGCAGCGCTCTGTTACAGCGGCACTTGCCATAGCCAATCAAGCCCCCCTTGCCTGGCATAGAAATTGATAAAACAAAAAGGGAAGAACGCCAACCGTCCTCCCCTTTTGCTGCATATTGGCCGATAATCAGACGCGAGCCTTGACCTTGGCGGCCTTGCCGGTGCGGCTGCGCAGATAGAACAGCTTTGCACGGCGAACCTTACCGCGGCGAACAACCTCAACGTTCTCGACGAACGGGCTGTTGACCGGGAACACACGCTCAACGCCAACACCATAAGAGGTGCGGCGGACGGTGAAGGTCTCCGCGATGCCGCCATGCTTCTTAGCAATAACGGTACCTTCGAAAGCCTGGATACGCTCCTTGTCGCCTTCCTTGATACGGACGGCTACGCGGACGGTATCGCCGACTTCAAACTTGGGCTGGTTCTCTTTGATCATGCCCTCGGTCATTTTCTGCATTGCGTTCATTGATGAATTCCTCCATTGTTTTGCGACGTTCATACCCGCTTACAGCGGCAGAGGACCGCCTGTATAATGATGTGTCATTACCCCGCCGATGGCTCGGCGGCACTAACGCTTAAGTATAATAACATACCCTGGCAGATTTTGCAAGGGCTTTTCGGCAAATTAACAAAATTCTTCGTTGTTTTTTGTGTAAAGCTTCGTGCGCAGCACGCTGCACAGCCAGGGCGGGATGTTGTACTGCTGCTGCAAATAGCCCAGCAGCAAAGCGGGGTTATAGTTCGGTGCTTCGCCGGAGCCGCAGGGCAACACCAGGTTAAACTGCAGCTGCTCCCCTGCCTGTTCATATTCAACATGCGGGATAATGGTTTCAGGTCCAGCTCTTTCTGGCCGCGCTTGGTCTTTTTGACCACCATGGCGTTTTTTCGGCTGCGTTGTAAGCATCCAGCGCAGCGGCGGCGCTGGCGGGCAGAGTGACAAGATAAGAAGCATGGTCGATCTCCGCTACCTTATTCTGCGCCTGTTGGGCGCTGAGCACCTTGATACCGCGCGGCATGTAGGGCTGCAAAACATCGCACCAGGTATCCAGCTGGGGGTTCTCAGCTTCGGTTTTACCTCGCAGCACTCACACAGGCTTTCCTGCCCCAAAGACAGCGGGCACGCAAAGGAAAGATAGATATGCGGGTTAAAGCCCTGGGTGTAATACACCGGCAGACCGCTGCGCTTTAAGATGCGATGGAACACGCGCTGCAGGTCCAGCAGCGAGATATAGGCAGCTTCGCCCGTTTTTTCAAAGCGAATTCTTACTGTAATCAAAGCAGGGTCCTCCCAGCAGTTTATTGGCACCGCAGGCCGAGCACTGGCGGTTGCAGGGCTGTGTGGTCTGCGCCTGCAGGGCCTTTTGGTATTCCCGCACCAGGTGGGCATGGGTCACACCCACATCCAGGTGCGACCACGGGGTTACTTCATCCAAGCCCAAGGCGCGGTAGTTATAAAAATCGGGGTCCAGGCCGCAGGCAGCAAATGCTTCCAACCAGCGGTCATAGCTGAAGAACTCCTCCCAGGTATCAAAGAATGCGCCGTTGTGATAGGCAGTTTCAATCACGCGGCCCATGCGGCGGTCACCCTTGGCAAACACACCCTCCAGCACGCTGGTGGCGCTGTCGTGATAGTTGACCTTGATTTTGCGCGAGTGCACACAGCTGAGCAGGTACTTCTGCTTTTCGCGCAGGGTTTCGCGGCGGTCCTGGGCGCAGAACTGGAACGGGGTATCCGGCTTGGGCACAAAGCAGGCCACGCTGATGGTAACCTGCACGCCCTTGCCTTTGGGGTGCTCCATGCTGTAATACAGGTCCACTACCTGCTGGGCGGTATCGGCAATGCCTTTGATGTCTTCCAGTGTTTCGGTGGGCAGGCCCATCATAAAGTAGAGCTTGACGGAGGTGTAGCCTTCCGCGAAGGCAATGCGGCAGCCGCGCTCGATCTGGTCCCAGGTAACGTTTTTTGTTGATGACATCGCGCAGGCGCTGGGTGCCGGCTTCCGCCGCAAAGGTCAAGCCGCTTTTGCGCACCTTGGTGGTTTTTTCCACCAGAGACTGCGAGAAGTTGTCCACACGCAGAGACGGCAACGACAGGCTGACATGGTCGGTCTCCGCCCAGGAATTCAGCTCGTCCAGGATATCCTCCAGACGGGAATGGTCGGAGGTGGACAGGCTGGAAAGGCTCAGTTCATCGTACCCGGTGTTGCGGCACAGCACACGGGCGCTTTCGCTGATGAGCTTGGGCGAGCGCTCGCGGAACGGGCGGTACAGCTGGCCTGCCTGGCAGAACCGGCAACCGCGCACACAGCCGCGCAGAACTTCCACACAGGCACGGTCCTGCACAGCACCCACCATGGGCACAACAAAATTTTCCGGCGGAACAAAGCTGTCCATGTCCTTCACAATGGCCTTGGTCACACGTTCCGGCACACCGGGGCGGTTAGGCTTGATGCTTTCCACCCGCCATCCGGCAGGTAGGTTACATCATAGAAGGACGGCACATACACGCCGGGAATTTTTGAAAGTTCAAACAGCAGCTGGTCCTTGTTCCAGCCAGCCTTTTTACCTGCTTCCACGGTGGCGCAGATGTCCTGCAGCATCTGTTCGCCTTCGCCCAGCTGCATGATATCAAAGAAATCCGCCATCGGTTCGGCGTTGCAGACGCAGGGGCCGCCGGAAATGATCAGCGGCCAGCGCTCGTCACGATCCGCAGCGCGCAGCGGAATGCCTGCCAGATCCAGCATGGCAAGGATATTGGTATAGCAAAGCTCGTATTCCAATGAGAAGCCAACGATATCGAAATCCGTCAGCGGGTCCTTGCTTTCCAGGCAGTAGAGCGGAATATGCAGGCGCTCCATCTGCTCTTTCATGTCCACCCAGGGCATAAAGGCTCGCTCGCACCACCAGTTTTCGTGGCGGTTAAGCAGCTCGTACAGGATTTTTTCGCCCAAAAAGGACATGCCGATCTCATAGGTATCAGGGAAGCAGAACGCCATGCGCACATCAACGTTTGCTTTATCTTTATAGGTGCAGCCCGGTTCACCACCGGTATAGCGGCCCGGCTTTTGAACCAGACTGAGCGCTTCTTTCAACTTAGGGGAAAATTCGGCCATGTTGCCATCCTTCCATACCCTGCAGCACAGGTGTTGACCGCAGGCAGTTATTGTTCATTTATTGCTTTACACAACTTTTCTATTTTATATGATAGCCCAAAACAGCGCAAAATGCAACCTCAATTCACGCAGGAATGCTTCTGGGTTTGGATCTTGAAACGAAACAGGATACCCAGGTTGGAGTTGATCTGCCAGCCATCCAGCCCATGGATCGGCAGCAGGTTGAATGCCCCCAGAAGCAGATTGGCCGCGATGAAATAACACAGGCGGTAACTGGCAGGATGGCCCAGCAACCAGGCAATGCCCCCTGCCGCCAGCACCAGATTGACCGCTGGCCCCGCAGCGGCAAGAATGATAAACTGCTTTGGCGTCAGCACCACCCCACGCAGGGAAAGACAGAAACCGGTTGGACAGATAATAAGCGTTGGGGGCAAACGGGTCAGCAGTACCCACACCAGCAGGTGGCCGCATTCATGCAGGCAGGAGCACAGAAGCCCTAGGCGGACAATGCCGGTGTGGTCAACGGCCAGCGCAAAGCGAGGAGAAAGAGTGTCCAGACCGGGTGCGCGATACGGACGGCTAAAATGTGGTGCGGCTGCTTCATGGTTCCGCCTGGAGACCCGCTTTGGCAAGGGCCCGGGTTGGGTCATACCGCACACCGGCGTGCAAAAGCTCAAAGTGCAGGTGCGGGCCGGTGGCGTTGCCGGTCTGCCCCACGGTGCCCAGGCACTGCCCCGCCTGAATCTGCTGACCCTGGCGGACAAACAGGTATTGCAGATGGGCATAGATCGTTTCATCCCCGCCGGGGTGCAGCAGACGGACATAATTGCCATAGCTCGCATGATTCCGGGCTATGCGCACCACCCCGCTTGCGGCAGCATAAACCGGTGTACCCTGCACAGCGGAAAGATCCGCACCGGTATGGAACTCCTGTGTTTTGCCTGCACGGGATCAATACGGGTTCGTAAGCGGAGGTTTCAACAGCAGGTTTGCCCGGCAGAGGATATTGGAGCATAACCCCCGGCAGATATGCTTCGGCGCTGGCCAGCGGCTGGCCGTGGACAGTGCCGGTGCGGGCGGCGGTTTCCGGCGTTTGGGCGGTGACTTGCCGCAGCACCCCGCAACTCGGCAAAAGTTTCCTGTGTAAAGCGCACGACATTGCGGGAGCCATCCGTGTTCCAGAAATCGGGGCCGGGCTGGGCCAGCGCATAGCGGTAATCGGTGCGCAGCGTGCTGTACAGCGGCAGTTCCAGCGCGCGGGCAGCGAATACCCCGGCGGCAATCAGCACGCACAGGATGATCTGTGCCCACAGCAGCGTATCATATTCGCCGGGCTCCGCCGCAGCGGGTGGCGCGGGTGGTGTATCAGTATGTTTGGCGGCATTCTCCCACATAGGCAGTCCCTTCTTGCATTGCGGCATATTTTGTATATATGCAGCGGGGGCGGGTGGGTATGCAAGAAAGCGGGGCGCTGCATCACAAGTACCGTGTAAAGTTCTGCGGACAGACTTCCCGAAAAAGCAGCTTCCGGTATAGAAAAACGGAGCACCACAATGCAGTGCCCCGCTTTATCTGTTTTATCAATTTACCAAAGATATTGTGAATCTGATTCTGGTTTAGTCACCCAGTACTTTGCGCAAGGTTTCCAGATACGCTTCCAGCTTTTCTGCGGCTTGGCGAACAGACCAAGACCTTCCACATCCAGCGTGCATTCCAGGCTGGTGGAATCGGCGCTGCCCAGCAGGATGGCGGTAAAAGCGCCGCGGATCTTGCCGCGGGTAAAAGTGCAGCTGATACGGCGGGGCTTATCCAGCTTGTCAAAGTGGATATCCGTGGTAGTGCCGTCCTTGTTTTTCTCAACAATGTGCATGCCTTCCAGGTCAACCTCCGCCGAAGCAACAGTCGGGTTCCAGCTGTTCAGGGTGGGGTTGGTCATGTACAGCCATACTTTGTTGGGAGCGCAGCCATAGGTTGCTGTTACAACACAGGTTTTCATACGTTTATGTTCTCCTTAACCGTTTTACTTTTGGCGGTTCCATATCATTCCGGGGCTGATGCGGCATCCCTGCCGTCAGGCGGGAATGGTGCAGAACAGCCTTTGCGGGGGTTACTTTTGTGGCCAAACAGGCTGTCAAGAAAACCGCGGAAGCGCTTATTTTCCGGTTTGTGGGAATGGGGCGTGGGGCGCTTGGGCTTTGAACCGGTTTGGCGGCAGCCTTTCTGGTGGGTGCGGCGGGGTGTGCGGTTTCAAAGCCGTGCTGGAAGTAGCCATACATTGCCATCTGGCTGTCCACCGGCGGCTCGCCCTGCTTAGGCTTTACGCGGGTATATATGCCATCAGGCTGCATTTCCCGTGCATTGACGGTATCCCGCAGCTGTAGGTCGAGGATGCCGCGCAGCTTTTTGGCAATCTCACGATCATCCACCCCGCACGCCGACTTCGACACGACGCTCGGTGTTGCGGGTCAGGAAGTCGCCGGAGGCGATATAGATGGTCATGTCTTCGCCTTCACCGAAGCAATAAATGCGGGAATGTTCCAGATAGCGGCCAACGATGCTGCGGATGTGGACGTTCTCGGTCTTTCCAGGCACCCCTGCTTTGATGCAGCAGATGCCACGCACGATCATATCCACCCGCACACCGGCGCAACTGGCCTCGCTGATCTTGTTGATGATCTGCGGGTCATTGATGGAGTTGTTTTTCAAAATCATGGATGCCGGAAGCCCGCGGCGGGCGCGGTCAATCTGGCGGTCCATCTGTTCCAGCAGAACGCTCTTGAAGCGCAACGGTGCCACCAGCATGGTATCGGCCTCACTGGTCAGGCGCTGCAAAGCCATATTGTTGAACACTGCGCTGGCTTCCTCGCCGATTTCCTGCCGGGTGGTGATGAAGGAAAGGTCAGTGTACAGCTCGCTGGTTTTTTCGTTATAGTTGCCTGTGCCAATCTGGGTCAGGTAGTGGTATTTGCCGTTCACCTTGCTGGTGATCAGGGTCAGCTTGGAATGGACTTTGTAATCATCAAAGCCATAGAACACCGTGCAGCCAGCTTCTTCCAGCTGTTTGGACCAGTCGATGTTGTTCTGCTCGTCAAAGCGGGCGCGCAGCTCCACCATGGCGGTAACTTCCTTGCCGTTTTCCGCTGCATTGATCAGCGCCTGCACGATCTGGGAATCGCTTGCCATGCGGTACAGGGTCATTTTGATGCTGACAACATCCGGGTCGGAACCTGCTTTCATCAGCATGCGGATGAACGGGCGGATGCTCTGGTACGGGTAAGAGAGCAGAACGTCATGTTTGTGGGCTTCGGCATACAGATCATAATCCGCGGGGGCCTGAATCGGGCGGGCTGGCGGATAGGAAAAAGCGGGGTTGCTGTCTGCCGAAACGCGGCTGGCCAGGCGGAACAAAAGCCCAGGGTCCAGCGGCGAAGTTTGGGTATAGCAGCGGTCCGCCGGGACCACCAGCTTGTCCCGCAGGAACTTGACGATCTCCTGCGGAGCGCTGGGCCAGAATTGCAGGCGCACAGCGGCCAGCTTGCGGCGCTTTTTCAGCAGCTCGCTCATCACATCGCGGAAGTCGATATCATGATCCATCATGCCCTCGTCCACCGTGATATCCGCATTGCGGGTCACGCGGAACAGACAGGCGTTCTGCAGCGTGCTTTTATTAAAGATGCTGGCGGCGTAATGGGCGATCAGCTCATCCGCAAAGGCAAAGCTTGTGGTGCCGTCTGGATTTTTGATAAACAGCAGCTGCTCAAACTGGCCGCTGAGGGGGATAATGCCGTAATATACACCGTCACTCTTGCTGTTGAGCTGGGCGGCATAATAAATTTCTTTATTGCGCAGGAACGGGAACGGGTGGCGTTGGTCCACCACCTGCGGGCTCAGGATGGGCAGGATTTCAGAGGTGAAATATGCTTTCCAGTAGTGCTCCTGCTGCTTGTCCAGGTGGTCAAAATCGACCTTGATGTACTTGTTCTCTTTCAAGGCGGAAGTAAGTGCTGATAGTATTTATCACACTTTGCCTGCAGCTCCGCTACGCGCGGGGTGATGGCGGCGATCTGTTCCGATGGCGTCATATGGGTGACGATATCCAGCTTATTGTTTTTCAGCAACGTCTGGTCATACAGCGAGCCAACACGCACCATAAAAAACTCATCCATATTGCTGCCGAAAATGGCGGCAAATTTGATGCGCTCTGCCAGGGGAACGCTTTTTTCTTTGGCAAGGGCCAGCACGCGGCTGTCAAAATCCAGCCAGCTGAGTTCCCGGTTGATAAAAATGCTCTCCGACGGGTTTTCCAAAACAGGTTCCTCCTTACGGATGTTCAGGGGTGTTGAGCGAGGCTAAAATCAGTTTTTATTTTCTAGCTCCGCCATCGGGCAGCGGGGTCAGCCGCCAACGGTAATATCACTTCCCCACTGCTGCACCATGCGCTGGGATATTCCTTTCACGCGGGTCAGGTCTTCCGGCGCTGCATAGGGGCCGTTTGCCGCGCGGTCCGCCAGAATGGCTTCCGCTTTTGCCTGCCCAATGCCGGGCAGCCGCATCAGCTCTTCGGCCGAAGCGGTATTGATGTTGACTGGCCCCTGTTCTTCCCGCGTGGGTTCCGGTGCAGGTTCGGCCTGTGCCAGCAAAACAGGCGGCTGATAGGCAGCCGGGGCATAACCAAACTGCCAGACAGGAGCGATCCAGAATAGCGCACCAAATACGATCAGCGCAAGGGCGGCAGCACCGGCCAGCAGGGTTTGCTTTTCGTTCATCTGCATGGCGGGCTCCCCTTTCCTTGGGTGGCAGTATCTGGAAGTTACTCTTTCAAAATATTATAGCACAGTCTCACAAAATGTTCACCCCTGTCAAGAAGATTTTTCAGTGATTTTACATCCAGCCTTTTCTGATGTGATTTGCGTGCGGGGGCGGCACTTCGGCATCCACCATGATAACATCTGTCCCTATGGTTTTGACAGCGGCCCAGGGAATGAACAAATCATCGTCCCGCCCCAGCAAGCCGAACATTCGGGCGCGGCCGTGCAGGACCACCTGGGTGATCTGGCCATCCTCAAAGGCAAGGTCATCAATGCGGCCAAGGTTCTCCCCTGTTTTCAGCTGAATCACATCTTTCTCGCTCAAGTCACGCAGTGTCATGCCACCACCCCTTTTCCCATTTTGCACCTATTACAGATTATGCTGTAAATAATTTATTTGTGCTTTGGGGCAATTATGTGTATAATAAGGGATAATACAGACTGCTATGCAGGTATGATGTAAGCCAAAACCGGAGGGATAAACCGTTTATGTATAAAAACATCATTTTTGATCTGGGCGGCGTTGTGGTGGATTTTAAGCCGCGGGATTTTTTGATGGATCATTTTTTGAACAAGAGCGCCGAAGATGAAGTGTTTGATTTGACCTTTGGCAGCAAAGAATGGGAAGAGCTGGACCGCGGGGTCATCAGCCGCGGCACTGCTAACCGCCTGATGCTGGAAAACGCTGCTGAGCGCGGCCGTACCTTTGAGGTGCAGGCTGTCATTGATGAATGGCAGAGCATCCTGCACACCAACAAGCGCACGGTAAAAACGATGTGCAAGCTGAAGCTGGCGGGCTACCGGCTGTATTACCTTTCCAACATTTCGCAGGACGTGATTGACGAAATCCGCCAGCGGGACTTTTTCCCGCTGTTTGACGGCGGCATTGCCTCGTGCGAAGTACACCTGAGCAAACCCGACCCGAAAATTTTTGGCCTGATGATGCAAAAATACGGCCTTGCCTATGACGAAACCATTTTTGTGGATGATACCAAGGTGAACGCCCAGGCAGCCTATAACCTGGGGATCACGGGTATTTTGTATAAGGGGCCAAAGTCTTTCCAGCGTGCGCTGGGGCTGTGCGGGGTCAAGATGGAGGCCGACAACAAGCGGCAGGCGTCACCGGAAGCACCAACGGAAAATCGAGGCTGACAAAACCATACTAGGGTGTATCTGAAAAGTCAAAAATATCGTCTATTTCTTTGTTTTCAGATACACCTTAGGGCAATACCGCATAATTCTAAGTGCCGATACGGCGAGCGAGGTGCGGCAGATGCCAAGCCAAAAGCGCAGATAATACTGGATGCTGCAAAGGTGAGCGCCGCCAGTGGCGGAAACAGCGAACC
>ENA-OQCD01000149-OQCD01000149.1-human-gut-metagenome-genome-assembly--contig:-NODE-149-length-18320-cov-4.415380_pt1 | contig 18320 bp, 28 predicted proteins | sample MGYA00242755_ERZ504571 | MGnify/ENA primary metagenome ERZ504571 (study PRJEB26092, sample SAMD00036274) | human gut metagenome | host: Homo sapiens | study: EMG produced TPA metagenomics assembly of...
CCTTCTTTGCCTCCGCCTTGGCGGCGAACTTTGCGTCGTTCACCACAAAGCGCTCGTGGGTGCCGCCGCCTACAGGGCCTTTTTTCGTCGTGCAGGGCCACCTTGAAGGTGAGCTTGCGGCCTTCCACCGCCACCAGCTCGCTCTCGCAGGTCACGGTCATGCCCACGGGGGTGGGGGCGGTGTGCTCCAGCTCGAGCTTGGTGCCCACCGAGCCATTGCCTTCGCCCAGCGCGTCGGCAACGCTCATCCAGCAGGTCTTTTCCGCCAGAGCCACAAGGGCCGGGGTGGCAAACACCTCCAGCGTGCCGCTGCCCATGGTCTTTGCGGTGTTGGCTGCGGTGACGAGCACGCTTTGTTCCCCGCGGATACCGGTTTCCAATGTCATATACTTTCCTCTCCTTTTGCGCGCCGTATGGCGCATTTTATTTTTGAACACCTTTATAAGATACCACATTTTGCACCAGAACGCACCCTATTTTGCACTTTTTTGTGAATTTCTCTTTTTCTTTTTGCGCAAACGGGCTGCCAAGTCCTCTCTCTTTGGGAGAGGTGGCACCGAAGGTGACGGAGAGGGCGAGGACACTGACCATGCGGCGACCTCTTTTTTGTTTTCGCCTTCCCTCCAATCCGCATCCTTATTGCGATTCAAAAACGCAAATTTTTCTGCGTTTTAAGGCAAATTTCATTAATTTAGAGCAGACACCGAAAATCTTTAAAAAAGCCTTGACAAGGAGCATTCCGTGTGCTACTATGAACACATGAACAAGCGTTCATGTGAATCCACAGCGAAGGGAGACATCAACATGGCGGAAATAAAGGAAGCAATGCCCGTGCCGCAGCCGGAGGCCTTGGATATGCCGGACGACGAGGTGCTGTACGAGTTGGCCGACCTGTTCCGGGTGTTCGGCGACTCCACCCGCATCAAGATCCTGTATGCACTGCACGACAACGAGCTGTGCGTGCAGGACATTGCAACGCCGTGCAGCTGAGCCAGTCGGCGGTGAGCCATCAGCTGCGGGTGCTCAAGGATTCCAAGCTCGTGCGGTTCCGGCGCGAGGGCAAAACCGTTTACTACGCACTGGACGATGACCATGTGCGCAGCATCCTCTCCATGGGGATGGATCATATCGAAGAATAACGAAAGGCTGGTATTACTTATGAAGAAGAGCTACAAGATCGAAGTGGACTGCGCAAACTGCGCTCAGAAGATGGAAGACGCTGCCAACACCGTTGCAGGCGTGGCAAGTGCTACCGTCAGCTTTATGACCCAGAAGATGAAGGTGGAGTTCTCTGAAGGTGCAGACCCCCACGACACCATGGTGAATGTTCTGGCCGCCTGCAAGAAGGTGGAGGACGACTGCGAGATCTTTGACATCTGATGCGCGGCAGGTTGCTGCACACGATCAACAGCCTCGCCCTCTCCGTCACCTGCGGTGACACACTCCCCCTTTTGTCGCTACGCGACATCTTCCCCCGGCCGGGGGGAAGTCTTTCTCAAAGAGGGAGGCTCGGCCATTGGCAAAGAGAGTGAAGTTGCGTGGACTGCAAGGGCGTCTCCCTTTGGGAGAGCTGGCAAATCCAAAGGATTTGACTGAGAGGCGAGCCCGCTAAAGAAAAAAGCATCTGCAGCAAGAATTCGTAGATTTTCTGAGAGCTCAAACGAATGTGCAGATGCTTTTTACTTTGTGTGCGATTGTGTTGTGCAATAACTTTTTCTGTTGAAAAATCAGACAGTTTTCAACAGTTTCCACTCAGTTTTCAACACCGTTTGCGGAAAAAGCATAAAATAAACGTGGAAAAGCGCTTTTACGCCTGAAAAACTGTGTGGAAAACACGGGTAAAACCGTGGAATATCCATTTTTATGGGGAAAAGTTGTTGAAATCCCCGCCCGCCGCAGCGTGATGCGGCCCATGGATCCCGCAAAAAGGAGAGTTTTGTATGAACAAAAAGCAGAAAAAAGAACCTGCAGCGCATCATCATTGCGCTGATTTTGGTGCTCATCCTCAAGCTTTTGCCCCAGTTCCCCACGCCGGTGGAGCTGGTACTGTACTGCGTCCCGTATCTGGTGGTCGGCTGGGACGTGCTGCGCAAGGCACTGCTTGGCATCAAGAACCGTCAGCCCTTTGACGAGTGCTTCCTGATGGCCGTTGCCACTGTGGGTGCATTTGCACTGGGCGACTACGTGGAGGGCTGTGCCGTTATCATCTTCTACCAGATCGGCGAGCTGTTCCAGAGCGTGGCCGTGGGCAAGAGCCGGCAGAGCATTTCCAGCCTGATGGACATCCGCCCGGACTACGCCAACATTGAGGGCGAGGACGGCAGGCTGGAGCAGATGGACCCGGACGATGTGGAGATCGGCACCGTGATCGTGGTCCAGCCCGGTGAGCGCGTGCCCATCGACGGCGTGATCGTGGAGGGCGCTTCTGCCCTGAACACCGCCGCCCTGACCGGCGAGAGCCTGCCCCGCGATGTGCAGACCGGCGATGAGGTCATCAGCGGCTGCGTGAACATGACCGGCCTGCTGAAGGTAAAGACCACCAAGGAATTCGGCGAATCCACCGTTTCCAAAATTCTCGATCTGGTGGAAAATTCCAGCATGAAGAAGGCCCGCGCCGAGAACTTCATCACCCGTTTTGCCCGTGTGTACACCCCCGCCGTGTGCTATGGCGCATTGGCTCTGGCCTTTATCCCGCCCATCGTGCTGCTGCTCATGGGCCAGCCCGCCCGCTTTGGTGACTGGGTCTACCGTGCCCTGACCTTCCTTGTTATCAGCTGCCCCTGCGCACTGGTCATCAGCATTCCCCTGAGCTTCTTCGGCGGCATCGGCGGTGCATCTGCCTGCGGCATTCTGGTCAAGGGTTCCACCTATCTGGAAGAGCTGGCCCGCACCGGCATCGTTGTGTTCGACAAGACCGGCACCCTGACCCAGGGCACCTTTAAAGTGGCCGGCATCCACCCCGCAGAGGGCACCAGCGAGGAGCAGCTGGTGGAAGCTGCCGCGCTGGCCGAGAGCTGGTCCAAGCACCCCATCTCCCTCAGCATCAAGGCCGCTTACGGCAGGGAGATCGATCCGAACCGTGTCACCGATGTGCAGGAGCTTGGCGGCCACGGCGTGACCGCCAAGGTGGACGGCAGGACCGTTGCTGCCGGCAACGCCCGCCTGATGGAAAAGCTGGGCCTGAAGGCTCCCGCCGTCAGCGAGACCGGCACCATCGTGCATGTGGCCATCGAGGGCATGTACGCCGGTTATCTTCTGATCGCCGATGTGGTGAAGCCCCACAGTGCACAGGCCATCCGGGGCCTGAAGGATGCCGGTGTGCGCAAGACCGTGATGCTGACCGGCGATGCCGAGCCGGTTGCAAAGGCCGTTTCCGCAGAGCTTGGGCTGGATGAATACCATGCGGGCCTGCTGCCGGGCGACAAGGTAGACCAGATCGAAACGCTGCTCGCCGCAAAGCGGCCCAAAGAGAACCTTGCCTTTGTGGGCGACGGCATCAACGATGCCCCGGTGCTGTCCCGTGCCGATGTGGGCATTGCAATGGGCGCTCTTGGCTCTGACGCTGCCATTGAGGCCGCTGACGTGGTGCTGATGGACGACGACCCCGCCAAGATCGCACTGGCCATGCGCATTGCCCGCCGCACGTTACGCATCGTGTACCAGAACATCGTGTTTGCACTGGCCATCAAGTTTGCCTGCCTTGTGCTGGGCGCGATCGGCATGGCCAGCATGTGGACCGCCATCTTTGCCGATGTGGGCGTGATGGTGCTGGCTGTGCTCAACGCCACCCGTGCCCTGTACACCAAGGATCTGGCGAAAAAGAATGAACAGTAAAAAACAGTGCCGGACAGCCTGAAAACTGTCCGGCACTGTTTTTATATATGAGGTGCATACAGGCGTTCTATTTCATGCACAAGCTCCGGTTCTTTTTCGATATCAAATTTTCTGGCAAACATGCAGGGCGATGCTTTCAGCTGTTCCAGATCAGCGTATTTCCAGACCCACGGATTGCCTCTGTCCCAATCGATGGCACGGGCACTGGTATCACCCGGCCCCTGATAGATCTTATCCTGATACGGCGACTGCACGATCAGTGTCTGCACAAAGAACTCGTCCGAGCAAAAGGTCTTGTCCAGCACCTGCAGGACCCACTCTTCTTTTGTCAACAGATACCGTGCAAAGCCATCCGTGCAGCTGAACCATTGACTGCCCTTTGTGAAGTGAACGTCCTGATTGCGCTTTATTCTCAGCAGCTTCTGGCCCGACAGCAGGATTCCATTGATCACGCCGAGCACTGGATGGCGGCGCAGATCGATATTCTGGAAAAAGTGCCGGTAATAAACGCGCTCATCATTGAACGGGCTGAATGGGTGCGGGTCGAAATGAACAAATTCCTTGTCCGGGTTTGCCTCAAAGAATGCGCGGATATCTTCCGGTGGCTGAATCGGCAGATCCGCACCGGAGATCAGGTGGTAATGTTGGTATGGGCCGTGATCTACCGCTGCCTTGAGCAATACAAACTCTGCCTTTACTAAAGTAATACCACCCCAAACAGCGCTCGTTCTCTGTGCGTGGAAAACCTTGGCATATTTTACATATCGTTCAACGGTTTCTGGCTGGTAGTTTTCATTCTTGCTGTCCATATGGATGAAAATATCATTCCACGGTGCATCCAGCATCCGAAGCAAAGTCCAAAACATCTCATTGCACTGATGTGCCATAAGCATGTACGCCTGTTTTTCTCTTGTTTCCATCGCTTTTTCCTCTTACTTCTGCACCGCGTTTTCATTTTATTATAACAGAATCCTCTTTAAAAACAATCCCACCACCCCTTTTTTACAGCACAAAGCCGCTGCTTTCCCTTGCAGAGGGAGAGCGGCGGCTTTGTTTGGGTATGGAGAAAATGGAGGAGGTCTCAAAGTTTATCCGCGGAAAGCAGCGGTATATACCGCCACCACCTCGTCGCGGGTGGGGGTGATCTGGTTGGTGGACATGCAGGTGTCGTGCAGGGCAAGCTCTGCCAGCTCGGCAAAATCTGCAGGGTCCACCTTGTTCAGCTGCGCAAGGTTTGCGGGGATGCCCACCCCTGCACTGAGCTGACGGACAAACTGGATCACTGCCGGTGCGGCAGTGTCCGGGGTAAAAGCGCCCTGCAGGCCCATGGCAGCGGCAATGGTCATGAACCGCTCCCGACACACCGGGCTGCGGCTGTTGAAGGCCAGCACGTAGGGCAGCAGCACCGCATTGCACACACCGTGGGGCAGGTTGTAGTGTCCGCCCAGCGCGTGTGCCATCGCATGCACCATGCCAAGGCCCGCGTGGAGAAAGCCATGCCTGCCACATTTTCGGCGTAGGCCATCATGGTGCGGGCGGCTTCATCCTGACCGTTGGCAACGGCCCGGGGCAGGTTCTGCACGATCGCCTGTATGGCCCAGTAGGCATCCTTGTCCGTGAGCGGGTTGGCGTTTTTGGAAAGCGCCGCCTCGATGGCGTGGGTCAGCGCGTCCATACCGGTGGCTGCGGTGAGCTTGGGCGGCATGGAGGACATGAAGTCGGTGTCGTTCACCGCGATGCTGACCATGCAGTTGGGGTCCACCATGGCCATTTTGCTGTGGCGGACAGGGTCGGTGACGATGTAGAAGGAGGTGCACTCGCTGCCGGTACCGGCGGTGGTGTTCACCGCCACGATGGGCAGGCCGGGCTTGGAGGACTTGTTCTCGCCCTCGTACTGTTCCACGGTACCGCCGCAGGCCACCACGATGCTGGCTGCCTTAGCGGTATCGATGGCGCTGCCGCCGCCCAGAGCCACCAGCAGCTGCACCTGCAGGGTACGGGCTGCGGCAATGCAGTCGTTCACCACCTGTACGGTGGGGTTGGGCTGCACATTGTAGTACACGGCGTACTCCACACCGGCATCGGACAGTACCTGACCGACCCGGGCAGCGGCACCGGAATCATAGAGAAAGCGGTCCGTCACCAGCAAAGCACGGCGGATGCCCATCTTCTGAAGCTCCGGTCCCAGAAGACGGATGGCACCCTTGCCAAAAAAGCTGGTCTTGACGGCGTTGATGCGTTCTGCCATGTGTTCACCCTCCGCTTACTGTGCCTGACCGCAGACGATCTGCACCGGGTCCCAAATGGAACAGGACGAGGAGGAATAGACGAAATCCACCTGACCCAGTGCTTCCACGGTCATGCCAGCGCGGATGGCAACGGCAATGGCGTTGATGCGGGCCGAAACATTCTTTTCTCCCCATGCCTGCGCACCCAGCACCTGACGGGTATTGGCCTCATACACCAGCTTGATGGTGATGCGGTGGGGGTTCGGGCAGATGCCCGGACGGTCGGTGCCGGTGGCCATTGCACTCTTGACCCGCAGACCGGCCTTGCGGGCCTCGGTCTCGGTCAGGCCGGTGCGGGCGATCTCCAGATCCGCCACCTTCAGGCTGCTGGTGCGCAGAGAGCCGTCGCGGCAGGCTGCGCAGTCGCCCACGGCATAGATATTGGGCACACTGGTGGCAAGGTCGCACCAATGAGCACAGCGCCATTGGGTGCCAGCTGCGCCCCGGTACCGGCCAGCAGGCCGGTGTTGGGGGTAACGCCGATGGCTACCACGCAAAGGTCACAGGGGTAGGTGCCGCGGTTGGTCTGCACCTGCTCCACGAAGGTACGGCCCGGGAAGGAGCGCACCTGCTCGCCCAGATTGAACTGCACGCCCTGCGCTTCCAGCTCCTTCTGGATCAGCTTGCTCACCTCAGGGTCAAACTGGGGCAAAAGCTGCTGCTCTTTTTCAATGATACGCACATTGCGGCCCAGCTTGAGGAAGGACTTTGCGATCTCCAAACCGGCCCAGCTGCCGCCCAGGATCACGATGTCCCGCACATAGGGGGTGCGGACGAACTCCTTGAGGAAGATCAGATCTTCCACGGTCTTGAGGGTCTGCACGCCCACGCGGTCACTGCCGGGCACCTGCGGCACACGGTTGGAAGAACCGGTGGCCAGCACCAGCTTGTCGTAGTGGTCTTCAAACACGCGTCCGGTGGCAAAATCACATACCGTCACCTTGCGGGCGGCTGCGTCGATGCCGCGCACCTCATGGCGCAGATGTGCGGTGATGCCCTGCGCGTTCAGCTCAGTCTCCTTGGCCTGAATGGCCTTGTTCAGGCTGTCCAGATCCTCGCACAGGTAATGGGGCAGGCCGCCGGTGCCGCAGGAGTAGAAGCCGCCTTTTTCGTAGACGGTGATCTGCGCTCCGCGCTGGGCGGCGGCAAGTCTGGCGGCGGCCGAAACCCCGGCGCAATGCTGCCGATGATAATAATTTTCATTGTTTAAGCCTCACGATCCCGCCGGGAGGAAGCCCCTCTCTGCGGCAAAACTTGCAGGGTGTTACTTACTCAGGGTGGGAGGATTGTCCACGATGCCCACGATGAAAGCATCAATGGGCGACGGATGATCCAGACCATGCTGGGTGGTCTCGTCGGTGGTGACCAGAACCATCTCGCCTACACCCGCGCCGATGTTGTCGCCCGCCACGATGGTATCCTTTTTGGAGCCGAACACCGGCTCCACCAGCAGGAACTTATAGCCTACAAGCTCCGGCATTTTGCGGGTGGCGACAACGGTCCCCTTGACGATCCCTAAAATCATAGCTTACTCCTCTTTGCCCAGCACGGTGACCAGCTGCCCCTGCTTGAGCAGGAAGGCATTGCCATCGTCCGTGTCGATGTGAAAATCCAGTGCACATTTGTCGTTTGCGCGGATCAGCACCCCGCCCATCACGCCCGGCTTGGGGCCGTCGATTTTTACCTTCACGCGGTCGCCGTCGGCAAGGCCGAAGGCGCTGCCTGTGCGGGAGTCATGTGGATGTGGCGGTCGGCGATCATCACGCCCTCCGGCACGGTCAGGGTGCCATTGGGGCCGCGCAGGGTCACGCCCGGCGTGCCCTTTGTATCCCCGCTGGAACGCACCGGCGCTTTGATGCCGATGTTGCGGCAGTCGGTCTGCGCCAGCTCGATCTGAGTGGCACTGCGCTCCGGGCCAAGGATGCGGACATGCTTCAGTTCGCCCTTGGGGCCGATGATGTCCAGACATTCCTCGCAGGCAAACTGGCCGGGCTGGCTCAGCGCCTTTTTGGGGGTGAGCTGGTAACCATAGCCGAACAGCTTGTCCACATCATCGCGGGTAAGGTGGATGTGCCGCACCGAGATGCCTACCGGCACCTGACGGCTGCGCTTTTGCAGCTCTGCCTGCACGGCCTGCGTGATCAGGAGCAGCAGCTGTTCCTGACTGATGTCATGGTAAACCAAGGCACAGCGCTCCTTTCTTATGCAGCGTCAGCGCAGGGTTCAGCGCAGCTCAGGCATGCACTCGGACACGCTTGCGTGCGGGCGGGGAATGACCAGTGCGCTGACCACTTCGCCAATGCGGGAAGCAGCGGTCTGGCCTGCCTCAACAGCAGCCTTCACAGCGCCAACGTCGCCCTGCACGAACACGGTAACAAGGCCTGCGCCGATCTTCTCCTGACCCACCAGAGAGACATCTGCGCTCTTCAGCATGGCATCGGCTGCCTCGATGGAAGCGGTCAGGCCGTTGGTCTCGATCATGCCCAGAGCGGCATCCAGCGGCACCTGCTCGCCTGCGGGCAGGCCGGACTTGCCGGTCGCGGGGCCCTTGGCAGGCATGATGCGGGCCAGATCTGCGTGAGGGCGTGCAATGACGTTGACGCAGAACAGCTCACCCACGCGGGAAGCAGCCTCTTCGCCAGCCTCGGTAGCAGCCTTGACAGCGCCCACCTCGCCGGTAACGATCACGGTGGTCAGACCGGCACCGATGGTGTCGGAACCAATGAACTCAACGTCAGCAGCCTTCAGCATTGCATCGGTAGCGTCGATGTTGCCAACCAGACCCTTCGTCTCGATAAAACCCAGAGCTTTCATAAGTTGTTCCTCCTGTCAGAACACTGAAAAAAAATTGTATGTGATGGTTTCGTCCTTCAAAAACTCAGATGATGCGCAGCCCGCCCTCGGCCAGCATGCAGCGGCGGCGGCGGCAGAAACTCTTTGCGCAGGTGATGCCCTCGCCGGTGGGGCCGGCAATGGTCATGGTGCAGTGGCCCTCGCCGCCAATGCCAACACCGGCCTTGGTGGCGCTGTTCTTTACGTAGATGGTGGTCTCAATGACCCGGGCAAAGCGGGTCATGTGATCCACATCCTTGGAGAAGATAGAAGCGGTGTGGCGGTTGCCGTGCTCGGCCACCACGGCATTTTCCACTGCCTGTTCAAGCTCTGGCAGCGCACGATGGGCAGCACCGGCATCATCTGCTCCACCAGAACGAACGGATGGTCGGCAGGCACCTCGCAGATGGCAAGGCGGCAAGTATCCGGCACATGCACGCCGATGGTCTCCAGAATGCGGGCGGCATCCTTGCCCACCCACTTTTTGTTCACCTCGTGGCCGCCGCCCTTCTTGGGCTGCAGCACGATGTTCACCAGCTGTTCGGTCTGGGCCTTGTTCAGCAGGTAGGCACCCTGCTTCTGCAGCTCGTGCAGCAGGCCGTCGTAGGCGTGTTCACGGCGAACACTTCCTTCTCTGCAAAGCAGAGGATGTTGTTATCGAACGAAGCGCCTTCGTAGATCTTGCGGCCTGCCAGCTCGATGTCTGCGGTCTCGTCCACGATGACGGGCGGGTTGCCTGCACCGGCACCGATGCACTTTTTGCCGCTGCGCAGCAGGGCGTTCACCATGCCCATGCCACCGGTGCCTGCCATCAGGCGGATCTTGGGGTTTGCGGCCATCTTGTCCACATTCTCCATGGTCGGCTCACGGGTCATGGTAATGAGGTTTGCAGGGCCGCCCGCCTCGATGATGGCGGTATTCAGCGCCTGCAGGCAGTCGGCAGACACCCGCTTTGCGCGGGGGTGCACGTTGAACACCACGGTGTTGCCGCCTGCGATCATGCTGATGGTGTTGTTGATGATGGTCTCGGTGGGGTTGGTGGTGGGGGTGATGGAGCAGATCACACCAAAGGGTGCGTACTCTTCCAGCATCAGGCCCGCGTCACCGCTCTTGGCTTCGGTGGTCAGGCATTCGGGGCCGGGGGTCTTGTTGATGACGGCCAGATGTTTTTCCACCTTGTCCTCATAGCGGCCCATGCCGGTCTCTTCCACGATCTTGTGGCACCACTCCTCCACATGTGCCCGGGCACAGCGGCGGATGGCTTCAATGATGCGCTGGCGGTCCTCGATCTTGTAGTTGGCCGCCCAGTCGCGCTGGGCTTTCCATGCAGCCTCCACTGCGTCGTCTACGTTCTCGAACACGCCGCGGTCGCTGCTGCACCGCCGGGTGCAGCGGTATAGGCTGCAGGGGCGGCGCTTGTCTGTGCACCACCCATACCGGCAAGCACCTGCTTGACGATCGCTTCAATTTCCTGCGAACTGATATCCATGGTTTTCGTTCCTTTCCGTAAAGGTCATATCCGTTGGATCAAACGAAACTTTTTGTTATTGAAAGCTCTTCAGCGTCCGGCGGATGACCTCGGCCATTGCGGCATCGCGGGCATTTGCGGACTTCGGTGCGGCCGGGGCCGCTTCCATTGCAGGGACTGCCGCAGGCTGTGCGGCGGGCACCGGGGCAGGGGCAGGAGCCGCCTGCTGTTTGGGCAGGGTGGGCAGCGCCATGCCCGGCTGGATCAGCCCGGTAACGCCCGGCAGGCTCACCGGCTGGGCAGGCTGTGCGGAGGGTACTGCCATTGCCACAGGCTGTGCAGCGGGCTGAGCCATGGGCTGCACGGCAGGTGCGCCGCACTTGCTGCAGCCGGTGCAGTGACCGCCGCAGCTGCCGCATTTGGAGCAGCCTGCGCAGCCCAGCTTTGCGGTGACGGCTGCGTAGTAATCCAGTGCTTCCACCAGATGGGCCGCATCTGCCGGGGTCTTGCCCCAGGTCAGGCAGCCGTCATTTTCCAGCAGGACAGCCTTATCGGTGCGGCACAACAGGCTGACAGCCTGTGCCTGTGCGTCCACGTTCTGGGCGGGCAGCAGCTGCACCCGTCCCAGCGCCCGCACTGCGGGGCTGAATGCTGCAGGCTGCACGGTCTGGCCCTGCATCCCCATCACAGCCGCGCAGGCCGGATAGGTGTGCATCACGCACTGGGCGTTCTCGTTTTCCTGATAGATTTTCAGATGGATGGGCAGGTCTTCGGGCAGGGGCTTGGGCTTTGCGCTGAGCATCGCCTTGCCATTCATATCCACGCGCACCAGCATATCCTGCGTGAGCGCGGCCTTGTCGGCACCGGCAACGGTCACCCACACGGCCTGCGGGCCGACGCGGACGCTCATGCTGCCGTCACCGGCCACCAGCCAGCCCTTGGCTTCCAGCCGACGTGCCATTTCCATGATGGCTTTTTTTGCCTCAAAGTCTGAGAGGTAAGTAACGCCTTGAATCACCATACGTTTCTTTCCTCCTTTTTAACGGCGCAGCGGCGGGATCTTGAGCATGGCGCGCACCTCGTCGGGAGTCATGGGCATCATGCCCTTGGACTTTACGATGTCCGACACCTTTGCGATCAGCGCTGCGTTGTTGTCCACATGGACACCCGGCGCGATCATGTCCGAATCCTCAAAGCCGATGCGCACGGTGGAAGCGCCCATATCCAGCGCAGTCTTGACCATTTCCCAGTCCTCGCGGTGGGCCTGCGTGTAGCCCCACAGGTAGTCGCCGTTTGGAAAGTTCTCTTCCAGCGCCTGGATCATGTGGCGCAGGGCCGGCACCGTGGCAGGCATCTCGCCGCCATGGCCGAACACCAGTGCAAACAGGATGGGTTTTACAAAGTGGAACTTGTCGTTCAGTTCCCGCACGGTGTTGATCATGCCCAGCTCAAAGACCTCGGTCTCCGGGATCTTCTTGTTGTCCATGATGGTCTTGACGCAGTACTCCACATCCTTGATGGGGTTCTGGTACACCGAGGTACCCAGATTCACCGAGCCGACATTCAGGCTGTTGGCTTCCACCCAGGAGGGGTAGCAGGGCTGCACACGTTCCTCAATGGTCAGGTTGGACACGCCGCCGGTGGAGATCTCCACCACGATGTCGCACATCTCGCGGATGTAGGCCACCGTTTCTTCCAGCAGGCTCAGATCCGGGGTGAGGTTGCCGTTCAGGTCGCGGCAGTGCAGGTGCACCATGGACGCGCCGTTTTTGTAGCACTCATACACATCCCGGGCAATGGCCCGCGGATTGATGAGAATGTCTGTGGCCGCAACGGGGGGCCACGGAGATCATGATTTTTTTTCATTGGATGAACACTCCTTGCATGTCGCATTGGAGAAGCTTAACAAAGGATGCTAACGTCATTTTAGCACAAACATCCTATCTTGTAAACTCACAGTCCCCCGCCCGCCTTTTACGGCAGGCAGGAGGCCTGTATGCTTACTTCTTCCAGAAGATGTAGTGATCCTGCACTGTAGCGGCGATCTCGTCCACCTGCCTGCGCTCGATCACACTGAGCAGCTGGCGGTGCAGCTCTACGAACCGCTCGATCTCCTCTTCGCCCTTGGCCAGCACCTTGCGGGTGGTCTCCAGACGGCTGGGCATCGTCAGCCGGGTGATATACTCGGTGATGGTGGCCAGCATGGGGTTCTGGGCCGCATTGGCGATCTGGGTGTGGAACCGGCTGTCCAGCTCCAGCACCTTGTCCACCGAAGGCTCCGGCGAGTGCATTTCGGCAGAAAGCTCGCCGAAGGTGCGGTACAGGTCCGGCAGAAAGGATGTGATATCATTGCGCTGAATGATAATATTCAGCGTACCGATATCGATGACGGAGCGCAGTTCCACAAATTCCTGCCAGCTGTTCTTCTGCAGGATGATGCTGTACAGCATCGGGTCCAGCATTTTCTGGTTGTAGTTTTCGCTCACAAAGGTGCCGTCGGCACGCTTGATGTACAGGATGCCGTAGGCTGCAGCTTTTTCACAGCTTCCCGCACCGAGTTGCGGCCCGCGCCGAACTGCTTGCACAGTTCCATTTCGGTAGGCAGCTTGTCGCCCGGATGCAGGGTGCCGTCGATGATCTGGGAGATGATCCCATCCATGACCTGATCGACTACAGACTTTACCGCATTCTTCTGTTTTTCAGGATGTTCCATTGACATAGTTCCGCCTCCAAATCCGGTTTGGTGGATATTCGGGGTCGTTCAACGTGGAACGTTCTGGGGCAAAAAGCCTCCAAACATCACACGTTGAACTTCCACCACTATTTTACCATATCTGAAAAGCGGACGCAACGGTTACGCCATCAAATAGGTGGGCAGCAGGATCAGCTGAGGGAAGGCGACCATCAGGGCAATGCAGACGAAGGTAGCCGCAATAAACGGCACCAATGTTGGGAACACCTCGCCGACCGTAACATCCATCAGATCGCAGGCAACGTAGATGCACATGCCCACCGGGGGAGTGACCAGACCAACACCGATGACCACGGTGATCAGGACACTGAGCACGATGGGGTTGATGCCCACGCCCAGAGCAATGGGATACAGGATGGGCATGAACAGGGTCAGCGTTGCGATGGACTCCATGAACATGGTGACGATGAAGAAGATCAGCAGGATCATGATGAGGATGACGGTGGGGTTGGTGGAGAAGCCCAGCATGGTCTTGGCCACCCACTTGTCAAAGCCTGCGGTGGTCAGCATGACGGTGTACAGCTTTGCAGCGCCGATAACGATGAAGATACGGCCGCTGGTGCGGACGGTCTCTGCAAAGGCAAACTTGATGTCCTCCCACTTGAGTTCGCGGTAGATGATGCCGCCGGCAAACAGACCGTAAACAACAGCGATCACGCCTGCCTCGGTGGGGCTGACGATACCCATGGTAATGGTGCCCACGATGATGATAGGCATGAGCAGGGCGGGCCAGCTCTCCCACAGGCCGTGCAGCACAGGGCCGATGGTGAAGTGACCGGGCTCCTTGGGCACGCCTTCTTTCTTAGCGAGGAAGTAGCTGACGATCATCTGTGCCAGACCGCACAGGATGCCGGGGATGATGCCGCCGAGGAACAGCTTACCGGTGGAGATGCCGCAGATACCGGCAATGACCACCATGGGGATGGACGGAGGAATGATGATGCCGATGGTGGAGGAAATGGCGGTAACGGCAACGGTAAAGTTCTTGGAGTAGCCCTTGCGGATCATTTCCGGCATGAACATGCCGGAAACACCAGCGGTATCGGCAACAGCGGAACCGGAGATGCCCGCAAAGATCATGCTGGAAAGCACGTTCACGTGAGCCAGACCGCCGTAGATGTGGCCGACGATGGAGTAACAGAAGTCCATCAGGCGCTTGGAAATACCGCCCTTGGACATGGTGAAGCCGGCAAAGGTGTACAGAGGGATGGCCAGCAGTGCAAAGCTGTTCATGCCCTCAAACATGCGCTGGGCAATGGTGACGGTGCTGCCGCCGCCCAGGAACAGGATGCCGCCCATGGCGGACAGGCCCAGACTCATGGCGATGGGCACACCCAGAAACAGCAGAACGAAGAATGAGATCAGCAGCCATGCGATCATTTGGATTCGCCTCCTTCAGGTTTCGTGGTAAGCTCAACCACCAGATTGAGAACGGCGGACAGGATGCACAGCACACCGGCAATGGGGAAGATGGTGTACACCTGACCCATGGTGAACTGCGGCATGGTGGAAACGGCCTGCTTTGCGCGGGTGCACAGCTGGTAGCCGCCGTAGGTGACCATGACGTAGAACAGGATGATGAACACATCACGGATGATGACAACGATCTTTTTGCCCAGCGGAGTCTTACCGAGGATGGAATCCACCACCTCCACGCGGAGGTTGGTGCCCATGGCGTTGATGCCAATGCAGGCAATGAGCATGGACCAGACGTTCAGATACTGGCTGCTCTCCATGTACCACTTGAAGCCGCCGATGCCGGGGATCAGGCGCAGCACAACGTTTGCGAACAGAATTACCATCATAGCCGCGCACAGAATGGCGGAAATGAGGGTGGTGATCTTGTCCAGAGTGGTTTGCAGTTTTTTCACAGTACAAACTCCTTTCCAAGTGCGATTCAGATAAAATGCAAAGGGACGAAGGGCACGCCCCTCGTCCCTTTGCTTCGGTTTTATTTCAAGGTTTTCTGGTCAGTGATCTCAGCGGGCTTCTTTCCATGCCTTCAGCTGATCCAGCAGGTCGCCGTAGGTATCAGCGTTGTCGGTCAGGACTTTTTCGGTCGCAGCTGCAAACGGAGCCAGTTCCGGGCTGTTGATCTTCATGCCCTTCTCTTCCAGAGCGGAGACCAAGTCGTTGGTCTGCTGCTCGTTCAGCTCACGGTCGTAATCGGCAGATGCCTTTGCAGCGTCGGAAACGATCTGCTGCTGGTCAGCGCTCAGCTTGTTCCAGCTGCTCTCGGCAATGGTAAAGCACATGCCGGAGTAGATGTGGTTGGTGATGCTCAGGTACTCCTGAACCTCGAACAGGTTGTTGTTGTAGATAACGGGGATGGGGTTCTCCTGTGCATCGTAGGTCTTCTGCTGCAGGGCCTGATACAGCTCAGAGAAGCTCAGCGGCTGGGGGTTGGCACCCAGAGCGGTCATGGTAGCCATGATGACGGGGTTCTCGGGGGTGCGGATCAGCAGACCGTTCATGTCGGCAGGGCTGTTGATGGGGCCCTTGGAGTTGGTCACGCAGCGGAAGCCGTTGCAGTAGTGGGCCAGCACACGCATATTCTGGCTCAGCAGGCCTTCCTCAGCGGCAGCCTCGATGTCGCTGTCCATGAATGCCCATGCATCGTCGAAGGTCTCGAACTGGAACGGCAGTGCGGAAATGCCCATCTTTGCATCGTAGGTGGCAAAGTTGGAAGCGTCGGTGATGATGATATCCACCGTGCCGGAATCCAGAGCGATAGAGTTGATCAGGTCAGCATCGCCGCCCAGCTGGCCGGAGGGGTACAGCTGAACTTCCACAGCGCCGCCGGTCTTTTCGGCAACTTCTTCTGCAAACTGCTTTGCGCCCTTTGCACGGGGGTCTTCTTCGTTGGTGGAGAAGCCCAGCTTCAGGGTGACAGCCGAGCCGGAAGCGGCAGCGGAAGAACCGGTGGAAGCTGCAGTAGAGGCAGTGGAAGCAGCAGTGCTGGTGCCGGAGCCGCCGCAGGCAGCCAGACCCAGAGCAGCAGCGGAAATGCCAGCCACCTTCAGGAAGTCACGACGGGAAATCATCTTTTTCATAAGAATTCTCCTTCAAAAAAATATCTTCTCCTGAGCCGGTCTCGTGCTCCGGCTCTTGTTCCTTTTTAATGGTGCCTTTCTTTTCCAGCGCCTTTTTCAGCTCGGCTGCACCAAAGCGGGGGCTGCTGAGAACCACCTTGCCAAACTTATCGGCGATATACTGTTCGCAGTAGGCCATGCTGCCCTGTGCAAACACGATCACGTCCACCTTGTCGGCAATGGTACCGGCCATCTCGGTCATGCGGGCCTTGAACTGGTCCTGATCCAGACCGAATGCACCGTCCACCAGACAGTCCACCAGTTCCACGTGCCTGTTGCACTCGCGGGCCATGCGCAGGATGGTGCCCTTGGTGGGTTCCAGCGTGGTGGGCAGGGTAGCCATCACGCCGATGCGCTGGCCCTTGCGGACAGCCTCGCGGCACATCTCCTCGTCCACGCGGACGATAGGCACACCAATGTACTTTGCCACGTCCTGTGCGCTGTCGGCAACTTCGCCCACGCTGCTGCACAGGTTCAGCATGGCATCCACGCCTTCCTCAGCGGCTTTCATGTACATGCCGATCAGGCGTGCTGCCGGTGCAGTGGTCACATAGCCTGCCGCGCGAACATCTGCCAGAATGCTGGGGTCCTGCAGGCTGTACAGCTCCACATCATCGCCCAGCTGCTTTTTGACCTCCTGCTCCACCAGTTCGATCAGTTCCGGGGTGGTGCTGGTATAGATCAGACCTACCTTCATAACGGAAAAGCCTCCTTTTGTTTTTCGCGTTCTCGTGCCGGACAAGCCCGCAGCAAAGGCTCTTTGCTACATCCTACCTTTAGTTCAATCTCAACAGCTTGTCCGTCTTTACATCCTACCATTAGATTACTCTTCGGCCCGCAAAAAGTAAATTGGCGAATAGCCGATATTTCGGGCCGGTTTTGGTCGTTCTGCACAAATGTGGGATGCAAGTGGTGAAAAATCCACTTCTTTCTGGACATCATCCCATCTTGCGGCGTATAATACCCTTAAAGAAAAAGACAGGGAAGGAGCCACCGGAACATGAATCCGTTTCAAAGTGATAACATCTGGAAAAAGAAGGCCCGGCAGGGCAAGGCGCAGCAGCATCCGCTCACGCCGCGGCAGGAGTGGCAAAAGCAGGTGAACAGCAGCAGCCTGTGGCTGGGCGGCGGCGTGGTGCTGCTGGCACTGTATCTGGCCGCTGTCCGCGCCGGCACCGTGGCGCTGGACGCAAGCGCCGTCGTGCTGATCGTGGTGGTGGGCTGCTTCTGCGTATACACTGCCGCATCCCTCGGCAGGCTGATGAAGAACAAGCCGGAGGAAAAGGCAGCAAAGAAGAAAAAGAAAGCCAAAAAAGAGTGATCGTTCATTTAAAATGGCTCCGCGTGCGCTGCGCCATAAACAGCGGAATTATTATTTTTGTATATTGCAAAGCCGGAATGACTGCGGTCATTCGGCTTTGCTTTTTCACGGGAAGGGGTCGTAACAGGTAGTGGCATTTGCTTCGCAAACCGGTCTGCGGCTCAAAAGTCCCACTGGGGCTTTCATGCCCTGCGGGCACCGCCGTCCTTTCTGGTTCTCTTTTGGCGCGCAAAAGAGAACGTATCCGGCGGCAATGCATTTTATAAAAGCCATACAAACCTGCCCCACACGAATACCCACTGCACAAGAAGCAGCTTATCTTCGTGAAAAAGCAAAACAGCCAGACCCGCGGAACTTGTCGGGGCAAGGCCCCTCCATCTTGCTCCCGCAAGAACGTTCTGCCGCTTGAAAGCCCCACTGGGGCTTTCATTGCTGCGCAACCGCGGTCTGGCTGTTTTGCAATCATTAAAAATAATTTTTCCGCTGAATATGCCCAGAGCGAAGCGGAGGGCATTCTAAATCATCAGAGTGTCAGCCCAGCAAAATTTCCACCGCTTCCCGCAGGGTGGACACTTCGCCCACATTGCCCGGGAAGATGATGTACGGAGTGCCGGGGAACAGGCTTCGGCACCGGTCTGCCATACCGGGATGCCCGGCCGGATCTGGCCAGCACCTGGCGCATTCACGCGCAGGGCCTTCACGCCCACGTCGCTGCTGGTGATGCCGCCCTTTG
>ENA-OQCD01000150-OQCD01000150.1-human-gut-metagenome-genome-assembly--contig:-NODE-150-length-18318-cov-4.062998_pt1 | contig 18318 bp, 21 predicted proteins | sample MGYA00242755_ERZ504571 | MGnify/ENA primary metagenome ERZ504571 (study PRJEB26092, sample SAMD00036274) | human gut metagenome | host: Homo sapiens | study: EMG produced TPA metagenomics assembly of...
TGCCCCGAAGCACGATGCGGGTACCGCAACCCGACATTATCGAGCATTTTGGCAACGCAGATGCCGTGCCGCAGCTGCCGGAGCGGTGCTTAAGCCGCAAGGCGGGAATTGTGCGGTGTTGCCCTATATAAGAATCACGGCATCAATCAGGAAGTCACGCAGCTTTTTGCTGCGGCTGGGGTGGCGCAGCTTGCGCAGGGCTTTTGCTTCGATCTGGCGGATACGTTCACGGGTAACGTTGAACTCCTTGCCCACCTCTTCCAGCGTGCGGGGGCGGCCATCTTCCAGGCCAAAGCGCAGGCGCAGGACCTTTTCTTCACGCGGGGTCAGGGTTTTCAGCACATCGGCCAGCTGCTCTTTCAACAGGGTCTGGCTGGCGGCTTCGGCGGGAACGGGGGCTTCCTCATCGGGGATAAAGTCGCCCAAGTGGCTATCTTCCTCCTCACCGATGGGGGTTTCGAGGCTGACGGGTTCCTGTGCCACGCGCATAATCTCGCGCACTTTGTCCACCGGCATATCCAGGCGCTCGGCAATTTCTTCGGCGCTGGGCTCATGGCCGTTTTCGTGCAGCAGTTGGCTGGAAACCTTTTTGACCTTGTTGATGGTTTCCACCATATGCACAGGGATACGATGGTGCGGGCCTGATCCGCAATGGCGCGGGTGATGGCCTGGCGGATCCACCACGTTGCATAGGTGGAGAACTTGAAGCCCTTGGTATGGTCAAACTTTTCAACCGCTTTGATCAGACCCAGGTTGCCTTCCTGGATCAGGTCCAGGAACTGCATGCCGCGGCCCACATAGCGCTTTGCAATGGAAACTACCAGACGCAGGTTGGCTTCGCTCAGGCGCTGCTTGGCGCGTTCGCCGTCCTTGCCGCCTTTCTGGATATCCAGGGCCAGCTGCACTTCCTCATCGGGGGTCAGCAGGGGCACGCGGCCGATCTCTTTCAGGTAAACCTTAACGGGGTCATCGATGGTAATGCCGTCCGAGGTAACGGTATCCTCAAAGTCATCCATCCCCTCCTCGCCCATATCGGCCACAGCGGACATATCAGTGGCGTCATCATCCACCACTTCAATGCCGTTGCTTTCCAGCTCTTCATACAGCTTTTCCATCTGCTCCGCGTCAATAACACGGCTGCTTTCTTCCATAGCGTCACTGATTTCGGTGCTGGTCAATTTGCCTGCACGGCGGCCCTGTTCAATCAGGTTGCGAATCGAATCTTTCTTTTCTGCCATAAGTAGTTTCTCCTTTGGTTTTTATTCTGCCCATCTTACTGGAACGGGATAAAACAACATGGTTTTGGCCGGGTGGAAATTATTCTTCCGGCGGGCGTTCGCCCACTTTTTTGCGGGCAAGGGCGGCAAATTTCTGCCGGAATTCATCGTCTGTGGTGCCTGCCACCTGGGCGCTTTCGGGGTTTGCGGTCTGCAAACGATCCAGCAGCATATCAATATCCCGGCGGGTCAGGCGGGTATCGGCGTTTTGGGCCTGGGCCAGCATCACCTGGCTGTAGGCTTTTTCCTCCAACAAGGGGGAAAGGGTCGTAGCGTTGGCGGGCTGGCCGCGGGCGGCGCAGTCGTAAATCGCCTTGATTGCCTGCTGCATTTCCGGCAGCACCACCATGTCAAGGTTCAGCCGCTCCCGGATGTAGGGGATGGCGCCGGCATCCTGCAGCATAGCCGCCACAAGCTGGCGGGCGGCGCTTGCGGCCCCCAGGGCAGCTTCGCCCCCGCGGTCATAGGGCACGCGGATATCCGCCGCAATCCCCTGGCGGGAAAGTTCGTTCTGCTCTTTGCGGCGCGCCCTGCGCCCGGCCCCGCGCACGGCGCTTTCCAGCTGGACCAACACAGCCTTTTTTATCAATGCCGGTCTGCTCCGCAATGCGCCCGGCATACACATCCCGCGCCGTGGGGCTGACCGCGCTGCCTGCCAGAATGCCGATGGCTTCATCCACATATTGCAGGCGCTGGGCATCGTTGCGCAGGTCATATTTTTTCACTGCCTTAGCCAGCTTGAACTCCAGCGGGGTTGCGGTGCCTTCCAGCACGGCTTCAAACCGGTCGCGGCCATAGGTGCGGATAAATTCATCCGGGTCCTTGGCACCGGGGATGTTCAGCACCCGCACCTGCAAATTGGTACCGGAAAACAGCGCCAAACTGCGCTCCGTTGCCTTCTGGCCTGCTTCGTCCGAGTCATAGCTCAGCACCACTTCGTCGGCGTATTCCGTCAGCAGCTTGACCTGCTCCGGCGTCAAAGCCGTGCCGCAGGCACAGACAGCGGTATCAAACCCGGCTTCGTGCATCGAGATGACGTCCATATACCCTTCGCAGAGGATATACCGCTTGGACGTTGATTTTTTTGCCACATTCAGCGCAAACAGCGTGCGGGATTTGTGGTAGACCATCGTTTCGGGCGAGTTGATGTATTTCGGCTTGGAATCATCCATCACGCGCCCGCCGAACGCAATGATATTGCCCCGCACATCAATGATGGGCACCATCACGCGGTGGCGGAAGATATCATACAGATTGCCCTTGGCGCTACGCTTGACAAGGCCGGAGGATTCCAATTCCGGCTCGGTAAAGCCGCGGTGGCGCAGGTAGTGCAGAAGGCCGACAAAATCTTCCGGTGCATAGCCCAGGCCAAACCGGCGGATGGCCGCATCCGAAAGGCCGCGTTTTTCGCGCCAGTAGCGGCGGGCATGGCGGCTTCCGGCGTTGGGGCGTTGAGCTGGTCATAAAAATAGCGCGCGGCGTTGCGGTTGATCTCCAACAGGCGGGAGCGGGAACGGCTTTCCTGGTCGTCCTCCTCCGGCATGGGCATCCCGGCGCGGCCCGCCAGCTGTTTAACAGCTTCCACATAGCCCAGGTTGGAAATTTTGCGCACAAAGTTAATCACATCCCCCGCCGCACCGCAGCCAAAGCAGTAAAAACTTTGGGTATCCGGGTAGACGGTAAACGAAGGGGTTTTCTCGTTATGGAAAGGGCACAGCCCGGTATAGGTCCGCCCGCGATGACGCAGCTGCACATATTGGCCGATTACTTCGGTAATATCATTGCGTGCAACCACTTCCTGTATGTATTCCTGTGGGATCAATGGGGCTCCGGGCCTCCTTTCGCGTATATATCGTAATAATTTATAGGTTAGTGGGCGCACAATGTGCGCCCCTTCGGGGCGGGCGGCAGTGCTCTAACATACTGCCAATTTTATAGCACCTGCCACTTTTGCGGTACAAACAGCTCCTCAAACAGGCGGGTAGCAAATTCATCGCTCATGCCGGAAATATAATCCGCCACGGCACGGTCCATTCCCTGGTGATATGCCACCTGCATATAAAAATTAGGCATCAGCGTGGGGTCCGCGCAAAGGCGCTCATACAGCGCTTCGATCATCTTATCCACTTTTTTCTCTTCGCGCTTGGCATCCTTGTCCACATACACCGTGCTGTACATAAAGTCTTTCAGCACACCGTATGCCTCCTCCACTTCGGGGGAAAACTGCATTTTCCCATTTTTGCAGTTTGCACTGTTTGCCACAAGATCGGTGATCATTGTGGTGATGCGTCGGGATTTGGTATCTCCCAGCACCTGCACGGCATCCCGCGGCAGGGCGGCGGGGTTCAGCACACCGGCGGCCACGGCATCCTCAATATCATGGTTCAAAAAGGCAATGTGGTCCGCATAGCGCACGGTACAGCCTTCCATCGTGCGGGCCCAGGCGCCTTTGGTGTGGGTAATAATCCCGTTGCGCACTTCCCAGCAAAGGTTCAGGCCCTTGCCGTCCTTTTCCAGGTAGTCCACCACCCGCAGGCTTTGGCGGTAGTGGGTAAACCCGCCGGGGCACAGCCGGTTCAGTGCGCGCTCCCCCGCGTGGCCGTATGGGGTGTGGCCAAGATCATGCCCCAGGGCAATGGCTTCGGTCAGGTCCTCATTCAGCCGCAGGGCGCGGGCAATGGTTCGGGCAATCTGGCTGACTTCCAGCGTGTGGGTCAGCCGGGTGCGGTAGTGGTCGCCCTCCGGCGAAAGAAACACCTGTGTTTTCTGCTTCAACCGCCGGAAACTTTTACAGTGCAAAATTCTGTCCCTGTCACGCTGGTAGCAGGTCCGCAGGTCATCTTCCGGTTCCGGGGTGCGGCGGCCAAAGCTCTGCTCACTTAAAGCGGCATAGGGGCTTAAGGTCAGGCGTTCAATTGTCTGGGTCTCTTCCCGCACAGTCACGGCGCAGCTCCTTTCCCCTATCCGGTTCCCCGTTGGGCATATCATGCCCAAAAACGGCTCTCTATATTATAAATACGATAAAAAGCCGCCAAACACTTGTATGAAATGTAAAAATTTCATGGGAAATTCTGCTTTCTTGCCAGAAATGACTGCGCAGCATCAAAAAGCTGCGTAAAGTGGTTTGCTGATCGTCACTTCGGCACTGCCGCGGGTCAGCTCGCTCAGGTCATGGCACAGGGCTTCTTCGGTTCCGGCAGGCATGCGCCAGCGCAGGGTCACAGCGTCGGCATACTCCGGTTCCTGCAGTTTGGCCCCGGCGGCTGCGATCATCCGCTGGGCCTGTTCAAACTTGGGGTATGGCACGGTCACGGCGCAATCCGTCACCAGCCGCATGCTGACAATCTCCGCCTGCTGCAAGGCTCCGGATGCCGCCGCGGTGTAGGCCCGCACCAGCCCGCCGGTACCCAGCAGAACTCCGCCAAAGTACCGCGTAACCACCACGATCACATCCGAAAGCCCCGCATGGCCCGATGGCTTCCAGCACGGGGGTACCGGCGGTTTTGGCGGGTTCGCCGTCATCACTGTAGCGGGTGCGGCCGCCCTCGCGCAGAACATAGGCATACACATTATGCCGCGCGGTGCGGTTGGCCGCTTTGATGCGGTTCAGGTGGGCAAGGGCAGCTTCCTCGGTATCGGCAAACGCAGCGGAAGCAATAAAGCGGGAGCGCTTTTCTTCATATTCAAAGGTGGAAATACCGCGGATCGTTTGATAGTCCGGCATAGGGGTTCTCCTTTGAGATGCAAGATGATGTATTTGAAAAAAATACCGCAGATGTTGCCATCTGCGGTATACAAAACCTTAATGCAATTACTTGCCAGCCTTGTTGGCGTAGCGGCGCTTAAAGCGCTCAACACGTCCGCCGGTGTCAACCAGCTTCTGCTTGCCGGTGTAGAAGGGATGGCACTTGCTGCAAACTTCAACGCGGATCTCCGGCTTGGTATCGCGGGTATGGATCACGTTGCCGCATGCGCAGGTAATGGTGCAATCCACATAGTTGGGATGAATACCCTGCTTCATTTTCATTTCACCTCTTTCTCGATCATGACTAAAGGGAGCCATACTTGATATATGTGCTCATCACAATCTTCGAATTTCGGCTACCAGCAGACGCCATCCTGTGCGTGTGGAGCAGCCCTCTGAACGATTGCTAGAGTATTTTACCAGAGTTTTTGTGCTTTGTCAAGTAGTGCGGGCAATCTTTTGCGGCGGCAAATTGCCAGCAAAAGTGCAATCATTTATATGCCCATCCGGGACGCGAGGACGCCGTCTCCTACTGTGGGGCAAAGTACATCACACGTTTTGTATCTGCTCCGGTAAGTTTCCGGCGGAGTCGGGTACCCCCGCTACGGGGTGTTTGTGGGTTGGCCGCACACAATAAAATGCTCTGTAGGGAACGGTCTTGACCGTTCCGGGGCCTTGTAGCAGATGCCGCAACCATTTTCCGCAAAGCCTTTGGCTCCCCTTCGAGGGGAGCTGTCGCCGAAGGTGACGGAGGGGTGATTCCCCAAGCGGAGCCTGAAAATGCGCGTTATTTCCTCACTGCGGCGGCTAGGGGGCTGTATACAAAAAAGGCCGTCTGCGTATTACAGCAGGCGGCCCAAAAGCGCCAAACCTATGGAATCACATTATGCCAGCAGCGGCTTAACGGCAGCGGCCAGTTCTTCTTTCTTGGCTTCGGCTTCGGCCAGGTCTTTGCCCTTGGTGGTAAAGTAGGTCTTGATCTTCGGCTCGGTGCCGGAGGGGCGCACCACAACGGTGCAGCCGGATGCCAGGGTGTAGATCAGCACGTTGGCGGCGGGCAGACCGGTCTCTTCAGGCTTTTTATAGTCCACAACCTTTACAACGGCGTCACCGCCAAAGTCCTTGGGCGGGTTCTCGCGCAGGCCGGACATAATGCTCGCCATCTTGTCCATGCCGGACAGGCCCGGGAACTCAAAGCTGTCAACCTTGTTCAGGTAGCGGCCATACTCGGCGTAAATGCGCTCCAGCTCTTCCTTGATGGAACTGCCCTTTGCGCGGTAATAAGCAGCCATTTCGCAAATCAGCATAGAGCCGATGATGGCATCCTTATCGCGGACGTAAGGACCAGCCAGGTAGCCATAGCTTTCCTCAAAGCCAAAGATGAAGCGGTCAACCTGACCAGCAGCTTCCAGCTTGGCGATCTGATCGCCGATCCACTTAAAGCCGGTCAGCACATTGCGGCACTCAACACCGTAATGCTCGGCCACCTTGTCCGCCAGCGGGGTGGACACGATGGACTTGCACATGACGGGGTCTTTGGGCATGGTCCCCTGCTCAATGCGGCCCGCGCAGATGTAATCCAGCAGCAGAACGCCGACTTCGTTGCCGGAAAGCAGCTCATAGCTGCCATCCTTGCACTTAACGGCAATGCCAACGCGGTCAGCATCGGGGGTCAGTGGCCAGCATCAGGTCTGCACCAGACTTTTTCGGCCAGTTCCAGGCCAAGGCGCAGAGCCTCGAAAATTTCGGGGTTGGGATACGGGCAGGTGGGGAAATTGCCGTCCGGCTTTTCCTGTTCCGGCACAACGGTGATATCGGTAATGCCGATGTCATGCAGAACATGGGTGACCGGAACCAGGCCGGAGCCGTTCAGCGGGCTGTAAACCAGCTTCAGGCCGGCGGTCTTACAGATACCGGGACGGATGGAGCGGGCTTCGATTGCTTCGTACAGGGCGTTGATGCAGTCATCGCCAACGTATTCGATGATGCCCTTTTCCAGCCCCTCGGCAAACGGCATGGTTTTGGCGCCGGTCAGGATGTCGGTCTTCTGGATTTCGGCGTACACGATGTCAGCGGCCTCATCGGTCATCTGGCAGCCATCGGGGCCGTAGGCCTTATAGCCGTTGTACTTGGCCGGGTTGTGGGATGCCGTTACCATGATACCGGCGTTGCAGTTATAATACCGGGTAGCAAAGCTCAGTGCGGGAACCGGCATCAGGGCGCTGTAAATGCGCACCTTTACGCCGTTGGCGGCCAGAACTTCGGCTGCAGCCTTGGCAAACACATCGCTCTTGATGCGGCTGTCATAGCTGATAGCAACGGTCTGGGTGCCGCCCTGGGTCTTGACCCAGTTGGCAAGGCCCTGGGTAGCCTGGCGCACAACATACACGTTCATGCGGTTGGTACCGGCGCCGATCACACCGCGCAGACCGGCAGTGCCGAACTTAAGGGCAACGGCAAAACGATCCTGAATGGCAGCGTCATCGTTCTGAATCGATTCCAGCTCCGGCTTCAGGTCGGGGTCATCCAGGTTGGCAGCAAGCAACGGCTGTACATTTCTTTATACATTTTGGACACCATCACTTTCTTACCCTGTAAAAGTTTTGGGTAAATTTACTTGTTCAAATTAAATATATCAATTTTAGTTTGCGTTGTCAATCAAAAAAAGCTGGAATTCCGGCTTTTTGCCGGGGCTTTGCCTGTTTTTTACCCTACAGCGTCAAGGCAGATTTTTGGCACAAAAAATATGCTTGCCGCCGCGGGCGGAACAGGATATACTGAAAATAATCAAAGTACGCAATTTGTTGAAAAAAAAGGAGTTGGCTGCGCCATGTATGCACACGTTGTCAGCCTGGGGGTAACGGGGCTGGATGGCTACCCCGTTACCGTGGAAACCCACATCAGCGGCGGTCTGCCCAAATTTGCCATGGTGGGCCTGCCGGATTCCGCCGTGAAGGAAAGCAGTGAGCGGGTGCGCAGCGCCATCAAAAACCTGAACTGCCCCTGGCCCGCCAGCCATGTTACCGTCAACCTGGCCCCCGCCGATGTGCGCAAGACCGGCAGTTTGTATGACCTGCCGGTGTTCATCGGCATTTTGGCGGCGCAGCAGTACATCCCACAGCCAGAGCCGCACCAGGCATTTTTGGGTGAGCTTGGGCTGGATGGCACACTGCGCCCCATTGCCGGTGCCCTGCCCATGGCCCTTGCCGCCCAAAAGGCGGGCGTGACCGAGCTGTTTGTTCCTGCCGAAAACGCCGCCGAAGCCGCCGTGGCCGAGCAGCTGACAGTTTACCCCGCTCGCAGCGCTGCGGATGTGATTCGCCACCTGGCGGGGCAGGCAAAGCTCAGCCCCGCCAGCCGCACAGGATACGATGCCGCCGGGCAGTGGCTTGGCCCCGATTTGCGGATGTGCGCGGCCAGGCGGAGGCCCGCCGCGCGCTGGAAGTTGCCGCTGCGGGTGGGCACAACCTGTTGATGGTGGGCCCGCCGGGCACCGGCAAAAGCATGCTGGCCAAGCGCCTGCCGGGCATCCTGCCGCCGCTCAGTTATGAGGAAGCGCTGGAAACCACCGCGATTTATTCCGTTGCCGGGCTGGTGCAGGCCGGGACCGGATTATTGCAGCAGCGACCGTTCCGCAGCCCCCACCACAGTGTCAGCGCCGCACATTGCGGGCGGCGGCACAGTGCCTCGCCCCGGCGAGGTCAGCCTGGCCCACAACGGCGTACTGTTTTTGGACGAGCTGCCAGAGTTCAGCCGCGAAGCGCTGGAGGTGCTGCGCCAGCCAATCGAGGACGGGTGCATCTCCGTGAGCCGGGTACACGGCACCGCCACCTACCCCTGCCGTTTTATGCTGGTTGCCGCCATGAACCCCTGCAAGTGCGGGTATTATGGTTCCGGCGTGCGGGAATGCAGCTGCACGCCCAGTGCGATTGAGCGCTACCGGCAGCGGATTTCCGGCCCGCTGTTGGACCGCATTGACCTGCATGTGGAGGCCCGCCCCGTGGAGTACGACGTCCTTGCCGCAAAAACCGGCGGCGAGCCGAGCGCTGACATCCGCACGCGGGTGGCCGCGGTACGCGCCATGCAGGCCCAGCGCTACAAGAGCCTTGGCTTTACCTGCAACGCCCAGCTGCCCAGCGGTATGCTGCGCCGCTACTGCCCGCTTGCCCCCGCCGCCGAAAAGCTGCTGCGCGGTGCGTTTGAACGCATGGGTTACAGCGCCCGCGCCTATGACCGCATCCTGCGCGTTGCCCGCACCATTGCCGACATGAACGGTGTAGAACAGATCGCGCCGCAGAGCTGATGGAAGCGCTGCAATACCGGAGAATGGACAGGGCGGTAGGCAAATAAGTGCTTGACCTTATTTGCCCAATGAATAAATAATAAAGAATAATTAAAAAATGTTGGTGGATCGCAGTGCTACGCACTGCTCAGAATTATTAGTGCTCTATGGATTACAGAACTCTAATATTTTTTGAGCGTTGCGTCAGCAACGCGGTCCACCTGCATTATTCTTTATTCTTTTTTCATTATTCTTTCTATTTGACTCGTTCCTTTTCGGAACGGGCGAAATAGAACATCCACTGCTGCAAAATTCCGGCGTTGCCATAGGCTGGGAAGGGGTTCTGCCCGGCGTAATGCTGGTCGATCACACGCTGGATCCACACATCCACGGGGGCACACTCCATGCGGCCATAGGCAAACAGGGCCACGCAGTTGGCCACCTTGATGCCCACGCCGTGCTGCTGCATCAGAGCTTCCAGCAGCTGGGCATCGGGCAGGGTTTCCAGCGCGGCAAGGTCCAGCGCTCCCGCTGCAACTGCCTGGGCGGCAGCCAGAACATACGGGGCGCGGTAGCCCAGCGCGCAGTCCCGCAATGCCTGCTCCCCTGCCGCGGCGAGCGCCTGCGCCGTTGGGAACGCATACAGCACATTCCCGCCCGGCTGCAGCAGCGGCGCACCGTACCGGGTACACAGCGTTTCCACGCAAGCCTGAATGGCCGGGATATTTTTGCGCTGGCTGATGATAAAGGTAACCAGCATCTCCCAGGCGTCCTGGCGCAGAATGCGGATGCCCGCCCCGGCCCGGGCCGCTGCGCAAAGGTAGGCATCCTGTTTGGGCACCGCGGCGCGGATGGCCGCATAATTGCGGTTCAAATCAAAATAGCGGTGCCAGAAGCCCTGCCATTCTTCCGGGGTACAGCTAGCTGTATACGTATCACCGCTGCCGGGCTGCAGGTACAAAAGCTTATCCCCGGCCAAAAAACCGCCAGCCCTGCGGCGTTTGCGCAATGCGGAACGCCTGGCCGCTGGCGGCTATTTTTGCAGATCGAAATCATCCGGTATCGTTACGGTCATGGCTCGCGCAGCACCTCCAGCATGCGGCGGGCGCTGCCTTCCCACGAGTATTTTTGCAGTACGGCGGCGGCATCCCGGCCGGGGGTTACATGGTCCACACTGCCGTGGTTGGTGGAAAGGTCAATGTAATCAGCGTGGGAGCCGTAAATTTCCCGCATGCAGGGGGTATTGCTCACCATCACGCGTGGAGCACCGCAGGCAATGGCTTCCAGCGGGGGGATGCCGAACCCCTCATACAGCGTGGGGAACAAAAAACGCCTTGCAGTTTTCCATCAGGCTTTTGGCTTCGCCGTCCGTCACATAGCCAAGGTACATCACGTTGTTCAGGTGGTCCAACCCCAGGGCAGCGGCCTCTTTGGCAAGGCTGCCGCCGCCCGCAATTGCAAACATAACCTGGGGTTTGCTCTGCGCAGCGCGCAGCACCCAGGGAAAGTTCTTATTTTTAAGTAGGTTGGACATTGAGAAATAATACTCGCCCTTTTTCAGCTGCGGCCACTTGCTGTACTCACCAAACAGCATGGGGTCAGGGCGCACGCGCTGCATATGCTGCCAGGCGTTATACACCACGGTGATCTTTTCGGGGTTCACATGGTAATATTTCACGATCTCGCTTTTGGAAAATTCCGAGACCGTCACGATTTTTCTGGCCTTTTTTGGCAATGGCCGCATACTGCATGCAGTGCCAGACAGCGCTGGTGCGGCCGCGCAGGTCGGTATAAAAATCCGGGCGTGCTTTATAGCACACATCATGCACCACGCAATGCCCTCGTTCCCACGGTGGAACATGGGAATAACGTTGCACATGCCCAGCCAGCAGCGCCCGCTTTGTGCCAGATATCGGCCATACACGCGCTGCCAGCCCAAAATGCCGCTGGACTGCGGCAGGGTGACCACCTTGATATTGCGGTATTCGGGAACGATACAATCCGGCGGAACCGCCACTTCCAGCTCGCCGGGTTCCAGCATGGGGTCCATGGCAGCGAGTATTTCCCGCGCATAGCGCTGGATGCCGGAAATCTGCTGCACAAAAAACGAACCGTCTACTGTATACTTGGGCATTTTCATTCTCCTTATAAACGGCACCGCGTTACTGCGTCAGGATGCCGTATTGGTATTTGCACTGCAAAATGCGCTGCACGCTTTCGTCCAGTCTCTGCTGGGGGATGGTACCATCCTGCACAGCTTCCAGCACGGCGGTATAGGCATCGGCAAGGCCGTTGGGCATCAGCAGCAGGTCTGCACCGGCCTGCAGCGCCTTGACCGCCGCCTGACCGGGGGTATACACATCGGTGATGGCCTGCATCGCCAGCGAATCCGTCACGATCAAGCCTGATAGCCCAACTCCCCGCGCAAAAGATCGGTCAGCATGACACTGGAAAGGGAGGCCGGGGTATCGTCCCCTGTTACCTGCGGCACGGTAATGTGGGCCGCCATAATCAGCGGAGCATTGTTCACATTTTGGGCAAAGGGCACCAGCTCACAGCTGCGCAGGTCATCCAGCGTTTTGTTCAGCGTTACGGTGCCAACGTGGGTATCCTCGCTGGTATCGCCATGGCCGGGGAAATGCTTGAGGGTGCAGGCAATGCCCGCATCGGCAAACCCGGCGCACGCCCCGCCCACAAGGTCGGCGGCGGTCTGCGGTTCACTGCTGAACGCGCGGGTACCGATGACCGGGTTATCGGGGTTGGTGTTCACATCGGCCACAGGGGCAAAATCCAGGTTAAAGCCGTATTCTTTTAAGTAGCCGCCAATGGTGCGGCCCATGGCGCGGGCATCTTCCGGGTTACCGGATGTTCCCACCGCCGCAGCGCTTTCGTATTGGGCAGGTCAAACGGCGGCATTGTTGGCAAGGCGCGCCACCAGGCCGCCCTCCTCATCAATGGCAGTAAAGAGCGGCGTATCGCTCGCCTGCTGCAAATCGTCCAGGAATTGGGTGATCTGCTGCGGGCTTTCCAGATTTTTGCCAAAGATCACCACGCCGCCCACCGGGTACTCCGCCAAAGTCTGGCGCATGGCATCCGTCAGTTCGGTCACGCCGTCCGCCTTGGCATCGTTGATCTGGTCCTGCGTTTGGCTCAAGTCCAGGGAATCGGGTCGAACAAGAAAGAGCTGCCCCACCTTTTGTTCCAGCGTCATCTCCTCCAGCAGCTGCTGCACGAGGTCCGGCTCCGGGGTGGGCTGTTCCGTGGGTGCTGCCTGCGTGGTTTGGGCTTGCTGTGTTGGTGCTTCGGTCGGCTGGGCCGCCTTATTGGGGAGTACATCTTTTGGGGCAGCAGAACAGGCGCACAAGACTGCCGCCAAAACGGTTGACACAAATGCCGCGAATCTTTTTTTCATGCTTACCGCCCTTTGCTGTTTGTCTAGGGTGTATCCTTTAATAAGATAAACGAAGAAGTCATCCAAATTGTTACATAAAAGGCATTTTCTCTATCCATATTTTCACAGGGAAATATCTTTGGGCAACACCGCATAATTCTAAGTGCCGATACGGCGAGCGAGGTGCGGCAAATGCTAAGCCAAAAGCGCAGATAATACTGGATGCTGCAAAGGTGAGCGCCGCCAGTGGCGGATGCAGCGAACCGAAGCAGGGGCAGCGGTCGCAGAGTGCGAGGGGCTTTTGCCTCCGAAGCACGATGCGGGTACCGCAACCCGACATTATCGAGCATTTTGGCAACGCAGATGCCGTGCCGCAGCCGCCGGAGCGGTGCTTAAGCCGTCAGGAGGGAATTGTGCGGTATTGCCTATTGTATTTTGATTATACCATGCCTCGCGGCAAAATGGAACGGAATTTACAGGAATCAAGTGGTAAAATCCCGCATTACTCTGCAAAAAGCCCTCGGCACAGTGGTTTGGCACCGTGCCGGGGGCTTTGCATTGGTTCAGGCTTTGCTGCCGGACCGATTATTCATCATCAACGGTATTGTCATTGCCAACCGGGTCTTCGGCGGCAACATCGGCGGTTTCGGGGGTGGCTTCCTCCTCGGCTTCCAGCGCTGCCTTGTCATAGGCAAAGGCGTTCAGGGCGTCAGTGCTCACTTCATACACAACGCCTGCTGCGCCGGAGCTGCGCAGGTAGCACAGGGTATCGTCCTCGGCATCGTTGCCACCAAAGCTGCACTGGATGCTGGTGCCGTCCGATGCGATCAGGGTAACGATGGCATTGGGGGTATCCAGACCATACATGGCATCGGCCTGCGGTTCGGTCACGCTCCACTTGGTTTTCAGATCGCAGATGGTGCTCGCCATCTTTTTGACGATATCCTGATTCAGGTTATACTCCGCATCATCCGTCAGCGTCCAGGTGCTGTCATTCTGGGCAAAGCTCAGGGTTCCGCCGTTGGCGGTCTGCACCACCATCTTGGTCACATCGTCCACATCTATGTCCGTAATGCTCTGGGCGGCATACAGCTGCTTTGCGGTTTTGCAGATGCCGCTCAGGGCCGAACTGTCCAGCGTATACACCGGGCCGTCTGCGCTCAGGCGGGCATACCAGTTGTTTGTGATGGAGTTCTTGCTGCCAACGGTCAGCGTCCATTCGGTATCTGCCGTTTTCAGGCTCAGCTCATAAGTCGGGGTATCAAAGCCCATGCTGGCAACGTCGGCGTCATCGCTCAGTTCGCGCAGCGCGGTCAGAGCGGTCATGCTGTCGGCAACGCCTTGGGCCTTACTCTGGTCAAGGGGCAGCGCGGGGTCAGAATCCAGTGTCCAGGTATCATCCGTTTTGGTCAGGGCGGATTCCAACGTTGCGCCATCGCTGGCATCTTTGTAGGCAATCGCGATCACACTGTCAGCATCCAGGCTGCACAGTGCAATGCTGGTATCCTCTTCCTCGGTGTCTGCATGGTTCAGCACGCCAAGGGCAACGCCCAGGACAACCACCACGGGAACCAGCACAAAAAGGGGCAACATTTTCTTTGTGTTCATTGGCTGTTATCTCCTAAGGTTTCTGCGGCACTGGAAATATCAACGGCGGCGGCGCACCAAAGTGATGGCAATACCGGCCACGATAAAGGCCAGCGGCACCACGATGGTAAACAGCAGGCCAAGCAGCATGGTGGCTTGGCAGGTACCGTCAAGGTTTCGGCGCTCATACTCTTGCTGTCAATCACCACACCGTTTTCTTCGCCGATCATCCAGTTCATGGTACTTGTTAGTAGCTGTGCGTTGCCACCAATCAACAACGAGGCATATTCCCTAGCGACATACTCTATCCCCTTGCTGTTCAGTAGATTAGCGCAGTTCACCCACACTACCTTTGCACCAGTGGTGCTGTTGCTGGCGGCAACGGCAATGTTAAAGGGGCCGTTGGGATCATTTGCCCCCTGCTCGGCGGTGGTAGCCTCGGCGTAATCCTGCATCGCATAAGCCGTGCTGCTGGTGCTCAGCAGGGTGGTCAGGGTCAGGTCATCGGTGCTGTCGCCCTTCACAATGCCCTGTGCCACGGGGGTAAAGACATGCATGCCGTCGGTCACGCCCGCGGTGATCTCGTTAGAACTCAAGTTCGGCAAAAGGCACGTCTGTGCAGTGCCGTAAAGGTAATAGTTGCTGTCGTTTTCAATCACAAGGCCTTCCTGGCGGGTCATGCCGTACTCTGCCAGCAGGGCATCCAGGTTGGGGGTACTCACCGTCAGATCGGTGGTCACAAACAGGTGGCCGCCGTTTTCCAGATAGGTCTTGATGGCAGCGGCATCCAGGGTGGAAAGGTCCGCCTGCGGATCGTTGATCAGCAGGGCTGCGGCATCTTCGGGCACTGTATCGTTGGTCAGCAGGTTCAGGTCCTGCACGGTAACGCCGGAATTATCCAGCGTTTCGGTAAAATCGCTTTCCAGGCTGGCTTCGCCGTGGCCGGTCAGCTGGTACAGCACATAGCTGTTCTCCCGCGTGACCTTGGCAATGCCGGAGGACAGCGCGTTCTCAGCGGAGAAGCTCATTGTGTAACTGCCGGTGGTATAATAGCTGGAATAATCCGCCGTATACATATCATTGTAGTCCACCACGGTGTGGTTATCCCCGCATACAAGGATCACGCTGGAGGAGCTTGCGTTCTGCGCGTCATACTGCTGTGCAAAGGTGGGGTACAACGCGGGGTCGCGCTGCTGCCAGGTAAAATGGCTGCTTTCGCCCGCATAGCGGTCCAGAATTCGCGTAATGTTGGAATCCTCGTTGCCGGTTTCCGCCAGGTAATAGGCGGTCACATCGGTGTTCAGTCCCTGCAGCATGGTTTTGGTGGTATCGCTCAGGGTGAACATTTTGCCGGTGGAAATATCAAACTGGGTAAACTTGGTGGGCACCGCGCCCACCACAAGGTTGAGCAGAATTACCAGCACCAGCACCACAACGGCCAGCACGCTGGCGTAAGCACCGCTGCGCAGGCTGCGGCGGCGCGCTGCCTGCTGTGCCTGGTTAGGGGCAGGGGCATTGGCCGCGTTCTTTTTCTTAAAGTTCATCGTCGGACCCCCCTCTTTAATTCCAGCGGCGGCGTTCCAGTGCCTGACCCGTCAGGAAGAGGAACAGTCCCGCCACCGATAGATAATACACAATGCCGGTCACGCTGAACATGCCGCCCACAAAATCCGTAAACGGCTGGAACAGTGCCAGCGCGCCAAGCACGCTGTTAAAGCCGGTCAGCAGCCAGGCCGGGCGCAGCTTAAACAGCAGCACCAGCACCACGGCACCGCCGCAGAACACCGCGCTGCCCACCGTGACATTTTTGCAGGCCAGACCGACCAGCAGAGCCACAACCGCCAGCACCACGCAGAACACGATGAATGCCAGCGTGTTGCCGCTGGTGAACAGGCTCTTGATGCCGTTCATCAGGTAGCAGATCAGCAGCGCACCAAAAGTAGCCAGGTACGCAATGATCTGGTTTTCCGTCAGGGCGGAGACAAAGGTGCCGATGGCAATGCAGGCAGCGCCCATCAAAAAGTACGCCAGCCAGGTGGCGTAAGCGCTGGTAAGGGAGATGGTGCCAAAGGCCGTGAGCACCAGCGGCATGATGGCCGCTGCCGCCATGGGCACGGCAAACACCGCCAGCTGGGCAAAGTACTTACCCATCACGATAGAAGGGATACCCACCGGGCTGGTGAGCAGCAGCTGGTCGGTTTTATTGCGGCGTTCATCCGCAAAGCTGCGCATGGTCAGCGCCGGCAGCAAAAACAGCATGACCAGCGTGGTAGAATACAAAACGGTTGAAAAATCCGACGTGCCATACACCAGGCAGTTGGCGGAGTAATATAACCCGATAAACGCCAGCATAACACCAATGACAACATAGCCGACCAGGCTGGTGAAATAGCTGCGCAGTTCCCGCTTAAAAATGGCAAACATGGCTCACTCTTCCTCCTTTTGGTCGTTTTTCGGCTTCCGGTTGTTCCGGAGTATCATCCGCCGGGGCCTGCGGTTCGCAGGCTCAGCAGACTGTTCCGGCTGTGCGGCAGCCGCTTCCGGAGCCGGTTCTCGGTTTCTTCCGGCTGGGCTTCCTCCGGTGCAGTCTCGGTGATCTGTAGGAAGATATCCTCCAAACTCATCGTATCGCTTGTCAGGGACACAACCGGGCAGCCAGCTTCGGCCAGCGCCTTGGACAGGGCCGCGCGCAGGTCTGCACCGGCGGTGCTGGTGGCGGTAAAGCTGACTTCATCGCCCTTTTCTGCGGTCACGCGCAGGTCGGTCAGGCCCTCCACCTTGGCGGCAGCGGCCAGAATCTGTTCTTTGGTGCCAAGTGCCGTGGCGGCAATCATGCCGCGGGCAGCCAGCTGGGCGGCCAGCTCTTCCGGCGTGCCCTGGGCGGCCACTTTACCGTGCGCAATAATCAGCACGCGGTCACAGATCGTCTGCACTTCGCTCAGGATATGGCTGGAAAGGATGACGGTGTGGGTCTCTCCCAGGTCATGGATGAGGTTGCGGATCTCGATCATCTGGGCGGGGTCCAGGCCAACGGTGGGTTCGTCCAGAATGATCACCTTGGGGCTGCCTAGCAGCGCAGCGGCAATGCCAACGCGCTGGCGGTAGCCTTTGGAAAGGTTGCGGATCAGCCGCTTTTCCATCTCCTGCAGCCCAGCGCGCTGCACGGCCTGCGCTACATCCTGCACGCGGTCTGCTTTTTTCTTTTTGCCTTTCAGCTCGCTGACAAACAGCAGGTATTCCTGCACGGTCATATCGGTATACAGCGGCGGAATTTCCGGCAGGTAGCCGATGCAGGCTTTGGCCTCCTTGGGCTCTTCCTGAACATCATGGCCGTCAATGGCAACGGTGCCGCCCGTGGGCGCAAGATACCCGGTGATCATGTTCATTGTGGTGGATTTTCCGGCGCCGTTGGGCCCCAGCAGGCCGTAAATACAGCCGTCCTGCACAGTGAAGCTGATATCATCGACCGCGGTGTGTTTTCCGTAACGCTTGGTCAAATGCTTGACTTCGATCAATGGATGCACTCCCCTTTTCTTGGGGGCCGCCCGCCGCAGGGCAGGCGTACCCCTGAACTATCCAGAAGTATACTGCCTATTTGTGAAAATTGTGCGTCGTTTTTTTGCCAGGATGTGAAAATTGTGTGCACATGCAAAAGCACCCCTGCGCGGCTGCAGGGGTGCCAAATCAGCTTATTCTTTTGCTGCTTCGTTTCTTTTGCGGGGGGCAGCTTTAGGCAACACCGCACAATTCCCGCCTTGCGGCTTAAGCACCGCTCCGGCGGCTGCGGCACGCATCTGCGTTGCAAAATGCTCGATAATACACAAAGTATTATCTGCGCTTTTGGCTTGGCATCTGCCGCACCTCGCTCGCCGTATCGGCACTTAGAATTATGCGGTATTGCCTTACTTTTTCTGTTTTCTCCTGCTTGCTTCCACAATGACGTCCGCAATGTGCATGGCAACATCATCCTGCTTTGCAGCGGCAGCGCGGTGGAAATGCTTCGGTAATCAGGTTACAACGTTGGTATCCACACCAA
>ENA-OQCD01000151-OQCD01000151.1-human-gut-metagenome-genome-assembly--contig:-NODE-151-length-18291-cov-2.459425_pt1 | contig 18291 bp, 21 predicted proteins | sample MGYA00242755_ERZ504571 | MGnify/ENA primary metagenome ERZ504571 (study PRJEB26092, sample SAMD00036274) | human gut metagenome | host: Homo sapiens | study: EMG produced TPA metagenomics assembly of...
GGGGTTATTTCGTCCATAGCACCTGCCAGTACATGCTGTTTGCCTTCGGCAATACTCATGATGCCATCTGTCAGAGCACTTTCAAAACTTAAACCACGGTGTACATACGTCACATTATAAGCATGTATTTTGAGTAGCAAAGCTATCTGTGCACCGATCGTATTAAAGGTGGACTGAATGAAAGCGGTGGGATTGGGCATCTGTTCCCGGTTATCCATCAAGGCGTTCATAAAACTTTTCCGTATCAGCCAGACAACCCAGTCCCGTAGCGGTGATAATGGCATCTACCTTTTCGGCGATATATCTTTTTAGACATTCCAGTCCGCAAGCTACTCCCATCTTGATCATGCGGCTCATGCGCCTCCGCAGATTGGCGTTGGTGATCATTTCTTTATAATCAGGTTCCTGTGCGGAGAAATAAGGCTTTTCATTTCTGCTTTCCGCATGGATAGAGGCGATACGGTTGATATATACTGGGCACATACGCTATTGGGTTAGAGTGGAAAATACGAGAGATGAGTTGTTGCCGCCGAATCCGAAGGAGTTGGATAATACATGCCGTATGGGAAGTCCCGACCGGAAAACCGTTTCAGGAATGAGGCCGCTTTCTTCATCGGACAGATGGAAGTTCAGATTAGGGTAAATCAGTCCGTGACGGATGGAGAGTACGGAATATACGGCTTCTATTCCTTCCGAGGCTCCCAGGGTGTGCCCGATGAAAGCCTTGACCGAACTGAAAGGAGGAATACGGGTATCGAAGATACGCCGGATGGCTTTCCCTTCGGAAGCGTCGTTGCTGGGAGTGCCTGTACCATGTACATTGATATAGTCTATGGCTCCGGCTGTCAGCCCGGCAGAGGCTATGGCCTGACTCATGGAAAGGAAAGGCCCGTCTCCGTCGGGGGAACTTCCTGTCTGGTGGTAGGCTTCATTGGCATTGGCGTAACCGCTGAGTTCACAATAAGGAGCTTTTGTAAGGGATTTCTCCGATTGAAGAACAAGGTATCCGGCTCCTTCTCCCAGGTTTAATCCGGCACGTGTGCGGTCGAAAGGACGGCAGTGCTCTTTGTCCAGTATCATCAATGAATTGAAACCGTTGAGCGTGAAACGGCATAAGGCATCCGTTCCGCCTACAAGGACAGCGTCCAGCAGACCATGCCGGATGAGGCGTGCCCCTAACATAATGGCATTTGCGGCGGAAGAACAGGCGGTGCTGAGGGTGGTCACCGTTCCTTTCACTCCCAAATAAGCGGCTATCATTTCGGTACTGGACCCACAGTCATGGGAGATAATGTCACGTAATCTCCCTTTTCGGTTATCTTCCCGGAAAGAGGCATAAAAACCGCTCGCTTGCATCCATTCCTCCGATGGAAGTGGAAGAAATGAGCCGATACGGGGAGAAGTGAAATCGAGTTCCGCATCACGGGCCGCTCCTTGGGCTGCCCACAAGCCCAGCAAGGCTGTACGTGAATACGTCTTGCCGGATGGAAGGGACAGGAGTTTCTTTAATTCTTCATTGCTCTGTTTTACTTCGGACACGGGTACGTCAAGTGCGGTGGGGAAAAGGGTGATTTTCCCCATACCGTGTTTCCCGGCTTTTAAGGAATCCAGGTTTTCTTCCACTCCTTTCCCTATGCCCGAAATCACTCCCAGACCGGTGACATAGATCTTCCTCATTTCTGATGGGCGGTGATGTAGTCTGCCAGGGTACGTACCGAATAGAATATTTCCTTGCCTTTGGCAGGATTCTCTATCTTGATTCCATAATTCCTTTCCAGAATCAGGATAATCTCTAATGCGTCAATCGAGTCAAGGCCCAGACCGTCATCTCCGAATAAAGGTGCTTCACTGTCAATGTCCTCCGGAGTGATTTCTTCCAGATTCAATGCTTCTATTAATTCAACTTTCAGTTTATCAATCAATTCTTCCATATTCTTTATTGTTTTTCAATCAGTTTAAATACTGCTTTATAGGTGTTCTTCCATAATTCACACCACCCGATGATACAATAGTTCAGTTTCCCTTTTTGCATGACTATACGTGCGTATCTTTCCAGTTTCTCCGGCTGATAGGCTTTAGTTATGAAAAAGGTGTTTTCCCCTTGTATCTTGTGGCGGATGCAAATCTCGCCGGACACTACATTGGGTAGTGTGTAAACAAATACAGCCGGACTGGCTGCCCGGTCTCCGTCCTGGTCTATCAGTTGCTGGTGTCTGATGTCCGTATGCAGAGAGGAAGCGGCATTGGCAAGTAACATCCCCATTTCCAGTGGAGCGAATGTCTTACCTTCCAGCAAGTATTCGGCGGCCACATATCCCAATTTGCAAAGGTCATCCATTTTATAGAATTTCAGGTTGTTTCCGCCTGTTTTTTTATAGGTATCACGTATAAATGTGCCGAAATCCGGTTCTTCGGAATGAAAAATAAGTTCGTTGTTTATGAAGACAGAACTGTTTTCAATACGAACCTCCCGTGTACATCGGATTTCGGGCAAGGTGTTGTCCTCATCTTTGAACGGAGTATATTCCGGTAAAGATAAGACAATGGCTGCGTTGCATCCGCCGAATCCCGAAGCGGTTTTTACGCAATGTTTCATCGGGATGCTCCGGTGGGTGGCATAGACCGGTATCGGCATAGGAACTCCCGGCGTTTCGTAACCCGGAGTGCCGAACAGGATGCCTTGTTTCAGTTCGTGCATACAGACAATGCTTTCAATGATTCCCGATGCTCCCAAGGTATGGCCGAAATAGGGCTTCAAACTATGGACGGGCACTTGTTCCAGATGAGCCAGTGTGAGGCTTGGATTCCATTTCGTCATTGTATACGGTAGCAGTGCCGTGAGCATTCACAAAACTGATATCCTGAGGGGCTGTCCCTGCTTCCTGCATGGCTTGGCGGATGGCGAAATAGAGTCCGTCTCCCGTGCGGGAAGGACCGGAGATGTGGTTGGCATCGTTACTGACGGCTCCTCCCGAAAGGATAACATGTTCTTCTGTTCCTTCTGAACTGAGCAATACGGCTCCGCAGGCCTCTCCCAAGTTCAATCCGTCACGGCTGCTGTCATACGGACGGCATGGGCGGGAGCTGAGAGACCGGAAAGACCCGAAACCGCTGGTGATGAAATGAGAGAGAAGGTCACCTCCCGCTACGATTACCCGGTGGTAGATTCCGTTCTCTATCATGCGTTTTCCTGCTATGAGGGCTGACACTCCTGAAATGCAGGCATTGGAAATGACATGCACCCGTTCCTCGGCATGGAAATAACCGGCAATGTTTTCTGCCATTTTCCAAAGAAAGACCGCTTCATCGGGATGTTCCGTATGACGGGCCAGTAAATCGATGTTCCCTTTGGTGGTGGAGAGGATGAGTCCGCAGGTTTTGTCTTCCAAAGTTTGTCCGGACTGACGGATGAGTTCGTTGATGGTCAGTATGAACAGTTGTTCCATCCGGGGATAGCCACTTACTCCTATGGCTTCCGCCTGTTGTTGCAATCTCTCTTGCGAGAGAGTGGCTGCCAATAGGGGAGTGTCCGCAATCCGTTTGTCCGTCTGCAGGGTGATACCGCTGTGATAGCTCCGGATGGCTTCCAGATTTTCCTGTGTGCCGAAACCCAGCGCGCTGATCAGGGTATCATGGGTGATATAGGTAGTCAGATGATGTTCCATTTCTTTTTCCACTCTATGTAAAAGGCAGGATTAACCAGTTCCAGTTCTCTATTTGTATTCAGGAATACCTGTGTAGTGGTTCCTGTTGCCACAATGTTTTTGGTCCGATGCCCGGTAGATGGTGTATTCAAAAAAGAATTTTTGGCGGCATCACTGTGGATAAACCGTGTCTCGACAATCGCTTCCTCGCCAAAAGACAGCGGTTGTTTGAACTGGCAGGTCAGGTCTACGATAGGAACTACATATCCTTCCCGGTAGATGCTCATATAGTCCAGACCGTATCGCTTTCCGAAAGCTTCGCGTCCGTCTTCGAAATAACGCACATATTCTCCATGCCATACTATCTGCATGGAATCTATCTCACTGAAGCGGACTTTGATGGTGGTCCGGTCCGTCAGTGCCGCCTGATGTGGACTTGTTTTTCGTTTCATTCTTTCTTCAGATATATTTTCATCCGGCATTCGGCCAGCAATTCATCGTTTTCTTTTACCTCGGCGGTAATCAGGGTGATATCAAATACTTCCTGAACGATGGTTATACCGGTATATAGTTCTGCTCCGGCAGAAGGAAGACGGAATAGTTTCATCTTTCTACCGAACCGATAAAACCTAATGGTACAGGTTCTTTCCGCAGCATATAGATATAACCTACACGTGCCGCCGCCGACTGGGCGATGTGCTCTATGATTCCCGTTTCCTGTAATACACCGTCCCGGCAGAACAGGTTGTCGGTAGTGACGGTCAGCCCTGACCAGGATGTATTTTCTTCTATCCCATAGAAGCGGTCTATCATTACCATGGGCGGGCGTTGGGGAATCAGCCGGAACAGCTCTTCTCCCTGACAGATGATTTCTTTGCTGCTCATTTCAGTCTGCATTGCAGGATACTGTGTCCCAGTCCTATGTTATCTTGAATTTCTTCCACTTCCAATCCGGCATTTTCAATGCAGCGGATCAGGTCATCCGAATGGAACATCTTACTGTTGCCGTTGGCCATTGCTGTAAAGTAGAGGCTGATTTGTGTCAGGCAATAAGATGCTGTTTCATACCGTTGGCGATCCCATAATGTTTCCATAATATAGACTTTGCTGTCTTTGCCGATGGATTGTGCCACACGGGTCAGGATGCTGATGACTTCTTCTTCCGAGAAGCAGTCCAGAAACTGGCTCATCCATACAGCGTCAAAACCCGTGGGAAAGGGCACGTCCCGATCCAGCAGATTGGCGCCGTGACCGTGTATGCGTTCACTACCGGACAAACCGGCCGTTTGCTTTCTCATCATTTCCAGTTGTTGAGGCAGGTCCACGATGGTTACTTCCACTTCCTTATTATATTGTACGCATTGTGTGGCCCATCTGCCGGTATTCCCGCCAATATCGAGCAAGCGTTTCGGGTGATGGCTGAACACGATTTCCAACGCTTTGCCGAATGACTGGTCCGAATAGAAATGATCAAAGCCGAACCAGCTTTTCTGTACCTGTTCCGGCAATTGGGACAGACCTTCGTAAATGGTAGGCCATTCTCCGAATACTTTCAATCCTTCCGGACGCCCGTTTAAAAGAGCTTCTTCCAAATGGAACAAGCCTTGATAGTTCACATCGTGATTGAATTCCATATTGACACGAGCCATTTTATCGTTCAGCAGAAACCAGCCTGCCTTGGCCAGTACATAACGGTCTTCTTCCAACAGGATGGTTCCGATGGTCAGCGATGCTTCCAGTAATACTTGTGCCGCATAGCGTGTCAGTCCGGTCTGCCCGCTGATTTCTTGCAGCGTATATCCTTCCCGTTTGCCGGACAATAATTGGAAAATTCCGAATTTCAACATCAGGCGCGATACTTGGAATACCACAGGACCGAAAGCTATCTCTTGTGCCAGTCTTTGCGCTTCGGCAGCCGTACATTGTTCTTTTGTATATCTTTTATGCATCATACCAGATTTATTTTTATGTCCAGAACGGGTAGTAATTGAACCATTGTTCCGGATACTGCCGGACAATCTTTTCCAGCGTTTTGTGTATATTGCTCCAATAAATGCCTGTTCGGCCCGTTTCTCTTTCGTCCGTACTACTGTCTCGGCTATAAAGAAATGGAAACGTACGTTCTTTGGGCTTCACGCATGGCAAAATAGAATACGACGGGTACTTTTAACTTCGAAGCCAGCAGGAAAGGGCCCATCGGAAATTTGGCTTCTTTTCCCATGAAAGAAGTCGTGAGTAATTTCTCTTTATTCAGATAGCGGTCTCCCTGAAAGCAGACATACTCCCGGCGGTCCAGCGCTTCCGTGATGCGGAATACATGTGTCAGGCTGTCTTCATTCACCGGAATTATTTTGTAGTCTCGCGTAGAGGCGTTCTTTTCCAAAATCTCCTTTATCCGTTCGTGTTCGGCGTCAAACATGACGATATTGATCTTTTTGCCATATTCATCGAAGAAAGGAGCGCCTATTTCCCAGTTGCCCACATGGGCGCCAATCATAATTACTCCGGTGTTTCCGTTTAGTACGTCTAAAAAATGCCTGATAGTTCTCAAATTTGAAATGATACTTGCCGGTCATTCCGTTGCCGATGGCCACTTTGTCAATCAATATTTGTCCCAGCCGGTAATAGTTTTTCAGGAGCAGTGCGACGGATTTCAGCCGTCCGTATTTCAGCCTGTTCCGTGCGTAACTCCAAGTATTGCCCGTTGCTTTCGGTGCGAAAGGTATGAAGTAGAGGACGACCAATGCCAGGAAGCCGTAGGCCGCAGTTATCCCCAGACAGCGGATCATGTAGATAAAGAACATGTATCCGAATATGCCTCCTCTTGTCTTACCTTTCCATGTTTCGGACATCAGTCTTCTTTTTGCATATGTGAAATTACCAGATTATAGAAATCCTGGAAGGTTTTGATACCGGCAAAATCTTTGGCTGTAACGGTGAAACCGAAATTCTTGTCAATCAGTACTACCATATCCACCAGGTCAAGGCTATCCAATTCCAAGGTTTGCATCAAAGGTGCGTCCGGTTGGATCTGTTCTACATCAATCTCAAATTCTTCGGCCAGGGTGGTTCTGATCTTTTCGATGATTTCTTCGTTGGTCATAAATTTATATATTGGTTTGAATTAATTGTTTTCTTTAAATTTACGGATAATCAGTGAGGAATTGGTTCCTCCGAATCCGAATGAGTTGGACAAGAAGGTGTCAAATTCCGTTTCTATCCTCCGGGAGGGGATGTTCAGCAGAGCAGAGGCTTCATCGGGTTCTTCAAAATTGAGATTAGGAGCGATAAATCCGTTATTCATCATCAAGATGGAATAAATGACTTCACTGGCGCCTGCCATCCACATCTCATGTCCGGTTTGTGACTTGGTGGATGTGACATAGGGCCGATGGTTTCCGAACACTTCCGCTATGGCTTTTGCCTCATTCAAATCTCCCACGGGGGTGGAAGTGGCGTGTGCATTGATATATTGGATTTCTTCCAAGGGAATGCCCGCATCGTTGATTGCCATCTGTAAAGAGCGTCTGGGACCGTCCACATTCGGTACGGAAATATGATCTCCGTTTGATGAGAAACCGTATCCTATGACTTCTGCCAGAATAGTAGCTCCGCGCCTTACGGCTGATTCATAACTTTCGAGTACCAGGCTGGCGCCTCCTCCGCTGGGTACCAAACCGTCCCGTCCCTTGTCAAAGGGGCGCGATGCCTTTTCCGGTTCGTCCTCACGGGTGGAGAACGCGCCCAATCCGTCGAAACTACCCACGGAGTAAGGATTTACCTCTTGTGCTCCTCCGCACAGAATGCAGTCCTGAAGTCCTGATTTGATGAGCATATACGCCATGCCGATGGCGTGTGAACCGCTGGCACAAGCTCCCGATATGGTAAAATTAATTCCCTTCAAATGGAAAATAACCGAAAGGTTCATGGTAATCGTAGAGTTCATGGACTGGAAGATAGAACCGGAGCCTACCATAGCCGTATTCTTCTTGGCACGAATGACATCAATGGCCTCGATTACCGGAGCGGCGCTACTGTCATTTCCATACAATATGCCTACTTCATGATCCAATAAAAACTCCTCGTCTATTTGTGCCTGACGGAATGCCTCCAAGGTAGCCATATAGGCATATTCTCCCTGTTCGGCGAGGCTATGCCGCTTTTTGCGGTCCAATAACTTCTTTAAATCAGGACGTTCGACAAGTCCTGTCAATGCGGAAAAATACCCCATCTCTTTACGTGCCGGATCGATGCCGATGCCTGAACGCCCTTGGAACAAAGAGTCTTTCACCTCATCTTGGTTCTTGCCTATGCACGAATAAATACCCATGCCTGTAATCACTACTCTTCTCATCTTCTGCTTATGTATAGATTCCTCCATTGATGGAAATTACCTCTCCGGTGATATAGGAGGCTTGTTCCGATGCCAGGAAGCCTACCAGTGCGGCTACTTCTCCGGGTTCGCCGAACCGTCCTGCCGGTATCTGTTTTTTCCATTCATTTTCATCAATGCCGTTGGTCATATCCGTGCGGATAAATCCCGGTGCTACGGCGTTCACCGTCACGTGTTTTCTGGCCACTTCCTGTGCCAGTGCTTTGGTGGCGGCTATCATTCCGCCTTTGGCTGCCGAATAGTTGGTTTGTCCCGGCATTCCTTTGATACCCGACAGGGAAACGATGTTGATGATACGTCCGAATCGCTTTACCAGCATATTTTTCAGCAAGGGTTGGGTGACGTTAAAGAAACCGTTCAGGCTGATATCCAACACCCGGCTCCATTCATCCTGTTCCATCCACAGCATCAGGTTGTCACGGCGTATACCGGCATTGTTCACCAGTACCTCAATGTAGGTATCGGGATGCTTCTCCATCCAGCCGTTCAGTGCGGCGTGTGTGGCTACTGCGTCTGTCACGTCAAATTTCATCAGTTCGCCGTCCGAGCCTTGTTCCCGTATCTGTTGCAGGGTGGCTTCGGCTTCCGTATCGTTGCTTTGGTAGTTTATCAGTATATGATATCCCATTTCGGCCAGTTTCAGACATACAGCCTGTCCGATGCCCCGGCTTCCTCCTGTTACTAGTGCGTATTTCATTTTTCTTGCAACCTCCCTTTTTTAAGATATACCATCATTCTTTCTATCTCTTTATATTTAGGCGTATCTTCCCGGAACACAGGAAAAAATGCTCGTATCTCTTTATATACTTGTTGTGACCGGGGGCTTAGCCGACCGGCTATTTCCAAACAGTCTACAGCTTGTACAATACCCATCATCAGGATAGCCATCACCTGATAAGCATTTTCTATGACTGTTTTTGCCAGTAGTGCGGAATTGGTTCCCATGCTTACAATATCCTGATTGTCATTGTTGTTGGGGATGCTATGCACATACATCGGATTGGACAAAGTCTGGCACTCCGCTGTGGTAGAAGTCGCGGTAAATTGTGACGCCTGCAAACCATAGTTCAATCCCAGCACTCCCATATTGACAAAGGGGGGCAGAATGCCGTTGATGCGGTCGTGAAACAAGTAATTGATCTGCCGTTCGGCAAGCATGGCCAGTTTGGTGACCGCTATTTTCAGTTTATCCATTTCAAAAGAAACGTAATCTCCGTGAAAGTTACCGCCATGATACACGTTTTTGCGTGTCGGGGTCACTATCGGGTTGTCACAGGCTGAATTTATTTCGTTTATCAATACTTTTTCGGCATTGAGCAATTCATCATAAACCGGTCCTAGAATCTGTGGGATGCAGCGCAACGAATAATAGGGTTGAACCTTATGGGTGAAGATTTTCTCTTCGTGTTTTCCGTTGTAAAGTTCATTCTCTCTTTTGCGTACACATTGGCTGCCTTCCACCCATTGGCGCATCATGCGGGCTATCTCTTGCTGTCCTTCATGCCGTTTGGCTTCGTTCAGCGGTTCGGACATGAAATCATCGTACGAGGCGGCAATTTCATTCATCATGACCGATGCGCCTACTGCCCAATGCATCAGTTGGCGGGCATAAATCAGGTTGACAATGCCTATACCTGTCATTACCGAAGTGCCGTTGGTCACTGAAAGCCCTTCGCGGATATGCATTTTGAAGGGTTGCAATCCGTTTTCCGCCAAAACGGATGCCGTATCTCTTTTCTTGCCTTGGTAAAAGACCTCTCCTTCTCCAATCAGGGTGAGGGCGATATGGGCAAGCTGTACCAAATCGCCACTGGCCCCTACACTGCCGTGTTCGGGTACGTATGGAGTAATCCCCCGGTTGATAAACTCGGTAATGAGCAATGCCAGTTCTTTATGTACGCCGGATTTTTCCTTGCAGAAAAGTATAGAGACGGCGTATCAGCAGCTTTGACATAGAGTTCCGGAAGGGGTTGCCCTGCTCCGGTGGCATGGGCTGCGGATGATATTATACTGTAATTGTGACAAGGATTCATCTTCAATACGGTATTGGGCCATCGGTCCAAAGCCGGTATTGATGCCATAGATGATCTTGTCGTTGGAGAATGTTTTCAGAAAATGGAAACTCTCTTCCAATTTTTTGCATACATTGGTCGGAGAGTGTCAGTGGCTCTTCTTCAAACAAAATCTTATACAGGGACGCTAAAGTTATCTTATTCTCAGCTAGCATTGGATTGGTGTGATAAGCAGTTTTGTATAATTTCCGCAAAAATAGTTATTTAAAAATAAGTATTACCATCGAAGGGAGATTTTTCAGTTTTGATGGTTATCTGAAAGGTTCACCACAGATTATAAAAACAAAACGCAGATGTTTCTTAAATCATTGATTGTCAGGTGGATAATCTGTGTGAATCTGTATGGTCTGTGGTGAAAAATATAGTGTCGCTCTATGTATTCTATTTATTCAGTTTCCATGTGAAACCGTCTTTGGTATCTTTCACTTCAAAGCCAAGAGCAGCCAGCTCATCACGGATTTTATCGCTTGTAGCCCAGTCTTTATTGGCTTTGGCTTTCATACGTTGTTCCAGCAGCATATCTACTACTTTGCCGTATGCCTCTTCACGTGCCTCGTTATTGGCGGCTTCTTCTTTCAGGCCCAGGATTTCGTACATAAAGAGATGGAACACACTTTTCAGTTCTTCCAGATCTTCTGCGGAAATAGTGGCTTTCTTGTCCAGAACCGTATTAATCATACGGGCGCCGTCAAACAGATGGGCAATGACAATCGGTGAGTTCAAGTCATCATTCATGGCTGTATAACACTTTTCACGCAAGTCTTTTTACCCCCTCTATGCCGGTGGTTTGTGTTGCCGGAGTGATGCGTTCAAGACCTTTCACAGCTTCTGTCAGCCGTTCCAATCCTTTTTCGGCTGCTTGTAATGCTTCGTTACTGAAGTCCACTGTACTGCGGTAATGTGCCTGAAGGATGAAGAAACGGATGGTCATGGGGCTGTAGGCTTGGGTCAGTAACTTGTGGGTACCGTGGAAGAACTCATCCAAGTTAATGAAGTTGCCGTATGATTTTCCCATCTTCTGTCCATTAATGGTAATCATGTTGTTGTGCATCCAATAGTGAACCATGTCATCGCCTTGTGAAGCCACGCTTTGTGCGATCTCACATTCGTGGTGTGGGAAAATTAAGTCCATTCCCCCTCCGTGAATATCGAAATGCTCGCCCAGGTATTTCTTACCCATTGCGGTACATTCACAATGCCAACCGGGGAATCCGTTACTCCACGGGCTGGGCCAGCGCATGATATGTTCGGGTTGTGCACATTTCCACAGGCGAAATCGGCAGGATTGCGCTTCTCGCTTTGACCGTCCAGCTCGCGGGTGGTGTTCAGCACATCGTCCAGGTTGCGGCCGGACAGTTGCGTAATGAGGTCTTTGTTGTATTTTGCTACATCGAAATAAACGGAACCTTCACTTTCATAAGCATAGCCGTTTTTCAGAATTTCTTCTACCAGTTCTATCTGTTCAATGATATGGCCTGATGCATGTGGCTCGATACTGGGTGGAAGTACATTCAAGGCTTCCATTGCCTTGTGGTAGCGATTGAGGTAATATTGCACTACTTCCATGGGTTCTAGTTGCTCCAGACGGGCCTTTTTTGGCGATTTTATCTTCGCCTTCGTCTGCATCGTGTTCCAGATGACCGACATCGGTAATGTTACGGACATAACGTACCTTGTATCCCAGATGGGTAAGATAACGGAGCAGGATATCGAACGTGATGGCGGGGCGTGCGTGTCCTAAATGGGCATCGCCATATACGGTAGGACCGCATACATACATACCTACATGAGGGGCATGCAAGGGAACGAAAAGTTCCTTTTGACGGCTTAATGTATTGTAAATGGTTAGTTTATTTTCCATAATTCATTCTATTAGAATTGCAAAGTTATAAATTAAAGTGTGTATTTGGCTAATAATTAACAAAAAATCTGATGCTGATGTCCTCTGCTTGTCTACAAATGGTGTTTGTTGGTTTAAAGGATAGAGATTTTATGGTAAATAAATAAAAAGTAGGTTGTCTTTTGAATGTAAAAAGAACAGAATGATGATTTTTTTGTATGGAGATTAGGGAACCTAACTTCTTTTTCCTTTTCATGAAATAGGTTTCTCTTGTTTCTGTTTATGCTCTTTTAATCTCTGCTATTGATTTGTAAAAACAGGACCACTGCCTCATAAACCTTGGTGTTGTTTTTACGGGGCAGTGGTGGTGTTTCTATATGAAGTTTGCGTGCGGAGCGGGAATGTTTATTTGGACTTCTTTCCCCAATACGTCTTGTTGTTGGCATAGCCGGCATAGACGATGGTATGGGTGCGCGGACTGGCTTCCCAGTCGGTTTCGCGTTGCAGATAAAGTTCCACTCCGTTGACAGTCAGAATCTGTTGGGCGGCATCATAGCTCCACGTACTGCCTTTCCAGGTACCTTCGGTGATAGTGTGGTCGGCGGCGAGAGTCATTGTTGCTGAAGTTCTCTGCTCTCCATATTTGTATGTAAGGTCGATGTGTTCCCAATTGCCGGGCAATTCTTCTTCGGTGATGGCTACCTTGGGAACGGCTCCGTAGCGTTCAGGCATTACGAGAGGCCAACCGTCTTTTCGTCCAGCGGATGCTGCGTACGTGCCCCATCATGATGGCGTTGCTGGCGTTGATGCCCGGAACATCCTTAGGCAGACGGCCTTGTGAGGCGTAGAACCAGTTGTCTTTGCCATCGTCGAAGATAGCGCAGTGGGCGATGCCTACCCAGCCGTAGCCTTTGCTGAACTTATAGGGATGAGTCACTATGGGCAGTGCATCGGCACCGGCGGTCACGTCTTTGCCGTCAATGCCCACGTAGGGACCGGTGATGCTTTTCGAGCGGACCACACGGGTGTTATAGGGCACGTCGAGAGCGTCGTAGGCCAGGAAGAGGTAGTAGTAGCCATCGCGGTAAATGACTTCGGGACCTTCACTGGCTTGCCAGCGGTTACCTGTCTGGCGGGTGGCGATCAACTGACCATACTCGGCAGGTGCTTGGCCTGTAGCCCAAGGCTGGCCCAAAGTTTCGGCAGGCTTGCCTGTCTCGCCATTGAGTTTGAGAGCAGCTATGCCGCTATGCCATGAACCGTAGACCAACCAGTGTTCGCCTTCGGGCGTGATGATGTAAGAGGGGTCGATGGCATTCCATTTGTAGTAGCAATTGGCCCAGTCATTTGGCTTTATGTTGAAGTTAAGTCCTTTGTCAGAAGCATTGGTGATGACGTAGCCTTTGTCCACCCAGCCGTTGTTGTTGGCGGGGTCGTTGTTTTCCATCAGGCGATGAAGGCGCGCTCCGACCAGGTGTTGGCACCGTTGAGTGTGCCAGGGCAGACGATGGGAATAGTACATGCGATAGAGGCCGTTCTTTACCTTGCGTACTACGGGAGCCCAATAGCCGAAGTCATTAACATTAGGATTGATTTCGGCAAGTCCCATTCTTTTCGTATTTCATTGAGCTTGGGCACTACCCATTCGGGCAGGTTCTTCATTGTACCGCCGAGGTATTCCCAGTTGACAAGGTCCTTGGAGCGACGACCGTGGAAGTGGCCGCCTGCGGTGTGGACGTTGCCGTATGAAGCATCCGTCTGATACATGTAATAATAACCATCTTCGGCCAATACAACCGAGGGGTCGTGTACGTTGGCAAGATTCCATTGAGAGCGTTTGCTCCAGTCACTTATCGAGGTATAGTCATCGGAGTAGGTGGGGGCCACGTAATTCTTGAGTTCATCGTCTAAGCTTAAGCTTTCTGTGGTGGCCGTGACCACCTCTGAATAGACATAACGGCTGTCACAGTAGACGTATGCACGGATATAGTAGGAGGTACCGGAGGTCAAGGTTGAGAGGGAGGCACTGAAATTCTCATCGGCATCCACCACGTGGTCTTTGATAGTCGGTACGGAAGCTGCTGCACTGTAACAGAAGCCTTTCTTGACTATTTGGTTCAGATCACCTGTAACCGATGCGGTGACGGTCAACGAGGTGGGGGTGGTTGTAGTTACTTTCGGAGTACTTACAGTTGCATAATAGCGGTCTATATCTTCGCTGTTGTCAGAACAAGCGGTTAAAACAAGGAATATTGGTAAGAACATCCACAATGGTAATAGTTTTTTCATCTGTTGATAGTTTAAAGACCATGCCGCTTCTTCCTGAGGAAAACGGCATGGCTTGTGTGATTACTGATTCGGATTAGAAGACGAGATGGCCGCCTTCAATCGTTAAAGCGAAGTTCAAGTCGTTCATATCCAATTTGTTGATCCCTAAATAGTATTGGGCATAGGAAGTACCTGAAGTGCCTTTCATTACTGCTTGAATGTCGGCTGTACCATTGCCGCAATTGGTCACGTAGACGGTGACTTTGGCTCCGTTCATATCGGCAAGCCAAGTGGCCCAGTCGCCTTGTGTACCGTTGTGAACGAGGCTGGCATTTCCATCGTATCCTGCACCCCATCCATAGTTGTCGGCGCGTACCACTGCATATTCGGCAAGATCGGCTTTGCGGAGAACGATAGCGAAGTTGCTCCAGTTATTAGCTTGGCTGGTGTAATTGGTGAAGCTGATGGATCTGGTTTCACCTGCCGGCACGTTGAAATTGTCAGAAAAGACAGTCCACCAACCCGTTGAATTGTTTTCGGCTCCTATGATACCGGCTGAGTTGCTCACAGTGGCAACCACAGATTCGGCAACTTTAACTTCTACGGTAGCGGTAACTTCGTCGGCAGTAATGGTTACGGTCTGCGTACCGGCTTTGGCAGGAATGGCAGAGAAATGGAGTTTGGCGTTGTCTACTACTCTTGTGCTTCCGTCGGCATAAGTAGCCGTTACTTCCAATCCTTCGGGAAGGAATGCCAGCGTACGGTCGGTCATCGTTTCCGTTGCTGCCGAAGTATAATAGTAATACTGCGTGTGCGCAGGTTGAGCCGTCACTTGGATGGATACAATCTTTTCCACTACTTCAAACGTAGCATTGGCTACCACCGGCAAGTTGCAATTCTCACCCTTGAAGGTCTTGTTATAGATGGCTACCAGTGTCTTCGTACCCAGTTCTTCCATATTGGGGATGGCGGTGAACTGGAGTTCTTCGGCGGTTACGGTCTTAGTCACCCCTTCTTCGAAGCTGACGACGGCAGTAATACCGACCACGGCTTCTTCGAGTGAAGTGCCGGCATTGACCTGATCGGGTACATTTTGCAGTACCATCGAGAGCGGATTCTTGTCTTCGGCAGAGGTAAGGCCGCCGATAGGAACGATGTTCGATTGCAAGAAGTTGATGTAAGAGCCTCGGGTACCAGGAAGCAGCGGATGTTGGTATTGCTCGCGTCTGCATTCAGATTGGGTAACTTGTACGGCTGTTTGTAGGTTTTGGTTGCCGAGGCGTTCTGGATTTTGATAGAGAAGGCATTTTCATTGGTGCGGTCTACGGTGAGTGTTACTTTGCCGCCCAATTTCTGTACAGCTTCGTCCAGATTGTCAACGGGTGACAGCATCAGCGTGCTGGATGTGTATTTGAAGAAGAGATGGGAACCCCATTGGGAGTTATAGGCCAAAGTATCGTTTGTGGTATCAAAACGATAAGCGCCATATTCCGTGTATCCTTCACCTCCGCGGTCTGCGTCATTGGTAATGACTAGGGCGAAGTTTTTATAATAGGTATTGTCGGCAGGGTTGATGTTGAGGTTGAACACTCCATGCCACTTCTGACCATCGGGCACGACGTAATACTTGGAGAAAGCTGTCCAGAAACCGGAGGTGTAGTCCGTATTACCGAAGGAGTAGACATCTTCCTGCATGCCCTCCAGCACTTCTTCTTCCGGATCTTTCTTTGAATTTGCTATGGAGTCCACTTTCTCGGAAATCCAGTCAGGGGCGTTAACATCATACAGCTCGCCACCTCGCAGCTTGGCAATGCCATCAACCCGAGGCGATGGAACAGCAAGCGTATACTAATTTATTGAGTATTCTCATTGTCTTACATTTTAATAGGTTTGTTTATTTGCTTAAGTCAACCACCGGATGAACAGTCCATCCGTTCTCACTGAAATAAGTAGAGTTGTCCGTGCTAAAGTTGGCAGAGTTACCACTTAGGTTAGGGTTCTTGTTCAACAACTGTTGTACGATGGGCAGAAATTCGTGCCCGGGTAAGTAGGTGTCAAAAGAACTTTTTAGTTCGGAGTCGGTTGCGATATCATTGTAGTCTACAGGATCTTTGGTTCCGGTTACAGAACGGCGTACGACACTGTGCTCCTTAAGTTGTTGCAAACGATCATTCTTATAGAAGAATCCCCAGCGGATAAGATCGAATCCGCGTCCGAACTCACAACCAAATTCTTTCGGACGCTCCACATTGGCAATCTGCTCGAAGAGTTTGTCGGCTGTAGGGAAGTCAGCCAGTTCCAGATCGGGCAAGTCAGCGCGGTTGCGTACTTCGTTAATCCAGTCGATGGCCTGTTGTGTGGGGCCGTTGACTTCGTTTTCACATTCGGCAGCACGGAGCAGCACGTCGGAGTAGCGCATCAGACGCAAGTTGATTCCATCGTGTAAACCTGTAATAACGGTGCTATAGAGTCCGGTACGGAGGTTTGTGAACTTGGCGATGGGCAGACCACCGTATGTGTTGTTGGTTACGATGTTGTCGGTGGCTGTAAGTTTGCTCGTATAAGCTACATTGCCATATTCAAAGTCTTCCCAATCGGATTCGTAAGTACCGATGGTCCAGTACAGACGCGGGTCGAGTTTGCCGTCAGTAGTACGTTCTGCTTTGAAGAGATGGTAGAGCCAGGGGGAAGCCGAAATGTCGGCCCAACCGCCATAATTGCCGGGAGCGAAGTTACTCTCGATGGCCGAACCTTGGGTGGCATTCGGGCTGGTGTTCACCGGAGTCCACTCGTCGTCGGTTCCTTGTGATTCTAAGTCAAGGAATTGCACTTCGAAAAGGCTTTCCTTGTTGTTCTCATAGGCAGGACCTTCGCGAAAAGTTGTCGCCATAGTTATCCATCAGTTCATAAGTACCATATTTTTGCCGATAATGTCTTTCAGTACAGTAAGGGCGTCTTTGAATTTAGGCGTACCATGAGCGCACGGGCATAGTAACCGGCTGCGGCACCACAGGTGGCACGTCCTTTTTCCCATTCGCCACCTTGATCTCGTGAGGGTAACAATTCCATGGCTTCTTTGAAATCACTTTCCACTTGGTCCAGCACGGCATCATAGGTGCTGTTGCCGGTATAAAGCCCGTCCAATGAAGAGTAGGTGGCATAATCTGTGATGAGGGGCGGGTTCTGGTAATAACCAACCAGATTGTAGTATGACAGACCGCGCAGGAAGAGCACTTGTCCTTTGATGCGTTTCATTTTTTCGGAAAGCTGGCTGTTGTCTTCATCGCAACGGGAAATGGCAAAATTACATACATTAACGGTGTAGTACCATTCGCGCCAGGGCCACCACGTGATGTCCGAGGTTACTTCCGCATTCAGGTCATCGAAAGGCAGATACCATACTTGTGATGAATTCCAGGCTTCATCGCCACGACACACATCAATGGTGTAGCCTACACGGGCGTAAGAACCTTCCATACGGATATGGTTATAGGCGGCAATAACGCTCTCTTCCAAATCATCGGCATTGAAACCGAATGTGTTTGAGGTTTGCTGGTTGGGATTTAACAGCTCCAAATTATCATTGCAAGAAGTCAATGTGCCTAATCCCAAAAAAGAGAACCAATGCATATTTATTGAGTTTCATATTGTTATGTTTTTAGTGATTAGAAAGTGAAATGAACGCCACACATGAAAGTACGTGCGGTAGGATAAGAACAGAAGTTATATCCCGGTGTGAAGGTACCTCCTGCATAGTCCACATTGTAACCTTTGTAGCCGGTAAAGGTGTGCAGGTTCTGTGCCGACACGTAGAAACGTACATCCGATACGTATTTGCCAAACCATTCGTTGGGGAAGTTGTAGCCCAGTTCTATATTGGCAATTTTCCAATAAGCTGCGTTCTGAATTTTGCGGTCGCTGAAGAGATCGTTCCAGGCCAAGCTGGCACTGTTGGTAACATAGGTACGTGGCACGTTGGAAAGATAGGTACTGCCGTCTTCACTGAAACGGTTCGCGTCAAGCATGGCTACATCTTTGTTGCCCCAGCCGTAGCAGGAGTTCAGAGAGTTGTGG
>ENA-OQCD01000152-OQCD01000152.1-human-gut-metagenome-genome-assembly--contig:-NODE-152-length-18275-cov-2.117534_pt1 | contig 18275 bp, 21 predicted proteins | sample MGYA00242755_ERZ504571 | MGnify/ENA primary metagenome ERZ504571 (study PRJEB26092, sample SAMD00036274) | human gut metagenome | host: Homo sapiens | study: EMG produced TPA metagenomics assembly of...
TTGTAATTGAAAATAACTTATAAAACCAGCCGATATGAATAAAAAACTACTTGTATCTTTCGTTCTCGCTTCCTTAACAGGAATCTCGACGCAAGCAAAAGAAAAAATGTCTTCAGAAACAACCCAACAACGTCCCAATATCATCTTATTTATGGTGGACGACATGGGTTGGCAAGATACATCCTTACCTTTCTGGACACAGAAAACCCACTATAACGAAACCTATGAAACCCCCAATATGGAACGTCTGGCCAAAAAGGGATGATGTTCACACAGGCATACGCCTGCAATATCAGTTCCGCTACCCGTTGCAGTCTGATAACGGGTGCCAACAACACCCGACATCGTGTAACAAACTGGACGCTTGAAAAAAACAAAGCTACCGACAGACCAAGCAATACAATACAATTGCCAGACTGGAACTACAACGGAGTCAGCCAAGTAACAGGAACGTCCAATACCTTTGTCGGCACTTCTTTCGTTGAGTTACTCAGACAGAACGGTTATCATACCATCACTGCGGAAAAGCTCATTTCGGTTCTATTGACACACCGGGAGAGAACCCTACCATTGGGGGTTTGAAGTAAATATAGCCGGACATGCCGCCGGTGGTCTGGCTACTTATCTGAGCGAACAGAACTACGGGCACACCCGCGATGGAAAGCCCTATTCACTAATGGCCATCCCCGGCTTGGAAGATTATTGGGGAACAGGTATATTTGCAACAGAAGCCCTGACACAAGAAGCTATCAAAGCATTGGACAAAGCAAAAAAGTACAATCAACCTTTTTATCTATATATGGCACATTATGCCATCCACATTCCTGTTGACAAAGATATGCGCTTCTTCCCCAAGTATATTAAAAAAGGACTTAGTGACAAAGAAGCCGCATATGCATCCTTAATTGAAGGAATGGATAAAAGTCTGGGGGATTTGATGAACTGGTTGGAAAAAAATGATGAAGCAGATAATACTGTTATTATTTTTATGAGTGACAACGGAGGGCTAGCTGCCGAACCCGGATGGCGCGACGGACAAATTCACACTCAAAACGCTCCTCTCAATAGTGGCAAAGGCTCCTTATATGAAGGAGGAATACGCGAACCAATGATTGTAAGCTGGCCCGGAGTAGTCACCCCGAATACTCGTTGTGACAAATATCTTATAATTGAAGATTTTTATCCTACCATACTTGAAATGGCGGGTATCACAAACTATAAGACAGTCAACCCTATAGACGGTATCAGCTTTATGCCCCTGCTGAAAGGTACAGGAGACCCGTCCAAAGGACGCGCACTGGTATGGAATTTCCCTAATATCTGGGGTAATGACGGACCAGGCATCAATCTGGACTGCTCTATCCGCAAAGACGAATGGAAACTGGTCTATTATTATGAAACCGGTAAAAAAGAACTTTTCAACATACCAAATGATATCAGTGAAAAAATGATGTAGCAAAGCAACATCCCGGCATCGTAAAACGGCTCTCCAAGGAATTAGGGAACTATTTGCGAGCAACAGGAGGACAACGTCCCACATTCAAAGCCACAGGAAAACCCTGCCCATGGCCTGATGAAATCTAATTCCCGTCAGTATATGAAATATGCCCCGACTACATTTTTCTTTAATGTAATCGGGCACATTCCAATGTATTATGTATTCCTGCCGAACATTTTCTCAAGCCACCGGAATAGCTAATTAATAAATTATAAACAATATCAATAAAATCCGCTAAGCGTTTTTCCTTAAAAGCCTTTTCTTCCGCTTCACTGATTATCTGCTCAACCACATCCGTTTTCTTAATCTCCTCCAAAGAAAGATCCGGAGTAACGGCCCCACTGTCTGAAGGCTTACGATCAGAAACCGTTACCTCCTCCTGAGATAACTCACGGGCAGCCTTAGCCGACAAAAATACATTCAATAAACCGGAATCATTCTTGATTTTTCCCAAAGCCACACGCGCAGCCATTTGCTGAGACTCTTTTTTAGAATAACCGGTTCCTTTTCCTCCCGAAATACCTTCCACCAGAACTTCACTCTCGAAAGTCGGATTATATCCCTGATCATGTGATTGGGTTATCAGCTCAAAGGTAACCTCAAAACGATTTTTCTGGCTCCATTCTATCAACTTGGATTTAAAGTTTACCTCCTTACGGGAAATCTTCTCCAAATTTATATAAGGCCCAATAATACGATGCTCCATGAAATATTTACAGGCACGATATCCCCTGTCTAGATAAATAGCACCTACCAATGCTTCGAATGCATTGCCGCACATATAGCTGTTATGAGAAGACTGGCGGGCCGTATACTTGATCAGCTTATCCAAACCAATCTCTATAGCCAAACGATTCAATGTTTCACGCTGCACTATTTTAGAGCGGGTATTCGTGAGAAAACCCTCACGCTTTCCTTCAAACCTTTTGTAAACAATATCTGCCACCACAGCATCCAGAATAGCATCCCCCAAGAATTCCAAACGCTCATTATTAAGCAAACGCCCCTTTTCAGACTTCACTGATAAAGATTTGTGAAGCAAAGCCTGTTCGTAGATGCTAATGTCTTTGGGATAGAATCCAAGCATCTTATAAAAACGAAGATAAGACTCCCTATCCTTACGAAAAAGAAGTCTTATCCTATCCTTTATATTGCTAAACACGATTATTCAGCATATTTTTTTACGATTACACATGCATTATGTCCACCAAAACCGAGGTATTGCTCAATGCAGCGTTTACTGTACGTTTCTGAGCTTCGTTGAACGTGAAGTTCAAGTTATAATCAATGTTTTCATCATTATCACCTTCCTCATGGTTGATAGTGGGCGGAACAATGTCATTCTTCACAGCCAATACACTGGCAATAGCTTCTACCGCACCGGCAGCACCCAACAAGTGTCCTGTCATAGACTTAGTAGAGCTAATATTCAGTTTATAAGCATGATCTCCAAATACATCCTTGATAGCTTTCACTTCTGAAACATCACCTACAGGAGTTGAAGTTCCATGTACATTGATATAATCAATATCTTCCGGTTTCAATTCCGCATCTTCCAATGCGTTCAACATCACCAGTTTAGCGCCCAATCCTTCCGGATGAGAAGCTGTCAAGTGATAAGCGTCGGCAGAAGCGCCTACACCGGCAAGTTCCGCATAAATCTTGGCACCACGTGCTTTTGCATGTTCCAATTCTTCCAAAATCAGACAGCCTGCGCCTTCACCCATCACAAAGCCATCACGGCTTGCACTAAACGGGCGGGATGCACGTTCCGGATCATCATTACGGGTAGACAAAGCATGCATAGCGTTAAAACCGCCCAAACCAGCTTCAAAAATAGCAGCTTCCGCACCACCTGCCACAATTACATTTGCTTTACCCAAACGGATATAGTTAAATGCATCGGCAATAGCATTTGATGAAGATGCACAGGCAGAAGTTGTTGTGAAGTTAGGACCGTGGAAACCATACATGATAGAGATCTGTCCCGATGCAATATCAGCTATCATTTTGGGGATAAAGAATGGGTTGAATTTCGGTCCGACAGTATCTTTATTCAGTGTATAATTAGCTACTTCTTCTTCAAAAGTATGAATACCTCCGATACCTACACCGTAAATTACACCTATTCTATTCAAATCTTCTTTTTCGAGGTCCATTCCAGAATCCTCCACCGCTTCTTTAGCAGCTGCAATGGCATACTGTGTATACAGATCCATTTTGCGAAGTTCTTTACGGTCAATGTAATCAGTTCCATTGAAATTCTTCACTTCGCATGCAAGATGAGTCTTGAATTTAGACGCATCGAAATGAGTAATAGGCCCTGCCCCGCTTATCCCCTTCACCAGGTTTTCCCATGTTTCTGCAACATTGTTACCTACAGGAGTAAGAGCACCAAGACCTGTTACTACTACTCTTTTAATTCCATATTATAAAATAAGGATAATTACTTAGCGTTAGCTTCGATATAAGAAACGGCGTCACCTACTGTACCAATTTTCTCAGCCTGATCATCAGGAATAGAAATACCGAATTCTTTTTCGAATTCCATAATCAGTTCTACAGTATCCAGTGAATCTGCGCCCAGATCGTTAGTGAAGCTTGCTTCTGTTGTAACTTCTGATTCTTCTACACCTAATTTATCAACGATAATAGCTTTTACTCTTGATGCAATTTCAGACATAACTTTAATTTTTTAGTTAATAAATTGAATTATTTTATTTTCTTTGCGGTTGCAAAGGAATAAATATTTCTTGGGCTGAGCAAATATTCAGGCAAATAAATGCAGAATTTTGCACATTTTTTTTGTTTTATGTGCACCAAAATAGAGAACATCATGAAGAAAATCGCAATTTTAGCTTCAGGAGAAGGCACGAATGCTGAAAGAATTATTCGGTATTTTTTAGAGAAAAGAACAGCTGAAGTAGCATTGGTTATCTCAACAAAGCACAGGCCGGTGTACTCAAGCGAGCTGAAAGACTGAGTGTTCCGTCACTTATCCTCACAGCCCAAGACTTTGCCGACGGGAAAGCACTGGAAATACTGCACCAATATCATATTGACTTTATTGTACTGGCAGGCTTCCTCTTGAAAGTACCTGATGCCATTTTGCATGATTATCCGAATAAAAATAGTAAATATTCATCCGGCCCTCCTTCCCAAGTTCGGTGGTAAAGGTATGTACGGTTCCCGCGTGCACCAAGCTGTCATAGCTTCCCATGAAAAGGAAAGCGGCATCACCATCCATTATATAAATGAACGATATGATGAAGGAAATACCATTTTCCAAGCCACCTGTCCGGTATTGCCCACTGACACGCCAGATACATTGGCAATACGGGTGCACCAGTTGGAATACGAATATTTCCCTCGGGTGATTGAAGCGACTATTCTAGGCAAAAATCTTTCAATCTAATACGAAAAAACTGAAGAGCTTTGCCTATCCGATAATTGACAGTCTGCACCGACACCTCCAGCTTGTCAGCAATTTTCTTTATGGGTCAGTTGTTTATACCGACTCATAACATATACTCTTTGCAGTTCTTTAGGAAGAGAATGAAGGGCTTCCATATAGGTATTAAACAACTCCGTGCCATAACAAGAATCCAATGCCGGCAGAGATTTCAACTGTTGGCTCTGATATTCTTCATATACCTGACGGGTAATATGGGAACGGGTGATTGAATTCAATGCCCTGTTCCTGACACTGGTAAATAAGAAAGATTTCAGCGACAAGTCCTCTACCAGCAACTCACGTTTTTTCCCACACATACATCATCAAATCCTGCACTATCTCTTCAGCCTCTTCAAGAGAAACATACGAGGAACAAAACAAACATAGCGGCTTGTAATAAGAAGCATAAACCAGGGAAAATACTTTTTGATCTCCCGACTTCAAGGTTTTAATAATTAAGCGGTTATCATTAAGGTTCATAGGTCATTTTTAATTTAAGGTTACACAAACATAAGTATTTATTTCAAAATAAGAAAACAAGAATGAGATAAAATACAAAAATATAAGTTTTGTTAGTAACCCGGTTATGATATTTGTATTAATAATGTTGACCGACTTAAAGAGAGATTAACAGAAACCTTAATAAATAAACCTTGATAAGTTAACCTTAAACTGAATGCCTATGCGAAAAATTATCAAATCAAACCTATTGGGTAAACATACCCAATTATCAACAAACCTATTATTTAATCTAAAAACAAAAATCTAATTAAGAACGAACCTCAAAATCTAACCTTATGAGACGAATTTTTACTTTTTTCCTGACATTCCTATTGGGAATGTTTGTAACAGCATTGTATGCACAAACGCATACAGTCAGCGGTACTGTAATAGATAAAGACGCTAACGAACCTCTGATCGGCGCAAACGTATTAATTAAAGGTACAACTATCGGAACAGTGACCGACCTCGACGGAAAGTATACCCTGCAAGCCGGTGACAAAGACATTCTGGTATTCTCCTATTTAAGTATGAAAACCATAGAGGAACCTGTAAAACGGACGTACAGTAATCAACGTAAAAAATGGCATCGGAATACAGAAACACTGGGTGAAGTCGTAGTAACGGCAATGGGTATTAAACGCCAATCCGAAACACTGACCTATTCTGCGCAAACAGTAGGAGGTAAAGACGTTAATGACATCAAGAGCGTCAATATGATTAACTCCCTGCAAGGTAAAAAGTGCCGGTATGATGATTACACCGAACTCAACCGGAGCCGGCGGTTCTTCCAAGATTCTGTTCCGTGGCAATAAGTCCATCAGCGGTAATAACCAGCCATTAGTAGTAGTAGACGGAGTTCCTGTCATGATGAATATCACCAATTCACAGGTAGACAGCAACTACGGAGGCCAGCGAGACGGTGGTGACGCCATGTCTACAATCAATCCGGACGACATCGCCCAAATCACCTTGCTGAAAGGTGCATCGGCAGCAGCACTTTATGGTGCGGTAGCAGCCAATGGCGCCATTATGATTACCACCAAATCAGCACAGTCGGGTAAAGTTTCCGTTAATGTATCCAGCAACACCACAATGGAGAGCCCAATGGTGCTACCCGAATTCCAGACTACTTATGGAATGAGCGACAACGGTACTTTCAGCTGGGGTGAGAAACTAAGCAGCAAAGCTCCAAACTATGCAAAAAAAATTCTTCCGTACCGGATTTACAACGAATAACTCCATCTCCTTAAGCGGAGGCAATGAAAATATCCAATCTTATTTTTCCTATGCCAATGTCTATTCACAAGGCATCACTCCCCAGAATGACTACCGAAGCCACAATTTGAATTCAAAAGTAGGTTTCAATATTCTGAAAGACATTCATATTGATTTCACGGCCAAGTTTACCAACCAGCACATCACCAATCAGGCAGCTGCCGGTTACTTATGGAATCCGCTGACCGGTGTTTATCTCTTCCCTAGAGGAGAAGACTGGAATGGCTATAAAGAGAACTTCGAGGTATATGATCCCGCAAGAGGCTGCTATGTCCAAAACTGGACAAATACACAACAACAGCAATTCGGTAATCCATATTGGATGTTGAACAGACAGACCCCTATCACCGACCGTAACCGCTATGAATTCGGCGGAAGCATCAAATGGAACATTACTCCGGATCTGAATATCCAAGGACGTATGCGTTACGAAAGAGGAGAAGAACACTGGGTACACAATGCTTACGCATCCAGCGTAGGAAACCTTTATCCGATGGGACGCATGAAAGACAACCGCTATTTCAGCGACCAACTTTATGGCGATGTTTTAGTAAGCTACAACCATACATTCAATGATTTTTCTCTATCCGCTACCGCAGGTTCCAGTTTTACAAAAACCAAAACCTCTCATGTAGACCTATGGGGCGAGGGTTCCCAGTTCTCACAGCCCGGTTCCGGAAACATTTTTTATCCGAACATCTTTACTCCGAACAACTATTATGGCAATATGTCCACCGTGGGCAAAGATGACAACTGGATGACCCAAAAAACGGCTGAACTCAGTATTCGCCACCGCACAACTTGGTTATCGTGAAGGCATATTCCTTGATATATCAGCACGTAATGACTGGTCTTCGGCATTAGCTTTCACAGAAAGCTGTTCATTCTTTTATCCCTCTTTTGGCGGTAGTGTCCTGCTGAACAAATTTGTAGATATGGGTAAGAACATTGATCTGTTCAAATTCCGCGCAAGCTATTCTATCGTAGGTAATGACGTACCTGTATTCATGAGTAATCTGCTCTATTCTCTAGGTTCTCAAGGTGCTATCACTCCCCCCGACAAAGCTCCGTTCAGAACATTGAAGCCGGAAAAAACCCATTCTTTAGAAATTGGTTTTGACGGTACATTCTTACAGAACCGACTGAATATCAACCTGACTTATTATAAAACCAACACTAAAAATCAGTTCTTCTCCGTTGCGGCTCCTTACGAATCAGGCTTGAGAAACCGTTATGTAAACGCCGGTAATGTAGAAAACAAAGGCTTTGAATTCAATATCGGATGGTACGAGCAGTTCACTGACAACTTCAGCTGGAGTACCAACCTGAACTTCTCTTATAATGATAATAAAATCAAAGAATTGGTAGATGACCTTCCCAACGGACTGACATTGACCGATTTCGGAGGTGCAAAAGTTATATTGAAAGAAGGCGGCCACTACGGAGATCTGTATGTACGTCATCTGATGCGTGATGAAAACGGCAAACCCTTGCAAAACGAAAAAAGGAGAGCCTATCGTAAGTGGTGATTCTATGGACGAACTGGAATACGCAGGCAATATGAATGCCAAAGTAAATATGGGATGGACAAACACATTCCGCTACAAAGACTTCTCACTATCGTTCCTGATTGATGCTAAATTCGGTGGAAAAGTGATTAGTATGACCGAAGCCGCTTTGGACGGATGGGGCGTATCGAAACGTTCAGGTGAAGCCCGTGATGCCGGCGGTATTACAGTGGACGGAGTAAAATTTGATGCCGACAAGTACTATCGTACCACCGGTAACAACAACTTCAACAGTCCATACGCTGTGGAAAACTATGTTTATGATGCTACCAATATTCGTCTTCGTGAAGTGACTTTCGGTTATACCTTCCGTAACTTGCTGGGTGCAGGCAAGAACCTGACAGCAGCCATCATCGGCCGCAACCTGTTTTTCTTCCATAAAGACGCCCCGATGGATCCGGATGTATCGGCAGGTACAGGTAATGGAATACAAGGTGTAGATATGTTTGCACTGCCTACCTCACGCAGCTTTGGTCTTAATTTAAAACTTAACTTCTAATGCTTGAAACTATGAAACGGAATAAGATATTAACATACGCCTTCTTAATGGCAATCCCCATGACTACAGGAAACATCTTTTCTTCCTGTACAGACGACTTCGAGAAATTGAATACCAGTAACATACAGGTAGATCCGGCAGACCTTCCTTTTGCCGCACAATGTACCGAACCGATGACCTACTGTTATCCTCCTCAGCAAAATATGTTCCAGTTTTGGACCAACCTGACTATTGACCTTTATGGAGGTTATTTTATGACTCCCAACGGTAACTTCACCAACGGTGATATGGGAGAGAACCGGGGACATAGCGGTGGTATGTACGAAAAACTATTATCTCCATATTTTCAATAACACCCGCCGCATCATCGCACAATGTGACGCCAGTGGTGAAAGAGGCCTGTCAGGCGTGATGCGTATCGTACAGGCTTACGGAACATTGATGACCACAGATGCCTACGGACCGATACCTTACAGCTCCATCCTATCGGGAGAAAACGAAGTGTATTTCGAGTTCGACAGCCAGAAAGACCTGTATAAAGCCATGCTTGAAGATCTGAGTACAGCCATTACTGACATCAGTGCCATGGGAGCAGATGAAATAGCCAAATTGAAATCCTTTGACTGTTGGTGCAACGGCGACAAAGACCTATGGGTAAAAATAGCCAATACGATGAAACTACGCATGGCGTTACGCCTGTCCAAACGGGAAACCGAAGCCGGCAACGCCGGAATGAACCTTAAGGCAATCGCTACCGAGGCTGCCCAAAACACTTTGGCAACAGTCAACAAGGATATTCTGATCGATAAAAGTCTTGAGAATGAAATGTGGCTGATGTTCAATTGGGGTGATTGTGGATTCAATGCCAATCTGGTAACTATTATGAGTGGAACCAAAGATCCGCGCCAACCATTATATATGACCCTGAATACCGGAGATATCAAAAACGAAGCCGGTACTACCACAGTAGCCGCCAATAGTCAATATCTGGGTATCCGTTTTGCCAGCGGCCTGCCTGCCAAACCAAACAGTTGGGGTAACTTCTCCGGTTGGATTCAAGGAAACAACGGTTCCTCTTATTCCATGCCACTGCCCATCATGAAAGCAGCGGAAGCCTATTTCCTACTGGCTGAAGCAAAATTAAGATGGGATATTGGCAGTGAAAGTGTAAAGAACCTATATGAAAATGGAATCCGTGTTTCCATGACTAATGAATTAGCTTATCGGGGGGCTTTATGGCCGGAATCAAAGAATATCCGGAAGGAGCAGTAGATGCCTACATCAACGGAACAAGCACCCAAATAGACTATACAGATCCCATCAAAGCCGAATTAAGCACTCCGGCTGTAAATAAATTAAGTGTAAAATGGGATGAGAGCGCAAGCAACGAAGAAAAGCTGGAAAGAATCATCACCCAAAAATGGCTCGCCCTATTCCCTCTATCCACCGAGGCTGGGCAGAACAACGCCGCACCGGCTATCCACGCTTCTTCCCTGCATTCGTCAATGAAAGTAATGGAGCCGTAAACACAGAAGAAGGTGTGCGCCGCGTAATTTATAGCAGCCAGGCTTATGATGCCAACGCTAAGGGAGTAGAAGGCGGAATCAAGCTTCTGGACGAAGAAAATTCCAGCAAATTCGGTATTTCCGGCGACAAAGGCGGTACACATCTTTGGTGGGATAATGCTGATAAAGGAAACTTTTAAAGGCAATATTTTTAAGGTAAAGACTGTGATCTTTGTTTCAATAGGTATTCCATATTAAAAGTTTTCGGATAGGGCAGACCGTGAGGTTTGCCCTATTTTATGACTACCTCCGAAAAGCCGATACAATAACCTCCCGCACCCGAATTGTTATCATTACTAAATGAAATTAAAGACTTTTTTCATCTCTTGTTGCTTGGCAAATAAAAAGAAAAGCCGTAAGTTTGCCTTCCAAAAAAGAATAAAACACAGGATGCAATTATCACCCAAGGAATTTGAATACCAATTTCGCTGTCTTTACCGTCCGCTGAATATGTATGCCCTGCGCTATACTGAAAATCTGGATGACGCAGAAGACATCGTCCAACAAGCCTTCTCTGATGTATGGGAGAAGCTTGTCGGAGGCACATCTATTCAAAACCTGAAAGCTTATATGTACCAAACTGTACGTAACCGCTCACTCACACTGATAACCAACCGACAAACACACTGTGAAACAACCGAACTGACAGACTTGGAAGATTTAACAGAAGAAGAACGCATCATCCGGTCAGAACGTGACGCGCGTTTTATGGACAGCCATCGACCACCTTCCTACCGAACGGAAAAAGATCTTTCTGCTTTCCAAACGTGACGCCTTACTTATCAGGAAATTGCCACCGAACTGGGTATTTCTATAAAAAACTGTCGAACATCAAATCAGTAAGGCACTGAAAACATTACGAGAAACAGCCATTAAAAATATATACTTTTTTCTTTCGGATAAAAAAAATCGGCAAGCGAATAGGGGGATTTTGTCTTTTCCCTGTCTTAACAATAAAAAGAAAGAAGATCGCATGGAGAAAGAAGAGAAAGATATTCGTTTTGTAGCCCGGTTCTATCGGGAAAACAGGCTGGACACAACACAAGCCTGGCAAAAACTAGGTATCGGCAAACAAAGAAATAACTCTATCTTATTATATAGACTGATAACTATCGCTGCTGTCACTTTCCTGATAGCCGGATTCAGTTGGTGGTGGATATACGACAGGCAAGACTGGATTGTCATAGCCTCATCCGCACACGCTGTCAAAGAAGTCACGCTTCCGGATAACAGCCATATTACGCTGGCAGAGAATTCGGCCTTACAGTATGACCGCTTGGCATACGGCAAAAAACAGGAACGTCACTTTAAATGGAAAAGCATATTTTTCAGTCACACATCAAGAACAATGTCCTTTCAGGGTACAGACCGAACTGGCAAACATACAAGTACTAGGTACACAATTCCAAGTAACGGCAAATGCAAATCAGACTTCGGCAACCGTAGAGTCTGGAAAAAGTCCGTTTTTATAACAAAGAACAAAAAGAGGCTATCCTGACAAAAGGCATGTATGCCTTCATTAACCAAAAAGGACAAATGCAAATAAACAAACAAAGTGACCCCAACACTTTTGCATGGAAGACCCACGTGTTTGTTTATAATGAAGCCCCCCTTGAAAAAGGTAGTAAAAGAATTAGAAGAAGTCTATAAGGTCCATATCGGCGGAATTCCACAAAAAGAGTACTATCTGACCACGACCTTTGACAATACTCCGATAGAAGACATAATTGAAATCATAAACCAAACACTAGATACGAAACTAGACATAACCCAATGATGCAATTCCATTCTAAATTTTCTTTTCTTCTGCTCCTTTGCCTCATGCACATTTGTATTGAGGCAAAGGAACAGAACATGATGAGCCCCTCGTAACATTAGATATGAAACAAACCCCCATCCGTAAAGTTTTGGCAGAAATCACCCGGCAGACAGGTGTAACCTTTTCGTATGAGTCCTCCTTAACAAAACATCTGTTACCGATAGATATAACAATAACCGCCCAGCCGTTATCCCACTGTTTGCGCATTCTGTTTCAAAAACTGCCCGTAGAATATATACAATCAGGCAAATACATCATCCTCAAGAAAAAACAGAAAAACATTGTAATCAGCGGCTTCATACGAGACAAATCCTCCTCAGAGTCCCTTATAGGCGCCTCCATCTATGATGCCAAAAGCCATCAAGGAACAACCAGCAACGCCGACGCTTTTTCAGTCTGACTCTGGAAGCCGGAAACGATGTATACCTGAACATCTCCTATGTAGGTTATGACAGTTTCCACCGTTCATTCACACAATTGGAACAAGACACGCTGCTTCCGGTTCTGCTGAACAGCCACCAGCAATTAGCCGAAGTGGTAGTGACCGGAGAATATACCTCTTCTCCATTAGTCCAAACATCCGATATGGGACATACCCGTCTCAACAAAGACCTGATCCAACAAACCCCGGTATTATTCGGAGAAGCTGATATTATAAAAACCCTACAGACCTTGCCGGGTGTATCGGCAGGCACAGCCGGATTGGCAGGAATGTATGTGCGGGGTGGTAATGGAGACGACAATCTTTATATGATAGAAGGGAATCCGTTATACCAGATCAACCATGTGGGCGGTCTGTTTTCCTCCTTCAACGCCGAAGCCGTAAAGGATGTAGAATTCTTTAAGTCCGCCTTCCCCGCCCGTTACGGAGGAAGACTGTCCAGCGTAGTCGATATCCATACAAAGGATGGCAACATGAAAGAATATCACGGAAGCGCATGCTGGGACTGACCTCAGGCAGCCTGAATCTGGAAGGTCCGTTGGTCAAAGACCGGACCTCATTCAACTTTGCATTACGCCGTTCATGGATTGACGCGCTTTCAGCCCCAACCATCGCCATCTGGAACGCTACCAGAAATAAAGGAGAAACCCAAATAGTGGCACGATACGCTTTTACCGACATGAACTTTAAACTCAACCACCAGTTCAATGACCGCAGCCGCGGATATGCCGGTCTTTACTGGGGGAAACGATTTTTTGAAAGGAGGAGAAAAAAGAGAAGGTGACAACGGATATGAAAGCAGAAACACCGGCAGACTGCGATGGGGAAACATCATGGCATTTACCGGCTGGTCATACGTATTCAACAACCAACTCTTCGGTAATGTGAATGCCGCCTTTACCCACTATTCTTCCACCTTGAAAGGAGACTACTACCAAGGAACAGAAGCCAACTACGTATCACAGGAAAGTTCAACCCGGAACCGCATTGACGACCTCAGCATACGAGCCAATTTCGATTTCCGCCCCAATGCTTCCCACCAGTTGCATTTCGGCACTCATTATATTTACCACCGTTTTCATCCCGTAGACGAAAAATCGCATTTTTCCAATGGCATGACCACCCAGACCAGACAAAACAACGACACTGCCCTACCTGCACATGAATTAGGCATATATATGGAAGAAGACTGGAAAATGAACAAAAGAATACGTTTAACGCCGGGGTTCACCTCGGACTATACACCATTGACGGGAAAACGTACACTTCCCTGGAGCCCCGTTTTTCCAGTCGTTTCCTGATCAATCCGCAACTCAGCCTCAAAGCCTCTTATACCCGGATGAGCCAATATGTACATCAAGTCAATGAAAGCTACATCAACCTGCCCACAGACACATGGATACCGGTCAGCCGCAAGCTGAAACCGATGCAGAGCGACCAACTGGCTGTAGGAGTTTATTACACCACCGGCAACAAAATCTACTCTTTCTCCATAGAAGGATATTATAAATGGATGAAACATCTGATGGACTATAAAGACAACTACCAGTTTCTCCCTCCTTCCACCAGCTGGGAAGACAAACTGACTCAAGGAAAAGGACGTTCTTACGGCGTAGAACTTATTGCCCGCAAAGAAAAAGGGAAAATAACCGGATGGGCAGGCTATACTCTAAGCTGGAATGACAGACAGTTCACTGAGATAAATAAAGGCAAGCGTTTTCCTGCCAAATTCGACAACCGGCATAAATTCAATATAATAGCCAATTGGAAAATCAAGCCCAAACTGGAGTTGACCGGAAGCTGGACCTACGCAACCGGTAACCGGCTCACGGTTTCTTTCGAAAACTACCAGGCCGTTTCTCCCCAACATCCGTTTCCGGGAGGCAGCCTGGTTCCTCCTTATATAGATCCAGGCGGATTAGACTATTATACGGAACGTAATAATTTCCAACTTCCCGCCTATCACAGACTCGACTTGGGCATCAATATTTACCGGCCAAAGAAAAAGAACCGGATGGGAATATGGAATATCAGCATCTACAATGTCTATTCCTACATGGCACCCGTCAGCATACGCAAAGGATGGTGGTATAATAACGACTGCTTCTATACCCTGGGCATAGTTCCCATTATACCATCAGTTTCTTACACTTATAAATTTTAAATGATTATGAAACATCTGCTATATACATTACTTCTAGGAGTGTTCCTTACCTCCTGTTATCGAAAAATAGATTTGGACGAATATCGCACTACGCCCAAAATGGTAATAAACAGTGTAGTATCCCCCGACACAGTGGTAATGGCCTCCATCACCCGGACCTGGTTCTATCCAGACAAGAAGCCTTATGTCAATCTCCCTCACGCCCATGTGGAGCTCTATATCAACAATCAATACATAGAAACCATGCAATGGAAAACACTGAATAATCCCCGGAACCCAGACCAGCCGGATACCTTATTCCTTTCAAATACAATCCCGGCAGAAGGAGACCGGATAAAAAATTGTTGCATCCACCCCCGAATATGGTACGGTAACGGCAGAAGATATCATACCAAAGAAAGTACCTATAAAAAACGCCAGTCATACAATTAAAAAAGGTAACGGAGTTTATCAAGGAACAATTTCCGACTATTTTGAAATATACTATGAAGTCACGTTTGATGAATTTCCGGAAAAGAACAATTATTATCTGCCAAAATCACACAAATAAAAAACGGGCTATTACGGTTACTACGAAACAGAAATAGATTATATAGATCCTGTATTCAAGGAACAGGATGCCATATTGGACGAAAGTATGGCATTCAACGGATTGGAAAAAGAGGAGGAGCCCTCTTTACCGACCAAAGCATTAACGGACAAACCTATACTTTACAAATAAAAGAGACAACGGCAGAGTTAGACGAAACAGAACAAAGAATCATTTCCATCTATTCCCTTTCCGAATCCTACTTTTTTTATACCTGTTGTCCTTACAAAAAAAAAATTGCCGGAAGCACGTTAGAAGGAGGTTGGGTAACATTGGACTAGCCGAACCTCTACGGGTTTACAGCAATGTGGAGGGAGGAACAGGTATTCTGGGCGGCAACCAACATTCGGAAACAACTATAACATTGAATAACCCATCTAAAAATAATTGATTATGGATACATTACAACAAGCTCCCGCCTTATGGTATTGGAGCGAACCCGCATCGGGATACAGCATTGAAGATTGCGAACAGATTGTAGCAGAAGAGATGCAAACAGCAAAAGCAGACTAAAAGTTCTGGCCACCGTAGGGGTACATTGAAATGTCCCCCTACGGTAAAAAGAAATTTCACGCCTCAATGGATAATTCCCCCGCAAATGTTCAAATTCTTCGGGATGCCGTTTCAATGCATCACTGTCACGAGTCGGATCATACACCTGTAGAAAAGCCTCTTCCGGATCAGAAGAATAATCCATATACGGCAAAGCGGGCGGTACTATTTTAAAATCAGCCTGTATATGGAAGAAGTTACAAAGCTCCTCCAATGCCATCCGTGTAGCATTCGACTTTCCGTCAGCTGAATACCCTGCTATATGAGGGGTTCCCAAAAAAACTTTCTGCAACAAATCCGGGTGAATATCCGGTTCATTTTCCCACGTATCAATAACCGCATCACGTATCCGGCCTGTCTTCAGCGCATCAAGCAAAGCCAATGTCTCTATTACTTCTCCACGAGAAGTATTCACAATAAAAGGTTTCCGTTGCAAACCGGCAAAGAAATCCGCATCCGCCAGATGGAACGTTTTATATTTCCCATTCCTGTTCAGCGGAGTATGAAAGGTTATTATATCACATTCCCTTGCCAGTACAGACAAATCCACAAATCCCGTTTCCCCCCCGGTCCGCACGTGAGGATCATTCAGCAAGACCCGCATCCCCAATGCCTCCGCCATACGTTGGATACGGCTTCCCACATGTCCTACCCCAACAATCCCCAGACAGCTTTCTTCCAATCTCACCCCCTTCCGGCGTTTCAACAATAATAATACCGAATGCAGGTACTGCTCCACACTGCCGGCATTACAACCGGGACAATTTTTCCATACAATTCCCGCCTCATCACAATAGTCCACATCAATATGATCAAAACCGATGGTCGCAGTAGCAATGAATTTCACCTTGCTTCCTTCCAGCAGTTCACGGTTACAACGGGTACGGGTACGGATCACCAATGCGTCAGCATCCCGTACATCCCCGGCGGTAAAACCACTGCCGGGCAAATACACCACTTCATCGGCTATCTGTTCGACAGCTTCATGTATATAAGGTATTTTATTATCTACAATTATTTTCATCTTTCAAAAACTTGCTTGGGAACAAAGGTAGACACTTTTACCGAATAATAATTGGCTGATTAGAAAACTTTGCATAGATTTGTACATTCAATAAAACAGCTGTTATGTCCAAGATTCTTGTAATCTGCTTTTCATCCATCAATAATGTGGCAATGGCAATCCCGGTCATTCACTCATTGGCTACGCAATATGCCCAGCATCAAATCATGGTGCTGAGCATAGACACATTCTCCCCCTTATTCGAGAATGTGCCGGACAATGTTATTTTCCGTGGGGCAGATTTCAGAGGAGAACATGCCGGATTAATGGGTCTGGGATGGCTGTACAATGATTTAAAAGAAGAAAAATTTGATGCCGTAGCCGCTTTCCAGCCCACATTCCGCAGCCGTTTTCTTTGCTGGCGTTTTCGTCTGGCAGGCATAAAAGCAGCCCACATCAAGCAGAACAGGCGGGAACTGCAAAAACTGATACGGCGGAAACATAAAATATATACAGAGCAAGACTCCTTTTTTCAGCGCTGTGCCCATACGCTCAGTCAGATAGGTTACCCCATCCGGTTAAGTTTCCTCTCCCTTTTCGGAAAGAATAAAGGCAATATTTCCAGCCTGGCTCCGTTAACCGGTGAGAAGAACCAAGAAACATGGATTGGAATCGCTCCCTTTGCAACACATGTAGGCAAAATCTATCCGTTGTCAAAGCAAGAGCAGATCCTCAAACATCTATCTGCACGCGACCATACAAAAATCTTCTTATTCGGAGGCGGGAAAAAAGAAATCAAAGTATTGGAAGAATGGGCCCAACATTTCCCCAACGTCATCTCAACAGCCGGCAAACTAACCATAAATATGGAATTGGCCCTCATGAGCAATATGGACGTCATGCTGGTAATGGATGCCGCCAATATGCACCTTGCATCATTAGTGAACATCCCGGTTGTATCCATTTGGGGGGCAACGCATCCCTGTGCAGGCTTTGCAGGATGGAATCAGTCTGCGGCAAACACAATACAGATAGACCTGCCCTGCCGTCCTTGTTCCTTATCCGGAGAAAAGCACTGTTATAGAAAAGATTATGCCTGTCTGCAAGGCATAACTCCCGAAATGGTAATAGAACACATAAACAAAGTCATCAGTAAATGAAACAAATAAATCTCATATATTATTCCGTTTTCTTTTTTGTGGTATTTGCTTTCGCTTCTACCCTTGCGATTCTTATATTTCATATCCGATCTTCTTTTTTTATCCGCTCTATTATTGCATCCGCTACAGACGTAAAATCATACGCAATAATTTATCGAACTCATTCCCCAAGAAAGATTTAAA
>ENA-OQCD01000153-OQCD01000153.1-human-gut-metagenome-genome-assembly--contig:-NODE-153-length-18255-cov-1.882447_pt1 | contig 18255 bp, 28 predicted proteins | sample MGYA00242755_ERZ504571 | MGnify/ENA primary metagenome ERZ504571 (study PRJEB26092, sample SAMD00036274) | human gut metagenome | host: Homo sapiens | study: EMG produced TPA metagenomics assembly of...
GGTTGTTGTTGGAGACGAAGTAGTTTGGACAAATGCTGAGTTTTGCCCAGTGTGCGGAAAACCGTTAACGGATAATGCTGCGGATACACTTATAAAAGAGATTGGAGGCGCTGTATGAACATAATGCGTGAAGTTGCTGAATTGCAAACGGAATATCAAAGACTGATCGATGAGAAGCGACTAACTAAAAGGGAAATATGTGACCTGTGCATCCCATTCCAGGACAAATACGGCTTAAAGGATTCACAGGCGCTCAGAATTATCCGGAAAGAGATGGATTTATCTGAGATGGCGGATTTGTTAGAAGGGAGGCGCTGAAAGATGAAGAGACTGATTGATTTAGACGAACTCTTGCAATATCCACTCAGACGCGGGAGCGAACATTACGATGAGAAAAATGCTGACCCTCATTTCCTATTCGGTGTGGAATCCGTTCTGGAGTATGCACAGACATTGCCCACCCTAACCCAGCCGAACAACTGGATCAGTGTTGAGGACAGGCTGCCGGAAGATGGTAAATATTTGTGCTGTTTTTCATCTTTAGGGCTTGGCTGGTGTATAGATGTGTTATCTTATGCCTCTGATTTAAAATTCAGTTTGATGATTGGGATTTTTTACAATGAGCATCACGGTGGTTTTTTATGATCTTGATTCAGAATGTGGATACTACGAAAATCAGCGGAGTTGCCTACTGGCGCCCGCTTCCAGAACCGCCTGAGGAGGATTAGTTATGTATAAGGAATTAGTTGAGAGGCTGCAAAAATGTATACCCTTTGTGCTTGGGACGAACTAAAAGACGCCTCCGATGCTATTGAAAAGCTGCTATCAGAGAATATACAGTTGAAAAGGCGTATTGTCTTTTGGGATAAAAATACATTCGGAAAACTTCGCGCAGAGCTTGACCGCCTAAGGCATGAAAGAGATCAGGCGGTGGAGGAACTTCATCGAAATACAGACGCTGTCCCCGTAGTTAGGTGTAAGGATTGTAAGCACGAAATATCAACGGCTGATATTAGAGCCAGAACCGGTTCCTATTGGTGTAATTATAAATTACAGCCATGTGATGCAGACGACTTTTGCAGCTACGGTAAGAGGAAGGAGAATTAATATGGCTGGCTGGCAATTATTACTTTTAGGTTATTTTTTAGGCGCACCGTTAGGCTTCTTGCTTTGTTCCGTTCTGGTGGCAAGCAAAGACCCGCCCAAACCGCACACCACTTGCAAGGACTGCGTACATAGGCATAAGAAAGAGTGCCCTTTCTCCCATATCGAATGCGATGTGACAGGAGATTCTATTTTCTGGCATACTAACAAACAAGATGACTTCTACTGCAAGGAGGCTCAGGACATTGGGCTGGCCACAAAGCGGAAATAGAAAAAGCTGTAAAGGCTGTATCTATAACAGACCTCTAACTTTTGAGGGTTCCGGGCAGCAACGCTACTGCCTATATTGCTATGATACCGGTAAGCCTAGAGGCTGCCCGCCGGAGAAGTGCGATAAAAAGAACTGTCAGGAGGTTGAAAAATTGACAAAAAAAGAGTTTCTAAATCAATATCTAAACGCCGAAAAAGAAATCGGAATCAAGCTTGACCAAATAGCTAGGCTCAGAGAACTATCAACAAAAATAACTCAAACTTTAACCCCTGACAAAGTAAAAAGCAATTCCGAAAACCGCCTGAAATCCTCTGTATCTAAAATTGTGGATATAGAAAGAGAGATAGGTGCTTCTATTGATCAGCTTGAAAGAACCCGCTTGCAAGTGGAAAGCGTCATTAATTCTGTCCCTAACGTGAATCAAAGAAACGTGTTGAGGTTAAGGTACATAAGCGGCATGAAATGGGAACAGATAGCTGTAAAACTAAATTATGATTATAGATGGGTACTCAGGCTTCACGGCAAGGCACTAAATAAAATAGCCATAGAAAGCCACTCTTGACTTATTGTATCATTAAACTAAAGAAATAGGCAGAGGATTATTCCCCTGCCTTTCTTGGTTTATTCTACATGAAGTTGTTGTTTTAACGCCGTTTGTAAAACGCTGGAAAAGTTAATGTGCTCTTTTTCTGCTCTGGCATTTAACCATGATGGAATCGTTAAAGTTTTCTTTACTGATCTGTTATCCGATGCTTTGCGATATTCCAGAAAATCAATATCTACCATAGATACAAAGTCATTCTCTTTACATTGAATCGAACTTGCCTCAGAAGGTTTTGGAATTTCCAGTCCATCATCTTCTTTATCAATGCCCATCATTCCAATGACATCTCTAGCCATCTCTATCGCTTCCGCCAAAGAATCCCCTTGAGTATTAGAATCAAAGTCTGGAATATAAGCCATATATCCATCACTTAGCTTAGTGAACACTACAGGGTAGACAGCTTTCATAAAAAATACCTCCTTATTATAAACATATCGGGCTTTTGTGGGGGGCTATTTTCAGCCCCCCCGCCGTTTTGATGATTGCTTGTGCTACTGGTTTCTTTTAATTTTCTCTTTTGTCGAGGAACGGGCTCACAATCTTTTTCCGTTTGTATAAATATCATGGTTGCCGCCTTCTCGTTTTTAACCACCACCCATTCTTTTTCTAATAGTTTTTATTAGGTCTCGGCGTTTCATATCCTCACCTCTTGATTATATTATACGTGTTTTTATACGTATATGTCAACCCTTTTTCAAAACTTTTTTTAAATATTTTTTCAGCCTTTTTGCCATTTTGGCGGAGGGCTTTTTTTGATACCCAAAAAAAAGGAAGTGATTTTTTATGTACTGTCCAAGAGATGGAAAGTGTGTTTTTTGACGGCTACAAGACGGCGGGAAAGCATATTTGCGCCTTGCCTAGGTGTCAATATCCCCGTGAACTAAAACAGGCCTTACAGAACCGTATAGCCAATATTTTAGGACAGCCACAGGGCAGAACCAGGCGGGCGCGGGAGCTTGAAATTCTCAGAAATGAAATTGTTAAATTAAATTTGTAAAGCGGTGGTGGTATGGCGACAAAGTCGAACGAATTAAATCTAACAAGCAAGCAAAGAAAACTTGCGGAATTATTAGCAAATCCGGACTTCACCGGGAGCATCACAGAGTTATGCCGGGAATGCGGTGTAGCCCGTTCCACTTATTACAAATGGCTGGACAAGCCGGAGTTTACCCAATATGTGGACAGCCTGATTTCTAAATTTACAAGCAGCGAGCTTTCAACGGTTTGGAAAGCCTTGATCCGGCGCTGTTCTATCGGAGACGTTCAAGCAATCAAGCTGTATTTTGAAATGCGAAAGGAATTATCCTCAAAAGACGAAAGTGGGGTTCAGATCATTGACGACATCTAAATTATCCGGCATTGTCTCCCCCGCTTTTTACGACGTTCATCGGCAGATCAGAATGGGACGCGTTGACGAAGCGGTACTAGAGGGCGGCAGAGGCTCCACAAAATCCAGCTTCGCGTCAGTTGAACTGGTTCTGCTGCTTATAAGGCACCCCGACTGCCACGCCGTGGTGATGCGCCAGGTTGCAAACACGCTGCGGACCAGCGTTTACGCACAAATATGCTGGGCCGTTACTGCTTTGGGATTAACTCAGAAATTCAAATGCACCGTTTCCCCAATGGAATGTACTTACCTTCCTACTGGGCAAAAGATCATGTTTTTCGGCATGGACGACCCGGGAAAAATAAAATCCATCAAAGTGCCGTTCGGATATATTGGAATGGCCTGGTTTGAAGAGCTTGACCAATTCGGAGGCCCTGAGGTAATCAGAAATGTGGAACAGTCGCTTTTGCGCGGGGGTTCCTTTTCTTTTACCCTGAAATCCTTTAACCCTCCCTCCTCTGCTCGAAACTGGGCCAACCGGTATGTAAAGGAACGGCGGGACAGCCAGCTGATCCATCACAGCACCTATTTGACAACGCCTAAGGAATGGCTCGGCCCCAGATTCCTTGCGGACGCGGAACGGCTCAAAGCAAAAAGCGAAACCTCCTACCGTCATGAGTATCTGGGAGAGGTTGTCGGCAGCGGAACCCAGGTATTTGAAAATCTGAAATTGGAACCGATCCCGGACGAAATGGTCCGTTCCTTTGACCGCAGGCTCCACGGGGTAGACTGGGGCTATTATCCAGATCCCTGGGCGTACAACGGAATGCAGTATGACGCGGCCAGAAAAACCCTGTATATTTTTGACGAGGCAACCGCCAGGCGGAAAGGAAACTGGGAAACAGCCGATATTCTAAAGGCAAAGGGCCTCACTGGAAACGACAGAATCACGGCGGACAGCGCGGAGCCGAAAAGCGTCGGGGACTACAACGCTTACGGCTTATACTGCCGGAGCGCCGAGAAAGGCCCAGGGTCTGTGGAATACAGCCATAAGTGGCTGCAAAGCCTGGACTGCATCTGGATAGATCCGGTCAGATGCCCGGATACCGAAAAGGAGTTTTCTGAATACGAATACGAGCAGGACAAAAAACCGGGGAAGTTTTAGACGGATACCCCGACGCGGACAATCATCATATTGACGCCGTAAGGTACGGCACGGAATACCTTTGGAAACGTGGAGGGGTGTAAGCATGGGACTTTTTCATTTAATCAAGGAGGCGGTGATGAAGATGCTGAATCTAAAGGAAATTAAAAAGCTGGGCGCGGATCTATCGTCGTATATGGCGGAAGCAATTCGAACCTGGGACGATCTGTTTTATTTAATCAACCAGCCTCCCCATTCCTTGAAGCTGGCGCAGACAATCACCAGCTATCTGGCGACGCTTGCGACCAGCGAGTTAACCCTAGACGCGGGCGCAGGCCAGCGGGGAAAATAATATCACGGAACAGGCGGCCGGCAATCTGCTTCCTAATATCAACGAGGCGGTACAGCTTGCGGGGGCCGGCGGCATGGCCGCAATAAAGCCGTTTGTAAAGGGCGGGTCAGTCTATGTGGAGATTATCCCACGTTCCCGGATATTCCCGAAAGGCTTCGGCCCAAACAAGAGAATCGAATCCGGGTTCTTTACGGATTTTGACCGTCTGAAGGACGGAAAGCCAGTAGTCCGCATCGAGGAATTTGCCCTTCAGGAAGACGGCCTTCTCATTACCAACCGGGCTTACCGGCTAAAAGAAGCCGATGGAATCGGCGGCGAGCTCTCTCTTTCTGAGGTAGAACGCTGGGCGGACCTTCAGCCCGAAGCTTTTATTTCAGGTGTAGACCGGCCTCACTTCGGCCTAATCCGAATGCCGATGCTGAACAATATCGACGGCGGGCCCCTCCCTATCAGCATTTACGCAAACGCCGTGGACAGCATTATCCAGCTGGATAAAACCTACGAGCAGTTTCTGTGGGAACGGGATACCGGAAAGCGGCGCATGGTATTAGACCGGGGCGTCGCGGTCAAGGACCCGATCAACGGAAAGCCTGCGATTCCTTTTCGTGAGCTTGCCAGCGACTATTACATGACAATCGACATGCCTGTAGACAAGCCCTGGGCGGACTATACGCCGGAGCTGCGGGGGGAGAATTATAAATCCATCTTTGATACTCAGCTTCGGATTTTGGAAATGCAGACTGGTTTTTCTCAAGGAACCTTTAATATCGATATCCAAACCGGAAGGGTAACGGCCACCCAGGTGATCAGTGACGACCGCACCACCTACAACACCGTCAAGGCGGTGCAGGACCGGGGCATGACCTCCGGGCTGATCGACGCTCTATATTGGTTTGACGTATATTCAACGCTGTACCGCCTGGCCCCAGCCGGAGCCTTTGAGCCTTCCGTCACCTATGGAGATTCCATTTTTGAGGATACCGGTGTGGAATACTCCCGCAGGAAGGCAATGGCGGACAGCAAATACATCAGGCCGGAACTGCTCACAAGCTGGTATTTCGGCGTATCAGAGGAGGAAGCGAAAGCCATGCTTCCAGAACCGGAGACGCCGGAAAACATATTGTTCGGGAGTGATTAACCATGCTCTCCCCTGAATATATCGACCACCTGCCGACCGTGTTGTTGAGCTTTACGCCGACCTGGAAATCAGGATTCTGGAGGATATGGCGCGGCGCATTTTGAAAACCGGAGCGTTGACGGAAACCGCCCAATGGCAGATGTGGCGGCTGGAGCAGATCGGGGCGGAACGGGAATTTATCCGATACCATTTACAGCGCCTTACCGGGAAAACCCAGGGGGAGATTAACGAACTGCTTGCAGAAGCCGGAGAAAAAGCGCTGTATTATGACGATCAAATCTACCGGGCAGCTGGTTTAAGCCCAAAAGCGCTGCGGGACAGTGAGGCTTTGCAGAAAATAATTAAAGCCGGCTCCGACAAAACCATGAGGCTTTTTGAAAACCTGACAAGCACTACGGCTGACACGGCCTCAAGGCAGTTTGAGAACGCTCTGGACGCCGCCTACATGGATATAACCTCCGGCGCGTTTTCTTACCAAGACGCAGTAAGAAGCGCTGTAAAAAGCCTTTCCAAAGCAGGAATTGACGCAATTATATATCCCAGCGGGCACACGGACAAAATGGACGTTGCCGTCCGCCGGGCGGTCCTTACTGGGGTCAATCAAACGGCGGCCAGAATGCAAATCGCCAGAGCCGACGAAATGGAATGCGACCTGGTGGAAACTACAGCACACATGGGCGCCAGACCGGAGCACATGGACTGGCAGGGCAGAATATTCAGCCGTTCCGGGAAAAGCCGTAAGTATCCAGATTTCGTAAAATCCACTGGCTACGGAACCGGCCCGGGGCTGTGCGGCTGGAACTGCCGCCACTCCTTTTTTCCGTATTTTGAGGGCTTGTCCGAGCGCGCATATTCCAGGGCTAAGCTGAGAGAATATGAGAACAAAACCGTTACATACAATGGGCGAACCCTTCCCTACTACGACGCCACCCAGCAGCAAAGATACTTGGAGCGACAGATCAGGCGGTGGAAACGGGAATATCTGGCGATGGACGCGGCTGGTCTGGACACATCGGAGGCCAGCGCAAGCTGGCTGCTTGGAGAGAAAGGCAAAAGGACTTTCTGACCCAGACAGGGCTTGGCGAGGATAAATTCAGGAGCCAGGTCTACGGGTTTGGAAGAAGCCAGGCCGCGAGAGCCAGAGCGCAAGCGGAACGAAAAAGATTACAAACCATCTTTATCTGGTATACTGAATAATGATGAAGAGGGTGCTATTTTAAGGTATATCAGCGGTGAGAGTTATTCCCTGAATGAAAAATTGCGGAACGGAAGAAGTTAACCAGATCTGAATCTATTCAAATCAGCGCTTTGGACTCTGCTTTAAATAAAATGCCTAAATACGAAGGATTAGTAGAAAGAAGCTTAATTCTTGACAGGGAGGGTTTGATGGTCCTTCGCGAAGCATCATACAGTGGGAACAGAAGTACTTTACCCGGCCTTTACTTTCTGCTTCTGTCGGCGGTGAATATCACGAATCTCCTACTGTTCTTCTGCGGATAAAATCTAAAACCGGGCGCGATTTACGAAAAATATAATAATGAAGAGCAGGAAGTTCTTTTTTTCCAGAAACTGTAGATTTCATATTTTATCGGCCAAAATTGAAAATAAGGTTATTGTTTTGGAAATGGAGGAGGTTTAAATGCTTTCTTTAGAGGAGTTTCTTAAATTGCCCGCAGAAGAAAAAACGAAACGCTATCTGGAACTATCAGAAAAAGATCGCTTTCTTGCCAGAACAAGCGACTGGCAGCCTAAGGATACCGTGGTTGTTAAATACTCTAATTTAAAAAGCGATCAAGAAAAGCAGGAAGAATTTATAAAACAATTAAATGAGGCTTTGGAACGAGATGAACTTAATCTCTTAAAATAGCCTGATATTTTTACTCATTCATTTAATAGCGCAAGGCTCGTACAGAAATGTGCGGGCCTTTTGTTATACCCAATTTGCCCCGGACATGGCGTAAAACTGTGACCGCCAAAGGGAAGCGACCCCGTAAAAAGCGTATGGAAGAAAGGATTCCCATGAAAAGAGAAGATTTAAAGGCTTTCAATTTATCCGACGAGGACGTGCAAAAAATCATGGATCTGCATGGTGCGGATATTGAAAAGCAAAAGCGCAGCATCGAGACCCTGACTGCTGAAAGAGACGATTTCAAAAGCCGTCTTGAAGAGGCCAACGGCAAGCTGGAGGGGTACGACCCCGAATGGAAAACGAAGGCTGAGCAGGCCCAGACGGAAGCCGACGCTAAGGTTAATAAAATCCGGCGCGGCTATCTGCTGAAGGAAGCCGCAGGCGGTATTAAGTTTTCCAGCGAGAGCGCCAAAAAAGGCGTTTTTTATCCGATCTGGAGGCGGCTGAGCTTCCCGTACAGGAGGATAAGGTCCTGGGCTTTGAGGATTTCTTAAGCAAGTACAAGGAAAGCGATCCCTCCGCCTTCCTCCCGGACAAACCGCGCCACTATTACCGTCCCGGGACAAGGACCTGCTTCCAAGAAAACAGGGCAGCAGCTTCTTGATGAAAAGTACAAAAACAATCCATTCTATCACCCGAAAGGAGAATAACCCATGTCAATTAAATACGGTTCTTTAAACGTAGATGAAAGATACTCCGGTATTCTGGAGCCTAATCTTTATTACAACCCTGTGCTGGTGCCCGGCGTGACCTGCACAGACAAATATCAAATCGGGCCGGCGGGTCAGATTTATGTGCATAAGCTTACCACCTCTGCGGTGGAATCCGGAACTCCGGGCCGGGATTTTCTCGGATACCGCCGTATCGGATACCTTAATCCCGATTCAGCTGAATAACAATTTCCAGCGCTCCTATAAAAATCTATGGAGTACAGGCGGCCGCCGTAGAATTCGGGCGTGGCTGAAGAGGCCCTCTCGACCGCAACTCAGGAAATCCGCGAAGGCTGGATGCAGTGCGGCCTTGCCTGCTTAGCCCAGGAGGGAACCGCCGCCACACTGACCACGGCGATCACCGACGTTAAGGAGGATATCATCGCCACACGCCAGGAAATCGTGGAGGATAAGGGCCGGGCTAACGTAGTCATGTGCACCCCGGCTTTCTACAGCCAGGTCTTGCTTGCCGCCGGCAAAGACTTCACTCCGGTCATGAACGACCGGATCGCCAGCACCGGAAATGTGGGACAGTGGCTGGGCATGACCTTTGTGGAAGCCAACGGCGCCCAAGGCTCTATTAAGTATTATGACAGCACCGGCGCGCAGAAAACGGTTGATATGTCCACGGTGCAGTATGTCATGTACTATCACGAGGCCCTGTCCGTGATCAGCAACTTTGAGGTAGCCAGAGTGATTGATTCCGAGCGCTTTGCTGGTTCCCTGGCCCAGGTGGAAATGAATACCGGGTATAAGGTGACCAACGCCACTCTGGCCCGTGTGCGTAAGGTGGTAACCTCTCCGGGCGGTTGAAGTGAGGTGTCCCCGAATGTACTCAACGTATCAGCAGTACCAGCAGCGGGGCGGAAAGCTTCCGGAAAGCGAGTATCAGGCAAACGCGCAAAAAGCGTCTGAGCTCATTGATTATTACACGATGGGACAAGCGGCCTCAGCGGAAACAATGGGGCCGCAGCTCTCGGCGTGCGAGTGTGATTTGGCGGATATCATACCGACGCTTCAAGGGGCGGCCTCCGGGATTCAGTCTGAAAACGTGGACGGATACAGCGTTTCCTTTTCCGGCCAGACAGAAGCCAACGCCGGCGTTTTGTCGGTTATGAAGCGTCACCTCTCCTTCCCTGTCAACCTGCTGGTGTTTTCCGGCTGGTCCTTTGTGTGAGGTGATGCCATGATAACCAACGCGGATATCACCATCTACCATGAAACCTACAACAAGGAAACCCGGCTGAAGGAGTGGACTTCCAGGCAGTATCCCGGCGTAACTGGTACGGAAAGCAGGCCGTTTCTGTAGGGGATACCGGACTGAATACGGCGGATTCCTATATCGTGCGGATTCCCACCGAGGAAGCAATTGTTATATCAAACGGCGATCTTGTGGTAAAAGGGCTTGTGACAGACCAAATCACAGGCCCTTCCCAATTAACCGGAAAATATGAGTGCTTTGTGGTAACCGCGGTAAGGGACAACCGAAGGGGTACTCCCATGATGCGGCACTGGAGAATCGAGGGGAAATAACGATGGCTGGAGGCTTAAAAATCGAAACACCAAAAGGCGCGGTTTTCACCACAACCGGCAAAAACGGAAAAATCATAGCGAGGCTGGAATGGAATAAAAATTTCAGTCCGGAAAGAAGCGACCATTTCAGCCGGACTCAAAGGTTTGTAGACAGCGAGGTTTTACGCCTATCTTCCCCCTATGTTCCTTTTCAGACTGGTATGCTGGATAAATCCGGCATACTGGGAACCGATGTTGGCTCCGGTGAAGTCAATTACATCGCCCCCTACGCCGCCGCTCAGTATTATAGGACTTCGGTCAGCCGTCCCTATGACCCACAGAGAGGCGCGAAGTGGTTTGAACGCATGAAGATCGACCACAAGGGCGAAATCCTGCGGGGCGCAAAAAAGATTTCAGGAGGCAAATAGCATGGCTGACACTATTATTCAATCTCTGCGGGATTATTTCCTGACCTGTCCGTTGATGGGGGACAGCGCGATCAATGTAGATTATCTGCCGGAAGGTCCGGCGGTGGAATATTCCATCGATACCACCCCGGCCACGGAGATCGTAAAGCAGTATATTGACGGAAGCAGCGTGCGGCAATACCTGTTTGTGATCCGGTCCGTCAATGATTATGGACCGGACGTTTTGCAGAACCTTGCCAACAGCGGATTTTATGAGAATCTGGCGGCATGGCTGGAAGCCCAGACCAGAACCGGCAATTTTCCGAGCCTGCCGGAAGGAAAAATCCCGCAAAAAATCGAAGCCCAAAGCACGGGCTATCTATTCACAACCGGGCCTGACACTGGAAAATATCAAATCCAGTGCAGGCTTCAATACTTTCAGGAGGTATAATTATGGCAAATGAAACCATTATGCGGTTCCAAATCGCGGACTATTTAGGCATTCCCGGGGACAGCGATACAACCTACGCGCTGATGGGTGCGGGCTTCAATACCCTGGACGAGAACCCCGCCGCCCAGTTGGACACCAAGGCGTATATCAACGACAAGGCCGCGTCCAGCATTGTGAAGGGCTATCAGCCCCAGTTCCCCTTTGACACCGATTTGATCAAATCTGAGGAAGCGGTCATGGAGCTTTACAAGATCGGACGGGACGAGCTGACCGGCGCCGATGCGGAGCGCGATTATATTCGGGTTGAATTGTTCGAGCCGGTAGCTTCTAAGGAAAACACCTTTAAGGCCAGAAAATTCAGGGTAGCCGTAGAGGTGGCAAGCTGTGCCGGCGCTGGCGGCGAGACCATCAAGGTCACCGGCAACCTGAACAACGTGGGAACCTTTGTAGACGGTGAATTTAACACCACTACAAAAACCTTCACCGAAGCAGGCGCCGCTGAATCCGTGTGATAAGAAGGAGGACACAGCCGATGTTTACCGTAAACGGAAAAGAGCTGGACTATGATATCTTTGACGCTGATAAGGCGGATCTCATTCAAAGAGTGATGGAAGAAACCTTTCAAAAAATCGCTTCCATTGACGCAAATTCTCCGGAAAACACCTGGGCGGGTTTTGTAAGGAAAATTTGTGAAGCTGTGGCCGCTGCGTTTGACAGGCTTTGGGGTGCGGGAACCGCGGTCAAAATTTTTGACGGCGTGGTGAATCTAAAAGTCGCAATGAACGCGTTTCAGGAGTTGGTGGACGGTATTAAACGCGGAAAAGGCTGAGCTTGAAACTATGGCGAAAGCTGTCACGGCTAAGTATTCCGGAAACCGCGCCCAGCGCCGGGCAAAGAAATGAATATCCTGACAGACCCGGCTCCCAAAACGGTAACCATCGGCGGCGCGGAGGTCCCGATCAATTCGGATTTCCGCGCCTCTGTCCGTTTTGAAATGATGATGGAGGATTCCTCCCTTTCCGAGCTGGACAAAACAGTAAAGGCCCTGAGCCTTTATTATGACACGGGCGGTTCAAAAAACAGCTTTAAGCCGCCGGCGCCTATAGAGGAAGCCATTGACAAAAATGCTGTGGTTCTATCGGGCCGAAAGGAAGAAAACTGCGCTGTAAGCGCCGGGAAGGGGGCGCAGATTTATTCCTATTCCTATGACGACGAATACATTTTTCGCGGCCTTTCTGGAACAGTACGGCGTAGATTTGCAGGATATTCCTTATCTTCACTGGTGGAAATTCAAAGCCATGTTCCTGGGGCTGAAATCAGATTCCAGGATTGTGGAAATCATGGGTTACCGAAGCATTGACATCACGTCGAAAATGAGCAATGAGCAAAAGCAGTTTTACCGGAAAATGAAAAAGCAGTTTGCGATTCCTCTCTCCCAGCCTGAGCGGGAAAAGCTGAACGCTATTGAGCAGGCCCTTTTAAACGGCGGCGACGTGAGCAAAGTGCTCTAATCCTTTTTCTTGACAGGGTTGTGTAATGAATACACATCGTGCTATAATCTAGGAAAAAGGAGGAAGATGCAATGAAAAGGGTGCTTTGTGGGGCTTTGGCGGTTATCCTTGCCATCGGGTGTTTGACTGGGTGTCAAGAAGGAAATGATCTAAATACTACGAATGAATCATCGCAGGCCGTATCATCTAAACCTAATCCGGCGGACAAAAAGGAAAGTATAGATACCTCTTCTAGGAAAAACTCTTCTTCCGCTTCAAAAAAATCTTCGTCACCGGATAACGTTCATCAGGATCCTGTTGCAGAAAGCCAGATATCCGACATCCAGAAACCTGAAAAACCTACGCAAAATAATTCCACCTCTTCTGTGGCTGTGTCCCCTCCTGCGGAATCCTCGTCTAGCAAACCTGTACAACCTCCGGCCACTTCAAGTTCAATTTCTCCGGCCACACCGGAACCAACCGGAGAAACTGCTGGGCAGAAAAAACGCAATAGAGAAAGCAAAAAGCTTACTTGAATGTCATGTGTTTCTCTTATCAAGGTCTGGTTTCCCAACTGGAATTTGAAGGATTTACCCATGAGGAAGCCGTGTATGGAGTGGACAGATGCGGTGCTGATTGGAACCAGCAAGCCTTAGGGAAAGCAAATTCATTATTTAAGTGTTTCTGCTTTTTCTCGCCAAGGATTGGTTGATCAGTTGATTTTTGATCAATTCACACCAGATCAGGCGCTTTTGGTGTCGGTCAGTGCGGTGCTGACTGGAACTATCAGGCTTCAAAAAAGGCTGCTCAGTATTTGGAGCTTATGGCTTTTTTCTCGGGAACAGCTTATTGCTCAATTGGAATTTGACAAATTTACTCACGAACAAGCGGTTTATGGAGCTGAATCCAATGGATTATAGCTTCTGAAATAAAGCATCTGCTATTACGCAGGTGCTTTTCTTATGCCTAAAATCAGGTGGTGACCATATTGGAAAAGTAAAATGCCCCTATTGTGGGTATGGAATGCCTTTGCGGTTAAGCCAGACGGCTGACTGTAAGGGTATTTTTATTAAATGCAAGGGAAAGAACTGCAAACAGATATTTGAAATAAAAGTAAAAAATGGAAGGCAGGTCAAGTAGTGCCATTATGAGCCGATGACCTCACAGGAAAGGGTGAGATTATGGCTTACGATGGCTCTTTAAAATTTGATACCAGGGTTGACAGCTCCGGTTTTAAGTCTGGAATTGAAAAGCTGGGGAGCATTGCGAAAACCGGGCTGAAAGTAACAGCCACCGCGATTGGAGCGGTAAGCGGTGCGTTTGGCGCCGCTGTTCTTTCCGGCGTTAAGTACAATTCCCAAATGGAACAATATATTACTTCCTTTGGTACGATGCTTGGCAGCGCGGAAGAAGCCACAAAGCTGGTTAACAATCTGAAAGAAATGGGGGCCAAAACCCCATTTGAAACCTCAGATTTGGCAAAAGCTTCTCAAACCCTTTTAGCTTTTGGAACCTCTGCGGAAGATCTTCTCCCCACCCTTCAAATGCTCGGGGACGTATCTCAGGGGAATAAAGAGCGGTTTGACAGCTTAACCCTGGCGTTTGCCCAGGTTGGAAGCGCCGGCAAGCTGTCCGGGCAGGATTTACTGCAGTTTGTCAACGCGGGCTTCAATCCTTTAAATGAGATCAGCAAAATGACCGGCGAGAGCATGGCGGAAGTTAAAAGAACGCATGTCCGCCGGGCGGGGTATCAGCGGAGGAAGTTGCGGAAGCCTTCAAGCATGCTACCAGCGAGGGCGGCCAGTTTTACCAGGCAATGGAGGCACAGAGCCAAACCTTTAACGGGCAGATGTCCACGCTGAAGGATAACGCTATGTCCTTTATCGGAGAACTAACCCAGGGCGTTACCAACACCTTAAAGGATTCGGTTCTTCCCACGGTCAACGGCTGGCTGGAGGAGCTGCAAAGCGCCTTTACAAGCAACGGTGTGGAGGGCGTTGTTACGGCTTTTGGCTCTATTCTGGCTGACGCCTGCACCAAGCTTGCGCAAGCGGCGCCGGGCGTTGTTGATCTGGCTGTAGGATTTATCCAGTCGTTTATAAAAGGGATTGGAGATAACGCGCCCCAGCTGATCCAAGCAGCAAAACAAATTGTCGGCGCTTTAGTGGACGGCCTGATAAAGCTCTTACCCAGCGAGATCCAAAAGCCGGTAAAAGAAACCGTAAATATTTTAAAGCGTTCCTTTGAAAGCGGCGGACTGCGGAACGCCATTAACACAGTATCTAATATTTTGAAGGATCTGGGGAAAGTGGTAACCAATCTCGCAAAAACGATACTTCCTCCCCTGGCGAAAGCGTTGATTTTCTTGGCAAAAATATAAAAATCATCTTGCCACTTATTGCCGAAGCGGTGGTTGGAATTAAGGCGTTTAAAATCGTACAATCAGCTACGAAGTGGTTTGATGCTATGAAAACGGCAATCGCCGCCGCTGGGGCGGCTACCAGCGCTGAAGCGTTAGCCACCGCAGCTTCCACTGGTGCCATTACCTTAAAACAGATCGCCGTAGGCGTTCTGACCGGAGAAATCGGTCTTGTCACTGCCGCACAATGGCTTGGAACGCCGCTATGAGCGCAAATCCTATCGGTGCCATTATTGCTCTGGTGACAGCTCTGGCTGGCGGTCTTGCTTTTCTATGCGTCTCATTAAGCAATAGTGCAGATGATACAGATATCTTGGCAGAATCAAATGAACGTGTAGCGGAATCTTTTGGCCACATTGCGGACGGCATTGAACAGTGGAACGAAAAGGTTGATAATGCCAAAAGCTCTATGGAAGGTTTTAATGATTCTATCCTGATGTCTCAGGAGGAACAGCAAAATCTAACCGATGAAATGGACGCTGTCCAAACTGAAATATCTGAAATAGCCCGTCTTGCTTCTGAAGAGAGACGAGAATTAACTGATAGCGAAGTTCAGCGTTTGGATGAGCTTTTCCAAAAAATGCGTGATTTATCTAAGCAGGAACTTGAATTTTATCAAGGACGGCAAGATATGGTATTAGATCAAGCCAAAACGCTTGCCACGTCGTTTGATGGTACTGCCGAAGAATACGAAGATATGTCCGCTAGAATTATCAAAGCAGCTGGAGAAGAGACGCAAGCTGTTAAAGATAAGGCTTATGAACAGTATACTAATCAGGTTGCTCTCAATAATTCATTGCTCGGTCAGAAAGAAGAATACACCGAGGAATGGTTAGAACAGGCAAATGCAGCCGCCTTGGCTGATTATCAAATTGCCGTGGATAATGCTGAACAAAAAATATGCTGATGTTTTAGGAATTGAGCAAGAGGGATATTTTAATCTATCGCAAGAGCTTCAAGATTATCTCACAGGATTGTCTGAGATGCGGACCGCTCAATTGGAAGAGGAAGACCGATATCAAAAAGCTCTAGAAGAATATAGGCACGGCCAATATAAGAACACTGATGAATCACTGGATGCGCTTAGTGCAGTCGAGCAAGAGCACAAAGAAAATTTAGCAAGAATCCAAGACGAGTATCTAGCAAATTTTAATGAAGACACCTTAGAGCAAGCCGGCGGCTGGCTGCAAAGGATTATAGATACTAAAGCCGCTGGCGAAGACCTCACGGAAGAACAAGAGGAACTTGCCAGAAATCTGATTCTTGCCTTAGACAGCCTGCCTGACGATATGAATGAAAAAGGCAAGGAAGCCCTAGACGCTTTAGGAATCGGCTTAGACGACCAAGGAAACGTAATTTTTACAAAGGGTGAACGGCTGGGTGAAATTGTTCTGGAAGGCGAGGAATCCGCAGACCCAGAAGGCGAAAACTCCTATTCTAATGGAAAGAACAGCGCTGACGGTTTTGTTGGCGGTGTGGAATCCGGGTTTCAGGCCGCTTTCACGGCTGGCTACAATATCGCCAAGCAGGCAATGGCTGGTCAGCAAACGGCACAGGACAGCCATTCCCCAGCCAAAGAAACCATTAAAGCTGGGCAAAGATAACGCCGAGCTATGCGCTCGGTATTGAAAAGAACGCCAAGGAAGCCGCGGCAGCGGCGAAAGACATGGTCACCGACACAATAGGCGCAATTTCCGATCAATCAGGTAAGTATTCTTTCCTAGATAAATTTGGCCTTTCCAAACTGGACGTATCGGGAATGGTGCAGAAAATGAAAGCCGCTGTCGCTGCGGAATCCTACAGAATGTCCGCTTCCCTTTCCGCGTCCGGTAATTACGAAGTGGTACGGGATTCACGATATGGCAGCGAAACTGACTCCAGCGTTTCCGGCGGGAAATACGTGGCCGAGATTCATGTGGACCTGGAGGGCCGTGAGGTTGCCAGAGCCACCGCCCCGTTTATGGGAGAACAGCTTGCATGGGAAGGATAACATTGTACATTAACCGCATTCCCCTCAGTCAATTCGGCGGGAAGCTGAGGGCAAATTATACTGTTTCCGGCTCTGCCGTAACCGCCGATTATTACAAGCCTCGGGACGGAAACGCCTTTATTTCCTTAGGGAGCAGGATCGGGCTAAAAACTATCACGCTCCCTTTTGATTTATACGGCAGTTCCCGCCGGGAAACCAAAAGAAACCTTTCGGCTCTTGACGCTTTATGTCTCAGCGGCAAGGTAGAGCTTTATCTTCCCGATGGGTTTTATTACACCTCTATTCTCCAATCTATCGGCGTGCCCCAGCAGATTACGCCGTCTATTCTGTCCTGCTCTTATGTCTTTCTGGGGATTCAGCACGACAAAATGGTCAAAGCTGTTTCAAACGGCAGCCTTCAGGCTCAGGGCACGCTGCCAAAGATGGATTGTATCCTTTCCGCTTCTCCGTCTGCTGATGCTGAAAAATATGTGGTAGCCGGGATCACCTTTACCAATGTTCATCAGGGCGATCAGATTGTTATTGACGGTATCACAAAGCGGATCCTGATCAATGGAGGCCCGGCGGCCCAGCGGTGCGATATCATTGACTTTCCATATCTGGTCCCGGGCGATAATACCATTTCATGTATTGACCCGGTCACCGTCCAATACTATCCATCTTATGTGTAAGGAGCAGCCTATGCTACTATTTCAAACAACGGGGAGCAAATCCCTTTGAACTTTGACGACTATTATATCCAAGAGGTATACGGCGGCAAGGACGCTGCGGGATTCACTCTCCCTTTGGATCACCCCGGCTATCAATATCTTTTTGAGGAAACCCCTCTGATCGACACAGAAACAAAACAAAGATATCTTATCAAGGCGATCGACGAGGGACAAACCACGGTAAACATTAAGGCCGAGCTTGACCTTGACGAGCTCTCAAGGGATATGTTCCTGAATTACACAAACGGCAGCGATACTGTGGTTAACACCATATCCAAGGCGCTGCCAGACGGCTGGGCCGTCCAGGATCACGCCTATTTTAATCAGCGCCGTACGATCGAACTGGAAGCTGCTACTCCATTAGACGTTATCGACGCCTGCCCAGACACCTATAACGTGGTATTTCGTTTTGACAATAATGCCCGTGTGATTCATATCTACAATCCGGACAGCGACGAAGTTTCCGGAGTATTCCTCACGGACGAGCTGAATTTGAAAAGCGTTAACTTCAAGGGTAAGAGCAGCGGTTTCGCTACCAGGCTGTACGCGAAAGGAAAAGAACAGCTTAACCTTTGCCGATATTAACGGCGGGAAGGATTATGTGGAGGATTTCTCCTACAGCGATAAAGTCATATCCGTTTACTGGAAAGACGAGCGGTACACAATAGCGGAAAACCTGCTGGCTGACGCAAAAAACACGCTTGAAGAGTATGGCGG
>ENA-OQCD01000154-OQCD01000154.1-human-gut-metagenome-genome-assembly--contig:-NODE-154-length-18139-cov-2.257273_pt1 | contig 18139 bp, 26 predicted proteins | sample MGYA00242755_ERZ504571 | MGnify/ENA primary metagenome ERZ504571 (study PRJEB26092, sample SAMD00036274) | human gut metagenome | host: Homo sapiens | study: EMG produced TPA metagenomics assembly of...
AAAGAAAATAACCCATGGGTGGGGATGGTTCCTGCCCTGGGCTTATTATAGAAAAAGAAAAATAAAAATAGATGTGCTATTAAAGGAGGTCTATAATGAGTGAATTCAAATTAACTACAGTGGAGGAATTTGAAGCCGCTACAGCCCGTCTTCTCGAGACAGGTGCAAAGGTAGGAGCAGATGCATGGCAGATCCGTGCAAAGAACCAGACTCCGCACTGTAAATTCGGTGAGCAGGGTATCTGCTGCCGTATCTGTGCAATGGGACCGTGTCGTATTACACCAAAGGCTCCAAGAGGAATCTGCGGATGTGATGCTCATGGTATCGTAGGAAGAAACTTCCTTAAATTTACAGCCGGTGGTGCAGCTACTCACTCCGATCATGGTCGTGAGATCTGCCATACACTGTACTGTGCAAAAGAGGGCGGAAATTATCAGGTAAAAGATCCTGAGAAACTGCTTCGCATCGCTAAAGAGTGGGGCGTGGAAACAGAAGGCAAGGATATCTATGATCTGGCTCATGAGATGGCTGAGATCGGTCTTATGGAATATGGTAAACCGTTCGGATATCAGAGATTCCTTGACAGAATGCCTGCAGGACAGAAAGAAAAACTGATCGAGAACGAAATCGCACCACGTGCTATCGACCGTGAGGTTGCAAGCTCCCTGCATATGTCTCATATGGGATGTTCATCTCTTCCGGAGGCGCTTGTAAAACAGTCTCTTCGCTGCGGTATGGCTGATGGATGGGGCGGTTCCATGATGGGAACAGAGTTCTCTGATGTATTATTCGGAACTCCGAAGCCACTTGATACAGAGGCTAACCTTGGAGTAATGGTTGAAGAGAACGTAAACATTGTTGTGCACGGACATGATCCGAGTCTTTCTGAGATGATCTGTGAGTATGCAGACAGCAAAGAAATGATCGATTATGCAAAATCTGTAGGAGCAAAAGGAATCACCGTTTCCGGTGTGTGCTGTACTTCTAACGAGGTAGCTATGCGTCGTGGTGTTCCGATGGCTGGTAACTTCCTGCAGCAGGAGAACGTAGTGCTGACAGGTGCCTGCGAGGCGATCGTAGTTGATGTTCAGTGTATCTTCCCTGCATTAGGACCTCTGAGCAAATGTTTCCATACTAAATTTGTTACAACTTCTCCGATCGCTCAGATGCCGGATTCTGAATTTATCAGATTCAACGCTGAAACAGCAGGAGAAAATGCAAAAGCAATCGTTAAGATGGCTATCGATAACTTCAAGAACAGAAAACCTGAGCTTGTACATATCCCGCAGCTGAAACAGAAAGCTACTGTTGGTTACTCAGTAGAAGCAATCGTCAAAGTTCTTGATGGTGTTACAAACTCTCAGGTTGACGTAACAGGAACAACCAAACCATTACTTGAGTGCATCACTTCCGGTGTTATCCGTGGTGCTGTTGCTATGGTTGGATGTAACAATCCTAAGATCCGTCCTGACTATGCACATATCGAACTGATGAAGAAGTGTATCGCAAATGATATCATTATCATCGCTTCCGGATGTTCCGCACAGGCAGCTGCTAAAGCTGGTCTGATGGACAAATCCGCAAGAGATCTCTGCGGTGCAGGTCTGAAACGTGTCTGTGAGCTGGCTGATATCCCACCAGTACTTCATATGGGATCCTGCGTAGATATCTCCCGTATGATGATCCTGGCTGCTGAACTTGCAAAAGATGCAGGACTTCAGATCAATCAGCTTCCTGTAGTAGGATGTGCTCCTGAGTGGATGTCTGAAAAAAGCTGTATCCATCGGTAACTACGTAGTTGGTACTGGTATTGATACATTCCTTGGTGTTGATCCATATGTTTCCGGTTCTCAGAAATGTGCGAGCTTCTTACAGAGGGAACAAGAAAATGGACAGGTGCTGCTTACACAGTAGAGACAGACATCGAGAAATTAGTTGATCTTATGATCGAGAGAATTGAAGAGAAGAGAACAGCATTAGGAATCTAATCCGTTGCGATCTTTAAAATGTTATAAAAGGTGGAAGACGTAAAATGAAAATAGCAGTAACCGGTAAAGGCGGAGTAGGAAAGACAAACTTTCGCAGCAACACTTGCAAGACTATACGCAGATGAGGGAAAAAAAAAGTCCTTGCGGCGGATGTGGATCCGGATGCGAACCTGGGTCTTGCCCTTGGATTTGACGAGGAAACCTTGGATTCTATTGTTCCAATCTCAAAAATGCGTAAGCTCATAGAAGAACGCACCGGAGCCAACAGCCAGAATCAGTTTTATAAACTGAACCCAAAGGTAGACGATATTCCGGATACTTATGGAAAAACCTGTAATGGCGTAAAGCTGCTTGTCCTTGGAACTGTGGAAACAGGTGGAGGCGGATGCGTCTGTCCTGAACATGTGATGCTTAAAAGAGTGATCAATAACCTTGTGATCCACAGAGATGATGTGGTGATCATGGATATGGAGGCCGGCCTGGAACATCTGGGCCGGGGCACCACGGAGAGCATGGATGAATTTATTGTAGTGATCGAACCAGGGGCAAGAAGTGTACAGACATATAAGAATGTTAAACGTCTTGCAAAGGATCTGGGAGTTTCTCAGGTTAAGGTCGTGGCCAATAAGGTAAGAAATCCGGAGGATGAGGAATTTATCCGGAGTAAGATCCCGGCAGAGGATCTGCTTGGAATGATCCACTACAATACAGAAGTTATAGATGCTGATCGTCAGGGAAAATCTCCCTACGATTTTAGTGAAACTGTAACAGCTGAAATCAGAAAAATCAAAGACAAAATTGATCAGAATTCAATTCTGTAAAAATAGGAGGTATTACAGTGACTTTATTTGATAGAGTATTCGGCGGAAACGATGCTGTATATGGTTTAACAGAGGGTGCTATTGACGGCGCGATCGCTCAGTATGGCGAAGACAAAGCTGTCAGCTTCCCGAATACCGCTTACAGCCTTCCTTGCTACTATGCTGTAACAGGAACAAAAGTTACAACATTAAAAGAATTAAAAGAAGCTCTTGGCGTTGTAAAAACACTTATGACAAGAGAGAAAAGACTGAACGATGCATTCATGTCCGGTGTTGCTACAGCACTCTGCGCAGAGTTCATCGAGGTTCTGAAATATATCGACGGAGCAACTCCTTACGAAGAGCCATGCTATGGACATCTTGGTGATGCTGTTATCCGTGAGCTCGGTGTACCGCTTGTAACAGGCGATATCCCAGGCGTTGCTGTTATCCTTGGTGCGGCTCCTACTACAGAAGAGGGTGTTGCTCTTGTAAAGAGCTATCAGGCACAGGGTATCCTGGTAACACTTGTTGGCGGAATCATTGATCAGGTTGCAGAAGCCGGAATGAAGACAGGTGCCAACGTTCGTGTTATTCCTCTTGGAAAAGATGTTACATCTGTTGTTCATGTAGTTTCCGTTGCGATCCGTGCAGCTCTGATCTTCGGTAACGTAACACCTGGAGATGCAGGAACACTTATGAAATACACAATGGATCGTGTACCGGCATTTGTTAACGCATTCAAACCTCTGGATGATGTGATCGTAGCATGCGGTGCAGGCGCTATCGCACTTGGATTCCCGGTTGTTACAAATGAGACAGAGAATATCTTCCGTGTACCGAAGAGCCTTATCGTTCAGGAGGACGTAAGCAAATTTAACGCTACTTCTCTTGAGGCGCGTGATATTAAGATCAAGATCACAAATATTGATATTCCGGTTGCTTTCGCATCTGCATTCGAGGGTGAGATCATCCGTCGTAAAGATATGCAGGTTGAGTTCGATGGCTCCCGTGTAGACTGTGCAGAGCTTGTACAGACCTGCGATGCTTCTGAGATCGAGGATCACAAGATCACAGTAATCGGACCTGAAGTAGATGAGATGGAATTCGGCAGCAAGAACAGCATTGCATATGTTGTTAAAGTTGCAGGTAAGAATATGCAGTCTGACTTTGAGCCGGTTATCGAGCGTAAATTCCACAACTATATCAACTGTATCGAGGGTGTATACCATACAGGACAGCGTGATATGCAGCGTATCCGTATCAGCATTGATGCATTTAATGCAGGCTTCAGAATCAAACATATCGGTGAGGTTCTTTATGCATCTGTTAAGAATGAGTTCGATGCGGTTGTTGATAAATGTGAGGTTGTTATCTATACAGATCCTGCTGAGTGTACAAGAATCCGTCATGAGGTTGCAATTCCGATCTTTGACAAACGTGATGAGCGTCTTGATACTCTGACAGATGAGTCTGTTGACGTATATTATAGCTGTATCCTTTGCCAGGCATTCGCACCAAGCCACGTATGTGTAGTAACACCTGAGAGACTTGGTCTTTGCGGTGCGGTTTCATGGCTGGATGCAAAAGCTACACATCAGCTTGACCCAGCTGGCCCTTGCCAGATCATCACAAAAGAGCGTCCGATCGATGAGAATCTTGGTTCTTATGAGGACGTTGATGAGGCAGTTCAGAAATTCTCCCAGGGTGCTCTGGAGCACGTTACACTGTACTCCATCATGCAGGATCCGATGACTTCCTGCGGATGCTTCGAGTGTATCTGTGGTATCGAGCCATTCTCCAACGGTGTTGTTATTGCTAACCGTGAGTATGCAGGCATGACACCACTTGGAATGACATTCCCTGAGATGGCATCCATGACAGGTGGTGGAGTTCAGACACCTGGATTCATGGGACATGGTAAACATTTCATTTCCTCCAAGAAGTTCATGAAGGCTGAGGGCGGTATCGAGCGTATCGTATGGATGCCAAAAGAACTGAAAGAATTCGTAGCTGACAGACTTAATAAGACTGCAAAAGAGCTTTACGGAATCGATAACTTTACAGACATGATCGGTGATGAGACGATCGCAGAAGATCCAGAGACACTGGTTGCATTCCTTACAGAAAAAGGACATCCGGCTCTCGGACTTGATCCGATGATGTAATTTATCCGGGAGAAAGGATGTGCGGACATCCTTTCTCTTGTAAACTGTTAAAAAGTTTGTTGATTTTTTAACAGAAATATAGTGCTGCATCTTGCCAATAACTGGTGCTATGTAGTATAATATAAGAAGCTCTGTAGTTTTTAATTATTATTTTTAAGGAGGCTAACGAAAAAATGCCGTTTAATCAGAAACCACAAAAAGTTCAATGCAAAGATTAATGCTGTCACAATCGGAAGCGGAGATAAGACTGTGACAATTGGTGGGGATTGTACATTCCCATTTTTATTCCTTTGACGCAGAGTCAGAGAACTGCCCGAAGATCGGTGTAGAGATCTCTGATATGGGTCTTGAGGGCGTATCTGAAGGTATCAAAGCTTACTATGAAGGCGCTACTACAATGGCTGACATTGCTAAGAAAGCTGCAGCTATGGAGGGTGCTGACTTTGTTGCACTTATTCTTGAGGGCGGCGACCCGAACGGTGTTAACAAATCTATCGATGAGCTGATCGCAGTTGTTAAAGAAGTTGCAGATGCAGTTGACTGTCCACTGGTTGTAGAGGGCTGCAAGAATGTTGAGAAGGATGCAGAGCTCCTTCCGAAGGTTGCAGAGGCTCTTCAGGGCAGAAACGCACTGATCCTTTCCGAGAAAGAGGAGAACTACAAAGCAATCGGTGCAGCAGCAGGTCTTGCTTATAATCAGATCGTAGGCGCTGAGTCTGCCGTTGATATCAACCTTGCTAAACAGCTTAACGTTGTTACTACACAGCTTGGTGTAGATGCTAAGAAGATCGTTATGAATATCGGTAGTGCAGCAGTTGGTTATGGATATGAGTACGTAGTATCTACTATGGACCGTATCAAAGGTGCCGCTTTAGGCCAGGATGATAACATGCTGCAGATGCCTATTATTACACCTGTATCCGCAGAGACATGGAATGTTAAAGAGGCTATGGCTTCCGAGGCTGACATGCCGGCATGGGGACCACAGGACGAGCGTGGAATCGACATGGAAGTTGAGACAGCAGCAGCTGATCTTGCAGCTGGTTCTGATGCAGTTATCTTAAGACATCCGGAATCCGTTAAGACAATTTCCAAGCTGATCAAAGCACTTGCGTAATAAATAGGAGGATAAAGAGCTATGGCACTGAATGGTATTCAGATCTTTAAATTAACACCAAAGAAAACTGTAAGGAATGTGGATGCCCTACATGTATGGCTTTCTCTATGAAAGTTGCACAGGGCGCTATGAAAATTGAGCAGTGTCCTCATATGTCCGAGGATGCATTAGCATCTCTTTCTGAGGCAACTGCACCGCCAATGAAAACATATCAAGATCGGAACAGGCGACGGAGAGTTTACACTTGGTGGAGAGACTGTTCTTTTCAGACATGAGAAGACATTCGTAAGCAAAACAAGATATGCCGTATCACTTTGCACATGCATGAGTGATGAAGAAGTAGAAGCTAAACTTGCAGAGATCCCACAGGTTGATTACGACCGTATCGGTGAGAGAATGCATGTAGAGCTTGTATATGTAAACTGCGATGAGAATGCAGATGCTGCAAAATTCACAGCACTTGTAGAGAAGGCGAAAGGCCTTGGAAGAACACTGATCCTTGGCTGTACAGATCCTGAAATCGCAAAAGCTGCCCTTGAAGTATGTAAGGACGGCAAACCGGTTCTTAACGGAGCAAACGCTTCCAACTATGAGGCAATGAGCAAAGTTGCTACAGATGCAGGCGTAGTTCTTGGTGTATCCGGTAAGGACATCAACGAGTTATATGATACTACAGCAGCTATCGAGAAACTTGGAAACAAGAATCTCGTACTTGACACAACAGGAGCTGACATCAAAGAGACTTTTGCAAACACTGTACAGGTTCGTCGTGCAGCTCTTAAGAATCAGGACAGAACATTTGGTTATCCTTCCATCGTTAACCTTGTTAAACTTGCGAAGGGTGACAAACATTTACAGGCAGCACTTGCTTCCATGTTTACTATGAAATATGGTTCCATCATCGTTATGGAGCAGATGACATATGCAGAGGCACTTCCGCTGTTCGGACTTCGTCAGAACGTATTTACAGACCCGCAGAAGCCAATGAAGGTAGAGCCGGGCATCTATCCTCTGAACGGAGCAGACGAGAATTCTCTCGTTGTAACAACAGTAGACTTTGCTCTTACATACTTCGTAGTATCTGGCGAGCTGGAGCGTTCCGGCGTTCCGCTTAACCTGGTAATCAATGATGCAGGCGGACTTTCCGTACTGACATCCTGGGCAGCCGGTAAATTCTCCGGAAACAGCATCTCCGAGTACATCAAAGAGAATGTTGAGCCGAAGGTTAAATGCAGAAGACTGGTTATTCCTGGTAAAGTAGCAGTTCTTAAGGGAGACCTTGAGGCTAAGCTTCCTGGATGGGAGATCATCGTAGGACCAAGAGAAGCAGTACAGCTTGTGAAATTCTTAAAAAGACCTTGACGCATAATCTTAAGGTTTGAGAAATCAGCTGTCCGGCAATGCCGCCGACAGTTATAAGAGGCTGTGCAGGGTTGCTGCACAGCCATATCCTACTAATATGTAAAGGAGAACACGAGTATGGCAAAAATTTGTAACAATTGGGGGAGAGACTTTCAAACAACAGCACCGGCAGTAAAACAAAAGCATTTACTGAGAGAGATCCTGAGCCGATCATCAAAAGAGCGAAACAGCAGCTTGATGCAGGTGCTACATATCTTGATGTAAATATCGGACCGGCTGAGAACGATGGCGAGGATCTTATGAAATGGGCAGTACAGCTCCTTCAGTCCGAGTTTGACAACGTTCCGCTTGCTCTGGATACAACAAACCAGAAGCAATCGAGGCTGGTATTTCTGTATACAACAGAAGCAAAGGTAAACCGATCGTAAACTCTGCAGATGCTGGTGACAGAATTTCCAATATTGATCTCGCAGCAGCTAACGATGCGATCTGTATCGCACTTTGCTCTTCCGGTATGGTTGCAGCAGACAACGACGAGCGTATGATGCACTGCCAGAACATGCTTGAGAGAGGTCTTGGCCTTGGTATGGAAGCAGAGGATCTCTGGTTTGATCCGCTTTTCCTTGTTGTAAAAGGAATGCAGGACAAACAGATGGAAGTTCTTGAGGCAATCAAGATGTTCTCCGAGATGGGTCTGAACTCCACAGGTGGTCTTTCCAACAACAGTAACGGTATGCCAAAACATATCCGTCCGATCATGGACTCTGCTCTTGTAGCTATGGCTATGATGAATGGTCTTACATCTGCAATCGTTAACCCTAACGACCTTCGTCTTATGGAGACAATCAAATCCTGTGACGTATTCAAGGGTAACACACTTTACGCAGATTCTTACCTTGAGATCTAATTTGGCGTGTGAACAAAACAGGAGCGCTGTTTCAGAGGCTGGGGGCTTCGGCCTTCAGCCTCTTTTTTACTAATATAGTTTAGTCTAACTCCCAACGCCACAGGTGGAAGACGAATAACTTTTACGAGGCGAGAAAGGTGGTTGCCGAATGTTTAAGGTGACTTTTGCTTTTGAAAATGGCAGTACGGTAGAAGCATTTGCCAATGCGGGGGATAATTTACTGGAGGTTGCTCGTAGTGCCAATGTGGCTATCGATGCACCATGTTCCGGAAACGGAGCCTGTGGAAAAATGTCGGGTACAGTTAAAAAAAGCGGAGAACTGGACTCAAAAGAAAAACTCTTCATATTTCGGATGAAGAATATGGCGCAGGTTGCGTCTGGCCTGTATGAGCAAGATCAGTGCAGATGTGGAGGTTCTTGTTCCGGATATTGCATCCGCATATAAGAGCCGAATGAAAGTGGCTGATTTGAGCTCAAAAGAAGAAATCGCTATTTTTGAAAATGCCAAGCATGAAGTTGAGATGGCTGGCATAGAACTTACAAACAGTCTTGATGTTGTGGAACTTCAGATGGATATTCCATCACTGGATGATACCATGCCGGATAATGAAAGACTGACCCGTGCACTTCAGAAGTTTATGAACCTGAAGCGTGTCAGAATTCCGTATGCGGTGCTTAAGAAGCTTCCAGATGTACTTCGTGAGAGTAAATTTTCTGTGAAGTGCGTGGTTCGTACAGCACCAAATGACATGTATGTTTATGATATTTTTGACAGTAAGAAAGATGTTGTGATCGGTGGTCTTGCTGTAGATATCGGTACCACAACCGTTTCGGCAGTCTGATCAATATGGAAACAGGAGAGATCCTGGCCAAGAGTTCTTCCGGAAACGGACAGATTCGTTTTGGTGCGGATGTTATCAACCGTATCATCGAGTCTCAGAAACCTGGTGGAAAGAAAGAAACTTCAGGACGCGGTGATCAAAGAGACCATTAACCCGATGATCCATGAGATGTGCCGAAGCATTCATTTTCCGGAAGAGCAGATCTACCGGATGTGTGTTGCTTCTAATACAACCATGAATCATCTGTTTGCAGGGATCAATGCGGATCCGCTTCGTATGGAACCGTATATTCCTACGTTTTCAAACAAATCCTTGTTCGCATCGGATGTGGGAATTGAGATCAATCCGGATGCACATATTATCATGGCTCCGAATATCGGAAGCTATGTAGGTGGAGATATCACTGCCGGTACACTGGTAAGTATGATCTGGAACAGACCGGAATTTTCTCTGTTTATCGACCTTGGTACTAACGGAGAGCTTGTGTTCGGTAATTCCGATTTCATGATGAGCTGTGCATGTTCCGCTGGTCCTGCCTTTGAGGGTGGAGACATCAGTTGCGGTATGCGTGCTACAGACGGTGCCATTGAGGCATGTACATTGATAAAAGAGACCATGGAGCCGACGTATAAGGTTGTAGGAGATCCTGGAACCAAACCGGTAGGACTTTGTGGTTCCGGTATCATTGATGTGATCAGTGAACTCTTTATGACAGGAATCATCAATCCGAAGGGCAAATTTGTCCGCGAGGGCAAGAGAGTCCGTCACGATCAGTATGGCATGGGAAGCTATGTGATCGCATTTGAGGATGAAGCAGGCTCTGTTAAGGATGTAGAGATCACAGAGGTAGATATTGATAACTTTATCCGTGCAAAAGGTGCTATTTTTTCAGCAATCCGTACCATGTTGAATTCTCTTGACTTCGATGTTTCCATGATCGACGATGTATACGTTGCCGGTGGAATCGGAAGTGGAATCAATATGGCCAATGCAGTGCATATCGGAATGTTCCCGGATATTCCTCTTGAGAAGTTCCATTACATTGGAAACTCTTCTCTTACAGGTGCTTATCTGATGCTTCATTCCACATCAGCAGAGAAGAAAACTTATGAGCTGGCTTCCAATATGACTTATCTGGAACTTTCCACAGTTCCTACGTATATGGACGAGTTTGTAGGTGCATGCTTTATTCCGCATACGGATACACATCTGTTTCCGTCTGTTATGGAAGAACAGCAGAAGAGATAATACAGACTAAAATGGCAGAGGTAAAACATGGCTTTTAGTATAAATGACCTGAATTATGAAAAAGACAGCAAGGAAAGGATGCCCTGGGAACATTATACAGAAGAGTTCCAGAAAGCAGACCCGGCAGAGATTGCCGGGAGGCTTTCTATTCCCTATGATGAAGAGACAAAACAGCTGACTCTGAAATTTCTGGGAACGGTGTATCATATTTCCTGGCCGGATTTCAGGTAACTCATGAGAAAGATGATATGGGATTTTATCCGTTGGAAGAAATGATCTATGCGAAGATCCTTACCATACGTTTCCTGCTGAATGGAAATAATTCCCAGGGAAGCGGAAGATTTAAGACCTACAGGGAAATGCCCTGGGGGGAGGTATATCTCCGTCAGTTTGATGGCAGATGTATCAAGCGTCTGGCCTTTACCTATGGAAACAGACTGAAGGATTTTAAGGGGATCATGGAGCACATCCATGCAGCTCCTGTAGATCATGGCGATATTGCCTATCAGGTGGAGATATTCCCCGGATATCTGATCCAGATGATCCTGTGGGAGGGTGATGAGGAATTTCCACCTTCTTCACAGATATTGTTTTCCGATAATTTTCCGGTTTCCTTTGCAGCTGAGGACATGGCTGTGATGGGAGACGTTATCATCGGATCTCTGAAGGCGTTTTTGAAATGTCTTTAAAAAGTTAAGAACAGGATGGGACCTGTTTTTATAGAAATGCAGTTTTAAGGGATTAAAAACTGTAAAAATACCTAAAGGGAGGTAACATTATGGGATTTAAAAGTGACATCGAAATTGCACAGGAGTGCGAAATGCTTCCAAATCACACAGATTGCAGAGAAGGCAGGTATTTGATGACAAATATCTGGAGCAGTACGGAAAGTACAAAGCAAAAATTGATTACAATCTGTTAAAAGAGAGTGACAAGAAAGATGGTAAGCTGATCCTCGTAACAGCTATCAACCCGACACCAGCAGGAGAGGGAAAAACAACAACAACCGTTGGTCTTGCAGATGCAATGCAGAAAATGGGCAAAAAAGTAATGGTAGCTCTTCGTGAGCCATCCCTCGGACCGGTATTCGGTGTAAAAGGTGGTGCAGCAGGCGGCGGTTACGCACAGGTAGTTCCGATGGAGGATATCAACCTTCACTTTACCGGTGACTTCCATGCGATCGGTGCGGCAAACAACCTTCTTGCAGCAATGATCGACAACCATATCTTCCAGGGTAATGACCTGAACATTGACCCGAGAAAGATCACATGGAGACGTTGCGTGGACATGAACGACCGTCAGCTTCGTAATGTAGTAGATGGTCTTGGCGGAAGAACAAACGGTATGCCGCGTGAAGACGGATACGACATCACAGTTGCATCTGAGATTATGGCAGTTCTCTGCCTTGCAAGCGATATCAAAGACCTGAAAGAGAGACTTTCCAGAATCATCATCGGATACACCTATGGCAAAGTTTCCGAGCAGAAACCGGTAACAGCAGGAGATCTTCATGCAGAGGGTGCTATGACAGCACTTCTGAAAGATGCCCTGAAACCAAACCTTGTTCAGACACTGGAGCATGTTCCAGCCATTGTTCATGGCGGACCATTCGCAAACATCGCTCACGGATGTAACTCCGTAACCGCTACAAAGATGGCTATGAAACTTGCAGATTATGCCATCACAGAGGCTGGTTTCGGTGCTGACCTTGGTGCTGAGAAGTTCCTGGATATCAAGTGCCGTATGGCAGGACTTACACCAAGTGCTGTTGTTATCGTAGCAACTGTACGTGCCCTGAAATACAACGGTGGTGTTGCAAAAGCAGATCTCAACAACGAGAACCTTGAGGCTCTTGAGAAAGGTATCCCGAACCTTCTGAAACATGTAAGCAATATCAAAATGTATACAAGCTTCCATGTGTGGTAGCTATCAACGCATTCCCGACCGACACCAAGGCAGAGCTTGATTTTGTGGAAGCGAAATGTAAGGAGCTTGGCGTAAACGTTGCACTTTCCGAGGTATGGGCAAAAGGCGGCGAAGGCGGAATCAAGCTTGCTGAGGAAGTTCTCCGTCTGGTTGAAGAGCCTAATGATTTCACATATGCATACGAACTGGAAGGTTCCATTGAGGACAAACTGAACCAGATCGTACAGAAGGTTTACGGTGGAAAGAAAGTGGTTCTTACAGCAAATGCCCAGAAGCAGGCGAAACAGCTGGAGGCACTTGGATTTGGCAACTGCCCGATCTGTGTAGCTAAGACCCAGTACAGCTTAACAGACGACCAGACAAAGCTTGGTGCTCCGACAGATTTCGAGGTAACAGTAAGAAATCTTAAGATTTCCGCAGGTGCAGGATTTATTGTTGCACTGACAGGTGAGATCATGACCATGCCAGGTCTTCCAAAAAGTGCCGGCTGCAACCAAGATTGACGTAGATGAGAGCGGTAAGATCACAGGACTGTTCTAAGCAGAACCGGAAACATATAATTATAAAGTATTTTTGAGGGGAATTCAGATAGAGACCTCCTCCGGCAATAAAACCGGAGGAGGTTTTTTATGTAAAAATAAGAAAAAGACCTATAATCGAACAAATTTTCTGGTATAATAAGAAAAGAAAACACTCCGGAGGTGTATCATGGATAAAAAAGAAGATCATATCTATATAGCCATCGATCTGAAATCATTCTACGCTTCCGTGGAATGTCAGGAGCGGAACTTAAATCCACTTACCACCAATCTTGTTGTGGCAGATAAAGAACGTACTGAAAAGACCATCTGCCTGGCAGTTTCTCCTTCTTTGAAGGCCTATGGAATACCAGGAAGAGCGAGACTTTTTTGAAGTGGTCCAGCGTGTAAAAGAAGTCAATCAGGCACGTGTCACAAAAGCACCAAGAAGATGTTTTACCGGAGAATCCTGGTCTTCGGATGAACTGAAAGCGCATCCGGAACTGGCCGTTTCCTATGTGACAGCACCGCCGAGAATGGCGTTGTACATGGACTACAGCACCCGGATCTATAACGTTTACCTCCGTTATCTGGCACCGGAGGACATGCATGTCTATTCCATAGATGAGGTGTTTATGGACGTCACCCATTATCTTGGAATGTATCAGATGACAGCCAGAGAGCTTGCTGCAAAAATGATCTCCGATGTAATGAAAGAGACCGGGATCACGCAACTGCCGGAATCGGAACCAATCTTTATCTGTGTAAGATTGCCATGGACATCGGGGCCAAACATGTAACACCAGACGAAAATGGTGTGCGTATCGCAGAACTGACGGAGCAGTCCTACCGGGAACTTTTATGGGATCACAGGCCGCTGACAGATTTCTGGCGGGTAGGCACAGGAATCAGGAAGAAGCTGGAAGAAGTAGGACTTTACACGATGGGAGACATTGCCAGATGCTCTTTGGGCGGTGTGCGTGATTACTATAATGAAGATCTTCTTTATAAAATATTCGGCATCAACGCGGAACTCTGATTGATCATGCATGGGGATACGAACCGGTGACCATGGATCTGATCAAAGCCTACAAACCGGAAACAAACAGCATCGGTTCCGGTCAGGTACTGCACTGTCCCAGTGATTTTGAACAGGCGAAACTGATCGTACGTGAAATGACAGACATGCTGGTTCTTCAGCTTGTGGAAAAAAGGCTGGTAACCAGTCAGATAGTCCTTACCATAGGCTACGATATTGACAATCTGAAATCTTCCTCCGGCAGGAAAAAATATCAGGGCGAAATAAAAACAGACCGTTATGGAAGAAAAATTCCCAAACATGGTCACGGAACTGTAAATTTGGACAATCCAACCTCATCCACATCAACGATCATGAAGGCAGTCCTTGACCTGTATGAGCGTATCACGGATAAAACACTTCTGATCCGGCGTGTCTATATCACAGCCAATCAGCTCACAGATGAAAAACTGGCAGCGGCAGAGCCCGTATATCAGCAGATGAATCTGTTCACGGATTACCTTAAATCAGAAGTGTCAGAGGCAGAAACAGAAAAGCAGAAAAAAGAAAAAACAGGAAAAAAGAGCGAAAAGCTCCAAGAAGCTATGCTTTCCGTAAAAAAAGGAATTCGGAAAAAATGCCATACTGAAAGGCAGCAGCTTACAGGAAGGTTCCACAACCATAGAGCGGAACAACCAGATCGGAGGTCACAGAGCATAAATGGAAAAGAAACCAAAAGGCAAATACCAGGACATCATAAACCTGCCTCACCATGTTTCAAAAACACACCCACAGATGCCCCTCTATGACCGAGCTGCACAGTTTTCCCCCTTTGCAGCCCTTACCGGCTATGAAGACGCAATCCGGGAAACAGCCAGACTCACCGATAACTGGGTACAGCTTTCCGAAGACAAAAAAGCAGGAACTGGATGAAAAACTCCGGCAGCTGATAGCCGACAGGGAGAGAACAGAGTCCGTCACCATCATCTATTTCCAGCCGGATGACCGGAAAGAGGGAGGCTCCTATGTAACCGTCACCGGGCAGATAAAAAAAGATTGACGACTGCAGCCAGAAAATCTTTCTGACAGATGGAACGAAGATTGACCTGGGAAGAATTGTGGATATAAAATAAAAAATGCTTCGGAGGAACAACAATGGGAAAAATAACTGGATGAGGATCTGATCTACGAAATACTATCCGTGGTGGAAGAAATACCGGCAGGAAAAGTGGCTTCCTACGGGCAGATTGCACGTCTCATCGGCTGGGATAAAAAATTCGAGGCTTGTAGGAAAAGTTTTAAGCATGGCAGAATTTTATGGGAAATATCCCTGCCACAGAGTTGTGAATCATGCAGGCCGTACTGCACCAGGATGGAGAGAACAGAGGGAACTTCTGGAAGACGAAGGTGTGGAATTTAAAGCAAATGGATGCGTGGATATGAAAAGGCACCAGTGGGAGGAATAGAACTTTATGAATTGTAAAGATATGATGCAGATTCCGGAGCTTACAGAGGTTCTGAAGCTGAAAGCCGGAAAAAACGGTTTGGAGCAATCTGTTCGATGGATTTATTTTGCAGACTGTCTGCAATGTGTAAAAAAGTGAATATAAGATCGAAAACTATATCCACGGAGACGAATTTGTAGTTCTGACCAATCCCAGTGTTACGGATGACAGTCGGAAGCTGATGGAGATGATCCGGCAGATGTATGGGCATGGAATTACGGCTCTTGGAATCAATGAAGGCCAGATATCAGAGGAACTGATGCAATACTGTGAAGAGAAAGCGTTGCCTCTTTTTGAGCTTCCGGAGAAATATCCTCTGATCGATCTGTCTCAGATCATCTGCCGCAGGCTTGTTCTGGAAGAAAATGACCGAAATGCCGCAGAGCAGCTGTTTTCCTCTATTCTGGATGCAGAACATTTAAGCCGGGAGCGTGTGATGGCACAGGCCAGATATCTGAATATTGATCTGGAGGGGAGTTTTTTTTGTAGCGGAATTTGCGTTTGCGTCCGGAAATATAGAAAGCGGATGGGAGAACGAGGATTCCCTGACAACCGGACGGAATGTGAAGCGTGTGATCTGTACTGAGTTTTCCAGTTACATAAAACAGGATATCCTTATCCTTCCACAGGCAGGCTCCATCCTTGCACTGCTTCCGGACAGAGAAGCGGAGGATAGCAATATAAAAAGAAATTTTCGCCAGGATCGTGGACCGAACACAGCGGGAATATGGAATAGAGCTTCGGATCGGAGCCGGAAACAGTAGGGCGTATCTGGATGAGGTAAAAGACAGCCGGAACGAAGCTTCCTCAGCACTTCGGGCAGCAGAAGTTTCCGGATTGAAGGGGCAGATATTTTTTACAGGGATCAGGGAATCTATACATTACTTTCCCATGTGGACGATTCCAGAATCCTGGATACTTATATGGAAGAAAAAATCGGAAAGCTGCTGCAGGCAGATGAACTGAACGATGGAAACTTAAGTGAAACTCTGGAAAATTATCTGAACTGCAGCTGCAATGCCAAAAAGACGGCAGAAGAGATGTTTCTTCACAGGAATACCTTAAATTACAGGTTGAAAAAGATCCGGGAGATCCTGGGATGCGATCTTGAAAACCTGGATACCTGCCTGGAGCTGAAGATGGCGTTTCTGATCAGCGATATCGGTATCGCAGATAATAGAAATTGTGCACTGTGCACAAAAAAACATACAACACCAGCCTATTGATTTCGTACCGGAAAATGCTATAATCTACCTAAATCAAAAAACAAAATAACACAGCAGATAAACGACAAAGGCGTCGGATGATAACACATCCGGCGCCTGTTTTTTGCTTCCGGAGAGAACTCCGAGAGGAGTCCGGCAGGCAGAAAAACCGTGACCAGATAAAGGAGGAGAATATTATGACAACAGCAGAATTAGCAACCGCATTACCGGAGATTGTAACAGAGCAGGTCCAGGACCGAAATCAAAAGAACTTCTTGACAGAAGAGACGCAGCGATCCCGAAAGCACTTTGCGGAAAAACATATCCGATCTGTATCAAACAGGGATCAGGAGCCATGTTTGAAGATATGGACGGAAATAAATTCCTTGACTGGGTTGGCGGTGTCGGCGTCCTGAATATCGGATATTCCCATCCGGAAGTTATTGAGGCAGTAAAGAAACAGACTGAAAAATATTTCCACACAATTTTCAATGTATATGTGCATGACGGCTATGTAACACTGGCTGAGAGATTAAATGAGATCATGCCATGCAAAGGAGATGTGAAAAAAACATACTTTGCAAACTCCGGTGCAGAGTGTGATGAAAATGCCATCAAGATTGCAAAAGCCTTCACAAAAAGAAGCGGCGTGATCTGTTTCACAGGTGCTTTCCATGGAAGAACAAACCTGACCATGGCACTGACAGCCAAGAAAGTATATGCAGTGGGTATGGGACCGTTCCCGGCAGGAATCTTCCGTGCACCATATCCATATGTATACCGTGCACCAAAAGGATACACAGAGGCTGAAGCAATTCAGTATTATATTGATGAGCTTCAGAGAATCTTTGACGAAGGAGCACCTGCAAGTGAGATCGCCTGCATGATCGTTGAGCCGTTCCAGGGCGAGGGTGGATTCATCCCAGCACCGATCGAGTGGGTAAAAGCAGTCCGCAAGATCTGCGATGACAACGGAATTCTGATGATTGCAGATGAGGTTCAGTGTGGCAACTGCAGAACAGGAAGATATTATGCATCTGAGTACTGGGCAGAAGCAGGCGCAGCACCGGATATCATCACAACCGCAAAATCTCTTGGTGCAGGTCTTCCGATTTCCGCTATCACAGCAAGAGCAGAAGTTATGGATGCAGCACCGGCAGGAACCATCGGTGGAACCTTCTGTGGAAACCCGGTTTCCTGTGCAGCAGCACTGGCTGTTATGGATATCATGAAACGTGACGATTACGCAGGAAAAGCAAGACACATTGGCGAGGTTGTCATGAAACGCTACAAAGAGCTGCAGGAGAAATATCGGTGATCGGTGATGTACGTGGACTTGGCGCTATGATCGGTATTGAGCTTGTAAAAGATAAAGAACAAGAACCGGCAACAGAGCTTACAGCCAAGCTGATCCAGAATGCGATCCAGAAGGGACTCCTTCTTGAGAACTGTGGAACAGCAGGCAATGTAGTTCGTTCCTTGCACCGCTCACTATGACCGATGAGCAGATGGAGAAAGGCCTGGAGATCTTTGAG
>ENA-OQCD01000155-OQCD01000155.1-human-gut-metagenome-genome-assembly--contig:-NODE-155-length-18126-cov-4.065504_pt1 | contig 18126 bp, 21 predicted proteins | sample MGYA00242755_ERZ504571 | MGnify/ENA primary metagenome ERZ504571 (study PRJEB26092, sample SAMD00036274) | human gut metagenome | host: Homo sapiens | study: EMG produced TPA metagenomics assembly of...
CGGCTGCGGTCGAACACGCCGCAGGCCTTGCAGTTGCGCATGATGATGTTCACCGCCTCGCGGTTCTCGTCCAGAAACACGCAGCGCGCCGCGCCGCGGCTCAGTGCTTCAATGCCAAGCTGGCCGCTGCCCGCATACAGGTCCAGCACCCGTGCGCCGGGCAGGTCGAACTGGACGATGCTGAACATCGCCTCCTTTACCTGCGAAAGGGTGGGCCGGGTCACGTCGGTCCCCGGCAGGGCCTCCAGACTGCGGCCCCGGGCTTCTCCTGCGATCACGCGCATGTTCTCTCTCCTCCTCCTTGCAGCCGGAAGATGCGGCTGCAAACACGTTTTTTGTATCACTTTATTATCACCCAACTGCATATTCTTGTCAAGGGCCGCGCGTTGCGCCGTCTGGCGGTTTGTGCTACAATAAAACCGGCAGCGCCGGGCTTTTGCGGCGCATTCTGGCATAAAAAGGAGAGTATTCCCATGAAAGTTCTGCTCATCAACGGCAGCCCGCACGAAAAAAGGCTGCACCTATACCGCCCTTTCGCTCATTGCAAAGGAACTGAACGATGCCGGTGTGGACACTGAGATCCTGCATGTCGGCGGCAAACCCGTGGGCGGCTGCATCGGCTGCGGCGGCTGTGCCGCAGGCAACGGCTGCGTGTTTGGCGGCGTGGTCAACGAGGCCATCGAGAAGGCCAAAACTGCCGATGGTTCGTGTTCGGCAGCCCGGTGCACTATGCATCCGCATCCGGCAACATGACCAGCTTCATGGACCGCCTTGCCTACGCGGGCGGCAGATATCTGGCCTACAAGCCCGCCGCCATCTGCTGCTCGGCCCGCCGTGCAGGCACCACCACCACGCTGGACCAGCTGGTAAAGTACCCGCAGTTCTTCCACATGCCGCTGGTGAACGGCTCCTACTGGGCCATGGTGCACGGCTCCACGCCGAGCAGGTGCTGCAGGATGCCGAGGGCTGCGCCGTAATGCAGGAGCTGGGCCGCAACATGGCATGGCTGCTGCACTGCATCGAAGCAGGCAGGGCCGCTGGCTTTGAACACCCGCAGAACCCCAAGCGCCCCATGACCAATTTTATCCGCTGATCGGAAAATCAATTTCTGATCCAAAGGCTCAGAACAGTCCGTAAGCTGCTCTGAGCCTCTTTTTCTTTGCAGTCCACGCCATTTCGTGCCAAAAACAGCAAAAAACCTTTTCAAGCGCCTTCCGCTTCTTTTTTCGTTCATAAGTTTGTGTTACTATAAGATGTAAAGTGATTTTAGCAGGATGGAGACCCTTGTATGGACACTACGATTGGAACGAAGGCTGGCTGTTCACGCCCCGGTTCGACCCGGCACTGGTGCGGCCGGAGTGCGGACTGGAACTGGAACCGGTGCGCATCCCCCACACTGTGCGGGTGCTGCCCTACAATTACTGCAACGAAAATGAATACCAGTGCCTGTGCGGCTACCGGCGGGAGTTTTTTGCACCCAGAGAGTGGGCAGGCCGCACTGTTCTGCTCACCTTTGGTGCTGTTGCCCATGACGCGACCGTGTTCTGCAACGGGCGGCGGCTGTTCCACCACGCCTGCGGCTACACCGCCTTCACGGTAGATCTGACCAGCGCTTTGCATCTGGGTCAGAAAAAAAACGTGGTGGCTGTGCGCTGCGACAGCCGTGAGGATCTGAACATTCCGCCCTTTGGTGGGCAAATCGATCACCTGACCTACGGCGGCATCTACCGTGCCGTCAGTCTGGACATCAAGGAGCCTGCTTACCTGCGGGATGTGTTCATCGAGGCAAAGGCCGAGGGCGATTTCCGCATCTATACCTCCACCGTGGGTGAGACGGTGGGCTGCACACTGCAGGCCGAGATCTGCAGCCCTTCCGGCAGCCGCGCCGCCTACAGCGGCGAGCTTTCCCTGCCCATCACCGGCGTGCTGAACGGTGTGCACCCGTGGAGCATCGAGCATCCCACCCTGTACACCCTCACCGTACAGCTGATCCGCCCCGGCTCTGCCGGTCTGCCGGACCGTGTGCTGGACGAAAAGACCATCCGCTTCGCTTCCGCACCGTGCAGTTCGTGGCAGGCGGGCTGTACCTGAACGGTCAGCGCGTGGAGCTGCGGGGCCTGAACCGCCACCAGAGCTACGCCTATCAGGGCTATGCCATGCCGGACAGCATCCAGCGGCTGGATGCTCAGATCCTGAAAAAAAAGACCTTGGCTGCAACGCGGTGCGCACCAGCCATTCCCCCCAGAGCCCTGCGTTTCTGGATGCCTGCGATGAGCTGGGCCTGCTGGTGTTCACCGAGATGCCCGGCTGGCGGTACATCGGCGACGAGAGCTGGAAGGCGCAGGCCTTGCAGAACTGCCGCGAGATGGTGTGCCAGTGCCGCAACCACCCCAGCATCTTTTTGTGGGGTGCCCGTGTGAACGGCAGCGCCGACGACGAAGCGTTTTATAAGCGCACCAACGAGGCCATCCACCGGCTGGACCCCACCCGCCCCACGGCAGCGCGCGGAACCACCGCAAGAGCCAGCTGCTGGAGGATGTTTACGCCTACAACGATTACTCTTACCGTGGCGCGGTGCCGCCTGCGAAGCCCGCGCCGCGGTGACTTCCGATCCCCGCAAGCTACCTCATCAGCGAATTCGGCGGGCAGCAGCTGCCCACCAAGCCCTTTGACGACGAGACTCACCGGCTGGTGCAGGCTCTGCGCTATGCCGCCGGGATCAACGATTCCATTGCGCAGCAGGGCGTGGCCGGCAGCTTTGCTGGTGCATGGCCGATTACAACACCCACCGGGAATTTGGCAGCGGCGACCGCATCTGCTACCACGGTGTGATGGATATGTTCCGCAACCGAAGCTTTCGGCGGCGGTATATGCAAGCCAGAAAACGCCGCGTTCCCCCTCGGACATCGTGCTGGAAGTCTCTTCCGGCATGGCACTGGGCGACCTGCCCGGCGGCGTTCCCACAGCCTGCTGGGTGTTCACCAACGCCGAAAGCGTGCGGCTGTACCGCGGCAACGACTACATTGCCGAGTTCACGCCTGACCGGCACGGCCGTTTTGCCGCCATGACGCATCCGCCCATTGAGATCAACGATTTTGTAGGTTCTCTGTTGGAAAAGTACGAGGGCATGGACCCGGCCTCCGCCCAGATGACAGCCGCTATCCTGAACGAGATGCGCCGGGATGCCATGGAGCTTTCGCCGCTTTCCAAGGCGCGGATGCTTTCGCTGCGGCTGAGCTGGAACGAGGTAGCCCGCATGTATTACAAATACATCGGCGTGCTGGGCACACCGTGCGCAGCCTACCGTTTTGAAGCCGTGTGGCATGGCCGCACCGTGCGCACCGTGGTGCGGGAACCGGTGCAGAGCGTCCGGCTGGAATGCACCGTGCACAACCCCATCCTCACCGACGGCCCCACCTGGGACTGCGCCGCTGTCAGCCTGCGCGCCATCGACCAGAACGGCAGCCTGCTGCCCTACTGCGGCGAAGCCGTTCAGCTGAGCGTGGACGGCCCGCTGAAGATCATTGGTCCCAGCGTGGTGCCGCTGCGCGGCGGCATGGCGGGCACCTACCTTGCCACCACCGGCGAAGCGGGCCGCGCCGTGCTGCACTGCCGCATGGAAGGTGCGCTGGATACCGATGCCGTGGTGACCATCCGTTGCCGGGAAGCTTAATTTCCGTCCCTTCATGATAGATTTGCACTCTGTTCAAAATTTCATCATGGTTGACTGGTATCCTAAGAACTGTAAAATAACGGCGGGCGCGCCCGCTTTGATTCCAAAACAAAGGATGCAGGAGTTATGAGAGAAAAATTCCGTCAGTTTATGATCGGCCGCTACGGTACCGATGGCCTGAACCAGTTTTTGAGCATCGCGTCCATCGTGCTGCTGCTGATCTCGCTGCTCACCCGCTTCAGCCTGTTCACATGGCTGGGTCTGGTGCTGCTGGTGCTGTGCTACTACCGCTCGCTCAGCCGCAACATTTCCAAGCGCACGGAGGAGAACTACCAGTACTATGCTCTGAAGGACCGCGTAGACCGTAAGTTCCGCGGTCTGAAGGATCAGTGGGCCAACCGCAAGCTCTACCACTACTACCGCTGCCCCAAGTGCCGTCAGAAGCTGCGTGTGCCCCGTGGCCGCGGCCGCATCCAGATCTCCTGCCCGCGCTGCGGCACCCAGTTCATCAAAAAGAGCTGAGCGGCCATGTTTGGTTATGTTGTGCCCAATCAGGCTGCGCTTTCGGACGAAGCACAAAAGCGATACCGCACCGCCTACTGCGGGCTGTGCCGCCGCATCGACGCACTGCACGGCCTGCGGGGCCGCTTTACGCTGAGCTATGACCTCACCTTCCTGAACCTGCTGCTGTGCAGCCTGTACGAGGGCGAGACCGAAGCTTCTTCCGGCCACGACCGGTGCCCCATCCACCCCTTGGGCGGTGTGGAATGGCGGGCAGCCTCCCCCACCGATTACTGTGCAGATCTGAGCGTAGCCTTGCACTACTACAACGCCGAGGATAAGTGGAAGGACGACCGCAGCCTGCTGGGCCTTGGATATGAAAAGCTGCTTACCGGCTGTAAGCAGGCTGCCGAGAGCCGCTGGCCCCGTCAGTGCAGCGCCATCCGCACCTGTCTGGACAGGCTGGCAGAATATGAAGCTGCCGGGAGCGAAGATCTGGATGCCGTGTCCGGCTGCTTTGGCGAGCTGATGGCAGAGCTGTTCGACTACCGGCAGGATCACTGGTCGCCGGAGCTGCGCAGCATCGGCTTCCATCTGGGCAAGTTCATCTACCTGCTGGATGCCTATGACGATCTGGAGCACGACCAGCGCAAGGGGGCCTACAATCCGCTGAAAGCACTCAGCCAGCAGCCCGGCTATGAGGAAGAGATGAAAGAGATCTTTGAGCTGCTGCTGGCGCAGTGTGCCCAGAGCTTTGAACGCCTGCCCTGCGTGGAGGACGCAGACCTGCTGCGCAACATCCTTTACTCCGGCGTATGGCTCAAATACAACTGCAAAACAGCCAAGCAGGCCCGCAGCCGTGGCTGAATGGCGGCTTTGTCTTGATTTTTCCACGGCAATACGGTAGACTATAAACATTGCGCGGCACTGTGACTGCGCGAAATGAGACGTGAGGAAGTATATCCATGAGAGACCCCTATGAGGTGCTGGGCGTTTCGCGCGGCGCAAGCGATGACGAGATCAAAAAAGCATACCGCGCCAAGTGCAAGCGCTGGCACCCGGACCTGAACCCCAACGATCCTACCGCCGAGGAGCACTTCAAGGAGTGCAGGCGGCTTACGATGCCATTACCAAGGGCGAGACCGGCCCCCAGATGGGCGGAAATCCCTACGGCAGCTACCAACAACAGGGTTACGGCCAGCAGAGCTACCAGCAGCAGGGTTATCAGAACGGTTACGGCGGTTTTGACGGATTCGATGGCTTTGACCCGTTCGGTTTCGGGTTTGGCTTTGGCGGCTACCAGCAGGGTTATGGCCAGCAGGGCGCAAGCTATTCCGGCTCCGACAGCCCGGAGATGCAGGCCGCCCGCAACTTTGTGGCCAATGGCCGCTATGCGGAGGCCCGCCGCGTGCTGGACGGCATGACCGGCCGCAATGCCCGGTGGTATTATCTGTCCTCCCTCGCAAATCAGGGCTTGGGCAACCGCATCGATGCGCTGCAGGATGCCCGCCGTGCCGTGCAGCTGGACCCGGGCAACACCGAGTACCAGATGCACCTGCGCCGGATGCAGAACCCCGGCCAGACCTACCGCACCACACAGGCCACCTACACCAGCCCCGGCGGCCTGATGCAGTGGTGCTGGAGCATGATCCTGCTGAACCTGCTTTGCAACTGCTGCTGCGGCGGCTGGGGCTTCCGGTTCCGCATGTGATCCCGTTTTTCTCATAAGATACAGCAAGACCCGCACCTTCTGGTGCGGGGTCTTGTTTTTGCTTTTATGGGCATCACTTTACGGTGATGTTGCGGCTGATCTTGCTGCAGGAGTAATTGCCGCCGATCTCTGCCGTCTGCACATAGGTGCCCGGCTCTGTGGGCAGCTCGCTGGTGGCATCACAGCCCCAGCCGGACTTCTTGTAGCTGTAGCGGATCTTATCGGTGGGCACCACCTGACCATCCACTTCCAGCACAGCCGCTTCATTGAAGCTTTGCAGCTCTTCGGCGGTCATGGGCTTTCGGCTGCTGTGCCCAGTACATGCGCACGCCGTTTGTCTTGGGCTTGATCTTGAACATGGCAAAGCCTGCGGTGTTCATATCGCTGCTTTCCAGCGCCAGTGCACCGGCCACATAGTTGCCGGCATCCACCGGCTGCTCGTCCAGATAAATGCGGCTGAACGCGCCCTCCGGCAGATACTTGCGGATCAGGTTCAGCGCAAGGCGCAGGCCGTTGGACACCTGATCGATGGTAGGCACATAGAAGTGCAGTACATCCATCACCGAGACGGCCTCATCGGCCACCCGCAGCAGCACGCTGACATCGTTGCCGTCGATCAGCTGCTTGAGGTAGCTGTACACATTGAACTCCTCTGCCTGATCCGGTGTCTTGGACATCTTCTTGGGCAGCGGGATCATCTTGAGCAGCGTGCGGATCTTATCCGACAGCACCAGCGTCACATAGCCATTCGCTTCGCCGCCAACGCCCACCACAACACCGATATACTGGGTATCGGCAGGGTTGGTCTGCACCTCCAGCTTGTAGTTGGAGCCATAAACAAGGTCGCCCGTGGCTTTGAGCCGGATGGAAACCATATCATTCTGCTGCTCCAGCGCTGCATTTTCCTGCGGCAGAGCTGCTGCGGCAAACACCGGCGTTGCTGCCGCGCTGAGCATGAACACTGCTGCCAGTGCAAGAGCTATCAATCGTTTGGCCTTCATTGCTTAAGACCTCCTTATTCTGTAAAGGGATCGCACAGCCGCGCCCCACGGCACACTGCGTCGGGAACCGGCATGATACCATGCCTGTTGCACCTCGATTTTACCGCAAAACGCTGTTTTGGTCAATAACGTGATTCAAGTAATTCAATTTTTTTTATATTTTATGCAAAAAGAGGAACCTGCCCTCTTCCAGCGGTTTCTCCCTCAAGTTCATTCATCAATAAAATATTCCGGGTGGACGCTGCGGGCCTGCGCCACCGACTGCTTATACCGGCTCAGGTGGCTTTCCAGCGCTTCGCTCACGTCGTCCGCGCTGCCGTGCAGCAGTGCTTCCAGAATTGCCGTGTGCGAGGAGCAGACCGACTTGTTTTCCTCGGTCAGCAGGCTGAACTTGCGGATGCGCTCCACATGCTGCAGGCTGGCCAGCATGTGGTCGTAGTGAGCTTCCATGCCGCACAACTCAAAGGATTTGCGGTGGAATGCATTATCCAGCTCCAGCATACGGGCAGTGCGGTCCGGCTGGCTCATATCCGCTTCCAGCACACGGTATGTCTCAATGTTGCTGCGGTATTCTTCCTCCTGCCGGGGTGTCACACGGCCGCGCAGCCGGTTCAGGATCTCTTTTTCCAGTGTATAGCGGGCAAACTGCTCCATCTCCATCAACTTTAGGTTGATGGGTGCCACATGGGTGCCGCTCTGCGGTTTGATGTCCACCATGCGGGCCAGATTGAGCATCAGCAAAGCCTCCCGCATGGGCGTGCGGCTGATGCCCAGCTCTTCGGCCAGCTCCCGGTCATTCAGCGGATCACCGGGCTTCAGCTCCATCGTGATGATCCGGCTGCGGATCGTCTGGTATGCCGTTTCGCGCGCACTCAGTAATGGCATGTGGTCTCTCTCCCTTCAACCCTCCGGTGTAAAGCAAAAATTGATATACTAGTATTGAAGTTATCAAGACCATATTACCCAACCACAGGTCGCTGTCAAGTGTGGCTGCAACTAAAAATCGCCAACATTTTTTCTCTGTTTTGTCAAGACAGGCCCCATGGCAGCACAAAAGCTCCGGGTGAAGGGCTTTTGCTGCGTTTACTTTTTTGCGGAACGGTACACCACCGGCACCCACACAAAGGCCACGGCCAGACCGCACACCACATCAATGATGGAGTGCTGCTTGGTGAACACGGTGGACGCACAGATCAGTGCAGCCCACACCCAGGCCAGAATTTTCAGGGCCGGGCGCTTCTTTGCCAGCTTGCTGTGCTGAACGCCAGTGCCATGCAGGCCGAGCTTTGGCAATGGATGGACGGGCACACATTGACCGAGGCGTCCGCCCTCCAGATCAGCTGCATGATGCTCATTGCAATGTTGCTGCGGCCCACCGCATCCACTGTGGGGCGGATATCCAGACCGTTGGGCAGCAGCATGTACAGGATCAGGCAGAAGGTCATGCCGGAAAACATGGTCAGGCAGAGCTTATCGTAGCTTTGGGTGTCGCACCACCACAGCAGGGCCGTCACACCAGCCAGCAGCACAAACCAGCTGCAATACGGAAAGATGAACCACTCATTGAAGGGGATCCGGTCATCAAGCGGGGCGTGGATGATATATTTGGGATCTTTGATGGTCAGATCCAGCCAGAAGAACCAGATCAGATACACCACCCAGTACAGCTGGAACCACAGGTGCGGGCGGCGCCGGCTCCACAATTGTTTGGGATTCATGGTATTTCTCCTATATTTTCAATGTGATAAGATATGATTATACCACATCACGCCATCTTGCGCAAATCTTTCCGGTGCGATAAAATAAAAAGAGTGTTGTAAACTTGCGCTCTGTTTTTGAGCGTACCTATTATAAAAGGAGCCATTATGTTGCAAAGCTTTCCCCTTGTCCGCCTTGCCGCGCTGGATCTGGACGGCACCCTGCTGAACCGGAACAACGAGGTCACCCTTGCCACCCGTCAAGCCATTGCCCGCGCTGTAGAGCATGGCGTGGTGGTGGTGCCCGCCACAGGCCGCCCGCTGGCCAGCCTGCCGCCTGTTGTGGCAAAGCTGCCCGGCATCCGGTATGCCATCACCTCCAACGGTGCCGCCGTGTGGGACCTTGGCGATGACCCCATGGGTGCTGTGCACAGCCGCTATGCCAACGCTGCCCAGCGCCACACCAGCGAACCCGCCTGCCTGCTGCACCGCCTGATGCCGACAGAAGTGGCACGGGAAGCTTTTGACCTGTTCCAGCAGTACGATGGCGAGCTGAGCGTATTCAGCGACGGCCTTGCCATCAAGACTCCGGAGGGCATTGCAAAGCTCACCTCCCGCACCGCCCGCTTTCTCTCCTCCGAGGCGCGGCAGAACCTGACCGACGGCCGCTTTACCGTCATTCCCGGCATCGAGAGCTGGATGTCCCGCCATGCGCACGAGATCGAAAAACTGTGCATGTTCTTCGACAGCACCGAAAAGACCGCCGCTGCCCTGCCAAAGTTTCAGGCTATCCCGGGCGTGGCCGTGGTGCAGGGTTCGCCGGATAACATTGAAGTGACCGCTGCCGGTGTGGATAAGGGCAGTGCCCTGCTGGCTCTGGCCGACCTGCTGGGCATCCCCCACGAGAACACCCTTGCCGTGGGCGACAGCGAGAACGACCGCGCCATGCTGGAAAAGGCAGGGATCGCCGCTGTTATGGCCAACGGAATGCCCCAGATCAAGGCCATTGGCAGCATTGTGAGCGAAGCCGACTGCGATCACGACGGCGTTGCAGAGCTGTTCGGCAGGCTTGGTATTTGAGCAAACAGGGTCAAAACAGCCCTGCTTTTCAGGTCATTCGTCATTTTTGTGCAATGTATACAAGCTCTTATGCAAAACATTGTGCTTGTTGAGCATTACCAAACTTGTTTCCGTCGTTTATACTAATATTACAAGCGCACGATGGGTGTACCATGCCCAAACGGCAGCCCACGCGCACCAAGAGAGTTCAAACTAAAAGGAGAAATGCATTTATGAATCCCATCGTAGAAAAGGTCTATCAGATCGGCATTATCCCTGTTATCGCTTTTAACAGCGTTGATGAAGCCCTGCCCCTGTGCAAGGCTCTGGCTGACGGCGGTCTGCCCGCAGCTGAGGTCACCTTCCGTACCGCATGCGCTGAGGAGTGCATCCGCAAGATCCACGAGGAGATGCCCGAGATGCTGCTGGGCGCAGGCACTGTCCTGACCACCGAGCAGGCTGACCGTGCAATGGCAGCTGGTGCTTCCTTCATCGTTGCTCCCGGCTTCGACCCCGAAGTCTGCAAGCACGTCATCGACAAGGGCGGCATCATGATGCCCGGCACCTGCTCTGCAGGCGAGATGCAGCAGGCTATGAACATGGGCTGCGAGGCCCTGAAGTTCTTCCCCGCTGAGGCAAACGGCGGTGTCGGCATGCTGAAGAACATCGGCGCTGCCCTGAAGAGCGCACGCTGGATGTGCACCGGCGGTGTCAACGCAAAGAACGTCAACGATTATCTGGGCTATGACCAGATCTTCGCTGTGGGCGGCACCTGGATGTGCAAGAGCGACGTGATCAAGGCTGGCGACTGGGCAAAGATCACTGCTCAGAGCAAGGAAGCTGTTGACACCATGCTGGGCCTGAAGCTGATGCACATTGGCATCAACACCGAGAACGAGGAAGAGGCCATGAAGTTGGCAAACCTCATCGGCAGCCTGCTGAACATGAAGGTCGCTCCCGGCAACTCCAGCATCTTCGTCGGCAACAAGGAGTTCGAGATCATGAAGAAGGTCGGCCGCGGCACCAATGGCCACATCGCCATCGGCTGCAACAACGTGGATCGTGCCATCTATCACCTGTCTCAGCGCGGTGCCAAGTTCGATCTGGACAGCAAGGTCGTGAAGAACGGCAAGACCATCGCCTGCTACTTTGCAGACGAGATCGGCGGCTTCGCATTCCACCTGGTTCAGGCCTGAGCTCCGGCTCCCCTATCCGTGAAAGCCCTGCTGCGCCGGGGATGCCCCGCAGCAGAAGGTCATAAACACCTGTAAATAAAAGGAGAATAACCAATGAAAGTCGTTACTTTTGGCGAACTGATGGTTCGTCTGCAGCCGTTCAACTACGAGCGTTTCGTTCAGGCTAACAGCCTGGAGTTCAGCTTCGGCGGCGGCGAGGCAAACGTTGCTGTTTCTCTGGCCAACTACGGTCTGGACGCAGCTTTCGTCACTAAGCTCCCCGCACACGCAATCGGTCAGGCCGCTGTCAACAGCCTGCGCCGTTACGGCGTTGACACCAGCATGATCACCCGCGGCGGCGATCGCGTTGGCATCTACTACAACGAGAAGGGTGCTTCTCAGCGTGGTTCCGTCTGCATCTACGACCGTGCCAACAGCGCCATCCAGCTGGCTCAGCCCTCCGACTTTGATTGGGATAAGATCTTCGAGGGCGTGGACTGGTTCCACTTCACCGGCATCACCCCGGCTCTGGGTGCAAATGTTGTTGAGATCTGCCTGGAGGCCTGCAAGGCTGCTAAGGCTCACGGCGTGAAGATCAGCTGCGACCTGAACTACCGCGGCAAGCTGTGGACCCGCGAGCAGGCTCGCGAGGCTATGACCAAGCTGTGCGAGTACGTTGACGTGTGCATCTCCAACGAGGAGGACGCAAAGGACGTGTTCGGCATCGAGGCCGAGGCTACCGATATCTACGGCGGCAAGCTGAATGCCGAGGGCTACAAGAGCGTGGCAAAGCAGCTGGCTGACAAGTTCCACTTCGAGAAGGTCGCTATCACCCTGCGTGAGAGCCACAACGCTTCCGAGAACGGCTGGAGCGCAATGCTGTACGATGTTGCTTCCAATGAGTACTGCTTCTCCAAGAAGTACGAGCTGAAGATCATCGACCGCGTTGGCGGCGGTGACTCCTTCGGCGGCGGCCTGATCTACGCTCTGCTGAACGGCAAGAGCACTCAGGATGCTGTTGAGTTCGCTGTTGCTGCTTCTGCTCTGAAGCACACCATCGAGGGCGACTACAACATGATGACCGTGTCCGAGGTCGAGAAGCTGGCTGGCGGCGACGGTTCCGGCCGTATCCAGCGCTAATTGCAGGAAGGAGTCCAGAATGGATATCCGCTACTCCTGCAACCAGAAGGATTTCAAGCGCTATACCACTGAGGAAATGCGGGACGAAATGCTCATCACCGGCCTGTACAAGGCCGATGAGGTCGTTGCTGTGTACAGCCATGTGGACCGAATGGTCACGCTGGGCTGCATGCCGGTGCACGAGACCGTGTCCATCGACAAGGGCATCGATGTGTGGGCAAACTTCGGCACCCACTACTTTCTGGAGCGCCGCGAGATCGGCATGTTCAACATCGGCAAGGATTCCACCGGTATCGTGGTGGCCGACGGCGTGAAGTACGAGCTGGGCTACAAGGACTGCCTGTACATCACCAAGGGCACCAAGGAAGTCACCTTTGCTTCCGCCGACCCGGAGCATCCCGCCAAGTTCTACATGGTATCCGCTCCCGCACATTGCTCTTACGAGACCCGCTTGATCAAGATGGCCGATGCAAACCATCGTCCTCTGGGCAGCGTCGAGACCTGCAATAAGCGCACCATCAATCAGTTCATCCACCCGGATGTGCTGAAGACCTGCCAGCTGAGCATGGGTATGACCGAACTGGAATCCGGTTCCAACTGGAACACGATGCCCAGCCACACCCACGAGCGGCGCATGGAAATTTATACCTACTTTGAACTGCCCGAGGGCAGGTGGTGTTCCACATGTGCGGCGAGCCTACCCAGACCCGCCACATCGTGATGCACAACGAGGATGCTGTCATCAGCTTCTTGGAGCATTCACAGCGGCGTAGGCACCTCGAACTATACGTTTATCTGGGCAATGGGCGGCGAGAACATGGAGTTTGACGACATGGACAACATCGCTACCACTGACCTGCGCTAAAAAGCACCATACACAAGCCCCGTACCGGGTCCACCGGTACGGGGCTTTTTGCTAAAAATTTAACTTGAGAAGGAGAAAATCATGGATCTTTCCGCTTTCAACCTGCAGGGCAAGGTGGCTCTGATCACCGGCGGTGCCCACGCATCGGTTTTTCCATCGCCGAAGGCATGGCCAAGTGCGGTGCCGCCATCTGCTTCAACTGCTCTTCCGAAGCAAGCCTTGAAAAGGGCCTTGCAGCATACAAGGCAGCCGGCATCGACGCACACGGCTATGTGGCCGACGTGTCCGATGAGGACGCTGTGAACGCCATGGTTGCAAAGATCAAGGCCGAGGTCGGCCCTGTGGACATTCTGGTAAACAATGCCGGTCTGATGAAGCGGGTGCCCATGATCGAGATGAGCCACGCCGACTTTATGCGGGTCATCGATGTACATGTAGGCGGTGCCTTCAACTGCTCCAAGGCCGTTCTGCCGGACATGATGGAAAAGCGCGAGGGCAAGATCATCAACATCTGCTCCATGATGAGCGAGCTGGGCCGCGAGACCGTCTCCGCCTACGCTGCCGCCAAGGGTGCACTGAAGATGCTCACCAAGAACATCGCTTCCGAGTACGGCGAGTACAACATCCAGTGCAACGGCATGGGCCCCGGCTACATTGCCACCGCCCAGACCGCACCTCTGCGGGAGGTGCAGCCGGACGGCAGCCGCCACCCCTTCGACCAGTTCATCACCGCCAAGACCCCCGCAGGCCGCTGGGGTGAGCCGGACGACATGGTTGGCCCCTGCGTGTTTCTTGCAAGCCACGCTTCCGACTTTGTGAACGGTCAGATCCTGTACGCCGACGGCGGCATTCTGGCTTACATCGGCCGCCAGCCCAAGTAAAGCCATTTGGGTGCTGCGCCTTCCTTAATCTTCCGACCAGACAGCTCTGTGCAGGCCAAAGTCTGCATGGAGCTGTTTTTTACGAAGCGGCAAGCAGCCTTTCCTACAAAACTTTGCTTCATGTCAACTCATGTTAAAATGTTCCAATTTCATGTCAAATTGGTAACAGTTCCTGTTTCATCGTTCAAAATGCACATAGGCGTCTTGATTTTTTGTCGAAATTCCCGTATAATCGTCTTCATCATCCATCACACCCTGTTGGTTGATCTGAATACGAAGAAATTTCAAAGGAGTATATTTCACATGAAACTCAAGAACATTGCGATCGTTGCTGCCGCTGCAGCACTGGCTGTTGGCATGACCGCCTGCGGTTCTTCTGCATCCTCCACCGCCGCTTCCTCTTCTGTGGCTTCTTCTGCTGCCGCTTCTTCCGAGGCTGCTTCCAGCGAAGCAGCTGAGTCCACCACCGCTGAGTACACTGTGTACAACACCACCGGTTCTACCGTCACCGAGCTGTATCTGTACGATGCAGGCAGCGACGAGAAGGGCGACAATCGGGCCGGCGAGAACGGTCTGGCTGACGGTGAGAACATCGTCATCACCCGCGATGTGGAGGCCGACAAGCAGTCCAACGTGACCTACATTCTGGAGTTCACCACCGAGGACGGCCAGACCCAGAGCTTTGAGACCCTGCACTACGAGGTCGCTCCCATCTCCCTGCTGAGTGTGGATGCCGCTGCAGGTGCTACCCCCATCGCTTTTACTGCACCGGAAAAGTAAAAACTGTTTCATCCTTGCAAAACGGGAAAGTCTGCGGGCTTTCCCCGTTTTATTTTTTGCCAAAAGAGGGCTGAGGCTGTCATTTTCCCTTGCAATCACGCCAAAAATCCGCTATCATAGACGCAAATACGTTCCCTTGCGGCATAAAGGGAGTAAAGGAGTGGATTTTCTTATGGCAGAAAAAGAAGTGAAAGGCATCAAAAAGTTTTTGAAGAGTTCAAGGCCTTTGCCATGCGCGGCAATGTGCTGGATATGGCAGTCGGCGTTGTCATCGGCGGTGCGTTCACGGCCATCGTCAACTCACTGGTGAACGACATCATCAACCCTGCCATCGGCTGTTCTTTAACGCCGATTTCTCGGAAGTGGGCATCCATGTGGGCGATGTGATGATCGGCATTGGTTCCTTCATCAATGCCATCATTAACTTCCTGATCGTAGCATTTGTGCTGTTCGTGGTCATCAAGACCATCCAACGCCCTGCACAAGAAGCCCGCAGAGCCTGCTGCACCGGCAGCCCCCACCACCAAGGTGTGCCCCTACTGCCAGAGCGAGATCTCTATCAAGGCAGTGCGCTGCCCCCACTGCACCAGTAAGCTGGAGGGCTTCCCGGAGATCAACAATTAAATTTTGAATGGCCTCCGCTTTGCTCTGGCCATATTCAGCGGAATCATTTTCTAAATTACAAATCGGGAAAGTCTGCGGACTTTCCCGATTTGTTTTTTCACCCGCGGAGCCGCAAAGGCAAACAGCATAATCAACGCAAAACCTCCCTGCCCGGCCGCAGTCGCTGCGGTTCCAGAGCGGGGAGGTTTTACTTTATCCGGGAAAATGTGAAAAATCAGTCCGGTGAAGCTTTACTTGACCTTGGTCAGGTCGGCCAGCTTGTGGAAGATCTCGGTGTTGTCGAACACGCCGCCGAACTTCTCCGCACCCACGCCGTTGGCGTAGACGTTCACCATGGCACCGGTGTGGGCGTAGGTGGTATGATCCATGCCGGACTTGTGGTTGATGGTGTGGCAGATTGCCATGCTGAACGGGATATAGGTACCGTACAGCTCATAGTCCTGCTGAGACATGTCCTTCTGGCTGGCAGAGCCAACCTTCAGGGTGCGCTCGTAGGCGGTGCGCAGGTTCTGCACCTCGTAGTCGGTCAGCAGCAGCTTGCCGGCGTTGGCGGCATCCGGGTCGGTGGGCAGGGTCAGGCCGAAGTTTGCCTTCACATCCTGCATGGCAGCTTCAAAGGGGGTCTTGTTGGCGATGTAGTTCTGCACATAGGTGGAATCAAACTTTGCGTAGGACATCTTCTGGTGGGTCAGGTTCGTCAGGAGGTGTCGTAGTTGGTGGTCTTGTAGCCGATGGCCATGCCGCCGGTCTCGTGGTCGGCGGTGACGAGGATCAGGGTATCATTGGGGTGCTTCTGCTGGAACTCCACGGCAGCCTGCACGGCGTTGCTCATCTCCAGCACATCGTGGATGGAAGCAGCGGCATCGTTTGCATGGCAGGCCCAGTCGATCTTTCCGGACTCGGTCATCAGGAAGAAACCCTTGGGGTTATCCAGCAGCTCGATGCCCTTTTTCACGTAGTCGGTCAGCTGCCACTCGCCTGCGGCGGCATCCATGGCGTAGTTCATGGCCTTGCCGTCGGCCAGATTTTCGGCAATGATCAGGGTCTTGCCTGCGCCTGCGGTCAGTGCAGCAGCACCCGCCTGCGTGGTGACCACATTGTATCCGGCCTGAGCAGCCACCTCGTGGTTGTTGGGGCCGGTGCCGTCGCCGTTCACCTTCTGGAACTCGCCGCCGGCAAAGTATTCAAAGCCGGAGTTTGCCAGCTCTACGCCGATCTGGTAGTAGTTCTTGCGGGTCTTCTGATGAGCGTAGAAGGCGGCGGGAGTGGCGTGGTCGATATTGACCGAGGAGATGATGCCCACCTTGTAGCCCTTCTGGGCGTGCAGCTTTTCGGCAATGGTCTCATAGGGCACATCGCGGGTCCACGGGCACATATTGATGACACCGCTCTCGGTCTTGTGGCCAGTGGCGATGGAGGTTGCGGTGGAAGCGGAGTCCGGGCAGAAAGAAGTGCTGTCGTAGGTGGTCACGCTGCCCACGGTGGGGAAGCTGGTGAAGCTCAGGTCGGCCTCGGTCACAGCGCCGTTGTTGTCCACGGTGCCCTTGTAGAAGCGGGCAGACTGGATCTGGGCAGTGCCCATGCCGTCGCCGATGAACAGGAAGATGTACTTGGGTTTCTGGAACAGGCCCAGCAGGCAGTTCTCCTCGTCGGCTGCGGCATCCGCATCCGGCTGTGCTGCGTTTGCGGCAACGGGTGCAGCAGCCATCATGCCGACGGCAGAAGCAGCTGCGCCAAACTTGAGAAAGCTGCGGCGGGAGATCTTGTTTTCTTTCATGACGTGATCCTCTCTTTTCATTCAATCAAACATTGCGGGCCTGCCTCAGGCCCCGTTTTTCTTCTTGTGGGAACGCTTTTATTGTAGCGCACCGCCTTGCGGGGGAAAAACCATGCCGCCGCAAAGCTTTGGTAAAACCGGTGCGGCTGCATCCGCGCCAACGTAAAAAGCCGGAAAGGGATGTAAAATCCTGCTCAAGTGCCACCACTTTTTTCCACAAACGTCTCTGCAAGGGTTGAAAGATGATGGCTTTTCATTGTACAATAAGAGGGTAAGTGCTTTTTTACCTTTATATAAATTGAGAGGATTTTATATGGCAGAGATCAAAGTTCTGGCACTGGATCTGGATGGCACCCTGACCAACAGCCAGAAAGAAGTTACACCCCGCACCCGCGCCGCACTGGATGCCGCAATTGCAAAGGGTGTCACCATCGTGCTGGCATCCGGCCGTCCCACCGCGGGCGTGCTGCCGCTGGCAAAGGAACTGGGGCTGGATAAAAAGGGCGGCTGCATCCTTTCTTACAACGGCGGCAAGATCATCGACTGCCGCACCGGCGAGACTTTGTACCAGAAACAGCTGGATGCCCAGTACGTACCCGAGCTGTGCGCCTTTGCCGCCGCACAGAACGTGACCATTATCACCTATAATAAAGAGGGCGTTGTCACCGAGCACCCGGACGACAAGTGGGCACTGCGCGAGTGCTTTACCTGCAAACTGCCCATGACCGGCGTGGACGATCTGGCAAAGTATGTGGATTACCCCATCTGCAAAATGCTCATCACGCTGGACCCCGCCCGCCGGGACGAGGTGTGGGCCGCCGGCAAAAAGCAGTTTGACGGCCGCATCGACCTGTACCCCTCCAGCCCGTTCTTTATTGAAGCCGTGCCGCTGGGCGTTGCCAAGGACGGCAGCCTTGCCGCCCTTTTGGAGCACATGGGCCTTGGACGCGAAAACCTGATGGCCTGCGGCGACGGCCTGAACGACCGCTCCATGATCGAGTACGCCGGTGTGGGCGTGGCCATGCAGAACGCCGAAGAGCCGGTAAAGGCCGTGGCCGACTATGTGACTGCCGCCGACAACGACCACGACGGTGTGGCCGAGGCTGTGGAGAAGTTTATTTTAAAGTAACGAGAGGAACACAAAACAATGCCGCGCAATCTGGTTTTATTTGATCTGGAATGGAATATCGGCTACCAGCCGTATACCTTTAATTACCATGGCGTGCAGCAGACCTTCCGGGG
>ENA-OQCD01000156-OQCD01000156.1-human-gut-metagenome-genome-assembly--contig:-NODE-156-length-18029-cov-2.218914_pt1 | contig 18029 bp, 26 predicted proteins | sample MGYA00242755_ERZ504571 | MGnify/ENA primary metagenome ERZ504571 (study PRJEB26092, sample SAMD00036274) | human gut metagenome | host: Homo sapiens | study: EMG produced TPA metagenomics assembly of...
CGAGACCGCAGAGCCGACACCGACACCTGCGCCCACGGAGACGCCCGCAGCCATGCCCGCCGCGACGCTGCCGACGTTAAGTGACGCCGCCAACAGCCCGCGCTTTGTCTGCCCGGTGCAGTACAAATACATTTCCCGCTTCATGAGCGAGGACAGCGGCCACCGGGGCGACGACCTGCATGCCGCCGAGGGCACCGAGATTTACGCCGCCGCGGACGGTGTTGTGCTGACGGCGCAGGAGCATTACAGCTGGGGCAATTTTGTGGAGATCGACCACGGTACCGACGCCGACGGCCTGCGCTGGGTCACGCTGTACGCCCACATGAAGTCCTGCGCCGTGCAGGTCGGCAGACCGTGACCGCCGGTCAGGTCATCGGGTACGTGGGGCATACCGGCTACACAACCGGCAACGCCTGCCATTTTGAGATGCATGTCAACGGCACGCTGGTGGAGCCGCGCTATTTTACCGCCTACGACGGCAGCGATGCCGCCGAACTGACGCAGGAAAAGGCAGATGAATCCTGGCCGAAGCTGTGCGCAATGCGAGTTCCGACCAGGTGACTGCCGCCGATGGAGCCGTAGCCCTTTCCGGCGTGGAGCTCTTTACCCTGCCGGTCGCGCCCCCGCCGCAGGTCAGCGGCTATGACCCCGAAAACGGCCACCCCGGCATTGACTTTGCCGCTGAGGAGGGCGCGGAGGTTTACGCCGTTGCCGGTGGTATCGTGACCGCCGCCGACTACGATGCTGAAAAGGGCAACTATGTCGTCCTTGACCACGGCGGCGGGCTGGAAACGGAGTATCAGCACATGAAGTCGCTGCTCGTCTCTGCCGGGCAGTCCGTGGTTCAGTGCCAGGTCTTGGGATATGTGGGCAGCACCGGCCTTTTGTACAGGCCATTTCGTCGTATGTTTTCCATTCGTTTTCACCTGTATGGAATATATTTACTTTATGCTTGGGCTTTTCTCCCTTTCCTTCCAGGAAATATCGGAAAAAAGGATATTCTATTTTGTCCATGTAATAAGCCGAAGTGCTTTTACCGAAATACAGATTACCGAAACCTTGGAACCCGCGTACTGTCCATGCTCCATGCCACCAAGGACCGAATGTCAGATATAAATCTGTGTCCGGTGATTGCTCTTTGATGGCTTTATAAAGATTCCAGGCTCCGTAACAGTCTTCGGAGTCATACAGTCCACCTACCACCAATATGGCGGGCTTCAAGTTATAACAGGAGGTGCGTGCATCGCGCTCTTTCCAGAAATCATCGAAATCAGGATGGTTTTTGATATCATTCCACAATGTCTGTGTGGTATCACGTACCAGGTCGTCTACATTCTTAAAGGTACCGAGTGTCAGAAAATCTGTGTAAACATCATTCTTTACAATTTGGTTCATCACTCCTTTTCCCATGTGGCGTCCTTCCAGTCTGGGAAGGAAATTAGTGGTTTGCAGCAGGGTGAAGGCTCCGTTGTGATGACGGTCATCTCCACGGAACCAGTCAGTAACGGGAGCTTGCGGAGAAACAGCTTTCAAAGCCGGATGATTGGAGGAGGCTGTCATAGTGGCATAGAAACCATCATAACTGATTCCCCATGTTCCTACATTTCCGTTATTATATGTGTTGTGAATCAACCATTCTATGGTATCGTATGTGTCCGTAGCTTCGTCTATATTCTTTTTATCTTTCTTACCCTTTTTGTTTTTGTTGAGAGGGCGTACTTGGATAAATATTCCTTCACTCTTATGTCGTCCACGTACATCTTGGAAGACGATAATATATCGGTGCTCTATATAGTTTTTCAGATTAGTTCTGAAATGACGGTCAATCCTTCTCCGTATGGGGAACAAGAGTAAGGGCTGCGGTGCATCAGGATAGGATGCTGCCTGCTGTTGTCTTTCGGTTCGTAGACAGCGGTGTAAGCTTGATTCCGTCACGCATGGGAATCATGACTTCCCGTTTCGTGTAGATTTCCTTCAGTTTGAGTTCGATACTGTCCGGTTGGTTTTTTGCTTGGGTTTGTGTCCATCCTCGAGGGATGAGAAAGCATAACAGTAATGAAGTAATAAATAAGAATTTGCCTAATCTTTTCATGTATAATGTGATGTTATTTTAATGAGTTGGCAAAGGTAAGGACATTCCTTGAAAGTTTTCACGCTAATTAAGGAAAAAATTTCGATAATAGTTACTACCTTTGTCACACTAATAACTTTTAACTAAAATAAGTATCAATATGGCAACACCTCCGTTCCACTATCAGCACATGTTCCCGTTGGGACTGATAAAACCGAGTATTATTTGCTGACTAAAGATTATGTGTCAGTAAGTGAGTTTGAAGGAAAACCTATCTTGAAGATTGAAAAAGAAGGTCTGACTGCTATGGCTAACGCTGCTTTCCGTGATGTTTCTTTCTTGCTTCGCCATTCACACAATGAACAGGTTGCTAAGATTCTGAGTGATCCCGAAGCCAGTGATAACGATAAGTATGTAGCATTGACTTTCTTGCGTAATGCGGAAGTTTTCAGCTAAAGGCAAATTACCTCTTTGTCAAGATACGGGTACTGCTATTATCCATGGTGAGAAAGGTCAGCAGGTATGGACCGGCTATTGTGATGAAGAAGCCCTTTCCTTGGGAGTTTATAAGACTTATACGGAAGAAAATCTTCGTTATTCTCAGAATGCTCCTTTGACTATGTACGATGAGGTGAACACCAAATGTAACCTGCCTGCACAAATTGATTTGGAAGCTACTGAAGGTATGGAATACAAGTTCCTTTGTGTGACTAAAGGTGGTGGTTCGGCGAACAAGACCTATTTATATCAGGAAACGAAAGCTGCTGTGCTGAATCCGGCTACTTTGGTACCATTCTTGGTAGAAAAGATGAAGACTTTGGGTACGGCTGCTTGTCCTCCTTATCATATTGCATTTGTAATCGGTGGTACATCGGCAGAGAAGAACTTGCTGACTGTTAAGCTAGCTTCTACTCACTATTATGACGAGTTGCCTACTACCGGTAATGAATACGGGCGTGCTTTCCGCGATGTGGAACTGGAAAAACAAGTATTGGAAGAAGCTTATAAGATTGGCTTGGGTGCACAGTTTGGTGGTAAGTATATGGCTCACGATGTCCGCATCATCCGCTTGCCTCGTCACGGTGCTTCTTGTCCTATCGGTCTGGGCGTTTCCTGTTCTGCTGACCGTAATATAAAATGTAAGATCAATAAAGACGGTATCTGGATTGAAAAGATGGATGATAAACCGGGTGAACTGATTCCGGCAGCACTTCGTGAAGCAGGTGAAGGAGATGTGGTTAAGATTGACCTGAACCAACCTATGGCGGATATTCTGAAAGAATTGACCAAATATCCGGTAGCTACCCGTCTGTCATTGAACGGAACTATTATTGTAGGTCGCGATATTGCTCATGCTAAATTGAAAGAACGTTTTGGATCGTGGCGAAGATTTGCCGCAGTATATCAAAGATCATCCTATCTATTACGCCGGTCCGGCAAAAACTCCGGAAGGTATGGCTTGTGGTTCTATGGGGCCCACTACGGCAGGACGTATGGATCCGTATGTGGATTTGTTCCAGTCACATGGTGGTAGCATGATAATGTTGGCAAAAGGTAATCGTAGCCAGCAGGTAACGGATGCTTGTAAGAAGTATGGCGGTTTCTATCTGGGCTCTATTGGTGGTCCGGCTGCTATCCTTGCTCAGAATAATATCAAGAGCATTGAGTGTGTGGAATATCCGGAATTGGGTATGGAAGCTATTTGGAAAATAGAAGTGGAAGATTTTCCGGCATTCATTTTAGTGGACGATAAAGGTAATGACTTCTTCAAGCAGTTGAAGCCGCGTTGCCTTGGAAATTGTAAATAATTAATTATTTCGTAATAATACTAATACAGCCTTCCTCCCTTTAAAGGAGAGGGGGGCTGTTCTGTTTTTTATTTTATTTGGTGTTATCCGTTACCTTAATAATATGATGAAAAAACTACGATTGTTGTTTGTGCTGTTATGGATGACAAGCAACTTATTTTCTTCTCCTGTTACAGGATTATTAGAGCGCATCGACAAAGGAGCTTCCTCCAAATTTATTATTGAACGTCAGAAATCGGAAACTGATTTTTTTGAACTCGATCAGAAAGGTGATAAAGTAATTATCCGGGGTAATGACTATGTAAATATTGCTACCGGATTGAATTGGTATTTGAAATATTATGCAGGCATACATCTTTCTTGGAATGGAATGACTGCAAAACTGCCTGCTGTTTTGCCCCCTGTGACTAAAAAAGGAACGGCATGAAACGGATCTGCCCTATCGTTATGATCTGAATTATTGTACTTTCTCTTATTCCATGGCTTTTTGGGACTGGGAGCGTTGGGAAAAGGAGATAGATTGGATGGCGCTTCACGGTATCAATCTTTCCCTGGCATTGACAGGGACTGAGTCGGTTTGGAGAAATGTACTTCTAAAACTAGGATATACTAAGGATGAAATTAATGAATTTGTAGCCGGACCGGGTTTTACAGCTTGGTGGTTGATGAATAATCTGGAAGGGTGGGGAGGACCTAATCCTGAAAGTTGGTATACCCGTCAGGAAAAACTTCAGAAAGAAGATTGTAAAAAGAATGCGTGAATATGGCATCGAACCTGTGTTGCCGGGATATTGTGGCATGGTTCCTCATAATGCAAAGGAGAAATTAGGATTGAATGTTGCTGATCCCGGATTTTGGTGCAGCTATCATCGTCCTGCCTTTTTACAGCCGGAGGATGAGCGCTTTGAAGAAATCTCTGCTTTGTATTATAGAGAACTGACAAAACTGTATGGAAAAACAGGTTTTTACGCTATTGATCCGTTTCATGAAGGGGGAAGTACTCAAGGAGTAAAATTTGGATGCAGCCGGTAAAGCCATCATGAAAGCCATGAAAAAAACAAATCCGGATGCTGTGTGGGTGGCTCAGGCATGGCAGGACAATCCTCGTACTCCGATGATAGAGCATCTGGAAGCAGGAGACCTGTTAGTCTTGGACTTGCATAGCGAATGCCGTCCGCAATGGGGGGACCCGGCGTCAGAGTGGTGTCGCAAAGGAGGATACGGGCAGCATGAGTGGGTGTACTGCATGTTGTTGAATTTTGGTGGTAACATTGGGCTTCATGGTAAAATGGATGCGCTGATTGATGGCTTTTATGACGCGAAAGCAGATGTTCATGCCGGAAGGACATTGCGTGGAGTAGGGATGACTCCGGAAGGTATTGAGAACAATCCGGTTATGTATGAGCTGGTGATGGAATTGCCATGGCGTGAACATCGGTTTACTCGTGATGAGTGGTTGAAAGGATACGTATATGCTCGTTATGGGGTAGAGGATGAGGCTTTGCAACAAGTTTGGGATTTATTAGGTAACGGTATTTATAATAGTCCCAAGGAGAAAATACAACAGGGAACGCATGAGTCGGTATTCTGCGCTCGTCCGGGGTTGGATGTATATCAGGTATCCAGTTGGTCGGAGATGAAAGAATACTATAATCCGCAGGATGTGATAGAGGCTGCCCGACTGATGGTTTCTGTGGCTGATAAATATCAGGGTAATAATAATTTTGAATTCGATTTGGTGGATGTGCTCCGGCAGGCATTGGCAGAAAAGGGGCGTTTTGATGCAAAAGTGGTAACGGCTGCGTTCCGGGCAGGAGACAAGCAAGTATTTGAGTTGGCTTCACAGCATTTTCTGCATCTTATTCTATTGCAAGACCACTTGCTGGGTACCCGGAAAGAATTCAAGGTTGGAAACTTGGATTGAAGCGGCACGTTCAGCAGGACAGACCCAGGAAGAAAAAGCATTATACGAATGGAATGCACGTGTTCAGATTACTACATGGGGAAATCGTGTAGCGGCAGATCAAGGCGGACTCGTGATTATGCTCATAAAGAATGGAATGGCATTTTGAAAGATTTTTATTTTATGAGATGGAAGGCTTATTTTGATTATTTAGCTTGTGTCCTGGATGGAAAGCAACCGGAGGAACTTGATTTTTATACCTTGGAAGAAGCATGGACTAAAGAAACAGGATTCTATTCCTCAATTCCTGAAGGAAATACTGTGGTAGTAGCATAAAAATATTTTTGAAGAAGTTTTTTTAAAATGTTCTTTCTACTATGGATAACTTAAGACTTTCATAGGTTATAAGGCTTGATTATGGGTTCAGAACCGATGGGTATGAAACTATGATAACTTTATTCACGGTAGGGGGTGGATTGAATTTACCCCTTACGGTGAATGAAAGTTATGGAAATAGATAGCGTGTGGAAAACGCTTACTTCTTCTTCTCGGATGTCTGTTTCCAGATACGTACCATATAGAATGCGCAATGTGTGAACGCAAAGACGAACGAAATAGCGAGCAATGTCTTGTCTTCTTCCCAGCCTACTGTCTGTTGATGCCACAATCCTGTAATAACTGAAAGTACAGACAGGGCGATTCCTGTCATATTCAATATGGTGAGTCCTTTGCGTCGTTTTTACGTTATGCTCCAGCTTGCTGTGTTTTACTCCATAGCAGGCATAAACATCCAGACCTATCAGCATCCATAATACCAATCGGATCCAAGTGTCAGCCGGAAGAAACAACATCATACAAAGGCAGGTAAGGATGCCTAAAATCGGTACCGTGGGAACAAAAGGAGTTTTAAAGGCACGATGTACGTCAGGCATACTTTTACGCACGATCAATACTGCCGCGCAAACCAATGTGAAGGCGAATAAGGTACCTATACTGGTCATTTCTCCGGCTACACGTGCCGGAACAAATGCTGCCAGCCCTCCTACAATGACCATGAATAACAAATTACTGTGTGCCGGTGTCCGGTATTTCTCGTGAATCTTTGAAAAGAAAGGAGGCAACAGTCCGTCGCGGCTCATACTTAGAAATACACGGCTTTGTCCTAGCAAAGTTACCATAATAACCGAGCAGTAACCAAACAGGATAGCCAGTACGATGGCCCGGTTCAACCACGGATAATCCGGATGAATTACTCCTGTGGCATCTGCATGTCCCATGTGGTCAATCGCTACGGCAACAGGTGCGATACCTTGTTGTCCTGCAAAGTCAGAATAATGGGCAACTCCCGTCATTACGTAAGCAAACACCATATAAAGAATGGTGCAAATCAGCAGGGAACCTAGAATGCCGACGGGCATATCCCGTTTCGGATTTTTTGTTTCCTGAGCGGCTGTACTTACGGCATCAAAACCAAGAAAGGCGAAAAATACAATCGCTGCTCCACGCAATACACCCGAGAATCCGAACTCGCCTAAAGTACCAGTATTGGCAGGGATATAAGGAACATAATTCTCTGCATTAATGTATTTCCATCCTAATACAACGAAAATAAGAATCACTGCCACTTTCAGGAACACAATGAAGCCGTTAAAGATAGAACTTCCTTCTGTTCCACGAATCAGAAAAATACTCATCAGCACTACAATCAGTGCGGCCGGTATATTCACAATACCTCCGTCCCAGGGACAAGCAGCAAGTGCATGGGGGATATTTATCCCCACTCCTTCCAGAAAAACAACGAGATATCTGCTCCAGCTGATACTGACGGTAGTAGCGGCAACAGTATATTCCAATACTAGATCCCAGCCGATAATCCATGCTATAAGTTCGCCCATTGTAGCATATGAGTATGTATAAGCACTACCTGCTACAGGTATCATGGAAGCAAACTCGGCATAACCATAAACCGGCAAAGCAACAACCTATTGCCGCTATGGCGAAAGATAAAGTAATGGCAGGCCCTGTGTATCCTGCGGCTACTGTTCCGGTGATGGAGAATAATCCGGCACCGATGATAACACCTACTCCTAATGCGATCAAGCTCCATGGTCCCAAGACTCTTTTCAGGGTCTTGTTTCCAGATTCATTGGCTTCGGCTTGTAATGCAGCAAAAGGCTTTTTGATAAATAATCCCATATCTTTTTACAACATATTTAGTGATAATTGTGTGCAAAGGTACGGATAACTGCCCTGAATTACAAGCTATAAGTAAAGGCTATAACGATTATTCGAGATATTTCGTTATTCTTCCACTTAGTTGGAGCAGGGAAATTTCACAGACTTTGGTGTTATATTCAGCAGACAAAATACGTTCTTCCGCATCAAGCAGGCTCTTTTGGGCTTCACGCATCTCGATACCGGAGAGATCTCCCAACAGATAACGTTCTTTGGCTATTTCATGGTTTTCACGGGCGGCAACCAGATTCTGGCGTTCCAAATTTAATAAACGTAAATTATTGCGATAGCCTGCCACAGATTGCTTAAATCCGCTTTCAAGCCCAATTCCAGCTGTTCTCTTTCCAGTTGCGAGTTACGTATTTGCAGGCTGGCATTGCGCTTTTCACGGCGACGGTTACCATCCCATAGGTTAATGCCTACGGTAATTCCTCCGTTTAGTCCCCAATTGCTTCTCCGGCTGGTGGCGTTTGTTTCATATTTGTTGAATGTATAGCCATAACCGGCGTTCAATTTCACATAGGGATAATTACGGGATAGAACCTGACGGTAATCCAATTGGGCAATTGTTGTATTTTGATCAGCTTTCAGCAGGTTGGCATTCGTCTTGAGGGTGGATTCCCATAATTCATCGTAATTCAGCGCATCATTCACTGTTATAATGGAGTCATTGACACGTAGCGGTCGGTTGACTTCCTGTACGGCCATTAACTCGTTCAGGTTGATACGTGAGGTAACCACCAGTTCCTGTTGTTTCATATATTGTGCACTGTCTGCATTGAAGTCCACTTTGGCTTGTTGATAATCCAGCCGGGAAAAATTACCGATATGGTATCGTTCTTCTACAATGCGCAGGCGTTCTTTGGATAAAGACACAGCGTAAAGGAAGTTCTTCAGACGTATTTCCTGTTGTACATAATTATAGTATTCGGCAGTGAGTCCCGCTATGAAGTCTTCAAGGGTAATACGCGTGTTGGTTTCTCCCTGGCGTTCCAGTTCCTTCAGTTTTTTGTAGGTGGTGCTGATATTGAATCCGTCGAACAGAGTCCAGTTTACATCCAGTCCGGCCTTTAAGGTTTGGTCGTAGATGTTTCGTTCACTGGCTGTAGTGCCTGTACTTCTACTCTTGGTATCCGTATTGTCCAACGTTCCTGTATATCCGGCAGACAAATCAACAGTTGGCAGATAACCGGCATTTGCTAATGTGGCATTGTTATGGCTGATTTGTTCTTCATTACGGGTGATACGTATGGAATAATTGTTTGCAAGCCCTTCCTCCAGACATTTTTTTCAGCGTATAAGGATATTGCGCATAGGTGGAAGCCACCCATGCAGTACAGATACATAAAGTTATAATGATTCGTTTCATACAGTTTCTGTTTTAACGTTTCGGTTGGTAGATATATAACTATAAATAGCCGGTACGATATACATGGTCAGGAAAGTAGATACTAACATTCCTCCCACAACAGCCGTACCCATGGCGATACGTTGGTTGGCGCCTTCTCCTGTTGCGAATGCCAGCGGGATCAAGCCTAATACGGTAGAGGCACTTGTCATGAGAATAGGGCGCAAGCGTTGCAAAGCGGCATCCCGTATGGCCTGCATCTTGTTTTCACCGGATTCTTGTTTCTGATTGGCAAATTCCACAATCAAGATACCATTCTTTGCTACCAGACCAATCAGCATAATAATACCGATCTGGCTGAATATGTTCATGGTAATGCCACCGGCATACATGAAAATCAGTGCTCCTGCAATGGCCAGAGGAACGGTAAGCATGATGATGAAAGGGTCCTTGAAACTTTCGAACTGTGCCGCCAGAATAAGATAGATAAGTATCAATGCCAGAATGAAAGCAAACATCAGGCTGGATGAACTTTCCCGATAGTCTTTGGAGTCTCCCGACAAGGCGGTACGGAAAGTTTCGTCCAAAGTCTGGGCGGCGATTTTATCCATTTCTTCCAAGCCTTGTCCGATGGTCTTTCCATCTGCCAGTCCGGCAGATACGGTAGCGGAAATAAAACGGTTGTAGTGGTACAATTTAGGAGGAGCTACGGATTCTACAAATTCTACCAGATTGTCCAATTGAATCATTTCCCCTTTGTCGCTTCGTATGTAAATAGATTTGATATTGGCCGGTGTATTACGTTGTTGGCGGTTTATCTGACCCAAAATCTCATATTGTTTTCCATTCATATAAAAATAGCCCATACGTTGTCCGCTGAGACCGTATTGCAGTGTTTCGGCTATATCACGCACGGTGCTCCCATTGTACCTGCCTTATCACGGTTAATATTCACTCTCATTTCCGGGCTGCTGAACTTCAGGTCCACGTCCGCCATCTGGAAAGTAGGGTTGTCATATACTTTGCTTAAAAAAGCCGGTAATACTTTCTCCAGTTTTTCTATACTGACAGCTTGTAGTACATATTGTACGGGCATACTTCCTCTCCGTCCGCCGAAAGAAGACTGTTGTTGCACAAAGGCACGTGCTTTCGTCTTGTTGCGGATGGCCTGTGAGATACGTTCGGCAACTTCCATCTGGGTGTAATCACGATCTTTGATATCTTTCAATGTGATACGTATATTTCCACTGCCACTGGAAACGCGTGCGGTTACTGATTCTGCATCGGGTATAATAGAATCTACCAGATTGTTGATATCTTCCGTATAATCACGGATGTATTCATAGCTGGCGCCTTCGGCTGCACGGGTATTGATACTTATTTGCGACCGGTCTTCCATCGGAGCCATTTCAGCGGGTATCTGGACCCAAAGTACTCCGATGGCTATCAACATAATCACTGTAACAGGTATTGCCCATATGCGTCTTTTAAGAAAAGCGTTCAGTGAACGGGCATATATGCGGTTCATACCTTCAAAGAAAGGCTCTGTCTTTTGGTAGAACCATCCCTGTTTTTCCCGTTTAATCAATAACTTGGTTGCCAGCATAGGGGTGAACGTTAATGCGGCAAAGGAAGAAATGATGACCGAACCTGCCACAACGAAAACTGAACTCACGGAATAAACGTCCGCTGGTTCCTTCCATAAATACGATGGGCAAGAACACTGCCACCAGGGTGATAGTGGTGGAGATAACAGCGAAGAAAATTTCTTTTGCCCCTTCTATTCCTGCTTCGAACGGACGCATACCTCGTTCTATGCGGATATAGATATTCTCTGTCATAACGATGGCGTCATCCACTACCAAACCTACAGACAATACCACCGCCAGCATGGTCAGCACATTGATGGAGAAACCTGCTATGTACATCACAAAGAAAGCTCCGATCAATGAAACCGGAATCACGATGCAGGGAATCAGTGTCACGCGCCAGTCGCGCAAGAACAGGAAAATGATGATGATAACCAGTACGAACGCTTCATACACCGTACTTTTTACTTCATCAATGGAAGCGCGGATAAACTTAGTGTTGTCAAAGCCATAGCTGTATTTCACATCGTCGGGCAAGTCCTTCTTCATCTGCTCCATACGCTGGTATACGGCATCGGCGATTTCGATATGGTTGGCACCGGGTTGTGGAATGACAACGACACCTACCATCGGCACTCCGTTCATTTTCATGTAACTCTTGATATCTGCCGGACCTAGTTCGGCGTAACCGATATCGCTGAAACGGACCACTCTTCCGCCTACTTCTTTTAATATGATGTTATTGAATTCTTTAGCGGTGTGCATTTGTCCCATGGTGCGTAAGGTCAATTCTACGGTATTACCTTCAATGCTGCCCGAGGGGAGTTCTATATTTTCATTGGTTATCGCGTTCTTTACATCTACCGGAGTAATGCCATACCCTGCCATCTTGGTGGGGTCGAGCCATAAGCGCATGGAGTAACGTTTTTTCTCCCCAAATAGATACGCTGCTTACATCCGAAATGGTTTGCAGTTGTTCTTTTACGGTCAAGTCTGCTATTTCACTCAGTTCCAACAGAGAGCGGCTGTCACTTTGGATAGCTACCATCAGGATAGGCGTTGCATCGGCATCAGCCTTGGATACAGTAGGAGGGTCACAGTCGCGTGGCAGGTAACGTTGTGCGCGGGACACTTTGTCACGTACGTCATTGGCGGCAGTTTCCAAATCGACGGATAATTCAAATTCCACTGTGATACGGCATTGTCCTTGTTGGCTGACACTGGACAAAGAACGGATTCCCGGAATACCGTTGATGTTTTGTTCCAAAGGCTCGGTTATCTGATTCTCGATTACATCGGCATTGGCACCCGAGTAACTACAGGTAACAGAGATGATCGGATTATCTACTGAAGGATATTCGCGGACTCCCAATGTATTGTAACCGATCAGTCCGAAAAGTAATATGATGATGGTAAGCACGGTGGCAAGCACAGGCCTACGGATACTAAGTTCGGAAATATTCATAAAAGTATTTTTTTAGTTGTTAGTTAATGGCCTGAAGTTCCACAGGCATTCCCTTACGTAATTGCAGTGTACCCGATGTCAGGATGGTATCACCCACAGACAATCCTCGTACAATCTGTACTTCGGCTTCGGTACGAAGACCTATGATAACATCTACAGGGTCTGCAACTCCGCTACGATAAACAAATACTTTATTTTTACCCATTTCGGGGACAATCGCTTCGGATGGAATCGCTATCGCATCTTCTATTTCTTTTTGTTTTAATTGAATATCTGCATATCTGCCTGCCAGCAGTTCGCCGTTGCAGTTGGGGTAGATGGCACGGATGTTCAATGAATGGGTTTCCATATCTATACTGGATTCGGTTGCATAAACCTGTGCATGATAGGTATTCCAGTTTTCCTTCTTACTTTGAACTCCAGATTAGTCCCTTTTTTTATTTCCCGGGCATAACGTTCCGGTACAGCGAACTCTACTTTCAATGGGGTCACTTTGGTCAGTTTGGCTACTACAGTGGTAGGGGAGGCGTATGCTCCTGTACTGACCTGTCTCAATCCGATGATACCGTCGAATGGTGCGCGGAGTTCGGTCATGTCAATATTGGCCTTGATATTTTCGATATCGGCGTTAAGGGTGGCAAGTTCGGTTTTTACCTGTTCGTATGCTTCTTTACTGACTGCATCTCGTTTTAACAGGCGTTTTTGGCGGAACACACGGTCTTCGGCTAAAGGTATTTGTGCTTCCAGACGTTTTAACTGAGCCTGTAACTGCCGGTCGTTTACTTTGGCAAGTTAATTCTCCTCGTTTTACCAATGTGCCTTCTGTGAAAAAATATCGGTAATCTTTCCGGAGGTTTCAAAAGACAGACTCACTTCTTCGTCAGGAACCAGGCGTCCGGTCACCAATATTTCATCTGTCAGCAAGTGTGGTTTTATGACTTGTGCATTGACTTTCAATGTGCGTTGCTTGTTTTCTTTAGGCAACGCGTCGGCGGCTGTCAGTTCTTCATTTTCGTGAGGGGTAAATTGATAGATGCCTAGTCCGGCCAAGCCGGCTCCGATTAATATAATGATGCCCCATTTGATTCGTTTGTTCATGTGCCTTTCTATATGGGTTTAATAAATACGTTAATGTAAGATTAGATAAAAAACGTGGCGTTCAGTTTAAACGCCACGTCTTTTTTTAATATTTTTTTTCGTTTGCCAGCTTCCACATCGCAAGGAAAGAGGCTTTGGTTATATCGACTATCTTCAGCCAATTGATTTTCTGTGTTTCATCTCCCGGAAGGTGATAATCGGGATGGGCATCAGTGTGATACCATATAATAGGTATTCCCAGTTTGGCGAACGTGCCGTTGTCGCTGCCTCCCACCGGATTGTCCCAAGCCCGGTAGTCAGGGGATAACTGCAAGCGGTAATCCTCAATATCTTTTTTCAGCCAGTCACCGAAGGCCTGATGGGCTGCGGTATAGAAGTAAACGAAATAATCGGGCTGGTCCTCCCGGTTGTTACGTCCTATCATGTCATAGTTCAAATAGCCTTTTACCTTTTTAATATCCGGATAGTTCATGGCGAAATAACGGGAGCCCAGCAATCCCTTTTCCTCACCATCCCAAAAGGCGAAGATAACGGTACGTTCCGGCTGCTCGCCGGTAGCAAGAAAAGCACGGGCTACCTGTAATACGGCTTGAACGCCTGATGCATTATCATCTGCACCGTTATAAATCTGATCTCCTTCCAGCATCGGATCGTAGCCTATGTGGTCGTAATGTGCACCGATAATGACAATTTCATTTGGATTCTTTCCTTCTATTTTACCTAAGATATTACGTAATGCCAATTTTTTGATATACCACTTTTTTTCAGTTCCGCAATAGAATCGGGATGTACTTGCCAGCGTTTCCCTTTCACTTGCCGTTCAGCATGATACACGTCAAAGGGCTGTATATAGTCTCCGTCCAGTGGCTTTATTCCCATCTGTTTCAGGCAGGAAATGATATAATTGCCTGCAATGCGTCCACCTTTCCATCCGGCTTCGCGTCCTTCCAGTTCGTCACAGGCCAAAAAGCCGATATGTGCTTCGGCTGTGGCACGGTTAATGGTTTCTACTCCTTTTTTTTCAGGAGCTACTTTTTTAGGAGAAGCGGCATTCAGCCCGGTGGTGCATAATGCAAACAGTGCAATAGCTAAGAGGTGTTTTTCATAAAGTTGTGGTTTTTAGTAAGCGGCGCGATACTTGCCTTCTTCCTTGTCTTCCAACATATTCAGGTAAGAAGTATAGCGTGACTCGCTGATTAGATGTTTCTCCACTGCATCGCGTACGGCGCATCCGGGCTCGTGCCTGTGGGTGCAGTTTCCATACTTGCAATGAGCGGAATATTCAAATATTTCTTTAAAGTAATGTCCTACTTCCTCTTCTTCCATATCGAATGTTCCGAAACCTTTGATACCCGGAGTGTCGATGATGTATCCGCCGCCGTCTACCGGGAACATTTCGGAAAAGGTTGTGGTATGCATTCCCTTGTTATGGTAATCGGATATTTCACCTGTTTTCAAAGTTTGTTCAGGTAAAATGGCGTTGATTAATGTTGATTTCCCTACTCCTGAGTTGCCGGAAAGCAAAGTGACCTTCCCTTCCAGGTCTTTTTTTCACTTCATCTGTACCTATGTTGTTCAGTGCGGAAACTTTGAAGCAAGGGTAACCGATGTATGTGTACAGGTTTATCAGAGCATCCATATAGCGTGTATCATCCTCATTATACCTGTCTATCTTATTGAATATCAGTTTGACGGGTACACGGTATGCTTCTGCAGTGGCTAGAAAACGGTCAATGAATATAGTTTGAGGTTTCGGGATAATTAATTGTAACAATCAGCATACATTGATCCAGATTGGCCGCCAGTATGTGCGATTGTTTGGAAAGGTTAGAGGCGCGCCGGATGATATAGTTCTTGCGGTCTTCTATCTCACTGATGAAGGCGGTTCCTTCATTATTGATAATGATTTGTACATAATCTCCTACAGCAATGGGATTGGTACTCCGAATACCTTTTAAAACGGAAATTTCCTTTGATCTTGCATTCGATGGTACGTCCGTCTTCTGTTTTGACAAGATACCAGCTGCCTGTGTTTTTTATTACTAGTCCTTTCATAAATTAAAATGAAGGATGAAAAATGAAGAAAGAGGGATTGGACCGCACGGACAAGAGCAAGGCTGTGCAGGACAATTCTTCCTTCTTCATTATTATTGCTTCATTATTTTAAGTTCTTCATTAAACCGTCATAATTTCTTTATCTTTCTCTGCTAGAAGTTCTTCAATCTTCGCGATATATTTATCGTGTACTTTCTGAAGTTTGGCTTCCGCATTCTTTTGCTCGTCTTCGGGCATACCCTCTTTAACGGCCTTTTTCAGTGTGTCTATAGCGTCACGGCGTGCGTTGCGTATACTTACTTTTGCGGTTTCGCCTTCGCCTTTACATTGTTTGGCCAGTTGCTTGCGGCGTTCCTCTGTCAATGGCGGAATACCCAAACGGATAATTTCACCGTTGTTTTCGGGAGTGATGCCCAGATCAGAGTCCATGATAGCTTTTTCGATGATACGGAACATACTTTTGTCCCATGGCTTGATGGCGATACTGCGTGCATCGGGAGTAGTCACGGCAGCTACATTACTGATGGGAACCATGCTTCCATAAGAGTCAACACGAATGCCGTCCAGCAACCGGGTACTGGCTTTTCCTGCACGAATGTGCGCTAAGGCTTCTTCCAAATACATAACGGCCATGTCCATTTTCTCTTGTGCGTCGTTGATGCAAGTTTTTGCGTCTATCATACTGTTCTGTTATTTAAGTTGTTTATTGATTCGTTTTAAGTGAAACAAAAGTAATTTATTTTTTGATTATCTGCAATAAAAGAGAGATGATTTTATATTTCTAACGGCTCTTTACCTTATCATCACCAGTTTAAGTTGTTGGGGCTTTATTAAAAACAAATGAAAAGTTTTTGTGTTTTATCGGATAACAGCTATCTTTGTTTCTATCCCATAAGCAGAATTAGAAAACAATGAGAATATGGAAGAAAATTACAGACGATACCCCATAGGTATACAGAATTTTGAGCAGTTGCGTAACCGGAATTGTGTATATGTAGACAAGACCGAACTGGTTTACCGATTGGCTAACACGGACAGTGTGTATTTTCTGAGCCGTCCGCGGAGGTTTGGGAAAAGCTTGTTGGTGTCCACTCTTGAGGCTTACTTCAAGGGAAAAAGATTTGTTTAAGGGGCTGGCCATGGAGCGTCTGGAAAAGGACTGGAACGTGTATCCGGTATTCCATATTGATTTCAGTCTGACTAAATATACTACCCTGTTCGATTTGCAGGAACAGTTGAATCTGTTTTTACTTCGTTGTGAAAAGGTTTATGGGGCGGAAAAGGAGGAAAAGACTCCTGCTGCTCGTCTGCAAGGTATGATCCGTCGTGCGTATGAACAGACCGGTCTGCCGGTCGTTGTCCTGATTGACGAATACGACGCTCCTCTTTTGGACAGTAATTCCAACATCCCCTTGCAGCAGGAGCTTCGGAATGAACTGCGTAAGTTTTTCAGTCCTCTCAAGGGATTGGGGCAATACCTTCGTTTCCTCTTTATCACGGGAATCAGCAAGTTCAGCCAGATGAGCATCTTCAGTGAGCTGAATAATTTGAAGAACATCAGTATGCGGGATGACTTCAGCGCGATATGCGGCATCACCGAGCGGGAGTTGCTGGACGAGCTTCGTCCGGACATTGAGCGGATGGCTTTGGCGAACGGCGAGACGTATGAAGCTGCCTGTGCGCATCTGAAGCGGCAGTATGACGGGTATCATTTCAGCAAGCATTGTGAGGATATTTACAATCCTTTCAGTCTGTTCAATGCCTTTGATGCAAAGGAGTACAAGAATTTCTGGTTCTCTACCGGCACTCCTACTTTCTTGATTGATTTGTTGCAGGAAACGGATTTTGACGTGCGCCAGCTGGAGGGGGTGGAGGCTACAGACGAGCAGTTTGATGCCCCGACGGAACGTGTAACTAGTCCTATCCCCGTTTATATCAAAGTGGTTACCTGACGATCAAGGGATATGATCCCGAGTTCCAGGTGTACCGGCTGGCTATCCCAACGGGGAGGTGCGTAAAGGTTTCATCGAGTCCCTGTTGCCCGCTTACCTTGAGTTGCCGGGTCAGAGCAGTACTTTTTATGTCGTTTCCTTCATTCGCGATCTTCGTAAGGGAGATATAGAGAGCTGCTTGGAACGTACGCGTTCTTTCTTTGCTTCCATTCCCAATGATTTGGAGAACAAGACGGAGAAGCATTACCAGACCATCTTCTACCTGCTGTTCCGTCTGATGGGTCAGTATGTGGATGCGGAGGTGAAGAGTGCCGTGGGCCGTGCGGACGTAGTGGTAAGGATGAAGGATGCCATTTATGTCTTCGAGTTCAAGTTCGACGGCACTCCCGAGGAGGCGCTGGCGCAGATAGACAGCAAGCAGTACGCCATCCCTTATCAGGCAGAGGGGCGGAAGGTGGTCAAAGTTGGTGTGAACTTTGACAGTGCCACCCGCACGATAGGCGGT
>ENA-OQCD01000157-OQCD01000157.1-human-gut-metagenome-genome-assembly--contig:-NODE-157-length-17972-cov-2.041636_pt1 | contig 17972 bp, 24 predicted proteins | sample MGYA00242755_ERZ504571 | MGnify/ENA primary metagenome ERZ504571 (study PRJEB26092, sample SAMD00036274) | human gut metagenome | host: Homo sapiens | study: EMG produced TPA metagenomics assembly of...
CTGATCCGGAATGGTGAAGCTGCGCACTTCGGTCTTGCCGTCATTGCTGTAGCTCGGGCGCCTCGGTCAGAGGATTGTCCGGCTGGTAGTCATCGGTGAACGTGGTGAATGGCACGGAGAATCCCATGTCCTTGGACAGGATCTTCTTGGCTTCGTTGTCGGTGATCATCCACTTGATGAAGTCGAGCGTGGCCTTCTTGTCCTTTTCGGAGGCGTTCTTGTTCACCGCCCAGCTCGCGTCATACACTCCTACGGGGCCGCAATCCTCCTCGCCCTTGATGCCCATGTAGTAGGGGAGCATGCCCAGGTCCTCATCGGCCACGTCATTGCCCTTGATCTGCGAATACGCCCACACGCCGTTCGGGTAGAACGCCACCTGGCCGAGCGCGAATTCGGAGGTCACGTCATCGTAGGTCTTGGAGCTCACCATGCTTGCCTCGGTTGGGCTGGTCTTGAGCTGCAGGTCGAACATGTCCTTGTAGTTCTTGAGATACGTGCCCTTGATGGTCTTCGAGAACGTGGTGTTCGCGTCCCGATACTCGTAGTAGAGCGGCAGACGCGTCATATGCGCAGCGAATCGGTACGTGTCGGAGGTATCCAAGCCCGGGGTGGCGAACGCGCCGTCGACGCCGAGGTCGTCCTTGTGCTGCTCGATGGATTCTGCCACCTGCTTCAAGGTCTTGTAGTCCTTGATGTCATCGGCGGACTTGATCACCGCATAACTTTTGGCGCAATAATCCTTGATGATCTTCTTGTTGTAGATGATGCCGTACCATTCGGCGGCGTACGGCAGGGTGTACGAATTGCCGTCGATGGTGTACGAGTAAGCCTTGCCGGTATCGTTGAGCAGTTTGAACACGTCGGTGTCCTGCAGCGGTTCGACGTACTTCTGATACTTGGCGAACTGGTCGAAGCCGGCGACGTTGAACATGGTTGGTGCGTTGTCCTTGGCCAGCTCAGACTTCATGGTGGCATCGTATGTGCCGGCGGCTCCGGTCTGGATGTCCACCTGCACGCCGGTCTTCTTGGTGTACATGCTGGCCAGTTCCTTGTACTGGTCCACGACCTCGGCCTTGTTGTTCATGAAATACACGTGGCCCTTGCTGGAATCGGCGCTGCTGCCGCCGCAGGCCGCCAGCGATGTTCCCATGGCGAGCGTCGCCGCGATGGCGACGATTCGTGTGATGTTGCGGTTCATGATGTGCTCCTTTGCTTGGTTGTTGAATGCGAATTGCGGTTGATGGGGTCCGGTCAGCCGAGCGCGATCCACGCGGTGGTGTCCTGCGGCAGACGGCCGTCGTCGGTGAGGGGTCCGGAGACGAGCAGGATATCGCCTGCCGGCAGTTCGGCCGGTTCCGCACCGAAGTTGGTGACGCTGGCCCAGCCGTTGGCCCTACGGAAGGCGTGGTGCCGCCGGTGTGCCCCTCGGCGCGTCCGGCTTGCCGGAGGACCGGTCGCAGTCGAGCCAGGTTAGGGTCGTGTCGGCCGTCATCCGATTCGTGACGCAGTCCGAGCGCTTGCGGTATAGGTTGAGCATGGAGCCGGAGTCCGTGTCCTCCTGTCTACGGCGTAGTCGGCGAACCTTGGCGGTTGCGGAAGGATGCGGGCTTCTCGCACGGATCGCCCGCCTGGCTCGCGTCCACGCCGGCGCCTTCATGCTTGGTGGCGGGGGAGAAGCCGAAGGTCGGCGTCCCGGCCTTCCAAGGCAGCGGGACGCGGCAGCCGTCGCGGCCCTTTTCGATCTGGTCTCGGACGCGGTTGAACGCGGTCGGATCCTCCAACTCGTCCCACGGGATGTCGGCGACCTCTGGCAGGCCGAGCTCCTCACCCTGGTAGATATAAGCGGAACCTGGTAGCGCAAGCTCCATCAGGATGGCCGCACGCGCACGCTTCGTGCCGAGCTCGCGATCCTCATGGTAAGAGGTACCGTTGCGCAGCAGCCAATCCTTGGCAAGTTGGTGGTGGGCTGCAGCCGGCACCTGCGGCAGCCCATAGCGGCTGACGTGGCGGGGGATGTCGTGGTTGCTCATTACCCATGTGGAGGTGGAGCCGGAGCGTTCCGCAGCGGCGATGCCTTCTTCGATGGCGAGGTGCATGTCGTTGCGAATCCAGTCTTTCTTGGCGAATTCGAAGTTGAACACTTGGCCGAGTTCTTCGGGCGAGGCATACCGGTATTGATGCTCCGGAGGTACCCAGGCTTCGGCGACGGCGAATGCCGGCGGATCATACTCGTTGAACACCTTGCGCCATTCGCGATAGATGTCGTGCACTTCGTTCCTGTCATACAGCGGATGCGTGCCGTCGGCGCAATGCATCTCGCCTCCGATGATTTTGAAATCATCGAGATCGTCACGGTCGAGATCCTTAGCCAGGCCGTGCGCCACATCCACGCGGAAGCCGTCCGCTCCATGGTCGAGCCAGAAGTGCAAGGTCTTGATGAAATCGGCGCGCACGTCCGGATTCTTCCAATTCCAATCGGGCTGTTCGACGGTAAACATGTGCAGATACCATTGTCCGTCGGGCACTCGAGTCCAAGCGGATCCACCGAAGCTGGCAATCCAGTTGGTGGGTGGCTCGTCGCCGTTCGGTCCTTTGCCGTCACGGAAAATATAACGGTCTCGCTCCGGTGAGCCGGGGCCTGCGGCAAGCGCGGCCTTGAACCATTCATGCTGGTTGGACGAGTGGTTCGGTACGATGTCGACGCTATTTTGATGCCTGCCGCATGTGCGGTTTTGGTGAGATGGTCGAAGTCGTCCATGGTGCCGAGTTTCGGGTCGACGTTGCGGTAGTCGTCCACATCGTATCCGCCGTCTGCCAGTTGAGACGGATAGAACGGCTGAGCCAGATGGCGTCCACGCCGAGTCTTTTTTAGATATGGGATTTGTTGTGCGACTCCTGCGATGTCTCCGAGGCCCGACCCGGTTGTGTCTTTGAACGAACGCGGGTAGACCTGATAGACGACCGCCTGCTTCCACCAGAGTGATGGATCGTCAGCGATGTGCCGCTCGTTGGCTTCGTTGCTCATTGGGTTGCCTTCCTTCATTGGATGCATTGTGATTTTGTTATGGCTTTTTTATGGAAGCGTTTTCACTAGTTCATTCTGTTGAGAACGCTCTGTTTTGACGATTGGAATCACTTCGTTCTCGTCTTCGTATTGCTTAAAATGATAGCGCTTTCATTCTGTGAATGCAATAATTGTTTTGTTATGGCGTGTCTGCTTGTGAAATCAACGATTCTGCTAATATGAAAGCGCTGGATAAACAATGGGAAACTGGAGTGGATATGACACGAGCCACCATCGCCGAAGTAGCGGAACTGTCGGGAGTATCTCAGGCGACGGTTTCGCGGGCATTGCGAGGTGCTGGCAAGGTCGCTCCGAAAACGCGTGCCAAAGTTGAGGCAGCTGCGGACCGGTTGGGCTTTACCTTATCTAAAAGCGCATCGTCTTTGGCGTCCGGGAAAACCATGCGGGTTGTCCTGCTGTTTTCCGGCAAACTCAACGAATGGTTCAACGCCAACGTGTTGCAGGGCGTGTGCGAAGTGTTGGAACCGGAAGGCTACGACGTGTCGCCCACATTTGTCACAGGCAGACAGGAGACGGAGCGTTACTTCGCAAAATTGCCTAAAAAATCGCAATGCTGACGCGATCATCATTTCGTCGTTCCAACTCGACGAATCCGCACGTGAGAAACTGCGTGTCACCGATATGCCGACGGTCGGTGTGAACATTCCAGCCGAATCGTTCTGCGACGCAGCCATCGGTGTTGACAACTACGATGGCATGTCCAAGGCGGTGCGTCTGCTCAAATCGCTTGGACACCAGCGCATCGCTTTCGTCGTTGATTACATTCCCGACGACATGGTCTACAGCACCAGCCAGCGTATGGAAGCGTTCTTGGAAGCGGCTGAACAAAACGGTTACGACGATGAGTATGCCTACGTCATAACCGCGGACGAGCATGATGCGCCATTGTCGAAAGCGGACCTTGCTGCGCAACTGGTGGCGAAATTACTGTCATTGCCACACATGCCAACCGCCATCTGTGCCGAAACCGATCAAGTGGCAATCGCAGTCATCAAGGAACTCGGCAAGCAACAATTGCATGTTCCTGAAGATATCTCCGTCATAGGGTTCGATGATGCCGACATCGCACAGGCGGCGAATCTGACCACCGTTCGACAGAATCCGCTGGAAATGGGACGCAACGCCGCCCGTAAGACGTTGTCCCTTCTGCGTGGACAGACGCCAGACGCATCCTATGAATCGCAGGAGGCCACGCTGATGTTGCGTGACACCACCAGACGCGTGGCGACCGACCGTTCGTGACGGTTCTTCCGTATTCTCCGAACGGAATGAACGCAATATGGAAGGATATGGGCCCATGTAGCCTATGTGCCCTATGATGCGTTGAAGGAAACCGGTCTTCGGAAAACCGAGACGGTGGTCGAACCATACGAAGACATCGAAAGACATTCGGCAGGGCATGGGCAAAATCAACGAAAACAGCGCAAAGTCAACGAAAACGAAGAATGTGACGCCCGCGGTCACGCCATGGGGCAAGAACCGTGTGAAGAACACCGAAACAGGCAAGCACGTACTCATCATGCCGGGCATCGGCTACACCGTGGACAGGCCGCTGCTGTACTGGTCGGCGCAGGCGCTTGCGGCCAACGGCTGGTTCGTGGACCGTCTCGACCTGGAAACTGACGGAAAGCGTCGAGTTTCCGGAAATGATCGCCTGCATGGAACGCGTGGTCGACGAATGGCGCAAGGCGGCGCTCGAACATGCTGCCGAATCGGGTGAGGAGCCGCATTTGCTGGTCGTCACCAAATCGCTCTCCACACTCTCATATCCGCATTCCGCAAAGCTAGGATTGCGCGTGGTGCTGCTCACCCCGGTACTCAATCCGCCGCCATTCGACAAGCACAAGTCGGTCATTCCCGCGCCGCTGCCGGGAACTGCCGGCAGCCCGATGCCGCTAATCTGCGCAGGTGACGCCGACCCATACTACGATGACGCCAAAGCGCATCTGCTCACCGACCATGTGCGCACGTATGCTGGTGCCAATCATTCCATCGAAGTGCCGGACGATTGGCAGACATCGCTCGACTATCTGAAACAGGTCACGCAGGCCATCGTCGACTACGCCGGCTGAAAAGAACGGGACGGAATATGCGCATCGTATTGCAGAAGGTCAGCGAAGGATCCGTCGACGTGGTCGACGAGACAAGCGGAGAAGTCGACACCACATTCGAACCACAGCATATAGGCATCGGCTATGTGCTGCTTGTCGGAGTGGAAGATACGGACGGAGCGAAACAAATCGACTGGCTCGCCCACAAAAATCGCCAACCTGCGCGTTTTTCGAAGACGAGAACGGCAAAATGAACCGTTCCATCCACGACGTGGACGGCAGCGTGCTGTCGATATCCCAGTTCACGCTGTATGCGGACGTACGCAAAGGCAACCGGCCAAGCTTCGTGAAAGCAGGCGCGCCCGACCATGCCGAACAGGTATGGAACGGATTCAACGACGCCCTGCGCGCACAAGGACTCGAAGTAAAAGAAGGACGATTCGGCTCCCACATGCGCGTGCGGCTCGCCAACGACGGTCCGGTCACCATCATCCTTGACACCGACGAACTCGGCGTCTGACCCAGAACCCAACGTGAAACCCTATATCCGACGATTGTCATAGGGTAAAACGCATGGGAATATGGAACGACCGCAAATTGATCGTCAACTGCCTGCCGTTGACCGAATCCGAACGTGCGCAATTCATACGTGCCGCGAAAGACATACCACAGGAATTCGTCGGCGATTCGACCCAACGGGGAAGCATGAGCTGGACCGCCGCAGTACCGGAGGAACTCAAAGCCAAAGCCACCGCGGTCATCGGCAACATCACGCCCGAAACATGCGCGCAATGCCCCAGACTCGAATGGCTGCAGAACCTGGAGCGCCGGCGTCGACAAATACCAGCGGCCTGGCGTGCTCCACCCCGCTCCATGCTCACCAACGCCACCGGCGCCTACGGACAAAGCGTGTCCGAACACATGTTCGCCATGATGTGGTCCATCATGAAAAACCTGCACATCTACGCCGTCGGCAACCCGAAACGCCGCATGGCAGGACGCCGGCCGCGTCATCAGCCCCGACGCAAAACCGCGCTCATCATCGGCACCGGCGACATCGGATCGCATTTCGCACGCCTATGCAAGAGCGTCGGCATGTCGACCATCGCATCCGCCGCAACCCCACCGTCGAAGCGCCGGGCATCGACCACATGGTCGATTCGAATCGCTCGACGACGTGCTGCAATACGCCGACGTGATCGCCATGTGCGTGCCATCCACGCCATCCACACACCACCTGCTTAACGCGGAACGCATCGCAAAACTCAAAACCGACGCCATCGTCATCAACGCGGGCCGCGGTGACGCCATAGACACGCAGGCGCTCGCCGACGCGCTCGCCAACGGCATGATCCGCGGCGCTGGCCTCGACGTGACCGAACCGGAGCCGCTGCCGGCGGCATCGCCATTATGGAGCGAGCCGAAATGCCTGATCACCCCGCATGTGGCGGGCGGCAACCACTTGGAGTCCACCGAACGGCGCATCATCGCCATCGCATTGGGCAACGTGCGCTGCTACGCCAACGGACAATCGCTCGACAACCGCATGCCTCTCAAGGGCTGACGTTCATTAAAAGTGGGTATCCGCTCCTTCGGTCGTCGGCTGAATGGTCCGAATCGGACGGCCTCCGAGATGAACTCTGAAACGAACCACATGAGGAGGTCTATCTGGTCTGAAGGCACATGCACCGCGCCCGGAATACGTCACAAAAACGGGCAAACCCGTATGATGGCAGCCATGGGGAGAAAGGCGGGAGATATGACATTGGACAAATGGCAGCGGATGACCGAGTGGTTCATGACCGCATTGGCGTTGGTGTTCCTGTTCGCGTATTCGTGGGAAGTGCTGGCGAGAACGCATATCGTATTGTGCGAAACGGTGATCAACATCATCTGGATGGCGTTCATCGTCACTACGTCGTTTCGATTCTGCTGGCGAAGGACAAGAAAGCCTGGTTCAAAAGAGAATCTGCTGATGCTGGTGTCCATCGCATTGCTCGTCTTCAGGCCATTGAGACTGCTGCGTCTGGTGGCAGTGCTCAACGTGCTCAATCGTACCGGTGGCATGGCGGTGCGTGGGCGCATCACACTGTACACATGCTGCAGCGTGACACTACTGATGTATATCGGCGCCCTTGCCGAATTGGATGTGGAACGTGGGGTTCCAGGCGCTTCCATCACCGATTTCGGTGAAGCGATATGGTGGTCGTTCGTGACCGTCACCACAGTCGGCTATGGCGATTTGTCCCCGGTGACATGGCAGGGAAGATGCATCGCCATCGGACTGATGATAACCGGCGTTGCCCTGATCGGCATCGTCACCGCGACGCTGGCTTCATGGATTGTCGACCGTGTTCGTGACGAGACCGACAAGCGTGCGGATGAGGCGGAATCGGAAACGGAACAGTTGCGCCACAATGTGCGGGAACTGACGGACACCGTCAACCAGCTGCGCGATGATATCGCGCAGCTGCACAGGTTATAGCGGTTCTCATGCCTGCACCGGTATTATCGGTCGGTTCCACGGTCAACGCGACGGTATCTGTGGGCGTGCTCGAAGCCGCCACCGATTACAAGGGTCAGCGCTCGCTGCCGCGCGACTTCTCCATAGAACTGAAGCAGGGCTCCATCACCAACCAGCGTAGATCGGGCCGCTGCTGGAATCCGAACCGGTGGAACTCGATCCATGGCAGCCGCTCACCAAGCGTTGCCGCTGATATAACCGGTATGGAGCGAAGCCGTGGCTGGGATTGCAGCCACGGCTTTCCTGTTCCGCTGTGCTGATACTCTTTCATAAGAACAAATGTGCGAACGATTGGGGTTCAGTTGGCGGATACTTTGTCATGGCTTTCCGACGAACTACGCAGCGAATGCAGTCAGCCTGTATTGCAGCGTGCCCGTGGAATCGCCAACCAGTGGCGTGCGAAAATGTCGGATCTGCATTGCCTGAACGACTCCGATTCCGATCGCATCACCCTGCATGCCAATATGCGGGGCACCACCTCACCGTCCAGCCGATACGAAGTGCAAGCCACGCTTGATTTGCATGATGAGCTTTTCTTGGCCAGGTATTGCTCGTGCCCCGCGTTCAACGGTTCGCAGCACGGTTATGGCACGTATTCGTCGGCATATTCGCCCAGCTACCGCAACAATCCAAAATATCGCAGTTTCGATGATGATGACGATGAATACGATTATGTCGATGATTATGATGATTTCGGTTCAGGATCGACGTTCGGTCATGTGCAGGACGATGACGAGTTCGATTCGGATCCGGCTGGGGGGCGCCGCTATACCGGCATGTGCAAGCATGTCGCCGCAATGCTGCTGCTGTTTCTTGACCAGCCCGAACGGTTCCGCGGATTCAAGCGAAGTGGCGTGACCTCGCATATCCTATCCGACTACATGCGTGCGCTGGATGCGAAGAATGACAATACCGGTCAAAGCGCGCAGCTTGACGTGCTCAAGCGCATCGTCGACGCGAAAAGCCGTCTCGCCGACGAGCAACGAGGCGTCATTACGCAAGGGGCCAACGAAAACAAAACGCAAGAGCGGTTCCATCATAGTGAAACCGGGAAGCGTGCGTCTGGAGCCCACGCTGATCATGAACCGTGAGCTGTGGAGCCTGACGTTGAAAATCGGCTGCGGCGACGCAAGTTATATCATCAAAGCATTTCCAAATTCGTAGCCGACATGCACAACGGGGCATACGTGTCATACGGGCAGAAACTCTCGTTCACCCACACTCCGGACATGCTCGAACCGTTCTCGCTGCAGCTGTTCCGATTCCTGCAAGGTGTTGTTGGATCACGTGCCGCAGCGCAACTGCAGAACAACTACTATTACGCGCCAGACGTGCGTATCGAACGTGAAATCATGCTTACCGATGGAGAATTGTGCGATCTACTGAACCTGTTCGAAGCGGAACCGCAACAGGACTACATCGAAGACGTGCTGATAGCACGTGGGCCGCTGGAAGCTCCCAAGCATGAGGGGCGTGAGAGGGCGCGGCAGCTCACTCCGGATGATTTCGCCCATACGGATGACGCCGCTCCGGGCTATGTCGAAGTGGCCACGCCAGGGGAGTCCAGATCGCATACTATCGCCATATTCGATGGCAATCCGCAATTTCGGTTCATCGCCGAATATGTGAAGGAAGGCGCTTCGTCGGGCGTGCGTATCACGTCGAACCGTACCATCACGGATCGGATTGTTGGGCAGCGGGGCGTGTACCTCATGAGTGCCGAACATAACGGCACTCCGACGGATTCCCATATGAGGCCAGTGAGCGGACTCTTCCGTTGCACCGACAGCATCCTTCCCGCAGTGGACGCGTTGATGACATTGTGCGCGTCGAACGTTAGCGATGGTGTGTTCATTGCGGAAAACGACTGGCCCATGTTCGCACGAACAATACTGCCAAAACTTACCGAAGCGGGCATTGGTTTCGATATTCCGCAGGAAGTCGCCGAACGGATGGGAGTCGACTGCCAGATCGAATTCTACTTGGACCGTGATCTGCAGGGCATCACCTGTGAGGCTGTGGCACGATACGGCGATTTCGTGTTCCAGTTGGTGCCGACCGCCAAAGCACTACGAGGCGTGATTAATCCGGACTCGCGGTCGAAAGCGGCGCTCATCAAACGAGATACGCTCGCGAATCATTCGCGGTGCAGGTGGTTCGCCAGCTTTTCCCGACATGGAGTTCCATTGACGTGGCGCGGATTCGTGAGGAAGACGAACAGACGATTCTGCTCTTGCTCACCGAAGGCGTGGATATCTTGCGCTCGGTCGGGCAGGTGTTCTCCACGGCCGCGTTCGACGGCATGATGATGCCAAGCAGCCCTACAGTGAAGGTCGGACTGTCCATCGACTCGAATCTGGTTGAGATTTCGCCGATAGCCAACGAAGTGCCGATGAACGAGGTCGGCGCGTTGCTGAATTCCTACCGCAGGAACCGCCGCTACCATCGATTCAAGGACGGTACGTTCGTTGATCTGAAGAACGCCGATCTGCATGAACTTGATCAGATTGCCACAGATCTTGACCTTGATGAGCAACAGCTTGATTCCGGAAGAATCACCATTCCCGGATATCAGGCGTTTCTTTTGGATGCTCAAGTTGATGACGACGGCAAAAGCGAATCGTTCGTCGACTATGTCAACGATGTGAAAATCATCGACCCGAAACGATACGAAGTGCCCAGCAACCTCAAAAACGTACTGCGACCATACCAAGTGGAAGGCTTCCAATGGCTTTCCACCTTGTGGGACAAAGGCTTCGGTGGCATTCTCGCCGACGAAATGGGTTTGGGCAAATCCGTGCAATTGCTGTCACTGGTGGAAGCTCGCAAGGGAAGCGGCCCAGCGTTGATTGTCTGCCCGGCGTCCTTGGTATACAACTGGGCCGCCGAATGCGAAAAATTCACGCAAGATCTGACCATCGAAGTCGTGGCCGGCACGAAAGCGCAACGGCGCAAGCTCATCGCAGCCGTGGCACAGCAATGGAACAATTCGACTGAAACCAACGAAACGCAGCAAACCGATGTGGTGATCACCTCTTACGATTTGCTGCGTCGAGATGTGGATGATTATGCCGACTGCCGATTCGCATTGATGGCACTCGACGAGGCGCAATACATCAAAAACCATGCCACGAAGTTGGCGAAAGCCGTCAAACAGATCACCGCCGAACACCGGTTCGCATTGACGGGAACCCCCATCGAAAACCGGTTGAGCGAACTGTGGAGCATCTTCGACTTCCTCATGCCCGGATTGCTGGGAACCTACACGAAGTTCCGAGAAAAATACGAACAGCCGATCATGGCACCCGGTTCTGAACATTCCGTCATGGCTGACAAACTGCAGGCTTTGGTCGGACTGTTCATTAAGCGACGTCTGAAAAAAGACGTGCTGACCGATTTACCTGACAGTTCGAAAACGTGCTCACCGTCAAACTGGAAGGCGAACAGCGCAAACTCTATGCGGCGCACGAGCAACGGTTGCGCGCCACCCTTACCAAAACCAAGGACGCCGACTTCAATACGAAGAAGATTCGAATCCTTGCGGAATTCACACTGTTGCGCGAAATCTGTTGCGATCCGAGACTCGTCTATGCGGATGCGAAAACGCTTCCGCCAAACTGACGCCATCTGCGAACTCGTATCCACGTGCATGGACGAAAGCAAGAAAGTGCTTGTATTCTCGCAGTTCACTTCATTCCTTGACCTGATTGGTACACGTTTGGCTGAACAGGGCGTGGACTTCTACACCATCACCGGCGAGACACCGAAGAAACGCCGTGTGGAACTGGTGGACGAATTCAATGGCAACGATGTTCCCGTGTTCCTCATCTCGCTCAAAGCGGGCAATACGGGGCTGAACCTTGTGGGTGCGTCCGTAGTGGTGCACGCCGACCCGTGGTGGAACGCGGCCGCGCAGAACCAGGCCACCGATCGTGCGCACCGCATCGGACAGACGCAGGATGTGAACGTGTACCAGATCGTAGCCAAAGACACCATTGAGGAACGCATCCTCAAACTGCAGGAGAAGAAAAGCGAGCTTGCCCAACAGTTCACCGACGGCACCGCATCTGGAGGCGTCGGCACACTCAGCAAAGACGACTTGCTCGACCTGCTGGCATAACAATCAACGTACCTGCCGCTGCTTGAACGCACACGATACGAAAGCAACAGGCAAAGCGCACACTGCGCAACACACCATGAGGCGACGTTCATGCCATAGGCAAAAGGCATATGAGGCTAAGATCATGGTTTCCGGATTAAAGATTGATGCCTGCTGATAATAGACGCCAGTGAGACGCGGTTTGCATATTTCCGACGATAGGCGTATATATAATCGTGCAAGTTTCAGGGAAGGTGAAAATCCTTACTGGCGGTAACGGTACGACTGACGTTCATAACGGTCCCATGCCGAAGCCCGCGACCCGCGAAAGCGGCTGATCCGGTGAGAATCCGGAGCCAACGGTCAAAGTCCGGATGGAAGAAACGGGGCTCAACATGAGTGTATCCTCACCAAACAATACCCAAAACAACGACGCCGAAATCGCCAGCGAAAGCATGACGCGCCCCGACAACGCGCATTCCACAGGCGTGGCCGACTCTGGACGCTGGTCCACCAAACGCATCGCCATGTATGCGCTGTTCGTGGCGCTGTCGATGGCCGTCAGCTTTGTGGAATTTCCCATTGTGCCGGGCGTTGAATGGCTCAAATATGATCCATCCGGCATTGTCAGCCTGGTGGCAGGTTTCGCCTACGGGCCAGCGGCGGCGGTAATCGTCAGCGTGCTTGGTTTCCTGCCGCACCTGTTTACCAACCCATGGGGCACGCTTATGGCCGTGCTCGTGGCTTTGGCATTATCCGTGCCGGCAGCACTGATCTATCGCAGGAACAAGACCCGCAAAGGCGCGGTCATCGGCATCATCGTCGGTGCGATCGCGCCTTGGCGGTGGCGATTGTGGGCAATGTGATCGTCACACCGTTCTACGCGCATATGACCACCGCACAGGTCGTGGCATTGATCGTGCCGGCGCTTCTGCCGTTCAACGCGTTGAAATTCACCATCCATGGCGTGGTCACCTTCCTGATCTACAAGCCGATCTCCAACCTGTTGAACCGCTGAGCCTCGTTCACCATATCGATTCCGCATATTGATGAATAGGAAGGAACCTTTCGACGTATGGAAGGTTCCTTCCGTTATATGAAAGACTTTTTTCCATGAATCCTGACAGCGCCACGAACACCATCGCGGTCGAACTGCACGATATTCGTTTCACCTACGACTCCGGCGCGACCTGGGCACTCGACGGTGTGAACCTGACCGTTCGCCAAGGAGAACGTGTATGCTTGGCAGGACCAAACGGGTCGGGCAAATCCACACTTTCACGCATCATCGCAGGACTTGCCGCACCCGATGCCGGACATGTCACGTTGTTGGGAAACAACGTCTCGATGAAAGCGGGTGCGCACGCTGACGCTTACCGCAGCGCCCGGCATGGTATCGGGGCGTTTTCCAACATCCGGAAGATCAGATCGTCACCACCATTACCGAGGATGATGTTGCCTTCGGTCCGGAAAACCTTGCCATTGCGCATGATGATATCGATATGCGGATCGCCATGTCACTTGACGCAGTCGATATGAGCGAACAGCGAGAAGCCGATCCCACGCGAATGAGCGGAGGTCAGCAACAGCGCGTCGCCATCGCCGGCATGCTTGCCATGAATCCCGAAATCCTCGTGCTCGACGAGCCTACCGCCATGCTCGATCCGCAAGGCCGTGCCGACATCATGCATATTCTTGACGAATTGCAGCAGCACGGCACAACCATCATTCTCGTCACCCACCATCGTGACGAATTCGTCAATGCCGACCGCATCATTCGCCTGGATAACGGGCGTATCGTGCAAAGCGCTCGCGGTGATACTGCAAGTATTCCGGAAATGGACGAATCAGACACGGCGCAAGAAGACAACCCAATTGCCAAATCCAATATTGCAAATGGTGCATCGAAGCCAGCATCGGCTGTACCAATCATTGAAATCCATAATCTGATATACCAATATCCAAACAGTAGCAAGCCTGTGCTCGATAAGCTTTCCATAACCATCAATGAGGGTGAAACCGTGGCCATCACAGGGCATAACGGTGCAGGCAAAACCACCCTCGCGCGTCTTCTCTGCGCGCTGGAACAGCCGCAATCTGGCAGCATTACCGTCAACACCATTCCCGTCGCACGCCAACGCGCCAACGGCAATATGCAGTCGCTCAAGCGTGCGGACCGCGAGAAACTGCGCGCCACCATCGGCTACGTCATGCAACATCCCGAACGTCAGCTTTTTCGCCGAAACCGTAGCCGAGGATATCGCCTACGGACCACGCAACCAACATCTTGACGAAACGCAGGTATCCGAACGCGTCAATCAAGCCATGACGCTGCTGCATATCGAACATCTTGCCGATCGTTCGCCATTCGATCTTTCCGGCGGACAACAACGACTTGCCGCCATAGCGGGCATCATCGCATGCCAACCGCAGATCCTTATTATGGACGAGCCGACCGCAGGACTTGACGAGGCAGCCACAACCTGCGTGCACAATCTCATCCAAACCCTCCACGCACAAGGCATCACCATACTCATCATTTCCCATTCGCAAACGGAAATCGACGTGCTCGCAGATCGAGTGATTGCGCTTGATCGCAGACAAAAACGGTAATGTCGCTACTCGAAAATATCGAAGCCAATGGCACTTCCGAAAACGGCATATTCGAAGATCCGCACGCGATTGACTCCGGACGCGCAAAGGGAGACGTCCGTGAAAACCGCAGTTTTATGGAACGGCTTGACCCGCGCGTGAAGATGGTGAGTGCGTTGGCGATCATGTTCTCCGCGTTCGCCATCAGATCCTTCTGGCAGTTGCTTGTGGCCGCACTGCTGACCGGCATGATCGTTGCGATATCGGGCATCGGCGTGAAACAACTGTTCAAATCGGTTCACGTGTTCCTCGCATTGTTCGTGTTCTGCGGACTGCTCAATATGTTCTTTGTGAGATCCGGCAACGTTCTTACGAACATCGGGCCGATTCCAATCACCGACGACGGTGTGCGTATCGCCATACTGTACGCCTGCAGATTCGTTGCGGTCATTATCGTCGGAGCGGTATTCCTTGCCACGACCACTCCCACGGCCATTACCGACGCATTCGAAGCGTTGCTCAAACCTTTCGCAAAATTCGGCATACATGCGCAGGAGATCGCGTTGGTGATGAGCCTCGCATTGCGGTTCCTGCCCACGTTAGGAGGCGAAGCGAAAGCCATTGTGGATGCGCAATCAGCTCGAGGTGGCAGCATCGAAACGGGAACGTTCGTGCAGCGTATCAAGGCGATGGTTTCCATCATCATTCCGGTGTTCGCAGGGGCGATACGCCATGCCGACAATCTCAGTCTCGCACTTGACGCGCGATGCTACGAGGAAGGCATCATGCGCACGCACTGGCGAATCATGCGAATCGCCAAACATGACATCGCCGTAGTCGGTGTGAGTGTGTCGTACATTGCCGCATTGACCCTGATCGCTGGACTATGCTGAGCATTCCGGACGGGCATGGCGCTCCACTGATCGCATTGGAAAGCGAAACCGCCGAAGAAGCACGTCTGAACACGCGCAAGAACATCGAAAACGGTGTGAACGCCATCAAAGGCGCGGGGGAGTGATATGCAAATTTTACTGCCCTCACGCTACTCTTGAGCAAGCATCATAGATAGGAATGGAACAAGTTATGGCATTAACCAAGAAGCAGGTCAAGCAGCTGCGTGGCCTGGCCACCAAGCTCAATCCGCTCATCCAGGTCGGCAAGAACGATCTGAGCGAAAACGCCATCAAGCAGGCGGACGAAACCATCGAAAAGCGTGAGCTCATCAAGTGCTCCGTGCTCGACGGATCCGGTCTGACCGCCAAGGAGGCAGGCGAGGGATTGGCTGAAGAACTGAACGCGGAACTCGTGCAGGTCATCGGCAACCGTTTCGTGCTCTACCGCCGCTCCCATCGCGACGACGTGGAACATATCCGCCTCGTGCGCGAGTAAAGCGGGAAACTGACGCGACCAAACATAACAGGGCGGGTGCTTTCTGAAAACCAATCAGAAGACACCCGCCTTGCTGCAATGAAAATAAACAATCGAAAGTCAGGAAACCCCATGAAGGAGTGCTATCAGCGCGCCTGATTCCATTCGGGCTCCATGTGTACTGCATGTCGTACGCGCTGGCCCAGAACATGTATTCGTTCTCCACGCCGGTCACGAAAATGTCGATCAGCTCGCGCTTGCGCTCCTCGCTCGCGTCGGCCACCAGTTTCTCGATATGTTCGAGCAGCCACACGGAATCCTGCCAGAACTCGTCGGTCTTATACATGTCGACCCAGCTCTTGTACGGATTGTCGTCGAGCGTGTCCGCGAACTCGGCGGCAAGACGATAACCGTAATCCGCATACACCCAGGCGCACGGCAGCACGGCCACGAGAATGTCGAGAATATCCTTGCCATAGGCGATGGAAAGGATATTCGACGTGTAGGCACGCGCGAAGGCCGACTGGCGCACATTGTTCATCTGCTCTTCGGTGATGCCATAGCTGGCCAAGTAGGAGCGGTGTACTTCGGTCTCGACCTGCAGGGCGCCGTTCTGCACCTTGAGCATGAACGCCATGATTTCAGGGTCGGTGGCCTTGGCTAATCCCAAAGCGTGCACTCTGGCGTAATCGTTCACATAACGAAAATCCTGCAGCAGATAGAAGGCGAAACGCTCGCGTTGCAGTGTGCCTTCGCCAAGCTCGCGGATGAACGGCTGCTGGTAGCCTTCCTCCCAAACCAGGTCGGCGGCCTTGCGCATGCGCTGCGCGAACGGCGGAAGATTGTCGCGTTGGATGCCTTTGGCGGCGTCGAACTCATAATCGAAATCGGTTGTTGATGTCACAGCAGTCACTAGACATGCCTCCCTACGCTGGTGTTAACCATCAGGTTCAAAGGGTTCAGGCCTCACTTGGCCCATCTCAACCCGACGAACACGGGTTCCCCTGCATTACGCCGTACATTATGGCAAAGCCGCACGAAATGTGCAAGAGCCCGTCCGTCGAATGGAATCGTGCCGCATGATGCGAACACAGGCGATGTTCGGTTGAGGGCGAGTGCAAGAATGGAACGTATGACTGAAAAGCAAGTTGCGAAGAACACCATCGAAAAGCTGGCTATCGTCGTGGTGACGTACAGGCGTCAGCAGCTGCTCGCCACCCTGTTCGAATCCATCGAAAAACTCACTGTGGCGCCATGGCGTATCATCGTCGTGGACAACGAGCACAGCGAGGCGACCCAAGGCATGGTCGACGATTTCCGTGAAGCGGTCACCGCGCAGTGGGGCAATACCATCGCCGACCAGTCGGGCAACGAAAGCCGTGTGGTGTACGCGCCGCAATCCGACAACCTCGGCGGCGCAGGCGGCTTCTCCGCAGGTGTGAAGAAGGCATACGAGCTGGGTGCGGAGTGGTTCTGGGTGATGGACGACGACGTGGCCGTGATGCCTGAGGCCATCGAAAGGCTCGCCAAGTGGACCGGCAGCCATGATGTGATCCAGGGAAGCCGATACGACTACGACGGAGGCCCGTTCTACTGGCAGTACGATTTCATCGTGCCTCTTGGCATTCCCAATCCGATCGCTCCGGCCGCGTTCGGGCGTCCCGGCTATCGTGTGATGGACACCTTATGCTTTGAAGGCGGCCTGTTCCGCCGCAATATCGTGGAACAGATCGGTTTGCCGGATCCCCGCTTCTTCATCTACTGGGACGATACGATGTACGGCTATCGCGCCAGCAAGGTCACCAATCCGATCGTGGTGCCTGACGTGATCCTGCGACGTACGCGCGAGATCGGCAACTGGGATATCGCCGGCGTGCGTCAGCTCAACTCCACTTCCGACATGAACCGCTACCACATCATGCGCAACCGTGGCTACATGGCACGCTATTTCATGTCGTTCGGCGATTACCGTCCGCTGATGTTCGGCTTTGGCACGTTGCTGACCGCCGCCAAGGAGGTCATTCGCTTGGTGATGGTGGACCGTGAGCATGCCAAGACCGGCTTGGTGCAGATTGTCAAGGGTTGGTGGGATTCGCGCAAGCTGCTGCATGATCCGGATTGGAAGCCGATGCCGCCGCTCAAGTAATGTTGTCGCGCGTTTTTCAGACGGCTGTTTCCTTACGATTCGCCATGCCGATGCGTTGCGTTGGCATGGGGCGAATCGTTTGCAGAAAACAATCGCAAATATTTGCG
>ENA-OQCD01000158-OQCD01000158.1-human-gut-metagenome-genome-assembly--contig:-NODE-158-length-17961-cov-2.722328_pt1 | contig 17961 bp, 23 predicted proteins | sample MGYA00242755_ERZ504571 | MGnify/ENA primary metagenome ERZ504571 (study PRJEB26092, sample SAMD00036274) | human gut metagenome | host: Homo sapiens | study: EMG produced TPA metagenomics assembly of...
TTGGATTACTCCTGTTACGTCTGTCATGCGTTACCGGCTCCCAACATGCGCCGATAACGTCTTTCTTCTATTCTCTTGTGTGCAGTCTTCATTTCGTTGCCTTACGCCTTGTGGGCGGCAACAAAAAAGACCCCGCAAGCCATGCAGGGCCATCAACGTGTGTGTTTTGCGCGCTTCAAACCCTGCCTCCGTTGGCGAGGGATTGAAGCTGCATTGCTCGAATCAGTCCGCCAACGAAAGCGGAATAATAATTCGTGCGGACAGCAGTACGCGTGCAACCATTCCGTTCATCGTGGCGAACCTCCTTTCGCAAAGTCTTGTATTCGGCGGATTATCCGCTCGAACTAAGCCGTAAAGATAAGCGCGTCCACAGACCCTTTCTACTAAAGGTTCACTATGTGGACGCGCAATTTTGAATTTGATATTCGTTTTTCGGATTATCTCAGGTCATCCAAATCATTTCAGCAGCAACGTCAGCACGCCCGCAACAGCCATGCAACCGGCGGCAACAGCGAAAATCAGCAGATACTCGCCAGTCACCGCAATCGCAATCGCGCAAACGACAGCGCCAATCAACGAACCGAACGTATTCGCCAAACTGAACGCAGCCAACGAACGACCAACGGAACGCACATCCGGTAACGTCGCAAGATTCAACCCTTGGCTCACGCCGTCATACACCACATACGCGAAACCTGCAAACAGCGCATACAGCGCGACCGCCATAGCACTATCGATCGGCGTCAACGGAAGCACCACAGCAACCACAAATAACAAGCAGGCGGCAATCGCGGGAATACGGGAATCTTTGAAAGCGCGGGCGATGCGGCCAAGCAGCAGCGCAGCCAACAGCGAGCCGACGAACGCGGCAACGGCCATCATCGACATAACCGCAGCCGCTCCGGACAAACCAAACATGGTGACCTGCGAAACATCGCCCAAACCATCCTGCGCAAGATACCACTGGTAAATCGCAATGCCGGAAGTGGCTGCGATGGCAAACATGCGCGCGGCAAACGCAATGAAGAACTTCGGAGCGCCCTTCGGCGGACGATACTGCGAAAAATAATCGCCCTTCTTCACACCCTCACGAGGCAAATAGCTGCTGGAACCCTCAAACGGCAACACCAGCAACGTAGCCGCACCAGCCATCACCAGGCACAACGCAAACACCATCATGGCGAAACGCGTGGTGCCATCCCAACCGGAATCGTCGGCAGCCACGTAATCGAAACGGCCGCGATAATGCCCAACACCTGGCCGAACGCTTGGCCAACGCCACGCCACGCGTCCGCACGATCACGGAACTTGTCAGGCACGCGCTCACCGAAAGCGGCCGCCAGCGGCATCGATACCATCGCATGTCCGATCAGCGTAAACAGCCAGAACACGATGACCAACGGCATGAAATCGCATGCGGAAAGAATCGCCACCGACGTGGCGGTCAGCACCGTGCCGGCGATGATCCACGGGGTGCGGCGGCCCAGCGGGCAGTACGAATGGTCGGATCCGACGGCAATCCACGCGTCATCAGGAATGTCAGCAGCGTGCCGACGACGCTGAGCAGCGCCAGATCGGTGACGCGGTCGGTGCCGGAAAGACGGCTGATGGTCTGCGGAATGAGCACGGAGTTGAGCGCGGCCATCGGCGCGGTGAACAGCAGCGCACCAAGCGCGAAGCCGGCGGTGAGGCGATGCACCTGCGGTTTGGTGGGCGTGGTGCCGTCGGGCGCGGTCATCGGATCGCGCAGGTCAAGGAACGACGATTCGAGGTTCGGCACGGCGGCGTCGAGATGGGCGAAACGCGGTCAGCGGGGAGCCGCCTTCCGTGTTGATGAGGGTCTGCTGCACTTCCGGACGCTCGTTGGAAGCCTCGGGCACGCGCGGATTCTGCTGTACGGCCAAGCGCTTCAGGGCCGCTTTGGTCTCTTCGGTCAGCGTTTTTTCGTAATCGGGACGGTCATCGATGCCGGGGCGTACGAACACCTGGCCCGGCAGCGGCTGCGGCTGCATTGGAGTCTGCTGCTCACCTGCATTATGTTGATTGTCTTCAGTCATCTCTTATTTCTATTCCTGTTTTTCCTGTTTTGTATCGTCGATTCTCGTTCTTGCTTCTATTTTCGTCGCTCGTTTCGAAATGTCACACGATATTCAGCACATATGAAAATCGCCCGGACACACTGCACCAGTGCATTCGAGCGATTCTTTCGGCGAAATCAACCATATCAATACGTCCTGTCAGACAGCAGAAAACATGCGATGGCAATCTCAATATCGATATCGCATAAGAAAAGCCCGGATGCGATTATCGCTTCGCATCCGGACCGGTTGTGTGAGTCTGTTCAGTTATGATTGCGGATTCCGTACCGTTCGATCAGCCCTTGACTGCGCCGGAGGTCACGCCTCGACGATGTAGCGCTGCAGGAACAGGTACAGGATGAGGATCGGCAGCATGGCCAGCAGCAGGGCCGCCATGATCAGGCCGATATCGTTGGAGTAGGTGCCGTAGAAGATCTGGGTTGCGATCGGGATGGTGTACAGTTCGCGACGGCCCAGAACCAGGGACGGCAGCAGGTAGTCGTTCCAGAACGCCATGCGTCGATGATGGCGACGGTGGCGACGGTCGGCTTGAGCAGCGGGAACACGATCGTCCAGAAGGTGCGCCACTTGGAACAGCCGTCGATGCTGGCCGCTTCCTCAAGTTCGTTCGGAATGTTCGTCTTGATCGCGCCGTGGAACATGAACACCGCCAGGGAGACCGAGAAGCCGGTGTGCATGAGGATCAGCGTGATACGACTGTTCAACACGTCAAGCAGGCCGCCGTAGACGGAGACGAGCGGAACCATGAGCACCTGGAACGGAATGACCATGGAGGCCACCATAAGTGCGAACACCATGCCGCCGAACTTCCACGAGGGGTTGCGCACGATCACGTATGCGCACATCGCGGAGAACAGGATGGTCAGTATGGTTGCGCTGATGGTGATGACCGCGGAGTTGCCGAACACGGTGACGAAGTTCATCTTGTCCATTGCCCTAGGGAAGTTCTCCAGGGTGAACCCGTGCTTGCCGATCAGTGCCAGCGGAGCGGTGTTGATGTCCGCCTTGGTCTTGAAGACGTTGATCACGACCAAGATGAACGGTGCGATGAACAGCAGCAGCAGAATCGTCAGAACGACGATCATCAGTGCATGCAGAACCTTAGTGCGAGTGCTGACTTGACCCTTCATTATGCTGCCACCTCACCCTTCTTGCCGAAGTACACCTGCAGCATGCCGATCACTGCGCAGACGATGAAGAGGACCAACGCCTCGGCCTGACCGGTGCCATAGTTCTTGTAAACGAATGCCTGGTTGTAGACGTGCATTGCCGCGAGCACCGACTGGTTGAACGGTTCGCCCTTGGTAAGCGAAAGGTTCAGGTCGTACACCATGAAGCAACGGGTGGTGCTCAGGAAGATGCACTGAACGAAGGAGGAGCGCATCAGCGGGATGACCACGTGCACATGGCCTTGCCCTTGTTGCAGCCATTCGATCATGGCCTGCTTCCTTCAGGCTCTGGTCAACGCTCATGAAGCCTGCCACGTAGATCAGCATCATGTAGCCTGCGTACTGCCAGACCGAACGAGGATCAAGCAGAACATTGCGCCGTTTGGAGTGGAAAGCAGCGATGCGTGGTCTGTTTGCGTCGCTGCTTCGGCGATAGCCACGAATGCGCGGTTGAAGACGAACTTCCACACGTAGCCCAGAACGATGCCGCCGATGAGGTTCGGAATGAAGAAGCCCGCACGGAAGAAGTTCTGCCCCTTGATGCCGCTGGTCACGAGGTAGGCCAGCAGAAAGGCGACGATGTTGGTGAGGATAACGGCGATGACGGAGTAGATGAAGGTGCGTCCAAGCGACTGCCAATATGCGGTGTCGGCAAGAGCCGCCTTGTAGTTTTCGAGACCGACGAACGGCTTCGTTGTCGAAACGCCGTCCCAGCTGGTGAATGTCAGATAGAGGCCATAGAAGAACGGCAGGATCACCACGGCGAAGAAAAGAATCGTCGCCGGGCCACCGAACATCAGAAACTGGCCGATTTTATAGGAAAGCTTATTCTGTTTCATGATGGATCCCATACGTGCCGGGGATGTAAGGTCCGCCGCAGGAAGGAAGCGGCGGACCCTGCATCATGGTGCATTATTTGGAAATTCAGGCGGTTGCGCCGGTGAACTTAGCGGTCTTCCAGTAGTCCTGGATGTCCTGGGCGAGGCCTGCACGGTCCTCTTCACCTGCGAGCCACTTCTGGAAGGCGGCGCCGAGCACAGAGAAGTGGTCGTCAGGCAGGTAGTTGTAGTTGTCGATCAGCTTGCCGGCGTCAGCGTAGGACTTCACGGACTTACCCAGCGGATCGGCCGCTTCGATACTGTTGTTCTTGAACGGGGAGATCAGAGCGGCATCCTTGGAGATGAACTCCTGACCTTCCTTGTCTTCAGCAAGCCAGTTCAGGAAGTCCTTGGCGGCCTTACGCTGCTCGTCGGAGGTGTTGTCGGAGGAGTCGATGAAGAAGTACTTGGAGCCGCCGCCGACGAGCTTCTCATTGGAGCCGTCATCGGTGTTCTGCGGAACCGGCATGAGACCCATGTTCTCGGTGTAGTCGTACTGGTTCAGCACGGACCAATCCCAGTTGCCGCCGAACATGAAGGCGATCTCGCCCTCAGCCAGCTTCTGCTCGGTCACTTCGCGCTCTGCGGAGATGGCGGAGGACTTGGCGTAGTTGTTGTCTTTCATCACGTCGAAGAAGTCCATCAGGGAGTTCCACTTGGCGTTGGAGCTGAGGTCAACCTTGCCGTCCTTGAGCTCATGGCAGAAGCGTCCGGATCTTCCTGCTCCTCGTAGACTTCTGGCAGGAAGTGCGCGGCGAGGGACCAGTCTTCCTTCATGACACCGGTCGGGGATTCCATGCCGCCGGCCTTGAGCTCGTCGATGAGATCCTTGAACTCGTCAAGGGTCTTGTAGTTCTCAGGCTTGAATTCCTTACCGGTAACCTTCTTGATGGCGTCAGCATTGTAAATCAGGCCACGGGCTTCGACGGAAACCGGGAAGCCGTAGGTCTTGCCGTCAATGCTGATGGCGTAGTCGGTGTCTTTGACCCAATCCTGGTCGGACAGATCGACGGCGTGCTCTTCAGCCAAGGAGTAGATGTCCTTGGCGTCGACCATGGAGATGGTGTACGGATCCTTGGATGCGTACTTGGTGGCGAGATGCGCTGCGACGGTGTCGTTGGAGTAGTAGACCTCAACGTCTACGCCCTTTTCCTTGGAGTACTTCGCAGCCATGTCTTCCATTTGGCTTTCGATTTCAACCTTGGAGTTGAAGATGGTGATCTTGGTGCCGCTGGAGCTGGGCGACGATCCGCATGCTCCCAGCATGCCAACGGTCATCAGCGTTGCAACAATAGCGGTGCCAGCCTTCTTCCAAGAAGAGAACTTGCTCATTTTCCAATCCCTTTCTATCCACTATTCACCGAGCAGCCCTGCCCAATGAGGTGATAAAGGAAGGTGAATCCCCGACTCGCGTTGTCGGAATCTCTCCGTCCTTGGTATACAGGATATCAAACCGGTTCGAGAGTTGTCAAACCGGTTCGAGAAACCTTGTGTGCAGTGCCATCCGTCGGCGTGTCGCGTCAATCGATTGACATATTGCAAACATTGGCATTCCATACACCCCTAAAAAGTGTCTTCACGGGCTATAATGACGGAAAAGCGATTACCGACGTTTCCAACGTTGCGATACATCGGTAGACCAACGGCAAAGATGCGAAAACAGGAGGATTTATGGCAAGCTGGCTCAACAACGCAATCTTTTATGAAATCTATCCGCAATCATTCAACGACTCGAACGGCGACGGCATCGGTGACTTCCAAGGCATCATCGACAAACTGCAATACGTGCGCGATCTGGGGTGCAATGCGATCTGGATCAACCCATGCTTCGACTCGTCGTTCTACGATGCCGGCTACGACGTGCGCGACTACTACACAGCCGCTGAACGCTACGGCAGCAACGCGGACCTGCAGCGGCTCTTCGAGCGCGCGCACGAACTGGGCATGCACGTACTGCTCGACCTCGTACCCGGGCATTCCGCGGTCGACAATCCGTGGTTCCTCGAATCCGGCAAGGACGAACGCAACGCATGGACCGACCGCTACATCTGGCGACCGATGACGCAATCGCCGAATCTGAACTCGCCCTACGAATCGATCCGCGGATTCCTCGGAGGCATTGCGGAACGTCCCGACGCGGCGGCCGTGAACTGCTTCTCCACGCAGGCATGCCTCAACTACGGATTCGGCACCGTCACCGAAGACTGGCAGTTCGCCGCCGACTCCCCCGAAGCGGTGCAGGGCCGGCTGCTCATCCAAGACATCATGGACTTCTGGCTCGGGCTGGGGGCGGACGGCTTCCGCGTGGACATGGCAGGCAGCCTCGTCAAGGAAGACCCCGACCACTATTGGACGAAACTCTTGTGGCAGCAAGTGCGAGCGCATCTGGACGAAACCTACCCGGAAGCGGTGCTCGTATCGGAATGGGGTGACCCCGAAGAGGCGTTGCACGCCGGATTCGACATGGACTTCCTGCTGCATTTCGGACCGTCTCATTATCTTGACCTGTTCCGCGAGAATCCGTATTTTTCGGCCGGATCTTCCGAAACTACGGGCAGCGCCGAAACTGCCGAAACGGAACACGACGGCGAACGCAGCGAATGCGACGGCGCGGGCAGCAGCGGGTGCGACAGCAACGGCAATTCAGTCGTCGACGGAAACAATCCAAATTGTAATAACGACAATGTCGGCAATGCGAGCGGCGACATCAAGGCGTTTGTGGACACATATACGGCCATGCTTGCCAGCACCGCCGGAACGCCTGGATACATCTGCATTCCGTCGGGCAATCACGACATGATCCGCATGCGCGACACCTTGACCACCGATGAATGAAGCTCGCGTTCACATTCCTGCTGACCATGCCCGGCTGCCCGTTCATCTACTACGGCGACGAAATCGGCATGCGCTACATGCACGGGCTCAAATCCAAGGAAGGCGGATACGAGCGCACCGGATCGCGCACACCAATGCAATGGAGCTGCGCAACCAACGCAGGATTCTCCGCAGCCCGGCCCGATGATCTGTATCTGCCGATCGATGCCGACAGCGAGCGCCCGAACGTGGCTTCGCAGACCGGACGCAGCGACTCGCTGCTGGAAACCGTACGTGCACTGAACACGCTACGCCTGGCACATCCCGCACTGCAGGCCGACGGAGGCATCGAGTTCCTCTACGCGGAAGATCACGCGTATCCGCTGGTGTACGCGAGAAGCTCCGAGGCCGGCGAAGCCGAACGCGACGCAACTGACGGCGAACGCAGCGGAACAGCACACGAAACCAGCTGTGAAACACCTTGTGAAACCTGCAGCAAGATTAATCGCGAAGCAGGTGGCGAGCGCATCATCGTCGCCATCAATCCGTCAAACACCGACGCAAGCTGCACACTGCCGAGCGACTATGTGAAACTGCTGTCTGGCGGCTCTGCGCAGGAAATATCGCAAGAACCAACAGCGAAACCAACGCAAGAACCAACGGAGAAAACAGTGCTGCTGAGCATCGGCAACCCCGCACGCTTCGACGGCACCCAACTGCACATCCCAGCCCGCAGCGCCACCATCCTCCCCTGCTAATCCTGCCCCCAGCGTGTCCGATTCTGGAGAATCGGATACTCAAGGCGACGAAAACGCGTAAAGGCTTCGCGGAACTTGCAATCTGCGGAACGGCCTTTACGAGCAAACAATTTCAGGACTGCGCTACCTTGCGCCCCTTGGCGTCGATCTCACCGTCGATACGGCGGAAAATCCAGTTGTAGATCCACGCGCAACAGTATTGCGGCAACGTAACGCCCATCAAAATCAGCAGCGGAATCATATATATGAAAAACTGCGCATACAGCACGGCGAACGCGGCCAAAATCACCAGCATGCACAAGGTGCGCGGGAAAAAGCCGAGCGCAAGTTTCGTCGCATTCTTCAACGTTTCGGAAGTCGGATTCTCATAGCGAGAAAGCAGCGGGAAGAAGTACTGCGCAATCGCAATAATCACCAATCCCATGAACGCGACGCACGCCATCAGCGGCCCGCGCATCGACCCCATGGACCAGGCGAGCATGCCGTCGACCACCAGCACAATCGCCGCCAGCAGGAACGCAAGCCACGGCAGCAGCGACTGCTTGAGATTGCGCTTGAACGAGTCGAAAAAACTGGCGCGCCACATACGTTTCCTCATGGCGGACCATGCGCCAGAGCACACTGTGCATCGCAGTGAACGATGCGCCGGCCGTGACGATCGGCAGGCAGCACAACAGCGTGAGCACGTTGAGAATAATCAGATCGAACAGCACGCCCATAATGGCGAAAAACATGTTGTCTTGATCGAAAAGCTTTGACATCTTTGACATAAGCTCACCTTACCCGTTTTTGCTGGGATTTCAGCTGATTCCCGGGAAAATTGTTTTCCCGATAAGACGATTGCTCGGAAAAACGAAAATGCGAATCGTCCTTCCTGAAGGAGAGGTGACAGGAAGGACGATTACAGATTTATGGATTTATGCGCGGTCAGGCAGCGACCGGATCAGGCGAGGCTGAATCAGGCCGCGACCGGCGGATTGGCAATCAGATCGTCCGTGCGGTGCTCACCGGCGGCATCACGCCATTCGAGCGTGGCGACGGACGCGGTGTTCTCCACACCAAGACCACGGCCCGGCTCAAACGTGAGCGTGGCCTGAGTGGTCGTGCCCTCCCACGTGAAGCTGATGGACGTATCGCCGTCGGCGCTGTACGAGAAGGTGCCGTCGAACGCATCAAGCTCGTTGCGGAACTTGGCAAGCGCGTTCAGTGCCTTCACCACCGGACGCTGCAGATTCTCGTCGATCTCAGCCGTGGAATAGTAATGACGATTGATATCGCGGCCATTGTTGGTCTTGCGCAGCAGCTCCATGTCGTTCTTGCCGGCAAGCGCGCCGACATAGTAGACCTGCGGAACGCCCGGCAGGAAGAACTGCACCGCGCGAGCCGCAATATAGTGCTGATCGTTGCATCCCAGCGCCGAATAGTAGGTGCTGTTGACCTGATACAGGTCAAGATTGGATGCGGCGGCACCGGTAGCGGCCTGCGATTCGCCGTGAGTGTTCGCATGAATGGCGTTCACGAGATTGTCGACATCCTCATCCGGCACGAGCCCCTTGAGCGAACGATCCAGCTGATCGGAACCGATGTCGATCACGCCTATGCCATCATGCGTGTCAAGCACGGTGACGGCATTGTTCGGACGGATGTCGGTCCAATGCGCGACCGGCTCGACATGACCGGTATTCAGCGAATGCAGCAGCAGCGGCGGAAGGGCGAAATCGTAGACGCGATCGACCTTCGACGCGATCTCGACCTGCTTCTTGTAGTAGGAGTGCACTTCGATGAGGATTTCCAAGCCGCGCTTGACGCCCTCCTCGCGCAGGCGGGAGATGAGCTTGAACGTTTTCGGCGTCATGAAGCAGCTGGTACCGGCTTCCTTGGCACCGTAGCCGACGGCGTCAAGACGAATGTAGCTGACGTGGGATGCGGCCATCTGGTCGAAAATCGACATCAGGTATTCCCATCCTTTGTCGGAATCCGTGTCGATATCGACCTGCTGCGGGGTGAAGCTGACCCAGACCAGGCGAGTCTTGCCCGCGAACTTGTAGTGGGTGAACGGCAGGCCCGGACGCGGACGGTAGATGCCGGCCAGATCCTCTTCGGTCGCGCCGTTCGGAAAGACGGAACTCATGGTCAGGAACATCGGGTAATACTCGGATTCCTCGCCCTTTTCAAGCACGTCTTGGAACTGCTTGGATTCCCAGCTCATGTGGTTGACGATGGCGTCGACCATGATGCCGTGGGTCTTGGAAAGTTCGGCGACATCGTCCCAGCGCCGAGGCGCGGGTCGACCTTGGTGTGGTCGATGGGGTCGAAGCCTGCATCCGCGCCGTCGAATGGAGTGAAGAACGGCAGGATATGCACGCCGTCATACACGCCGTCGAAACGGGTGCGCAGGATGTCGGTCATCGAGCTGAGGGTGCCGTCGCGAGGCGATCGGCGTAGGTGATGAGCTGCACTTTGTTTTTCATGGGACCTCCCTTGGTTCATGGGTGCGGGTGCAATGTGTGCGCGTCTGCCTGTTTGCTGTTTACGTATTTGCATACTCACGTATGTATCGAACCGGTTCGATATTACCGCAAAAGAGGCGTCAATGTCCAGTCACACAGCGGAATGCGCGTGTCGAACCGGTTTGATGCGGTGTTCTATGCAGCCCAGCCTGTCCGACCCCAACCCAGCGTTCCAACGCGCAGCATCAACGCGTGGTATCGCCTGGCACCAGCGTCATGGGAATAAGCACATTCGGCTCGAACGGCTTGGGGATGTTCTTGCGCGAGGCGTTGGCCGCAGCCGCCTCTTCATTGGCGATCGCCTGCACCATATGGTCGGCCGCCGACTGCGCGATCGCCGAGAAATCCTGCGCGACCGCGGTCAGCTTCATACCGGCCAAATCGGTCAAATACGTGCCATCATAGGCGACGACCTGCAGCTCGTCGGGAATGGAAATTCCGCGGCTCAACGCTTCGCGCACGCAGAACGCCGCGCCAATATCGGAGCTGACCACGGCATCGACGCCGTCGGTCGCCACCCCATCAAGCGCACGGCTGACCGCACGATGATAGCCGGCGAAATCCATCACCTCACCGGCCTCGATATACTCATACTTCACGCCCGCGGAGGTCAATTCCTGTTCCAACGTGAGGTAGTAGCGCACCGTCGGGAACGTGGTCTTTCCCAAATCGAACGACCCCTCCTCGACTTCGCCGCGGACCGCCAGATCGAAGAACTGATCGCGCGGACCGCCAATCATCACCACATCGCGCGCGCCATTGCGAATCAGCATCTGCGCAATCAGTCGCCCACCCTGCTCGTGGTCAGATCCGATCGACGAAATACCATTTCCAAGCACACGGTCGAACGCGACGATCGGGCGGTGGATGGACGTCCAATAATCGCCGGGATGCGAGGTGTGAGCGCACATGACGATGCCGTCCATCATGTGCCTGCGCAGCATATCGACGTATTGGATTTCGCCGTCCGTCTCGTCGGTGGTGGAGCACAGCATGGTGCGCAGCCCCTGCGCGGCGAGCGCATGCTGCAGGTGCGCGGTAAAACGTTGCAAAGAACGGGTGACGAATGGTGGGCACGATGACGCCGACCAGATTCGTGCGATCGTGGTACAGGTTGCGGGCAAGCTCGTTCGGCACGTAATTGAGGGCTTGCATGGCCTTACGCACGTGGTCGCGCATGTCGTTGGATACATACCCGTTGCCGTTCACCACCAGTGAGACGGTGCTCAGAGACACCCCGGCCTTCTTCGCCACATCGCGCATGCCGACCATGATCGCACCTTCCCCGTTATCACTGTTCCATCGTTGTATTCTCACGTGCTTGCCGCGCGCTTTCCGTGCGCTTCTCGCGAGATATTACATTCATTTACATTCTCTCGAACCTGTTCGACAGTCCGGCGTGTATATCGCTTAACGGGGTTACCCCTTTACTTGATTTTCAATATTGATTTTCGTATGATGCCCACGACACGGAAAACGGCAGCACAGCACAACAAAAGAAACGGCGCAAAGCTTGCGATATCCACACTCACTTGCGCGTCTTCTTGTATTGATGATGACCTACATTGCGATCAGTCGGTCGGCACGTCGCCGGACTGGGTGTGGTCAAAGACCGGCTTGTTGTCTTTGTCGAAGGCGTAGACGCCGATGTTCGCGGAGCTCGGATCATTGTTCTTATTGAACGGTCCGATACCGGTCTGGCCCTGGTACTGGATATCCTTGCCATCCTTCAGCAGCGGCTTGGTCTGGTCGAATGCAATCACCAGCGTCGCATCCGGGCTGGCGGCCTTGATGGCGGTTGCGCTCAGATTTCTTTCATGTTACTCAGCGACCGTCCGCGTAACGTGAAAATTACGCCGGATTGGCGAGCAGCGCAATGCCGAAACCGGTGGCCACGCAAATGAGAGGCACCGCGACGGTTGCTATTCCATAGCCCAGAGCCAGCGTAAAACGACGCTGGCGAATCAATGAAACCACTTCGTTGAGCGCCGTGGAGAATGTTGAGAAACCACCGAGAAATCCGACAACGAACATCATGACCGTGTCCATATCCACCGATTGCGAATAGTAGGACATCATGGCGATGCCCGCGCATAGCGAGGCGACGCCGTTGATGACGAGCGTGGATAGCGGGAAGTTGCGATTCGTTCTTCGATTCTCGCGGTTCCAGCCTTGTTGAATTGACACGTCGAGCACGTAACGGGCCATGGCGCCCAGACCGCCGAACAGACAGATCATCACATCATCAGCGCACCTCCCCGGTAGCCGGGTCGGCGATAAGCGAAATCTCCGCAGTGATCGGTTTGGGCTCGAAGCTGGGCGGAAGCGGGTTAGCCGGCTGCTGGATCGGCTGCGACTGCTGCTGGGGCTGCTGGATTGGTTGCGACTGCTGAATCGGCTCGGGCAGCTGCCCCAAGTCTGAAGTATCCTGCTCGCGCAGCAACGGCTGCGATGGCTGTGCCAGCTGAGGAACGGCCAGCGGAGGAATCTGCGGAACGCGGCCCGTCTGCATAGTCTGGCTGGCGGTCGGCGGCACGGTTGGTGTTTCGACTCGCGGAACCTGTCCCGTCTGTGCAATCTGCTGGGCCGCCTGCGCGGCCTGCTGCGCCGCCTGCGCGGCTCCATTGCGGCCTGCGCGGCAGAACGCGCCACGTCGGCCACTTCACATGCGTACGCCCTGCGTGTCCGATTCGGCAGAATCGGACACGGAAACAGCTGAAAACGCACCCCGAACCCGCTTTCGAGTACTCCGTGACAGCAGTGCCTGCATCAGAACCACGCCGGCGGCGGCAGTGAGCAAACCGCCTGCAAAATTTCCCGCAAGATAGCCAAGCGCACTGGCGATATGCCGCTCGTGCAGACCTTCCATCGTTTCCAGCATCACGCCGGACATCGTCGAAAGCCCACCGAGCAAGCCAAGCCCAACACCACGGCTGACAACCTGCCGCACCCGGCGACGCAGCCACGAAGCGGTCGCCATGAATTCGGTCAGCATCGCGAACAGGAAGCAGGCGACCATATTCGACACAAACGTGCCCACAACGAACGGCGTCCCGCTGACCGACGGCAGAAGCATATCCAACGCATGCCGACAGCCGACTCCAACAAATCCACCGACGAACACCACAACATACATCAGTCCGTCGGCGAGCGGATTGAACCGCGCCTGCATACGTTTCATCGGCGCCAGGGGAATCGTAGGCGGATCCATGGTGTTAGCGGCGGGCGCGGTTGCACCAGCATGCATCACCTCAACAGTGTCGATTGCCTGCGTGATGGGATGTGAGTCCTCACCCGCAGTCACCACGTCTCCCGGCGATTGTTCTTGCGATTCCATTGCGCTCCCCCTGTACTGGCCTTCCGCGGACAGCGTTGTTCCGCCCATAGGCCGTGCAACAACGAGCTGGGCCGCGGTTGCCGCCTTCCTAACGCATATGAGTTTACACGGAGCGCCAACGTATGCACCCTGGATGTCCGATTCCGCAGATTCGTACATCCAGAGTCCAGCCGAATTCAGCCAGGCTCAGTCAAGCCGGGCATCACACAGCCGCCGCATCGCAGGTCGCACCTCGCGCTCCTCCTCGCCACTGAACAGCACCACCAGATAGTCACCGGCACGCAGCCGTGTATCACCGCGCGGCACGATCTCGCTTTCGCCGCGACGCAGGCCGATGATCAGACACCCAGACGGCCAACGCACGTCACGCACCCGCTTGCCGTCCGCAATCGCCCCCATTTCCAATGGCAGTTCCATAATGCCGCTGCCCACATGGCTTGCGATTGCCATCTGCATGCCTTGCGCACGCACGTACCGCTCCAGCAACTCCCCATAGATCGGTTTGGTGCGCAGCAGATCGGACACCAACAGCGCGATGAAAGCGACGGCAGCGACCGGCAGCATGTGCGTCAACGTTCCGGACATCTCCACAGCCAACAGAATCGACGTGATCGGCGTTTTCACGGACGCGGCGAGCGTGCCCGTCATCACGCACACCGCAAACACCGCCACTGCGTCGGATGGCAGATCACCGAATCGATGCAACACTTCACCGCAGATGCCGCCGGCCAACGAACCGACCGCAAGAATCGGCATGAAAATACCGCCAGGCGCGCCTGAGCCGAAACTCGTGGATGTGAACAGCATCTTCGCCACGAACAGCAGACACAGCATTCCCAAGCCGACGCGCGCATGTTCGGCGGTATCAATCAGATTCGAGCCGCCGCCGAGCACATCGGGCAACCAGATGCCGACAGGCAACGCGATCGCAATCGCAATCATCGGGCGGCTCCATGCCGGCAGTTTGCCGTACAGCGTCTGGAAGCCAAGCAACGAGCGGTTCATCAGCGAACCAACCAAACCGGCCACCAATCCCAACGGAATCAGCCACACATACTCTTCCAACGACAGCTGACCGATATCACCGAAATCCAAAACCGGACGCAGACCGAAACAGTATTTTGAGACGAAATCGGCGGTCAGCGATGCGGCGGTGGCGCCCATCAGAATCGCAGGGGAAAAACTCCGATGCACCCCTTCCAAAGCGAACATCATGCCGGACAGCGGCGCGCTGAACGCGGCGGACAAGCCGGCCGCGGCACCGGCGGTGACCAGATAATGCTCCTGCATGTCCTCACGGCGGCGGCCGCGCAAACGGTGGGACACACACTGCGCGCCCGACGCACCAATCTGAATGGACGGCCCCTCACGGCCGAGCGACAGACCAAACAACGCGCCCAACAGTCCACCGACGAAACGGACTGGCAGAATCGTCTGCCAACGCATCTTCAAGCCGCATATCACCACGCCGTTGGTCTGCGGGATGCCGCTGCCACCGGCCATCGGCTCCTTGCCGACCATCCACGCGATCGCCAGCGCGGCCGCCACCGCGGCAACCGCCCACGGCGCAATCAGCCACGGGGTCTCGCGAATCCGCGCATATATCCAGCGGGACGCATCCGTGCCGTATTCGATGCCGAGACGGTATACGACGACCAGCAATCCTGAAACCAGACCAATGACTATGCCGGCCGCCGCCATCTTCCACTTCAAGTGGTCGAATCGCGGAATCAGCCGGCGGATATCATGTGCCGCGTCGTTACCAGTCAAGCCGGGAAATTCGTTGCAGACGGTCAGTCGACCAGCGAATTGATCTGGATGACATGATCGCGCTGCGGACCGGTGCCGATCGCGGAGATACGGCAGCCGGACAGTTCCTCAAGACGCTTGACGTAGGCCTGGCAGGTGGCGGGCAGCTCGTCGAAGGAGTGGCAGTCGGAGATGTCTTCGTCCCAGCCGGGCATGGTCTCGTAAATCGGCTTGGCGGCGGCGAAAGCGGCTGATCAGTCGGCATATCGTCGTGACGTTCGCCGTCCACGTCGTAAGCCACGCAGATCGGAATCTCCTTCAGGCCGGTGAGCACGTCGAGCTTGGTGAGCACGATGTCGGTCAGGCCGTTGACCTGGGAGGCGTAACGATTGACGACCGCATCGAACCAACCACAGCGACGCGGGCGGCCGGTGGTCACGCCGAACTCGTGGCCCTGCTGACGCAGCCATTCGCCGGACTCGTCCAGCAGTTCGGTGGGGAATGGGCCTTCGCCCACGCGAGTGACGTAGGCCTTGGAGACGCCGACTACGCGGGTGATCTTGGTGGGGCCGACGCCGGTGCCGGTGCAGGCGCGCCGGCGGTCGGGTTGGAAGAGGTGACGAACGGGTAGGTGCCGTGGTCCACGTCAAGCATGGTGGCCTGAGCGCCTTCGAACAGTACGGTCTTGCCTTCGTCAAGCGCCTTGTTGAGAATCAGGCCGGTGTTGGCCACGTACGGCTTGAGGCGTTCGCCGAGCTTCAGCAGCTCCTCGGTGGTCTGGTCCACGTCGATCGGACGACGGTTGTAGAGCTTGACCAGCATCTGGTTCTTCTGGTGCAGGCTGGCCTCCACCTTGTCGTGCAGATGGTCGGCGTTGAACAGGTCATGCACGCGGATGCCGACACGGTTGATCTTGTCCGCGTAGGCCGGGCCGATGCCACGGCCGGTGGTGCCGATCTTGTGCTTGCCAAGGAAGCGTTCGGTCACCTTGTCGAGTGTGCGGTGGTAGGGCGCGATGATGTGTGCGGCCTCGCTCACCTTGAGGTGGGAGCAATCGATGCCGCGGGATTCCAGGCCGTCAATCTCCTCGAAGAGCACTTCCGGGTCCACGACCACGCCGTTGCCGATCACCGGGGTCAGGTTCGGGTTGATAATACCGGAAGGCAGCAGGTGCAGGGCGTACGACTCATCGCCGACCACCACGCTATGGCCCGCGTTGTTGCCGCCGTTGAAGCGCGCGACGTAATCGACCTTGGTGCCGATCAAATCGGTAGCCTTGCCTTTACCCTCGTCGCCCCACTGAGCACCAATAAGAACAATTCCAGGCATGATGCACCTCCGCATTCGCACGATTCCGCCGGAAACAGACTACCTTACACCCTCTACCCTGCGAAGTTTCGTCTCACGCAGGGCGAGGCTGGAGGTGCGACAACCCGGAATGGGTGACGAATTTCTACTCGTACGAGGCGATGCTGTGACCAATCGCACAGCGCACAGGTTGAAGAACGGAGCCTAGAGGGCATGCCTCGCGCGATAATGAAGCCATGACGATCGCAACACCGGAACGCTATGCCGAAATGCTCGAGGCGCCCGCCGAGGCGGTTACGCCTATCCAGCCATCAACGTAACCAGCTCACAGACACTGAATGCTGCGTTGAAGGGCTTCGCAGACGCCGAGTCCGACGGCATCATCCAGATTTCCGTGGGAGGCGCGGCCTACGTCTCCGGCAGGGGGGTCAATGATCGCGTTACCGGCTCGCTGGCGCTGGCGGCTTTCGCACATGAAGTGGCTGCGAAATACCCGAACATCACCATCGCTCTGCACACCGATCACTGCGCCAAGCAGTATCTGGATGAGTGGGTGCGTCCTCTGCTCGCGCATGAGGCCGATCAGGTGGCACGAGGCCAGGAGCCTACATTCCAGTCGCATATGTGGGATGGCTCCACCGTGCCGCTCAAGGAAATCTGGACATCGCCGAGGAACTGCTCGACAAGTCGCAGAAGGCGCACACCGTGCTGGAAATCGAAATCGGCGCGGTCGGCGGTGAGGAAGACGGTCACTCCGCCGAAATCAATGAAAAGCTGTATTCCACTCCGGAAGATGGCCTCGAAGTCGCCCGCCGACTGGGTTTGGGCGAACGTGGCCGGTACATGGCCGCTTTCACATTCGGCAATGTACATGGTGCCTACAAGCCCGGCGTGGTCAAGCTGCGTCCGTCGCTACTCGGCGACATTCAGGCGCGTGTGGCGCGCGCGGTGGCCGAAGGCGAGTTGCCTAGCGCGGCCGGCATAGTCGATTTCCCCAACGGCAAGCCGTTTGAGCTGGTGTTCCACGGCGGCTCCGGTTCACGCCCGGAAGAAATCGCCGAAGCTGTAAGCTACGGCGTGATCAAGATGAACATCGACACCGATACCCAGTACGCCTTCACCCGTCCAATCGCCGACCACGTGTTCGAGAACTACGACAAGGTGCTGAAAATCGACGGCGAAGTGGGCGAGAAGAAGTTCTACGATCCGCGTTCTTGGGGCCGTAAGGCCGAGGATTCCATGTCCGCCCGCGTGGTCGAGGCTTGCCGGCAGCTGGGTTCCGCGGGCAAAGCGCTCAAATAGCGCGTAGTTTTGCGATCATGCGCGACACTTCCCGGAA
>ENA-OQCD01000159-OQCD01000159.1-human-gut-metagenome-genome-assembly--contig:-NODE-159-length-17954-cov-2.399562_pt1 | contig 17954 bp, 25 predicted proteins | sample MGYA00242755_ERZ504571 | MGnify/ENA primary metagenome ERZ504571 (study PRJEB26092, sample SAMD00036274) | human gut metagenome | host: Homo sapiens | study: EMG produced TPA metagenomics assembly of...
CTCTACCAATTGGGATACAGGGGCCTTCGCACAACTTGACCATATTAACACAGAAAAATGATTTTGCAAAGTCCTTGAGCAGTCGGCGTTTCGCGCCATACTCGACACCTTGATCGCAACCTGTCGCAGTCTGCAAATCGGCAACATATCAACATCATCCAAAAAACAACGGGAGGGCTTCCATCCAAACGGACGGAAGCCTCCTATTCGCTAATCAGTCAGCCACTGACCGAAACGCATCTCAGTCGCAAGCACCGACGGTGTGGACGTAGATGGAATCGGTGCGACCCGGCTGGTGCTCGCCCTGGGCGGAACTCAGCACAACGATCTTGTCGCCATCGGTGACCTTGCCAGCATCCTTCAGGATCTTATCGGTGAAGATCATCAGGTCCTTGCGGGACTTGTCGTGGTAATCCTCATCGAGCAGGAAGGACTCGGTACCCCAAGACAGAGCCAGCCAGTGATAGGTGTGCTCGTTGTTGGTGATGCCGTAGATCGGGGTGGCCGGGCGTCGCGGGACACGCGGTGCACGGTGGAACCGGTCTGGGTGTAGGCGACGATGGCCTTGGCGTTGAGCTTGTCGGCCAGGTCGACGGCGGCGGAAGAGACGGCACCGGTGGAGGACATATCCAGGTTCTTCAGCTCCGGGATGCGGTCGAAACCATGCTCGGTGGCGAAGGTGGAGATGCGGCTCATGGTGTTCACGGTGACTGCCGGGTACTTGCCGACGGCGGTCTCGTTGGAGGTCATGGTGGCGTCGGCACCGTCGAGGACGGCGTTGGCGCAGTCGGATGCCTCTGCACGGGTCGGGACCGGGGAGCTGACCATGGAGCCGAGGACTTCGGTGGCCACGATGACCGGCTTGGCGTACTGACGAGCCAGCTCGATGCAGCGCTTGGTGGCCAGCGGGACCTCTTCCAGCGGGCACTCGACGGCCATATCGCCACGTGCGACCATGATGCCGTCGAACGCTTGACGATCTCCTCGAGGTTCTCGAGGGCCTGCGGCTTCTCGATCTTGGCGACGACCGGGATACGGCGGCCTTCCTCGTCCATGATCTCATGGGCGCGATCGATGTCGGTGGCGAAGCGCACGAAGGACATGGCAATGATGTCGGCGCGGTGCGGATGGCCCAGCGCAGATCCTCTTCGTCCTTCTCGGTCAGAGCCGGCAGAGACACGGCGACGCCCGGAAGGTTGATGCCCTTGTGGCTGGAGACCGGTCCGGCAACGACAACCTTGGTGTACACGTTGTTGCCTTCGACCTTGGTGACCTCGAGGCGGACCTTGCCGTCGTCGATGAGGATCGGATCGCCTGCATGGCAGTCGCCCGGGAGACCCTTGAAGGTGGTGGAGGTGATGTGCTCGTCGCCTTCGATGTCATCAGTGGTGATGACGAACTCCTGGCCTTCGGTCAGCTGGACCTTGTCCTCGCCGTCGGCGTTCTTCTTGAACCAACCGCAGCGGATCTTCGGACCCTGCAGGTCAACCAGGGCTGCGACGTTGCGGCCAGTGGCCTTGGCGGCGGCACGGAGGTTGTTGTAGACCTTGAGGTGGTCTTCCGGAGTGCCGTGGGAGCGGTTCAGACGAGCGACGTCCATACCTGCTTCGACAAGCTGGTGATGCCTTCCAGGGACTCGGTAGCGGGACCGATGGTATCTACGATCTTGGCTTTACGCATGAATGCCTGCCTATTCTTATTGATATTGATTTTGGATCTGACGACCCTGTTTCCAATGGCATAGCTTACTAGCAAAAAGCGCCCACTTCCACCTCAGAACTAGGTGTGTTGTGAGCGCTCACAATTTCGTAGGAGAATAGAAAAGCTCTATTCTCCCAACGTTTGCCGGACTGTCACTTTTCGTTCGCTTTCATGGTGCGCATCTTAATAACACTTGCCAAAGCGGAACCGCCGATCGCAAGAACGATCACGACAAGCGACAGCCATGTGGGCACTTCCGGAACCCAGGAAATCGGCTGGCCGCCATTGAGGAACGGCAGCGAATTGCCATGCAGGGCCTCCATGATGAGCTTGACGCCGATGAAGCCCAGCACCACGGACAGGCCCAGCGGAAGATAGACGAGCTTGTCAAGCAGCTCTCCGAGCAGGAAGTACAGCTGCTGCAGACCGAGCAATGCGAACACGTTGGACGTGAACACGATGAACGGATCTTTGGTCAGACCGAAAATGGCGGGGATCGAATCGAAAGCGAACATCACGTCGGTGGTGCCGATGGTCAGGAACACGATGAGCATCGGGGTCCAATGCTTCACACCGTTCTTGATAGTACGCAGCTTTTCGCCGTCGTATTCATCGGTGATCTTGATGACCTTGCGCAGCGCGTGAATCAACGCGTTCTCATGGTATTCCTCGTCCTCGTCTCCCCCGGTGACGAGTTTGATGGCCGTGACGATGAGGAACGCGCCGAATAGGAAGAACACCCAAGTGAAGCGCGAGATGATGGCAGCGCCCACCAAAATGAACATGCCTCGCAGTACGAGCGCGACGGTGATGCCGACTGACAGCACGAATTTCTGTAGTTCCTTCGGCACCGCGAAATTCGACATGATAATGACAAACACGAACAGGTTGTCTATGCTCAGCGAATATTCGGTCAGCCAACCTGAGTAGAACTCGATGGCAGGCTTCGAGCCGGCGAAGAACCACATGAGTCCGCCGAAGATCAACGCCATGACCACGAAGAACGCGATATGCTGCACGCATTCCTTGGTGGAGGGCACATGCGGCTTGCGCCCGATGATGAACAGGTCCACCACGAAGAAGACGGCAAGCACCGCAAACGTGGCGATTTCAAAAACAAGTGGTGTTTCAGCCATAATCCACTATGGTACGGATGCCGTATGACCGGTCGAGAACTATTTGCTCGCCTCCGTCATCTGCCGAAGTTCCTTTTTCAGGTCACGGATCTCGTCACGCAGACGAGCCGCAAGCTCGAATTGCAGTTGTTCTGCGGCGGTATGCATCTGCTCGGACAGTTTTCGAATGAGACAGCTAGATCCTGCGCGGGCAATCCGGCCTTGAGAATCTCCTCGTGCCGCCTGCCGGATTCCTCCTTGCTGGTATGTGGCACGCCGAGATGCGATTGCCGGCTTTGTCCGCGTTTCGGTATCCGGTACCGAGCAATGTCTGGGTGTCGACGTCCTCCTTGGCGAGCATGTCGTTGACATCGGAGATCTTCTTGATGAGCGGCTTCGGATCGATGCCATGTTCCTTATTGTAGGCGATCTGGATGTCACGGCGGCGGTTGGTCTCGTCGATGGCCTTGCGCATGGCTTCGGTGATGTCGTCCGCATACATGACGACGGTGCCGGACACGTTTCGCGCCGCACGGCCGATGGTCTGGATGAGCGAACGGTAGGAACGCAGGAAGCCTTCCTTATCCGCGTCGAGGATTGCGACCAATGACACTTCCGGCAGATCGAGGCCCTCTCGTAGCAGGTTGATGCCGACGATGACGTCGATCTTGCCTTCACGCAGTTCACGCAGCAGTTCGACACGACGCAAGGTGTCCACATCGGAATGCAGATATTCGACTTTGATGCCGCGTTCCAGCAGATAGTCGGTCAGATCCTCGGCCATTTTCTTAGTGAGCGTGGTGACCAGCGCACGTTCGTTCCTTGCCACGCGGTCTTTGATTTCGGCGAGCAGGTCATCGATCTGCCCTTCCACCGGCCGCACGTCGATCTGCGGATCGACTAGTCCGGTCGGACGTATGATCTGTTCGACCACGCCGTCGCTCAAACCGAGTTCGTAATCGCCGGGCGTTGCCGACAGGTACACCGTCTGACCGACGCGTTCCTGGAACTCCGGCCATTTGAGCGGTCGATTGTCCATTGCCGACGGCAGGCGGAAACCGTGTTCGACCAGCGTGCGTTTGCGGCTCGCGTCGCCTTCGTACATGGCACCGATCTGCGGCACGGTGACATGTGATTCGTCGATGACGAGCAGGAAATCATCGGGGAAAAAGTCAAGCAGCGTGTGCGGAGGCGTGCCCGGCGCGCGTCCGTCGAAATGCCGCGAATAGTTCTCCACGCCGGAGCATGTGCCGACCTGCGAGAGCATTTCCAGATCGTATGTGGTGCGCATGGTGAGACGCTGCGCTTCAAGTTCCTTGCCTTGCTTATGCAATTCGGCGGTACGCTCGTCAAGTTCCTGTTGGATGGTTTTGAGCGCCCGTTCCATACGTTCCGGTCCGGCAACGTAATCGAGGCCGGGGAAGATGTGCACCTGCGATTCGTGCGCGATCACGTCGCCGGTCAGCGGATGCAGCGTGGAGATGCGGTCGATTTCGTCGCCGAAGAATTCGATGCGGATGGCCAGTTCCTCATATACGGGGGATGATCTCAACGGTGTCGCCGCGCACGCGGAAGGTGCCGCGCGTGAAGGCGATGTCGTTGCGCTTGTATTGCATGTCCACGAATTTGCGCAGTAAATCGTCACGGTCGATCTGCTGGCCTTCCTGGAGGAACAGCATACGGCCAGCGTATTCTTCCGGCGTTCCCAAACCGTAGATGCAGGAGACGGTGGCCACGACCACGCAATCGCGACGGGTCAGAAGGTTCGCGGTGGCGGCGTGGCGCAATCGCTCCACATCGTCGTTGATGTTGGAATCCTTCTCGATGTAGGTGTCGGTCTGGGGAATGTACGCTTCCGGCTGGTAGTAGTCGTAGTAGGAAACGAAGTAGCTCACCGCATTGTCCGGCATGAGTTCGCGGAATTCGGCGCACAACTGCGCGGCGAGCGTCTTGTTCGGCTCGATGATAAGCGTCGGTCGCTGCAGACGTTCGATCAGCCACGCTGTAGTGGCGGTTTTGCCGGTGCCGGTGGCGCCCATGAGCACCACGTCGTTCTCGCCATTCTCGATGCGCGTGGCCAGCTCCTCGATGGCCTTCGGCTGGTCGCCTGAAGGCTTATATGGAGATTTGACCACAAACGCTTGTTCACTCGTTCAATGTTGAATCCCATGGTTCCGTCTCGCTTCCTTACGCCACTGTTCCATCAGCCTATCAACACAGTCGAACATGTGTTCTACATCCTGGGATGAGTCAATCACCGCATCGGCTATGGATTCTCGTGCCGCACGCGTGGCTGATGCGCGATACGTGCCTTCGCCTGTGCCTCGCTCATGCCACGGGTGCGCATCATACGTTCCACACGCGTCTGTTCCGGTGCTTCGACTGTTACGATATGGTCGAAACGCATGGGTATGTCATCGATTACTTCCGCCAAAAGCGGAATATCATGTACGACCACGGCATCCGGATTCTTTTCGACGCCTGCCGTTCCTCCGACAATGCAAGATCGTAGATCAACGGATGTTCGATATCGTCAAGGATTCTACGTTCGGATTCGGCATTCGGATCGGAGAAGACGTGTTCGGACATCCATCGCCGATTAAGACCACCTTGCGCGTTCATCGCATCCGGCCCGAAATGTTCCACGATTCGTTGCAGGCCCACGCTTCCGGGTTCCACGACTTTTCGGGCGAGCACATCATAATCGACAAGCGTCGCGCCCAGTTCACGCAGATGCGTAGCGACCGTGCTTTTGCCGGCGGCGATGCCTCCGGTCAACCCAATTCGAATCATCACAACCGCCATTGTAATGTTTGAGGACTCGCAACATACGCAAATGGCCCCACACCATCAGGTGCGGGGCCATTTATCAGCGGTTTACGCGAATCAGATTATTCTGATTCGTCGAAACTCACTTGCCGAGCAGCTGGTCGCGCAGAGCGGCGAGCTGGTCGGAGTCGGCGAGGGTGCCGGCGGAAGTGTTCTCGGAGGAGTAGTTGGAAGACACCTCTTCGACCTTCTCTTCCTTCGGAGCCTGGCCATCTTCAGCGGCGGAAGCTTCAGCGTTCTCGAGCTCCTTGGCCACAAATTCCTTATGCTGCTCCCACAGATCGTGAGCGGTGGCGTACTGGGACTCCCACTCCTCACGCTGCTTCTCGTAACCAGCGATCCACTCGTTGGTTGCCGGGTCGAAGCCTTCCGGATACTTGTAGTTGCCCTGCTCGTCGTACTCTGCCGGCATGCCGTACAGAGCCGGATCGAAGTCCTCGGAAGCCGGATCGACGGAGTCGTTGGCCTGCTTGAGGGACAGGGAGATGCGGCGACGATCGAGATCAACGTCAATCACCTTGACGAAGACTTCTTCGCCCGGCTTGACGACGGTCTCCGGGTTCTCCACGTGGCGGTTGGCCAGCTCGGAGATGTGCACGAGGCCTTCGATGCCGTCTTCGACGGAGATGAAGACACCGAACTGGACGATCTTGGTGACCTTGCCCTTGACGATCTGGCCAGGAACGTGGGTGCGAGCGAAGCGCTGCCACGGATCTTCCTGGGTAGCCTTGAGGGACAGGGAGATGCGCTCACGATCGAGGTCAACGTCGAGCACCTCGACGGTAACCTTGTCGCCGACCTTGACAACCTCGGACGGGTGGTCGATGTGCTTCCAAGACAGCTCGGAAACGTGGATCAGGCCGTCAACACCGCCCAGATCGACGAACGCGCCGAAGTTGACGATGGAGGACACGACGCCTTCACGGATCTGGCCCTTCTTAAGCTGGGACAGGAAGGTCTCGCGCACTTCGGACTGGGTCTCCTCGAGGTACTGGCGACGGGAGAGGACCACGTTGTTGCGGTTCTTGTCGAGCTCGAGGATCTTGGCCTTGATCTTCTGGCCGATGTACGGGGACAGATCGCGGACACGACGCATCTCGACGAGAGATGCCGGCAGGAAGCCACGCAGACCGATGTCGACGATGAGGCCACCCTTGACAGCTTCGATGACAGTGCCTTCGACAACGCCATCGGCTTCCTTGATCTTCTCGATGTCGCCCCAAGCGCGCTCGTACTGCGCACGCTTCTTGGACAGAATCAGACGGCCTTCCTTGTCTTCCTTGGTGACGACAAGGGCCTCAATGGTGTCGCCGACCTCGACGACTTCGTCAGGATCAACGTCCTTCTTGATGGAAAGCTCGCGGGAGGGGATGACGCCCTCGGTCTTGTAGCCGATGTCGAGCAGGACCTCGTCATGATCGACCTTGACGACGGTACCTTCGACCAGATCACCATCATCGAAGTTCTTGATGGTGGAATCGACTGCTTGATGAAGTCCTCTTCGGTGCCGATGTCGTTGATGGCGACCTTGGCGACTTCGTTATTGTTCTCTGCCATTAATTTGGTTTCTTACAAATAGTGGGTGGATAAAATCGGTCTTCAATTATGTGCGTGCGATATAACACACGCAAGGCGTAAGTTTACATGGGACCATGCACAAAAAAGGCGTGCCGCAACCCGCGACACGCCCGAAATTACTTCATATTTTCACACACAGAGCGCAATTACAGCTGACGCTCGGCCATCTCGACCACGTTTTCCAGCAGCATGGCGCGGGTCATAGGGCCTACACCGCCTGGATTCGGCGTGTATGCCAAGGCCTTCTCATAACAGGCTTTATCGACATCGCCCTTCACGCGATAACGGCCGACCTCCTCGTCGAACACGCGAGAAACACCAACATCGACCAACACCGCGCCTTCCTTGATATCTTCCGGCTTGACGAAACCGGCGGAGCCCATGGCCGCAACGATGATATCGGCCTCACGCATATGCTTGCGCACGTCCTTGGTGCCGGTATGGCACAGCGTGACCGTGGCATTCACCGCCTTGCGAGTCAGCATGAGACCAATAGTGCGGCCGATGGTGATGCCTCGGCCGAGCACGCAGACCTCTTTGCCGTCCAGGTCAATGTCGTAGGCTTTGAGCAGTTCGATCACGCCTCGCGGAGTGCATGGCAGCGGAGTAGTGATCTCGCCGCGCGCATGCAACACGAGTTCGCCAAGATTATATGGGTGCATACCATCGGCGTCTTTCTTGGGGTCGATCAGATCGATGATGGCGTTCTCGTCGATGCCCTTCGGCAACGGCAACTGCACGATGTAGCCGGTGCAGGCAGGATCGGCGTTAAGCTCCTGTACGACTTCGGCGATTTGTTCGAATGTTGCGTCGGCAGGCAACTCCTTCTTAATGGAGTTCACACCGATTTCAGCGCAATCGGCATGCTTTCCGGCAACATATTTGACGGATCCGGCATCGGAACCAACCAGGATAGTTCCAAGACCGGGGTTAGCCCCCTGCTCTTTCAGCGCTGCGACTCGCTCGGCGAGATTCGCTTTGATCTGCGCGGACACCATCTTTCCATCGATTTTCACCGCCATGCCGGCCACTCCCCTTTTTCGTTGTCTCATTGTTGTATTGGCATTTGCATGTATCGTAGGCTATCTTGGTTTCAGTCGTAAGTCGCACACGTATTTATGAGATGAACACGATTAGGGCGGTTCAGGAAGAGGGCAATCGACATGCGCTTGCACAAAACGTTCTTTGTTACGCGCTTTCGCTGCGGGAATCGCGCTTTGCGTGGCGTTCGGCACGGCAGCATGTTCCGGAGGGTCAACTTCGCAGGAGAATGACGCCTCCGCCGACTCCGAAACCCCAACCGAACAGATCACTCCAATCGAAGTGGTCGCCTCGGTCAATCAATGGGGTTCTCTTGCCGAGCAGATCGGTGGCGTCCATGTGAAGGTCACGTCGGTTCTCTCTTCAACCGATGTCAATGCGCATGATTTCGAGCCGAAAACCGACGATATCGACAAACTTCAGCAGGCACAGGTCGTAGTGTCCAATGGTGCCGGCTATGACACTTGGGCCACCAAGAACCTCAGTAAGACCATGGTTTCCGTTTCCGCAGCACAAATGGTGGGCGCCGTCGAGGGAGACAATCCGCATTTATGGTTCTCCAGTGCGCCCGAAAACGCCATGGCCAAGGAATTGGCCGACACATATAGCCGCATCATGCCCGCGCAAAAGAAATATTTCAACAACAAACTCACCGCGTGGAACAGGCGGGAGAAGAAAATAGAAAAGGACATGAAGGCGTTCAGCGACTCGCATAAGAACGTCTCCTACGCCGCCACCGAACCGGTGGCCTACTATCTGCTCAGCGACATGGGGTTCACCGACAACACGCCGGAGGGGTATCTGCAATCGTCCAGCACGAATTCCGAGCCAACCCCCACCGATCTTCAGGAATTTCAGGAATTGCTGGAAAAGCATAAAGTCGAGGTGCTGATCACGACACACAATCCACAAGCGACGCCACGAACACGCTGACCGGCATTGCTTACAAATCCGACGTTCCCGTGCTTGATGTCAGCGAACAGATGCCCTCCGATTACGACAGCCTGACATCGTGGATCCGCGCTCTTATCCTGTCGTTGACCGATATGTTCGATGAACAATCCGATGCCGACGATCAGGATGCAACAAGTTCCGACAGCACGTCGGAAAACGCGGATTCCTTGGAATCAACCGCAGATTCCTCGACGCAAGACAACGATCAGACAACGAACGGATCGAACGATGCGCCGCAACCAAATCCGGTGAAATGATTGTTCGGCAAAAGCGATTGCCGAACAATCGATCGGTAATCGCTTTTGCCAAGACCATCCTGCGTCCAACTGAATGCGGGATGGTTCTTTTGTTTGCCTGACGTTTTGCTTTTTACGCAAAGCCTCTCGTCTGATCGTTACGACGGTTTCAACGACAATCCTTATTGAGAATGATTGTCAACACCATTTGCGAGTATGTACGTGCATTCAAATCAAGGAGAAGCCATGCACGACGAGACACCTGCCTGCATCGAATTCGACGACGCCTGCGTCAAACGAGGCGGTCACGTCATCTGGCAACACGGCACGTTCAGCATTCCGCAAGGCTCGGTAACCGCAATCGTCGGTACCAACGGCGCGGGCAAAACCACCATGATGAAGGCCGAGCTGGGATTGATTCCAACCGCGCACGGCAGCATCAAGGTACTCGGACAGCCTGCAGGCTCCGCAAACCGGCGCATCGGCTACGTGCCGCAAAGCTACGCATCCGACATCGAATCGAACATCACCGCGGAACAGTCGGTGCTTCTCGGCTTGACGGGAACTCGATTCGGCATTCATCCCGTCACCAAAACACTTCGCGAGAAGCCCGCAAGGCCATGGACTTCGTCGAGTTACAAGACAAAGCGAATTATCGCCTATCCGAACTTTCGGGCGGACTGCGCCAAAGGGTCGCCATCGCGCAGGCGCTCGTGGATGACCCGAAACTGCTGATGCTGGACGAGCCTCTCGCCAACCTTGATCTGGCGAGTCAACGCGCCACTGTGCACGTACTCGCCAAACTCAACCGCGAACTCGGCATGACCATCCAAGTGGTGGCGCACGACCTTAATATGCTTCTGCCCATCCTCACGGGAGCCGTCTATCTGCTTGACGGACATCCACACTATGCAGGCATGAACGAGGTGCTGGATTCCCATCTACTCACGCATTTATATGGCACGACCGTACAGGTGGTCACCACTCCGCAAGGAGATATGTTCGTGACGCCAAGCGAGGACGAGTCTGAAAACATGAGCATCGATGCGCATGCTCCAGAAGAAATCGCGCAATTTCACCATCACAGCCACACCACGCAGGAGGACTGAGCATGGACGGTACCGTATTCGCTTTCGACCCGGATTGGGTTTCCACGCTCAACGCCCCATTCATGACGAACGCGTTTCTCGCCGGCCTGTGCATCGCATTGGCAGCCGGCGTGATGGGTTATTTCACCATCGCCAGACATTCCACATTCGCAGCCCACGCTGGCACATATCGGACTGCCAGGTGCCACCGGAGCCGTCATTGCTCCGGCCTGGCCCTGTTTCCGTCCAGGTCGTTGGTCGGTGTTCGTCTCTCGGCGGAGCACTGGTGATCGGCGCGCTTGGCAAGAAGGCTTCACAGCGTGAGATCGCCACTGGAACCGTACTCGCTTTCGCCACCGGCCTTGGTCTCTTTTTCGCACGCATGTCAAGCTCGGCTTCGCAGCAGATGCAGTCGATTCTGTTCGGCTCGATTCTGACGATCACCGACGTCAGATCATTGGTTTCGCGATTTTCGACGTGCTGCTTTTGGCTGTTCTGGCAGTGATCTACCGCCCGCTATTGTTCAGTTCGCTTGACGAGCAGGTGGCACAGGCAAAAGGCGTGCCCGTCGGTTTCATGAACATTTGCTTTATGACAATTATGGCCGGCGTCATTACCATTGCCGTTCCCGCAGTCGGCACATTGCTGATCTTCGCGTTGGTGATCACCCCCGCCGCCACCGCCAACATCATCGCCCGCTCACCATTCAAGGCGATGGTCGTCGCCACGGTGATCTGCCTGATTTCGATTTGGGGAGGGCTCGTGATTTCCGCCATGTTCCCCGCTCCCCCGAGCTTCATCATCGTGACAATTTCGACGTGTTTTGGGCGGTTGCGAAGGCTATTGAATCCTTCAAAAGAAAGTAGCAGAAAGAAGTATCGGAAAGCCGTCAGCGGGCGAAATCAGACTGCCTGACGAGTCGATGGATCAACAGGTTCCACCAAAGCATCGGCAATCGCGGCGACGCCTTCGCCCGAACCAGTGAATCCCATGCCATCCGTTGTGGTGGCGGTCATGGACACCTCACAACCTATGGCTTCAGACAACGCTCGTTCGGCTTCTTCCCTGTGTTTTCCGATTTTCGGCCGATTGGCGATCACGACCACGCTGGCACTCACTGGCTTCATACCACGTTCGTTCAGATAATCGACCGTGGTCCGCAACATTTCGGCGCCATGCTTGCCCGCGCCATCGGACTGCGAGCCGACACCGAACAAGGTGCCGATATCACCAAGACCGGCCGCGGAAAGCAATGCGTCAATCAACGCATGAGCGACGACATCGCCATCCGAATCGCCCTCGATGCCATCGCCCTCCCAACGCAAACAGGCAAGCCATAACGGCTTGCCTGCATCGTGAGATGCGAATCGATGAGCGTCAAAACCCTGACCGATACGCATGAAACGCCTTACCTCTCTTGGACTTCTTGCTTTCGGCCTCAACTCGGGCCAGCGTATCCATGGCAGCCTCCTCGGGAGCTCGGTATGATGCTCCTCATCGCCGGGCTGGGCCGGCTCATACCCAAGGTTCACGTCCAGCAAACGCTGGGCCTCGGCTTCATCAAGGTGTTCGGACAGCGAAATCTCGGAAGTCAGAATGCTACGGGCCTTGGTAAGCATGCGCTTCTCACCAGCCGACAGACCATGCTCGTCAACATCACGCTGCGCAAGGTCACGCACCACTTCCGCAATTTTATTGACATCGCCGGTGGCGATCTTCTCGACATTCAGCTTGTAGCGACGAGACCAGTTCATCTCCTTCTCAATGATCGGAGTGCGCAGAATCTCGAACACCTTGGCCACTTCGTTGGCGTCGACGATATCTCGCACACCAACCTTTTTGGCATTATCAACAGGAACGTTGATGACCAGACCTCAGACGAAAGCACCGACAGCTGCAGATATTCGCGGGTGATTCCCTTGACTGTCCGTTCGGTGATGGCCTCCACCTTCGCTGCGCCGTGACGCGGATAGACGACCATGTCGCCGACCTTGTAACCCATGAACCTCCGTGAAAAGCTTACACAAAAACCCGAATTATTGTGCCATCAGGGTTGGACTTGCCTAAAAATCCGCCAAAAACCAAAAAAGACGCGACACGGGCCAATTTTCAAGCATTTCATGCTTACACTTTTCCCATGGCTACAGAATCCAAGATCAAAGAAGATAGCGTTGCCGTTCCTGTTGCACAGGGCGACCTGGATGCAGTAAGCAACGGTACGTTCTACAATCCACACGAGGTGCTCGGCGGGCATCTCGGTCCCGACGAGCATGAGGATGTCGTCACGATCCGCGTGCTTCGTCCGTTGGCGAAATCCGTGACGATCATCACCGAAAATGCCCGGACCCAGGCGGTGCATGAACACAATGGCGTTTTTCATGGCACTCATTCCGGCCATCAAGACCGATGACGGCTTCGGCGTGCCCGATTATCGCATCAGCACCGAATATGAAGACGGTTCCACCGTGGTGTCCGACGACCCGTACCGTTATCTGCCCACCATCGGCGATTTGGACATGTACCTGTTTGGCGAGGGACGCCATGAGCGCCTTTGGGAGGCTTTGGGAGCGCGCGTGCTGCGCTATGACGATCCGTTGGGCTCCAATGACGGCGTCAAGGGCGAACAGCTGGTGGGCACCGCATTCACCGTGTGGGCTCCGAATGCCCATGCGGTACGTGTGGTGGGAGATTTCAACGGCTGGAACGGACGCACCCACGCCATGCGTGAACTGGGCTCCTCTGGAGTCTGGGAGCTGTTCATTCCTGGTGTCGAAACGGGAACGATTTACAAGTACGAGATCCTCAACGCCAACAACGAATGGGTCATGAAGGCCGATCCGATGGAGCGTTCGCATGAGATTCCGCCGCGCACCGGTTCCATCGTCGTCGACTCCGTCCATGCGTGGCATGACGAGAACTGGATGGACCAGCGAGCCAAGACCGACCCGCACAACGGTCCGGTCAGCATCTACGAGGTCCATGCCTCTAGCTGGCGCAAGGATGTGAAGAACTATCGCGAACTGGCCGACAAGCTGGTCCCCTACGTCCAGAAGGAAGGTTTCACCCATGTGGAATTCATGCCGCTGGCCGAGCATCCCTTCTCCGGCTCGTGGGGTTATCAGGTAACCGGCTATTATGCGATTGATTCGCGCCTTGGCGGCCCTGACGACTTCAAGTATCTCGTCGAGAAGATGCACGAGGCCGGCATCGGCGTGGATCATGGACTGGTTCCGGCCGCATTCCCGAGGACGCGTTCGCCCTTGGCAGATTCGATGGCACGCCTCTGTACGAGGATCCGGACCCGACCCGTGGCGAGCATCCGGATTGGGCACCTACGTGTTCAATTTCGGACGCCGCGAAGTGCGCAACTTCCTGGTGGCCAACGCCTGCTTCTGGCTGGACGAGTACCATATCGACGCGCTGCGCGTGGACGCGGTCTCCTCGATGCTGTACTTGGATTACAGCCGCAAGCCGGGCCAGTGGCATCCGAACATCTACGGTGGACGAGAAAACCTCGAGGCCATCGACTTCCTCAAGGAAGCCACGGCGACCGCGTACAAGAACAATCCGGGCATCATGATGATCGCCGAGGAATCCACCGCGTATCCCGGCATCACCGCACCGACCGACGCCGGCGGTTTGGGATTCGGCCTCAAGTGGAACATGGGTTGGATGCACGACACCCTGCAGTATCTGCACGAGGAGCCGATCAACCGTAAGTGGCACCACAACGAGATCACCTTCTCCATGGTGTACGCATACTCGGAGCATTATGTGCTGCCGATCAGCCACGACGAGGTCGTGTACGGCAAGGGCTCGCTGTTCGGCAAGATGCCGGGCGATGACTGGCAGCGCTATGCCGGCGTGCGCGCGCTGTTCGCCTATCAGTGGGCCCATCCGGGCAAGAAGCTCTCCTTCATGGGCAATGAGGTGGCGCAGTACGGCGAATGGGATCATGACGGTTCGGTGGATTGGGATGTGCTCAATTGGCCTGACCACCGTGGCGTGCAGAAGCTCGTCGCCGACCTGAACACCCTGTACAAGGCGTCTCCCGCATTGTGGAGCCAGGACTTCGATCCTGCCGGATTCCAATGGCTGACCAGCGATGACGCCGACCATAACACGCTCAGCTTCGTGCGTATCGGCAAGGATGGCGAGCAGATGGTCGTTGTCGTGAACTTCTCGGGCGAGGCATGGGAGGATTACCAGGTTCCGCTCACCAAGGGCGGCAAGTGGACCGAAGTGCTGACCACGGACGATAAGAAGTACGGCGGTTCCGATATTCACAACGGCACCTTCAAGGCGGTCAAGGGTGAGTATCATTCCCGTGATTGGTCCGCGAAAATCACCGTTCCGGCACTGGGCGCAGTATTCTTGAAGCCGGAACTCTGAGAAAGGCGGAACGCTATGCTCAATTCATCAGCACAATCCACAGTAATTCCACGTACCGTTCTGGTGGTCGAGGATGAACCGACCTTGGCCACCGCCATCGCGCAGCGCATCACTGCGGAGGGTTGGACCGCGCGCGTGGCTTCCGACGGCGCCAGCGCCGTCCAGGCCGCTTCCACGCTCCGTCCGGATCTGGTCATCATGGATATCATGCTGCCCGTGATGGATGGTCTTGAGGCCACCAAGCGCATCGTGCTGAACGTCCTGTGCCTGTGCTGATTCTGACGGCGCGAGACGACGAGGCCGACAAGGTCATCGGTCTTGGTGCCGGAGCCGACGATTACATGACCAAGCCGTTCTCCATGCGCGAGCTCATCGCCCGGTGCAAGGCGCTGCTTCGTCGTGTGGACAGGGCGAAGGTCATCGCCAAGAACTCCGAAAACGAGAAACTGCTTGATTTCGGCTCTCTGGTCATCGATCCGGCCCAGCGTATCGTCACCGTCAATGGGGAGCAGGTGCATTTGACCCCAACGGAATTTGATTTGCTGGCCACTTTGGCCCGCAAACCGAAGTCCGTGCTCACTCGCGAGAAGCTGCTCGAGGAAGTGTGGGATTGGGTGGATGCGTCCGGCACCCGTACTGTGGATTCGCATGTCAAGGCGCTACGTCACAAGCTGGGTTCGAAGACCATTCGAACCGTGCATGGCGTAGCTACGCGTTCGAACCGCCGGAAGAATAGTATGATGCGCTAAGATTTGGTGGTATGCGTACCACTGATTCAAAACCAGGGCGTCGGTCAATCCGTTGGATACCGAACGCCCTATTGGTTTGTTCTCTTCGCTCAAAATGGAATTGAGCGTGCTGATCACCATTTCCACCATCATCGCATTCATCATGGCTTGGTTCCTGCTCAAAGTCGGATTGAGCCTGTGGATAGCCATGCCGATCACCCTTGCCGTGGCTTTGGGCATCACCTATTTCTTCTCTAGAGGACTCACCTCTCCCCTGCGCGAGATGCGGGATGCCGCGGAAGCTATGGCGGACGGCGACTACACCGTCCGGGTGCATGTCGATGCCAACAGCCGCGACGAAGTCGGACAGCTGGCTTTGTCTTTCAATGAGATGGCGGAGGAACTGCAGCATGCCGACCAGATGAGACGGGACATGGTAGCCAATGTGAGCCACGAGCTGCGTACGCCTGTATCCGCGTTGCAGGCCATGGTCGAGAACATGGCCGACGGCGTTGTGGAACCGACCCCATCGAATCTGGAAAGCATTCTCAACCAAACGCACCGTTTGTCGGATCTGATCGCGTTTCTGCTTGATTTGTCCCGCATGGAAGCCGGTGCGGCGAGCCTGCAGATCGATAAATTCAATTTCGCGGATTTCATCGACGAAACCGTGGAACCGTTGGAAATCGCCGATGCCGGGCATGCCCACAATATCGAAATCCACGTGCCCGACGACATCGAAATGGAAGGCGATCAGGATCGTCTGCGCCAGTTGTTCACCAATATCATCGCCAATGCGCTCAAACACTCCGCAGACAATACCGCGGTGCTCATCGAAGCGCATGAAAACAAGGATTTCGGCACGATTGTGACGAATGTCGTCAACTTCGGCTCGCAGATTCCCCAAGAAGCGCGGTCCGATATCTTCCGTCGATTCGTCAAAGGCAAGACGGGACCGGGTACCGAATCGGGAGGAACCGGTCTTGGACTGTCAATCGCCCGATGGGCGGCGCAGTTGCATGGCGGCACGGTACGAGTGGTGGATGATCCGCGCGGCGCCGATTTCGAAATCACTTTGCCGAAATATCACATTTCCGATGACGAGTGACGATTTACGCCGTCAAAGGTCTGCCGGCCGGAGTGTGTGCCAACGCCAGCACGGTAATGACCAAAGCTCCCTGTGAAGTTAGAGCGTCAACACAACGACGCATGGTGGCTCCAGAGGTGACGATGTCATCCACCAGAATCACCGCCTTGTTTTGAAGGGTGACGCCCGGACGAACCATGACATGCCCCTTAAGGCGTTGCGCCCTCTGTTCCGTGCCCTTGGTCTCGACGGATTTGCCTTTGATTCCTTTGTTCGTCAACGCATCGCATACCTGTACGCGGAAACCTGTCCGGCACCGTAGAAACGCCGACAACCGTTTTGCCAGCGGCATCATGTGCCGTCGTCCGCGCTGACGCATGGAAGCAATCGACGACGACGCGGGAACGACCAGTATGGTATCGCAGATCTCACGAACGCCATCCATGGCGTCAATCACACCGGCGCGTTCCGCAAGCCTGCACAACGCATCCGAGAACGGACGGTCGCATTCCTCGTCTCCGTGGTCTTTCCATGCCAGAATCGACTGTCTGGCGGCACCCCGATACCATCCGCACGCGAACCATCGACCCATCTCAGCCGTTTCCAATGGTTGGGACAGTTCGCAGTCGAATGACGCAAGACAGGCATCGCACAACACGTCATCAGGCTTGTCGCATCCCGCACAGCCTCGTGGGAACAACAGATTCGCCATATGCGCGAATGAACCCGCCATCAGATTCACGCCGGCTCCGTCATCGGGACAATCTGGCAATGATCTCGCCGCATAATTTCACGGTATCCGCGGGACCGTTCACTTTGACAGCCCTTGTGCCGGCCTTCGCCGCGGGATAATCATTGCCGTCGGGTTCCATCCGGTCTCCGATGAACACGATCTGGCCGACCTCGATATCGAGAATATCCGCGAGTTCACGGACGGCGAACGACTTATCGACGCCACGCTGCGAGATATCAACACTGCTGGAGCCTCCAGGTCTTACTTCAAGATTCGGTAGTTCGGCAGCAACCGCACAGGCCAATCGGTTCTTCTTCTCGTTGGTGGGGTCCCAAGCCTCCTTGCCTCGACGGGGGCAAGCTGCCCCAATGCGGAAAGGTGATCTGACTGCCTCTGTCCTCGATGCGCTCGCCCCAGACATGAGTGGCCCAAATGCCTTGCTCACGAGCATTCCGTTCCAGCGATTCCTTCG
>ENA-OQCD01000160-OQCD01000160.1-human-gut-metagenome-genome-assembly--contig:-NODE-160-length-17897-cov-2.081654_pt1 | contig 17897 bp, 20 predicted proteins | sample MGYA00242755_ERZ504571 | MGnify/ENA primary metagenome ERZ504571 (study PRJEB26092, sample SAMD00036274) | human gut metagenome | host: Homo sapiens | study: EMG produced TPA metagenomics assembly of...
CTATTAAAGACACTACTAACGCAAAGCCCTTGACTATATCGAAACCCGGACAAGACGGACGGGAAAATGCTTGTGTCCTCTTTCGGTTGCTCCTATGAAACGGCAGATATTGAGTTTGAATATACCCTGTCGCAAGCACTCCAAAAGGGGAACAATTTAGCCTTTCATCTGATACAGTCCTTTGAGCCGGGGGAAGTCGATTATCAGAAAGCCCATGAAATCGGAAAGCAGCTTGCCGACGCGGTAACAAAGGGGCAGCATGAGTATGTACTCACGACGCACATTGACAAAGGACACGTCCATAACCATATCATTTTTTGCGCGGTGAACTTTGTAGACCACCATAAATACAATTCCAACAAAAGGAGCTATTACGGCATACGGAACATGAGCGACAAGCTGTGCCGGGAAAATGGCTTGTCCGTTGTCGTCCCCGGCAAGGGCAGCAAGGGAAAGAGCTATGCGGAGTACCAGGCAGAAAAGACGGGTACAAGTTGGAAAGGCAAGCTGAAAACCACTGTTGACGCGCTTATCCCCCAAGTTTCCAGTTTTGAGGAATTGCTAACGCGGTTACAGGCGGCGGGCTATGAGATAAAGCCGGGGGAAATATGTATCATGCCGCGCCCCCCGGACAGGAACGCTTCACCCGCCTTAAAAACCCTCGGCGCAGACTATACAGAGGAAGCCGTAAGGGAACGGATAGCGGGCAGACGGACAAAGGTGGCGAAAGCTCCCAGAGAGCAGCGCGGCGTGTCGCTGCTTATCGACATTGAGAACAGTATCAAGGCAGCGCAGAGTAAGGGCTATGAACAGTGGGCGAAAATCCACAATCTGAAACAGGCAGCTAAAACAATGAATTTCTTGACGGAACATAAGATTGAGCAGTACGCGGATTTAGTCAGCCGGATTGAAGAAATGGCAGCGGAAAGCGGACAGGCGGCAGACGCATTGAAGGACGCGGAAAAGCGGCTTGCGGACATGGCGGTGCTTATCAAGAATGTTTCCACCTATCAAAAGACAAAGCCTGTCTATGACGCATACCGCAAGGCAAGGAACAGGGAGAAGTACCGCGCCGGACAGGAACAGGCAATTATCCTCCATGAAGCCGCCGTAAGGTCACTGAAAGCGGCGGGCATTGCGAAGCTCCCGAACCTCGCCGCGCTGCAATCGGAGTATGAAGCCCTCCAAGCGCAGAAAGAAGCCCTTTACGCCGACTATGGAAAATTGAAAAAGAAAGTCCGGGAATATGATATTATCAAGCAGAACATTGACAGCATTTTACAGGCAGACAGACAGCCGGAACGGGAAAAGGAAACAGAACGCGGATAAGGATAGCAAAATCCCCGCCGCTGTGCTATGATAGGGCTATCAAAAAGCAGAGGAGCGTTGAGCATGGAAAACCAGAAGATGCCGGAATATGAAACCATACGCGCCGCCGTTGCCGGGGAGAAATGGGCGGTGGAGAAGTCGTGGATTGCTACAAGGACGAAATCGACAGGCTATCGACGGTAGCGGTCAGACAGCCAGACGGAAGCACGAAACAGGAAATCAACGAAGATATGCGCCAGTCTATCACAAAGAAGCTGATAGAAGCCCTCCCGCAGTTCCCGCTTGAAGAAATGGAAAAGGGAAATGTCAGATAGGCAAAAAAAGAACAGGGCGCGGAGCCAGTATATGACTTCCGCGCCCTGTCTTTTTATGGGTGCTGTTTTCGTGAATGTTACGCAGTAGAACGCCATTTTTGGGGGTAAAGGTATAAAGTATCGCCTATCCGATTTTCACGCCCGGAAAGCCCTGTAAATCAAGGGATTTTCCGCGCCTACTGCGTAACAGGGGCGCGTCTTTTCCTCATGCGCTCGGCGGCTTGTCTGCGGGTGATACGTTTCCGGCAGACGGGGCAGTATTTGACACTGTTAGAGGTTGACGCAAAGAACGCGCCGCACTCGGTACATTTCTTCTTATCCCCTGTCTGGTAAGCTCCGCATAGAGTAGCCTGTCGGCGGGAAGCACCGCAGCCCGGAACCACTTGCAGAGAAGCGAATAGGAAATGAGCTGCGGACAAACGCACTCGTCCCCGTCGTCCAGTAAGATACAGTTCCCGTTATCATAATTGCAGCACGTCCGGCGCACAAGGGCGTTGACTTTCCGGCTCTGGGGCGGCGTCAGCCGCTTAACCCCGTTCATACTTCATCAGCGGCGTAAATGGGAAGCTCTGCAAATTCCGCTTCGGTCAAAGCGTCCACTTTGGAAAGGGTGCGCTTTGCAAGCTCCCGCATATCCGCGTCCATGTAGGGCAGCGCGGCGTTTGACATTCTCAATCAAAGCCCGCTTGCCGCCCTCGTTGTAAATGCTCAAAAGGTTTGTTTCTTCAACAGTCAGTCTAATCATGCTCATACCTCCATATCGTGATTTTTTGTTTTTGCCGCCGCCTTTTTCGGGGCGGTCTTTGCCTTGTCTGCTTTAAGCTGCGCCCGGATAGAGGGGCGGGGCTTCCTTATCTTCCTGTCCCGGTTCTCCCCCTTGTCAATCAGCGCATACGTCCCATGTCTGCCCTCGATTTTGGAAAAGGCAAGGGTCTTGTAGGGCAGCATGGAGAAAAGGCGGTCAGTGTCCTTTGTGGCTGCAAGCTGCATGAACGCCGGGGAAAGCTCTACCATGAAATGGGTCTTGTTGGGGCTGTTCGGCGTGTCGTGCCGCTTCATTTCCCGTACAATGCGCCGCGCTTCCGTTTCAATCAGCCCGTCCCGCAATGCGGCGATATGCGCCTTGAAATCCCCCGGCGGAAGCTGCTCCCGGCTGCGCCGTTCTTCCTGTAAGAGCGATTGCAGCGCGTCCGGGTCGTTGGGTACGGCTTCAAAGCGTTCAAACTTTCCAAGCTCATAATCGGGATTGCCGTTGAAAAACTGTCCGGCGGGTATCTCCCGTTCCCCATGCTCATAAATCAGCTTCACCGTATCGGCGGGCAGCTCCTTTTCCTTGACGCGCTCATAATGTTTAGCGTAGTCCAGTTCGTACAGATTGCCCTTGATTTTCCCGCGCTCCGTCCCCGTTAGCTCGATTGCATAGGCAAGGACGCGGTCGCTCGTCTGCTCCATGTAGAAACGCCATGTGTTGTGGGGCGCGGTGTCTTTGAGGAAAACGTCGCGCTCCCGGAAGCAATGCGTCCCGGACGGCGGCAGAACCACAAAAGGGTCTTGTCCTCCTTGCGGGGCTTGCCGCCGCCTTTGCGATAATCTCCTTGTCAATCTCCAAGTCGCTCTGGTAAAAGCCTGTGTTCTGCTTCATAACCGCATTGAGGGAAGCGAACAAATCCACGTTCTCAAATTTACTCTGTTTCGGCATGGGTCAGCTCCTTTCCAAATCCTGTAATTTCTGCTTTGCGTTTTTCTTCTGCGCCTTTTCCTTGTCAGCCCTAAGCTGCGCCCGGATAGAGGGCTTCTTTTCCGGCTTCGCTTCCTTGCCGCGCTCTTTGTCGGCTTTGACCGCGTTAGCCAGGTCAACAAGGGAAATTGTTTCTCCCGCCTTAACCTTTGCTTCCAGTTCGTCAACGGTAGGGGTGTTGTTGATGATACCGTCAAAGTTGTTGTCGTTCTGCTCTACGGTGTCCTCGATATGGCTTCAATGGGGTTTTCCTTTTCCGGCTGCTCTGCGGCAACGGCAACGCCCGCGTCCCGTTCCCCATAATCAGATACTTTCCGTCGTCCGACTGGTGGTGAAAGCCATATCCGGCGGCTTCTATCTGCTCCCGGCTCATGGCGGTCACATGGAAAGTCCCCCTCGGTGTCTGGATTGTTTCGCCCGTTGTCAGCTCGTCCGGGGTAAGCTGCTTCTGCTCCTGTAAAAACTCCGGCACTTGCCGGAAGCCTACGCTGTCAACGTAATGCGCGGTGTCCTGTCCGTTCTGATGAAGCACTACCACGTCCGAAACGGAAAGGCTGTGTCCCTTAAAATCTTTTGGGTGGTCGATATTGAAGCGGGTATAAATATCTTCAAGGGAAGTTTCCGGCGCAAGGGGCGCGGAATAGACAAGCTCATAGTTCGCTTTATCAACCACATTTCCCGCCGCCTGCAGGCGGTCGTAAGGCTCAAAGCGGAAGTCCCTTGTTTCGTCCCCGCCCTTTATCTGGTAAATGGAAAAGGTGTCCTTGTCCTGTCCGGTGGTCTGCGCCGTTTCCTGTGCCTTTGCGTAAAGCTGCTTTAGTCGCCCTCGGTCAGCTCGCCGCTTTTGAGCTGCCCCATAAGCTCGCGGCATTTCTCCGGCGTTCCCGTATAAAGCACGTCGCCCATTTTCGCCCGCCCGTTCTCCTGTGTCACATAGGCTTGCAAGAGGTGGCTGTTTTCCCGGCTGTCGCTGTAAGGGTTCCGGCGCACTCTGTAAATCGTTTCCGGGGTAAAGGCTTCTTTCGGGGCTGCTTCCGGCTTTTCTTTCCCGGCTGTATCTGCTTTTTTCGGGGCTTCCGGCTGTGGCGCGGCTTCTTGTCCCTCTCTGGTGGGCTGCTCCTGTCCGGCGGTCTGCTCCTTGTCCTGTGCCTTTTGCAGCTCCGCAAAATTCGCGTCTATGGAATTGATAATCTCGGCGGCTGCGCTGCGTATCGTTTCAAGGGAGCTTTTCAGCTCGGACAGCTCCCGCCCGCTGCTCCACCCGGCGACATAGCCGAAAGAATAGTCCGACGTGTCAAGCCCGTAATGTTGGCAGACGGTATAGGCGACGCTTTCCGCTTCGACTTCGCGGGTGCGGCGGTCAATGTGGGGTTGCTGCTCGTCCTTTGGCGCGTTGAGGTCAATGTCGTGCAGCTTCGCATGGGCGATTTCGTGAATAGCGGTCTTTAAGGTCTGTAATTCGCTCATGCCCTCGTTGATAGCAATGCGCTTGTCCTCCAAGTGGTAGTAGCCATGAGAGCCGCCCTCGATATTCTCAAAGGCGATAGGAACGGGGGAAGTCTTTTCAAGGGCTGCGAAAAAGTCCTTATAGCGGTCAACGTCGCCTGTCAGTTCGTCAACGGCAATGTCCGGCAGTTCCTTTCCCTCGGTCTGGGAAACGTCAAAGACGGATACCACCTTGTAGGCGGGTATGGTGATTTCCTTTTCCTCGGTGACGGGCTTTCCGTCCTTGCCGATTATGGGCTTCTGCGTGTGCGGGTCGATTTTCTGCATTTCCTGTTTGATTTTATAGGGCGACGGGGCAATGATTTTAATTCCCTTTTGCCCTCTCATCACATTTCGCTCAAAGTTGTTCTTCCAAGCGGAAAAGCCCGCCAAAAGGGAAGCGTCCGGCTTCTGCATGGCGATAAGGACGGTGTTTCGGAAGCTGTAATTATGGAATTTTGACATGACTTTCAGATATTCCTTGTAACGCTCGCTGTCAAAGAGTTCCGTAATGCCCTGTTCCAGACGGTCGGTAATCTCTTTTAATTTCTCGGCGGGCTTCCCGGCTGTCAGCACGATAGGGATAACCGGGTGCGGCTCCTGTGGCTGCTCTGCGGCGGTTCGGGCGGTCTGCTCTGTGGCGGCTGCGTCCATAAAGGTCTTGTCCTGTCCGCCGCGTTCCGGCTGTGGGAAGCTCATAACGCGGTATTCTTTGGGTATCTCGTTTTCCGTTCCCCGATACCATTCGGTAAAGGTGTTCTGATTGTTATAGATATAGCCCTGTTCGGTAAACTGCCCCTTATCCTTGCTAACTGCGTCCCGCCCGTATTCTTCATACTTGAAATATTTCTTTGCTTCTTCGGGAAGCTCCAGCTCGTCCAGTTCGTCGATAAGATAATAACCGTAATCTTCTTCGCTGCGGACAGTGGGATAGAGCCAGTAACAGTCAAGGTTTTGTGCAAGGTTGATAAGGTCTTTCATGCTTCCGGCATACTCGCCATGTGTAACCGCCGCCGCAAATTTATCCTTGTCCCCGTCACTCTGCATTTCCAGAAGTTTTCCAAAATAATTCAGCTCGTCCATGCTTGCGCTTTGGATAACGGAAAGCGGCAAGTCAAAGGGGCAGTCCTCCGTAGAAGAATACCCGTTGATGAAAAAATCCTGCGGATTGTCTGCGGTAATGCCGACGCTTTCCATAGCCGCATGAAGCTGCTCTGTTGTGGTCGGCATGGGAAGCCACACGCCGCCCGGTTTGCCTGTTTCAAAGCGGCTGCGGCTGTCGATAAGAATTGAAAACTGCTCGTTTATGGTTTCACGCTCCTTTCTCTGTTCGGTGTCCTGTGGCGGCTCTGCTGTGGTGGGGGCTGCTTTTTCAGCGGTAGGCTGCGCCCGTTCCTCGCCCTCGATAGCATAGCCCGGTAAAAGCTGCCCGTTTACTTTGAAATGCTCTGCATACTCTGGCGGGATAGCGGCGATACCTCGGTGAATAAATGCTGATAGGCTTTGATACGCCCATTCAGATATTTTTCCATAGCTGCCTTGTCTGCAAAGACTTTCCTTTCCTGTCCGGCGATTTTTGCCTGTCCGTAATTGTGGGGGGCTGTTGGTGTAAATACTCCATGAAAGCGTCCACGAATAGGGAATGGATTTCTCTTTTTCCCTGTCATACCGGGTATTCTCGGATATGTGGTAGCGCATTTGGTAGACGCGGTTGCTGATGTGCTTCCCGTAGTCCGTAGCTTCCCACTGGTTCGCGGTATGCGTAGCTTCGGGTGTCCTCACATACTCAATGGCTTTGTCAATGGCAAGGGTCTTTCCCGCCTGTTCGTCCCATGCCGCCGCCTGTTCTTGCAAGGCTTCAAAAGCTGCCTGTTCAGCCGCCGCGTATTCTTCCCGCAATGCCTGTAACTGTTCTAAGGGCAGGGCGGTAAGCCCGGAAAGGTCAGCGGTCTGTTCCTCAAAATAAATATTTCGCTCTATCCGCATACTGTCAGCCGGGTCTAACTTGTCACGCTCAAACATGGAGTAACCTTTTTTTCTTTTCCATTCATTCGCTCCTTTCTGAAATGGCGGCGCACCGCCGCGCTTTTTGGGGTTCGCCCCGTACTACGGTGGGCTGTGCGTTATGCCAACAATTTTTTTCATTTTTTTAGAGGGTTGGGAACTCCCAACAAGCAAAATCCCCGTCCCGGCGCGTCAGCGGCAGGACAGGGATTTACGGAAGTGGGTACCCGCTTCCTATGCTTGCTATTCAAGTTTTTAGTTCTTCTGTACTTCGATACGGTAGTTGACGTATTTCCCGCCAGTGTCAGCCAGAACGATAGTTCCGTCATAGGTCTTGCCTGTTTTCGGGGAATAGAGCTTCTTCACATTCACTTTGCCGGATTTAAGGAGCGCGGCGGCAATCTTCGCGGAAAAGCGGTCTTGCGTTCCTCGAAAAGCGGTCATTCTTCCACATGACAAAGGCACATTCTTTGTTGCTGCAATAATAGTTTTTCTTCCCCTCATGGACGGGGGAACCGCAACGGGGGCATTTGCCGACAGAGGGCTTTTCCTCCCGGAACAAATCCTTTTTCCCGTCCAGTGCTGCGGCGTGTGTCTGCACAAGCTCCCGCGCCATAGCTTCAATGCCGGACAGAAATTCGCCGGGGTCTGCGGCTCCCTTTGCTATCTGCGTCAGATTGTTTTCCCATTCTGCGGTAAGCTGCGGGGAAGTCAGCATATCCGGCAGCACCGATATAAGGGCGGTTCCGTTCTGCGTGGGGATAAGCTGCTTGCCTTTCGCTCTGCAAAGCCGCCCTTTACCAGTTTTTCAATGACGGCGGCGCGGGTGGCGGGAGTGCCAAGTCCCCGGCGTTCCGCGTCCGGGTCGGTGTCCCCATTCCCGGCTCGCTCCATAGCAGAGAGAAGCGACGCTTCGCTGTGGGCTTCGGCGGCGTTGTGGTAGTGCTCCGTTACTTTTGCGGCGGGGTTAGGAAGTTCTGTCCCTCGGAAAGCTCCGGCAGCGTCACGCCTCATTTTCCCCGTCCTCTGCTTCGGGCTTATCTTTCAGCGTCGCCCGGTATCTGCGTTCAAGCTCTTTCCAACCCTCCGCAAGTACGGTCTTTCCCCTTGCGGTGAAGTCTGTCCCGGCGCATGAGAAAACCGCCGTAACCGCTTCATAAATATGCGGCTCGGCGGTGGCAAAAAGCAGACGCGCCCCCGCAAGGGTAAGGATATTCTTCTCGCTTTCCGGCAGCGCGTCCGGGTCAGCCTTTGCAAGCTCCATAGTGGGAATGATTGCGTGGTGGTCTGATACTTTCTTGCTGTCTAATACCTTTGCAATCTCCGGCGTGAAGTCCGCGCCCGCCATAAAGGGGAGCTTTTCGCAAAGCAGCGCGATAATGTCCGCTGCGGTGCCGCCCATGTCGTCAGTAAGAAAGCTGCTGTCCGTCCTCGGATAAGTAAGGAGCCGCTTTTCATAAAGGGATTGTGCAAGGTCAAGGGTCTGCTTTGCGGTGTAACCGAAAATGCGGTTCGTTTCCCGCTGCAAAGAGGTAAGGTCAAAGAGCTTTGGCGGGGCTGCGGTTTTCTTCTCTCTGGTAAGGGAAACGCATACCGCCTTTCCCGCTTCGCAAGCCCCTTTCAGCGCGTCGGCTTCTGCCTTGTCCGAAATCCTTTCGCTTGCCGCGTCCGCGCCGGATAAATCAAGGCGAACATGATAATATTTTTCTTTCTGGAAATGGGAGATAGCCGCGTCCCGGTCGGTGAGCATTTTTTAAGGTCGGGGTCTGGACCGCGCCCCACGTTCAAGGTCTTTCCATACAGGCAGGAGAAAAGCGGGTGGCGTTAATGCCGATAAGCCAGTCAGCCTTTGCGCGGCAGAGGGCGGACGCAAAGAGCGCGCCATAGTCCCGCCCGTCTTTGAGGGAAGCAAAGCCCGCCTTAATCGCCCCGTCCTCCATTGAAGAAATCCACAAGCGGCGCATGGGCTTCTTGCAGCCCGCCACTTCGTAGACAAAGCGGAAAATCAATTCACCCTCGCGCCCCGCGTCACACGCATTTACCACTTCGGAAACGTCGGCGCGGTGCATAAGCTCTTTAATGGTTTTGAATTGCTTCCCCTTGTCCGGGTCAACGGCGTACTGCCATTCCTCCGGCAGAATGGGTAAGCTGTCAAAACTCCATTTTTTATATTGCTCCCCGTAGGCGGCAGCTTCCGCAAGCTGTACCAAATGCCCGACGCACCATGAAATGAGGTAGCCGCCGCCCTCGATATACCCGTCCTGTTTCCCCTTAATGCCAAGCGCGGCGGCGATAGTCTGCGCCACGCTCGGCTTTTCTGCAATCACAAGTCTAAATGCCATGAAAAAATCCTCCTTTCAGCGTTCCGGCGCGGTGTGCTTCTTCTCCTGTGCCTGTTTCAGACAATAGCCGATACAGGGGGATTGCGCCTTATAAGGGCAACGCATACACGCCGGGGATTTTGGAACGGGCGGCGCACTGTCACGCCGCCCGGTGGGTCTTTGTACCATCATTTTTTCTAAAGGGTTTTCGGTAAAAAGCGTCATGCTTCCTCGTCCTCCTGTTCTTCATCAGAAAGCCCGTCCCCCTCGTCCTCGTCGTAATCGTCAAAATCGAAATCTTCAAGGTCGGTGTCGCCCTTGACGTTCTGCTTTGGCTTCATAAACTTAAAATAATAGAACGCGCCCCCGCCGCCAAGAAGTGCCACGACAAGGAAAAGCACAAGCCCGCCTGTATTGCCTTTCTCTTTGGGCTGCTCTGTTGGTTTCTCGGTTTCCGGCTCCGCTTCCTTGCCGCTGCAAGCGGTCATGTTGTCCTTGCAGACAGGGCAGCTCACATTTACCTTTCCGGCTTCGCATTTATCGGTGCAACTGCAAACGGCGGGCGGGGCTGCTTCGGTGCTTCCGTCCTCCATGAGTGCCATAAGGTCGGCTTCGTCCACTTGATTAAGGAAATGTACGGTGTCCTCGCCCTCGTCGTCCCGGTCGATAAGGATATAAAAGTAATTGCCGTTTTTGGTCGTCACTGTGATAAGCTGCTTGTTGCCGCCGAAATCGTCTACAAGGGTCGCGTTCCCGTCCGGGGTAAGGGGTTCTTCCTTTTCGGGTTCCTCATAGACAACGCCGCTGTCGTCGGTCGCGTCCTGTCCCTCCGGGGTCTGTGCAAAGGCGGTGACGGAAAAGCCGCCCGTCAGCATGAGGGCGGCGCAGAGTGCGGTCAAGGTTCTAAGGATTTTCTTATTCATTCTCGGTGTCCTCCATTTCTTCGGTGTCGTGGTCTGCGGGTTCTGCGGGGTAGCCCGGCGCGGCTTCCATGCCCGGAATACCGCCGCCGGAAAGCATAGCGGAAAGCTCATGCGGGGAAAGGCGCATGGAGCGCACAAGCTGTACGATTTGCAGGTTTTCCGCTTCGGTTTTCTGCGCTTCAAGCCCCCTTAATCTGTTCTGGTACTCGGTGATTTTCTCGCGGGTCTTTGCAATCTCCTTGTCGATACGTTCAATTTTGTTCATAGCCATCAATAAATTTCTCCTTTCAGATTTTCATTTTTTGTTGTCAGTTCCAATTCATTAAGCCGTAGCCCTTGATACAGGAGTAATTGACGGGGTAGCTCTTTATCTTGCAGGCGTCGCCGGAATTGCCCTCGACGGTATAGACGCGCTCCCCGTCCGTCCCGATAACAAGCCCTACATGGTCTGCGCTCCCGTCCCCGTCCCAGTCGAAAAAGATAGCGTCGCCGGGGGCGATATTCTCATAGTCCCTCGCGCCCCATTGCCCGCGTGACTGGAACCAGGGTACGCCCTGTGACTGGCACCCGGCAAAGCGCGGCTCGCTCTTTCCGGCTTGATTGTAGCACCATGAAACGAAACAGGCGCACCATTCCACGCGGCTGTTAAATCCGTACCAGCTCCAAAAGGGTCGCCCGCCCACGTTGCCGACTTGCCGCTTCGCAAGGTCTACAACGGCGGTGTTGCCGGGGCGTGTGCCGTTTACAAGCTGTACGCCGCTTAAATCCTCGGACGCGCCCATATCGGGGGAGCCGCCGCCGAAAATCAGCGGTTTGTTTCCGCTTGTTTCCAGATAGACGCGGTACATTTCAAGCTGCTGTGGCGTTAGAAGTTCCTCCGCAATCTCGGAAATGGGCTTGTTCGTCAGCTTCACGTTGAGGATATGGTACTCGTAGGGTACTTCCTCGGTGGTCGTTTCCCCTGTTTCCGGGTCTGTGCTTGTTTCTGTGCGGTAGCGGATTTCCGTTTCTTCTGTCAGCGTCAAAGTGTACTGCATGGCAAAGACGCGATTTAGCTCTGCCTGTGCGCTCTGCGGGGTGTAGGTCTGTAAAAGGGCGGTGAGGTAGGACGCTAACTCATGGGGGTTATGCCCGATACTGTCAAGGTCATAGCGGTATTCGTCATAGCCGGGGTGGGTGCTTTCGATATTGTCAATCTGCTGCTGAAGCTCGTTTTCCTTTGCGGCGTAATTGTTCTCCGTCGCCACAAGGTCGCTGTCCTCCGACGTGTAGGAAGTCCCAAGTATGCCGTTCATCAAGCCGGAGAACATGGAACCGCAAGAGGAAAGCCCCGCCGATACCATGATGAATAAGAGTAGCGCGGCAACGGCGATACATACGCCCGCCGGGTGCCGCCCTACAAAAGCGATTGCCTTTTTTGTTTCCTCGGCGGTCTTTTTTGCCGCCTTGCGGGTGTTCTCTGCGGCTTTCTGCGCCGTTTTTGCGCCGCCTTTCCTTGCCGACTTTGCATACTGCCGCTTGATTTGCTGCTTCTGCATGAAGCGGGAAAGGGGATTGCCCGCAATCTGCGGATTGTCATGCAGGGCTTTATGGTACTGGAAATCCACATTCGCCTTGAACGCCGCTTTCTCTGCCTTTGCCGCCGCCCGGTAGGGTTTGAGCTTGTGGCTGTGGTAGCCCTCCTTGACTTTCCGCGCCCCGTACTTTGCGCCGCGCTCTGCCAGTTCTTCGGATTTGTGCGCCCCCTCAACGCCGGAATTGTCCTTTTCAACGGAATGTATCTTGTTGTGGACGAAAATACCCGCTTCCTGTGCGGGGCGGGATAGCGGGTTATTGTGGGGCTTATTCTTTCCTATGGGCTTTTCCTGTTCCTCAAAATGTAGGCGGGTCTTGCCTTTCCCGGTGGCTTCATCAAAGGTGCGCTCCCGTACAAGTTTCTTTTCTTTGGGGATAGCCGCCTTTGCCGCGTCCAGACGGTCGGCTGCTTTGTCCGATTTTCGGATATACCTTTCAAGCTCCGGCGTTGCCCGTTCCTCGTCGGTAAACTGCAAGCGGGAAGATTTTTCTTTTGCTGTGGCTTCTGCCTGTGCTTTCCTCGCCGCCTTTTTGCTCGCCTTTCTGGTACGCGCCCCGTCGATACGTTCCAAGACGCGCTCGGCTGCTGCGGTGTCCTGTTCCCGTTCTGCCCCCGGCGCATGGGGAAGCGGCGGCGTGTCGGTTAAGGGCGGGGAAGTTGCGCCGCCCGGTAGGGGCTGCGCTGCCTGTTCCGGCTGCGGTGGGGCTTCGGTCTTTGCAAAGTCCGCGTCCCTTATCCGCTTGCTGATACGTTTCTTTTCCCGGTAGCGGCGTTTACCTCGACAGCCCCTCGCGGGTCATTTTCTGCGTGACTTTTTCACGCGCCTTATATTGTTTTATGTGTCTGTCCCTCCAATCCGCGCCCTTGCAAGGGCGCAATACTCGGCGTTTATCTCAATGCCTATATAATGCCTGTCAAGCTGCTTTGCGGCTGCCCCCGTCGTGCCGCTGCCGAAAAAGGGGTCAAGCACAACGCCGCCTTTCGGACAGCCCGCCTTGATACAGGTTTCGGCAAGTTTTGGCGGGAACGCGGCGAAATGCCCGCCCTTGTAGGGAACGGTATTGATAAGCCACACGTCCCGCCTGTTCCGCATGGTCGGCATGAGGGCTTCGTCGTAGTAGCTGCCGCTTCGCGCCCGGTTAAGCCCCTGTACGTTCCCCTGTCCGGGTACTTCGTCCGCATATTTCTGTCCCGCGCTGCGCCCGGTGCGGTACCGCGCCGCCGTTGTGGGGGCTAACGGCTCGGCTATGGCGGCTGCGTCATAGAAATATTTCTTTGACTTCGTAAGCAGAAAGATATGTTCATAGCAGCGGGTAGGGCGGTCTTTCACGCTCTCCGGCATGGGGTTTTCTTTCTGCCAGATAATGTCGCTCCTTAAATACCACCCGTCAGCGCGTAGGGCAAAGGCTAAAAGCCAGGGAATACCGATTAAGTCCTTTTGTTTGCAGCCGGAAACGCGGTTGTTTCTTGCAATCTGCTGTCCGTTCCTGCCTTTCGGGTTCTTCGGGTCTGCATGGTAGCCCTTGTTCCCTGTGCCGCAGTAGGTGTCCGCAATATTCAGCCAGAGCGTACCGTCAGAACGCAGTACCCGGCGCAGTTCGCGGAAAACTTCGGTAAGCCTGTCAATGTACTGCTCCGGCGTGTCCTCCCGCCCAATCTGCATATCAAGCCCGTAATCCCTAAGCGCATAGTAGGGCGGGCTTGTGACGCAACAGTGTACGCTTTCCTCTGGAAGCTCCCGCAAGGCATAGAGCGCGTCCCGGTTGATGATTGTGTCAGTTTTCAGCCCGTTCATGCTTCGCCCACTTCCTCCGGCTTCGTCGTCATTACCCGGTAAAGCTCGGTGTCTTTCGGGAAGCGGTCTACAAAGGGCAGCACCACGTTCCCGTAGAAGATAAGCCCCTCGCCCGCTTCGGTGTGGGTGACATACTTCATCTGCTGCGGGGAGATGTTGAGCTGCTTTGCAAGGATAGCCCGGTCGCCCGCCGCCTGATTGAGCATGAGGACAAAATCAGAGTTTTCAAAGATATTTTCCACCTCGCGGGAAGCAAGCAAATCTTTGACGTTACTGCGTGATTGCTGTGGGTATGCCGCCCCATTTTCTGAAACGCTTCCAGATTTCAACGGAATAGGCGGCGGTCTGTTCCTCTTTCAAGAGAAGATGAAATTCGTCCATAAAATACCGGGTGGATTTCCTTTCTGCCCGGTTGACGGTGACGCGGTTCCATACCTGGTCCTGCACAATGAGCATACCTAATTTTTTGAGCTGCTTCCCAAGCTGCTTGATGTCAAAGCAGACAAGGCGGTTTGAAAGCTCTACATTCGTCCTGTGGTTAAAGACGTTAAGGCTCCCGGAAACATAAAGCTCCAACGCCGCCGCGATACGCGCCGCTTCCGGCTCCGGCTGCTTCAAAAGCTCGTTGTAGAGGTCGCCCAAAATCGGCATTTTCTCCGGGTCGGGGTCTGCAAGGAAAGGGCGGTACACGTTCCTAACAGCGCGGTCAATGACGGTCTTATCGACGGGCTGCAAGCCCTCCTTGCCGCCTATGACAAGCTCGCAGAGGGAGAGGATAAAGTCGGATTTCAGCGCAAGGGGGCTGTCGTCCTCGCTGTAATTGAGGTTAATATCCATAGGGTTCACATACTGGGGCTTCCCGTCAATGCCCTTGCCCGTAGGCGATAACCGTATCACTTGCCCGTCAAGCCGCTGCACAAGGGAAAAATACTCTGCTTCCGGGTCGCAGATAATTATGTCGTCGTCGGTAATGAGGAAAGCGTTTGTCATTTCCCGTTTGGCGGCAAAGGATTTCCCGCTTCCCGGCGTACCCAAGATTAAGCCGTTGGGGTTCTTTAGCTGCTTGCGGTCGCAGAGTATCATGTTGTTAGACAGGGCGTTTAAGCCGTAATACAAAGCCGCGCCCGTCTGAAAAAGCTCCTGCGTGATAAAGGGGATAAAGATAGCGGTGCTTGACGTGGTAAGCCCTCTTTGAATGGGGATAAGGTTCTCCCCAAGCGGTACAGAGGACATAAGCCCCGCTTCCTGTTGGTAGTCAAGGCGGGTTAAGGCGCAGTTGTTCTTCTGTGCAATGCCCGCCGCCGCGAATACGTCATTTTCCAGTTTCCTTTTTGTGTCTGCCATGTTCACCACAAGGAACGTCAAGAGGAACATTCTTTCATTCCGGCTCTGCAAGTCCTGTAAGAGGTTTTTCGCTTCGCTGCCAAACGTGGCAAGGTCGGACGGGATAATATCCATGTCATAGCCGCTGCGTACCGCTTTCTTTTGTTCCTCGATTTTCATTTTGTCAAGGTCGGTGATTTTCCGCTTGATTGTCTTTATGGCTTCGGTCTGGTCGATACTGTGGATATGCAGATTGACGATAACGCCCGTTTCCAAGTCCAGAATGTCGGATAAGATACGGTCGTTTAATTCCGGCGCAAGGATTTCAAGGAATGAAACCGCGCCGATTTTGCGCCCCATGCGGAAATACCGCCCCTCGCCAAAACGGAAAGAGGACGGGGCGATAAAGTCCTTTGTGGAAAGCCCGGACGGGGCAAGCCATGAAAAATCAAAGGAAAACTGCCCGCCCTCCGGGTGGAAAATGCCATGCAGCATTTTAAGGCGTTCATAGCCTGTCATGGGGCGGGCAGACACGCCCAAGAGCTTAAAGTTGTTGAGTACGTCCGTTTCGATACGGGCAAGGCGGGATTTCGCCGCGCCCAGACTGTCGGCTTCAATGGCAAAGGTGATATATTTTGCTTTGACAAGCCCGTTTGTTGCCCTTTGCAAGCTGGTTTTTCAGCATATCCCGGTATTCTGTGCGGATAGAATTGAAAGCGTCCTCCTGTGCCGGGATATTGACCGCCTTTTCCGCTTCGCCGCGCTGCGTCCCCTGATTGATGAAAGAGAGCTGCACCGAAACGGAAGCGTCAAAGTAGTTGAGGAAGTCGCACCAGTTCTCAAAAATGGCGGTCTTGTCGTCTGCCTGTGCAAGCTGATAGTTAATATCTTCAAAGGCGACGGTCTTTGAGTATTTCCGTCCCGTAACCTTGCAGATACCGTCCGGGTACATCTGGATATAAGGGATTGTCTGCTGCGCGGTGTGCGCTTTCCCGTCGCCTTTGCCTGTCTGATGATTTCCGCAATTCTGCTTTTTCTCGGCGCGGGTGAGCTTGCGGGGCGGGTTAGGCTTTGCGCTTCCCGCCGCGCTGTTTCTTCGTGTTTCCTTTTGCAATCGCTGATACCTCCTTTTCAAGTTTTCTCTGCCGTTCTAAGACGGAATAAAGTTGTCTGTCCTGTATGGTCGTTCTTGGGGCTGATGAATTTCGTCTGAATGATGTTCTTCACCACCACTCAAGGGGCTGTCCATGGCTTCTCCATACATGGCAAAGAGGAAACAGGGCAGCAATGACGGCAAATCATAGCCATAGACGAAGGCTTGTGCCTAGGTGCTGTCTTTGAGCAGAAAGAAAAGCGGCAAGCCGAACAGGAGAGCCGCCGCAAAACATACAATCTGCCGTTTGGTAAGGTTGAACGCTACTTTTGTCTTGACTTTGGATAAGTCTTTGGGTACGGGTACATACGCCAAGTGAAAACCTCCTTTCTCTGGGTTTGGTGTTGCTGTAACTTCCCATAAGGGTAATCAAGGCAAAGGTCAATCTATGCCCTTTGCCCGCCCGTATTATATGGGGGTTATCCGCGTCAAGGTCGTCGTATTTTCGCCGCTTCGCTCTGAAAATCTCCACCCTGCCCTTGACACGCCGCTAATGCGCGGAGAATATCGACTTCGCCAGTGCGCCGGATTTGAACAGGGAGAAACAGAGGATAACGGTATAGGCTGCAAGGGAGAATATCGCGCTGTGCAGATTGTCCGCTATTATCATGTTGTTTACCAGAACCGCGTAAATGCCGACGCATATCATAATGAGGAAGCCTTGAAAACCGATAGCGAACAGGGATTTGAGGTAGTTGTTTCCTATCTGCCCCCATTCCCGGTTCGTCATTGTTGCAAACGGGATAGGCGATACCGAACAGTAAAGGTAAATCTCTATCATGCGCCCGTAGAGGATAACGGTTATCAGTACGGACATGATTTTCATGCACAAGCTCACAAGGCTTGTTTCCATGACAAGTAAGAGCAGTTCGGGGATTTCCATAGCGTCAAGCCCGTCCTGCATGGAAGCAAGGGCGGCGGCAACATCAATCTCTGTGCTGCCGCCGATTACCCCCGCCGCGCCGGAAACAACGTGCTGCGCCATATCGAACACCGCCATAGTGATGTCAAAGGTGTGCGTCACAAGGTAGACTGCCACAAACGCCTTGAACACCCACTTGAAGAACATGGAAGTGTCAACGTCGTGCATATTGTTCTTTTCCGTTACCATGCTGATAAGCTCATAGCATAGGACGTAGGTAATGACAAGCCCCGCAATGGGTACGATTACATTCTCACTAAGGGTCTGTATCATGGAGAATATATTTGCGTTCCACCCTTGCGGGGTCTGCCCTACCTCTGCGGCGATAGTGCCGACTTTTTTCGTTTACGTCCCCGAACATAGTTGACAGATTACCGTTTATGGCTCCTATGAGGATTTCCTTTATCCATTCGTTAATCGCGTCAAGTATGCTCTGCATAAGCCTTTACCCGCGCTTCTTAACCGAACAAGCCGGAAAGCAGCGGTACAAGGGTCATGCCGATAAGGGCAACGCCGCCGCCCGCCATAAGCTGCTTCATGCCCTGGCTCTTCGCGCCCGGATTGTCGTTGCCGTAGCCCTCCATGAGATTGATAACGCCCCAGATACCAAGCCCGGCTCCAAGTGCTACAACAAGGGTCTGCAAAACGTCTACTGCGCTATTGAAAAATGCCATAAATAAATCCTTTCTGCCGCGTCTGCGGCTGTCCGGCAAGCGGACAAAAGGCGGTCAGCGTATGCCGCCGCATAAAAACCGCCCTCTGGTAAAGGCGGCTGTCCCCGCGCTGCGTAAGTTCTGCGGCGCGGCGGTATTCAGTTGTAGGGGGTGCGGCTCCTGCCGCTGTGTACTGCGCCGGAAAGTGGGGGCGCGTATCATGTAGCCGGTATGGATAGATGTGATTGCTTCAATCGCTCCTTTCTGTGTCCCGCTGTGCTGCCGGACGTTTTTTTCAGACTTGCGGGAAGTGAATAGCTTGCGTAGCAAGGTGTTCGCTTCCTGCAAGTTCACAAAGGGG
>ENA-OQCD01000161-OQCD01000161.1-human-gut-metagenome-genome-assembly--contig:-NODE-161-length-17873-cov-1.990589_pt1 | contig 17873 bp, 20 predicted proteins | sample MGYA00242755_ERZ504571 | MGnify/ENA primary metagenome ERZ504571 (study PRJEB26092, sample SAMD00036274) | human gut metagenome | host: Homo sapiens | study: EMG produced TPA metagenomics assembly of...
CTTTCGGGGACGACAATAGGGTGACATCGGGATACGCTTTTAATTTTTCATTGGTTCGGTCATTGCTGCCGTCCGTTACCCATACGATATGCAGTTTCTCTTTGGGATAATCCAGTTCTTGGCAGTTTTTCATCTTTCCGTCTACTACCTGTTCCTCATTATAGGCGGTGATGAACAGGGTGATTTCGGGTAGGTCGGTGTTGTTGCCGTTCCGGCAGGTTTCTTGCTCCGGTTCGTCCGTATCGTAGAAGGAAATAAAACTTTGTTTTATTTTTACCAATATCCACAACAGGATTCCGTATCCCACATAGGTGTAGAATACAATGAACAGGAGAACGAAGAAGAGGATTTCAAGAGTGTTCATGCTAGTATTTCTTTATATATATTCAATATTTCTCTGGCTGTGTTCTCCCATGAGAACCGACGGACTCTTTCTAGTCCATATGCAGTTTGTGACTGATAGAATTCTGCATTTTCTTCTAAATGAAGGAGGGCGGAAGCAATTTCCTCCGGTTCGAACGGATTGACCAGAATACCCTCCGGTCCTGCGATTTCGGGCATGGCGGAAGTGGTTGAGGTGATGACGGGAGTTCCACAGGCCATCGCCTCCAGAATGGGGATGCCGAAACTTTCGCGTAAAGACGTGTATATAAAGACGGATGCTCCACTATAAACAGCGGGTAGTTCTGTGTTTGGAATGTATCCGGGATGATACAGCATTTTTTTTTATTCTTGTAATCCTTCCCGGTTCAGATATTCGTCTATGATCTCTTCTTTCAGGTCGGCGATAAGCAAGGGAAGGGGCTGACTGGATTTTTTTAAATAAATGCCGTATGCCTGCAATACCCTTGCCGTATTCTTCTTGGGATCGGTATTTCCTAAAAAGAAACAGGTAAGGATGGTTCTTTATGTATCGGGCAGTGATGGCCTGTGCGTTCCGTATGGGTATGAAATGTTGTGAATAGCCGTTGTATACGGCGACAAGCAGTTGTTTGTCAATGTGCAGGAAATGACTGATGCGGTTGCATTCAAAATGAGAAACGGTAATGATTCTTTTGCATTTGGTAAGGATTTGGGGAACAATGATTTTTCGGTAGAAACGTCCCAGTCTTTGGTACATGGACTGGTTCTTGCCTTGTTTTTTTTCTAGAAAGATAATGTCGTGCAGTGTAAGCACCAGTGGAATGTTTCCATACACAGGGGCAGTGTTGCTTGTGCAGTGCAGCAGGTCGGGTTTGATTTTTTTTAAAGCCAACGGTAGTCCTATCTGTTCCCAAAGCGGATAGGATGGCCAATTAACGGTCACGATATGCATGTTGGCGGATTCCTGCAAACAAACATCATCTCCCGGGCTGACCAGTATGAAGTATTCGTTCTGTTGGTCTATCTTTTGCAGTTCCCGGATGGTTTCCAGAGCTACATAGTCCATGCCATGTTTCTCTTTTCTGAAGATGCGCTGGGCTTCTATTGCTATTTTCATCTGTCGTTACTTTATCAAGTTAGAATCTTCGTCCTCGTAATTGTTTTTGCTATAGAAAAGAGCCGTGAAGCTTCTTAAACCTTTTTATGGCTCGTTTTTTGAAACTGCTGAACAGGGATCCGTCGGCCGAAATAGTGCCATAGCCGGTAAGGCACGGGCTTTGCGGGCGGTGACGAATCTTAATTTTCCGTATTTTTTCAATGCCAGTGCCAGGGAGCCGTCTTCTCCGCGGAGTATGTCTGTCCGGAATCCTTCTTTCCGGGCTGTTTCCGTGTGGAAGGCAAAAGCCATTCCACGTACATTGAGCTCCGGTCTGTTCAGATTTTGTATTTTCAAATAGAGATCACGTAGTGTCTCATAGAAGAAAAGTCCTAAATGATGTTCATTAGGAAGAAAACTCCACAGGGCGTATGCACCTGCCACTTCTTTGTCCTGTAAGACCTTTATCATGGTACTGATGTACTGGGGCGGATAAAGTGTGTCGGCGTCTATGCAGAGATGATACTTCCCCCGGGCATGGTTCAGTCCGCATTGCCGGGCAAAACCGGGACCTTTCCGGTATTCATTGAAGTAGGTGACTCCTAATTCTTTTAGTACCTCTTCGGTGTGGTCGGTAGAATGATTATTGATGACTAGTATTTCTACAGGATAGTTATGTTGGTTTTCACATAAAGACCACAGGCAGCTCAATATCCTCTTTTCTTCATTATGGGCGATGGCGACCACCGAAACCAGCGGAGCATGAGTTGCAAGCTGCCGGATCTTGTCTTTCACTTGGTTGATAACCGCTTGTGGGGCTTGGGTGAAAGGCTTGTCATAGATGGATAAATAGTCAGCGTACCACTTCATGCGTTTTTTATATATTCGGACAGTGTGACCGGATTCCGGTGATTACTGAATCGTGATTTGAATTTGTTTTTGAGGATATAGAACAGGGCTTGAATCATCTTCTTCATTTCCGTCAGGGCGGAACGGCGGGGATATAGTTTCTCCACCATTTCCCGGTTCCATTTGTTGAGGAAGAAAGAGGAGTAGTATTCATCTTCGGGATTGACTAGTATCTCCACTTCCTCTTTCCACTCATAGCGGTTCAAGGTTATATCTCCTTCCGTCAGCCACAGCAGTTTGTAGGGGAGGGATTGGAAAGGCAGATAATTCAGGAATAATTCTCCATAGTCGTTTTCATAGTTTCCCGGCATCTTGTTTTTTTCATAGAAGACCAGTTTGTTGTCTATATCCAATATAACCCATTTATGTGATTTTTTGGGAAACAAGTATTCGCCCAGCAGACTGGGAGTTTCTATGTATCCCCGTCGGGCTACCCTGCATAATTCTTTGATAAAAGCTTCGGGATGTTCCACGTGTTCCAATACCTGATTGCATATTACGTAGTCAAACTCCTTGTCTTTGAAGGGCAGGTTTTCTCCATCGGCATGTACAAAGGTCTGATGAGGGTATATTTTCACGTCACCGCAACGGTGGTAATTGGTGTCAATAAATTTTTCGGCTATCACGTTGGAGCGATACGTCGGATTATGGCCCGGACCTATTTCTAGCACTTTTGTCGTTTTTTATTTATATGGATGTCTCCTCTGTCGTAGGGGGAATCTGTTTTCATTGTTTTGTTCCGTTTAATAAGTTGTTGAATAGCTGAATCCATTGTTGCATTATTACATCTTCAGCAAAACGTTGTACATTGATGCGGGCTTTTTTTCCCCATTCCTTTTCTTATTTGTTCGTTCTCAATCAGATAATTTATTTTTTCGGCCAGTTCTTCTGTTTTTCCATTTTCGACCAATAGTCCGTCTTCCCCGTCCCGGATGATGTCTTTAGGTCCGCACGGACAGGCGAATGACACGGCAGGTACTCCGCACGCCATTGCTTCCGCTATGACCATTCCGAATCCCTCAAATCTGGAACTTGATACAAAAATAGAACTTTCATGGTATTTACAGAGCATATCCGGGGTTGCATTTTCAAGAAAAAGGTTCTTTAATTTCCATTTTCCGGCCAGTACTTGATATGTAGTCTTGTCTCCTTTGCCATATATATGTAATTCCCAGTCCGGATGCCGGTTACAGACTTTGCTCCATGCTTCCAGTAACAAATCGAATCCTTTTTGATAAGTATATCTTCCGGCTGCGGTTATCCGTTTATTGTTCAAGTCGCTGAATGTTCCGGATTGAAAGGGTAGAGGGTTGCTGATAACTTTTACATTTTGCAGTTCGGGCCAGTTGGCTCTGTCTTCCTCACTCAGTACAACGAACTTGTCCAGCTTTTTTTAAATGCCTCACCAGACTTTTTCATCCATAATTTGGCAAAAAGTTCCTTGATGAAGTTGCTTTCGTTCTTTTCAAAGTTACGATAGTTTTTCCGGTTTACATGTAGCTCCCCTATCTTTTTGCTTCCATCTTTGAGGGAAGTGATAAAGTTTATTTCCCGTCGTAACAAAGAAACTGTGATGTCCGGTTTGAGGTGAGACAAGGCGGCAGAGAGCTTGCGTCGGTATATTCTTTGTTTTTTCAGATAAACCGGCACTTTTTTTCCAAAGAGGGAGTTCCCATAATTCTTCAAAATCTATATCCAGTTGGATGATTTTTACTTTAGGCGATAAAGTATAGCAGGGAGGCTTGCCTTTTCCGTCAGTCAGCAAAATATATATGTCATAATTACCATTCTCCGCCAGATAATTGGCTTTGGTGGTCAGTACCCTTTCCACTCCTCCGGGGATATGGAGAGAGGGGGTACAATAGGCGATTCGGATCATAGGCGGGAGTATTACAGGTTGTTTATTACTTTCATCATCTGTTCTTTCCATGACAGGTTTTTAATGGAATCCCTTATTTTACGAGGAGACAGATCCAGTTCCATATAGAACCGGATAAGCCGGTGGATATCTATGGGGCTTTCGTTGGCCGGAACTTTCAGTATATAAGGCATCTTGTCAAAGTCTTCATCTGTTTCTGAATATGCAAAAGATATTCCCCGTGCTGCATATTCTCTGTTTTTTAATGTTTTGATTTTGTCGATGCCGCTGCGGTGGCGTGCCAGACTGCCGATGGCAAAGTCTGCTTCGTTGAATAATTCGTCTAGTTCCTCGTTCATTTTTTGTCCGTTGGAAGATGACATATTTTTCTATATGATATTTGTTGATAAGTTCATAAAATCCGGGAGCGTGTTGTGAATCATGCATTTCGGATTTCCATATACCTCCTGCGATGTGGAAAAATACGGTTGTGTTTGCCGGGTTTTGGTAATATTTACCCAAACCCTCTATCAGGCGGTCGTAACCGTGCCAATAATGTACTTCGGCCACTCCTAATAGATGAATGACAGAGGTATTTTTAGAAAGCATCTTTTTCAGCGGGATGGAATCAAAGTCAACTCCATTGGATATCTGAATGGTACGTTGACCGAATATACGGTGATAGTCTGAGAAAGTGACGATGGCGTTCACGTGTTTTGCCAGTGTCTTTCGGAATACTTTATCCACTTGTATCCCCAGGCGTGTGGTCAGTGGAAAACCGGTGTATTCGCTGTCGTAAGGATAGGTGGGTATTTCCATCGCTATTTTAATTCCGGCTTTCCTCAGTTTGCTGAACAGCCGGATGGTGAACGGATTTGCATTATGGAAAGAGCGTACATAGATTAATTCCACTTGATGTGTTATAGCATAGCGGTATATGCATTGGTAGGAAACTCTTCTTTTCGCCGCAGCCGGTTTGCCTGTTCCGTAGTCTTCTATTATTTCATTGTTTATCATCCTTACCCGGTGGCCGTTATCTGCTATGCTGTATGTGCATAAACTTACCCGGTGTCCACATGCTTCAAAGCCTTTAACTTGGTGTAAGATCTTTTTACTGATGCCGCTGTAAGGGGATAGTCCGTGGAAAAGGAGGTAGATGATATTCATGGTCGGGCAGTTGTTAAGGTGTTGAATAGTTCATCCCACAGTTTCATCACTTCTTCGCGTGAATAACGTTGGATATTCTTTTGGGCCTGCTTTCCCATCCGTATGCGTTTGTCCGTATCCTCTATCAGCCGGCATATCGCGTCAGCCAGTTCGTCCGTGTTTCCGTTCTTCACCAGTATTCCGTCTTCTTCCGGAGTGATAATCTCGGCAGGTCCGTACGGGCAGTCGAATGAAATGCAGGGAACACCACATGCCATCGCTTCCAGAAGTGCCATCGGTAATCCTTCAAATCGTGAACTCATGACGTATATGGAACTTTCCAGATATTTTTCTTGAATGCTTTTTTGTCGGAGGGCATAGTGAAAAACTGTTTTCTATATGATGCTTTTCAATAAGCTCTTGCAGGCTGTTCCTATCCTGTCCTTCTCCGTAAATGCGGATATGCCAGTCGGGATGCTTCCGATTGACTTTGATCCAGGCTTCAATCAGGCGGTCATACCCCTTCTGTTCGCTGTATCTTCCTATGCTGATGATTCTTTTCTCCAGGCAGGAACTCCCTTTTTCGGGTGAGAAAGGTAAGAAGTTCGGTATGACACAAGCTTCTTCACTTCTTTCCAATTATCCGCATCATGTTGTGTCAGAACAACCAGCGCATCCAGTTTTTTTACAGCCTCCTCCTGTTTCTTTCTCCAATGCCGTGCGATTTGCTTGTATGGGAATCCCCGTTGTTCCATCAGATGCAGGTTACGAGTGTATGGTTTGGCTATATGGGATTCTCCTATTTTTACGCTTCCATCATCCAGTTGTGTCAGAAAATCCAATTCTCGGCCCAATGTGCTGATGACAATATCCGGTTTCAAGGTTTTCAGCCAATACTCCAGCTTCTTTCTGTACAGGTGCATCAGGGTAAAATAATAATATCCTCTTACTAACAGGTTGTGATGATATTGTCTGTCAAAATCAATTCCTATGTCAATGTGCCTGATTCTGGGAGATATCGGGAAAACGGGCGGGCGTTCTTTTTGTGAATCTGTGATAATAAATACATCCTGATGCATTTCGTCAGCCAGATAGTTCGCTTTTTGGATGATGCTCCGGTCTGCGCCTCCCACGGTGCATAGTGCTGTGTATAGATAAACGATGGTCATTTTTCAGTCAGTTTATGAAACAACATTTCCCATTGCGGCATGATGTTTCGGAGTGAGTAGCGTTTTATATTTTGTTTAGCTCTTTTGCCAAAAGCTTTTCTTTCTGCTTCATGTTCTATCAAGTGGCAAAGAGCGTTGGCAAATCCTTGTATGTCTCCGTTTTTAACGAGGAGTCCGTCTTCCTGGTTTCTGATGATTTCCGATGGACCGAAAGGACAGTCGAAAGAAACACAAGGAACACCCAGACTCATGGCTTCGATCAAGACCAGTCCAAAACCTCGTAATTGGAGCTTAGGGCCAGAATGGAACTGTTCAGGTATTCTTGCGTTATGTTTTGTGTAAAAGGATGAATTGTGATGGAGTGTTCCAGCTTTCTGTCTTTAATCTGCCGGGTTAAGCTATCCTTATAAAATCCTTCACCAAATATATCCAGTATCCAGTCGGGGTGGCGTTTCTGCACGATATTCCATGCGTCAACCAGTCTGTCGAATCCTTTTTGCCAGGTCAGTCTGCCTGCCGCTATTACACGGGGAGCCTCACAGGAGCTGATTGTTTGTATATCAATAGAGGTGGTGTTCGGAATGATATGTATATTCGGATGTTGTCCCCACATGGCGGCATCTCCTTGTGTCAGTGTGACTATAGCATCGCTGTATCGTTTTACATCACGGAAACATTGGTAGCTGACGTATCTGTTCTTTTATTATCTTTAAAAAAACTCTTTTTGCGGTTTGCAGGTATCCGGGTGTATATTTTGGCGCAATGCGATTCAATGATTTTTCTTTGCCTTGCAGTCTAATTTACAGATCAAATCCGCTTTGAAACTGGTATTTCCTGATATGATATCGGGATTGATGAGCTTGATCTCTTTTTTTAATTTTTGTTCGAATTTATGGTTCAAAGTCCATCCCACTTTCAATTGTTCGAGAAGCGGATGCTGGTATTGCAAATGAAACTTTGTATCCAGATCGATATGTTCCACTTTGTCGGATAACGGGAAAGAAAGAGGATGATTGCCTTGGGAAGAAGTGATAAGATAGACCTCGTGCCCATAAATTTCGGCCAAGTAATTCATCTTATCTGTTAAAATCCGCTCCATGCCTCCTATACGGGCTATAGAGTCGTATACATATACTATTTTCATTCCCCTGATTTGTTTTTCCGTAAAAATAGTGTATTCTTTTTATATATCCAATAAGAAGTTGTTGAAATTCCTGTCCATATCCGTTTTTTTATGGAATGTCGGCTGTATTCGGAGTAAAAAGTGGGTTTCAATGGATGAAGATGGGGCTATTTAGTAATTAAAAGTCTTTGGAATGTTGTGAGTATCATTTGTTTTTGCGAATATTGCATTTTATAATGATTAGCAGATAATGATGAAAGAGATAACGGTGGTGATGCCGGTTTACAAGGTGGAAAAATACGTATCAGAATGTCTTGATTCCATAATCAACCAAACTTTTTGATTGTTTTGAGTGTATCATCATTGATGATTGCTCTCCGGATAACAGTATGCGCCTGATAGAGGAAAAGCTGGCCGGATATAAAGGGAACATCAGTTTTAGGATCGTGAGAAATGAGAGGAATGAAGGAGTCTCTGCGGCAAGGAACAAGGGAATAGAACTATCCCGGGGTGGTTATCTTTTTTTTATAGATTCGGATGATATGCTTTATGAGAATTGTCTGGAGAAATTATGGGGAGGAAACGAAAAGACATCCGGGGATTGACTTGGTGCAGGGGGATTCTTATTCAGAAGGGATGGAAAACAAAAACAGTGATTTGCAAAGATATACGGAAGGACGGATACGTATCAACAAGTTGTTTCTGGATTCGAAAATAATATCCACTCCGGTCAACAGATTGATTAGAAAGGAGGTGCTGACAGAGAATGCCATTTATTTCAGGTCGGGCATTTTTGTTTGAGGACTTTTTTGTGGTGCTATTTTCTGTATAAAAAGGTGGAAACGTTTTGCTTCCGTCAATTCTTTTACTTATTTCTACAGGCGTTCAAATCCTTTCTCAACCATGAATAAGGCGAAAACGGACTTTGACAAGCCGGCAAAGGATTTTATTTTTATCTTGACTGTTTTTAATGAGCACATGGAACAGGAATTGTATGCTGAAAATATCTGTTTCATTTTGAACAAGTTGATGCCGGTGGTGTATAATGCTGCTGTAATAGGGGTTACAAGGGAAAGTAATGATGCGATAGATAAGTTTAAAAGAAATCTGATAAGGAAGCATTGCAGAGAGTTCCGGCCTATGGAGGTTTTGTACGAATTGAATTTGTTCTATCCTTTTTCTCTGCTTTTGAATTGGGGGGATTTACAGACATCACATATTGTATAAATACGCTAATCTGATCAAATTGTATTATAAGATATGGGGAAGGTTGTACCGCTGAATCTTCTTGTGTAATGAATATTATTCCCTTAGTTGGTAGTCTTCTTGTTACATTGGTTGTCGGTTTCTTTTGTAGCCGGTTCATTCATATGTGACAGGATAGCGGAAAAAGCATAATATAATTCTTTGAATGCTTGCAGGCGGAAGAAAAACAGGTATTCAAAAAAGTATTTGGCGGGGAGCATTCTTTTGTTTTTGCCGAAGGGATACACCACGGAAGTGGTGACAGGTAATAGTGGATTTTTTCTTGTCGCAACAGTCTGTTGCATTTCATGCTTGCGTTGAACCGTATGATTAAACTCTCGCGGTCTTGTTTGGACATAGCAAGGGACTGGTCGGATTCGGTACAATAATAAATGATTCTTCTGTCTGTGGTTGCTTTGGGGGCATATATACCGACAAGGCATGAAAAATACACATCGTTGGCTATTCTTGTTTCATCGAATTGAATGTGGAATGTTGACAGGAAGCTGCGCCTTATCATTTTGCCCCAAGGAACTTGAGATTGGTATCGCAGTTTGTTTTCCGGGTTTACATCATTGAAGAAGTTGGTATAGTAAGTTCCGCGTCGGCTTTCTTGGGACGGATTGTCGGACATGACAAAACGTACATTGAAATAGATGACTTCATGGGGGCTGTCCATGTATTCGTTTAAGATAGTAAAACAATCGGCTGTAAAGAAATCGTCTGCATCTGCAAAGATAATCCATTTGCCACGGGCGTGGGAGAGTCCTATGTTCCGTGCGTATCCTGCCCCTTTTCCCTCCTTAGTGAACAGGACTTCCGTATTTTTTTCTGCCGTTTCCCGGAAAATGAGAAAAATCGACAGATTCGGAATTGCTGTTGTCATCAATGATAATGATTTGAATTTCATCCCAAGTGGGAATTGAGTACAGACAGCGTTCCAGAAGACGGGGGGTATTCTTGTGCGGAATAATGATGCTGTAATGGTAACTTGTGTTCTTTGTCATTCTTCTTCTTTTTGCAAAGATATTGATTTATATTCAGCATCATGCATTATCTTGTCAATATCTCGATGAGTATGAGAATCTTTCACTGAAAATTCTGGGTGATAATGCCCTCATGCCCTCACTGTGTGCACAACTGGTTGTTTATGAACTATTTGTATAGTGATGGTAAAAATTGTAGCTCTCACTTATGCTCTCATGCCCTCACTGTTTTTTGGAGCAGAATTTCATATAATCTATTTGTTATCAGTAATATATCCTTTTTATAAGTTGTTCCGATTTAATATGAAGTAGGATGTTCTCAGGCTTTTTCTTTGCAAAAAGTGTGTCTGAAGGGGGGATACCTCTATGGAATATGGCAAATTTCCGATGGCAGTAAAAAGATCAGGAGGTTTTTAAAAAAAGCTCGCCATCTTTTTAAAAAAAGAACAAGGTCTTTTTTTTTATTTGACCTTGTTCGTTTTGGGTGTTGGCAGGATTTCACATACGTATGTGTCGCTCTATGCGTATGTACGTGCCGCATATACCTGCTTTGTATTATATGATATTCTTTCCTCATTCCGCATTTATTTTCGTTTCTTTATCGTATCTTTGCGAAGAAAGAGTGTAATCTAAATTCCATGAGAATATTATTTTATTGTGATACTGTCTTCAGTTTCGGCGGAGTACAGCGTGTGTTGGCTGAAATAGCCAAGGCTTTGTCCGGAAAACATGAAGTCACGATACTGACCACGGATACTTGTACGGACTTGTCGATGTACGGATATGCCGAAAGTACCGTGCAGTTTGATTCTTTCTCTTATTCCGCCTCCTCTTTCATCGAGCGTTTGTTATGTAAAAGCTATAGTTTTTTATATAACATGGGTTGCCTCATACCCGGCTGACTTCGAAATGGTATGCTGCCAGTTTTTTCCCTTCTTCTTATAAACGGACATTGGCAAGGAAAATAAATGCCCGGCAATGTGATGTAGTCATCGGGGTACATGCTTTTATGGCTCTGCACCTCTCTGCTGTAAAAGAGCCGGATCCGGACAAAGACTGTTGGGTGGCTGCATAATTCTTATGAAGCATTCTTTGAGAAAGAAACTCCCTATTTGCCGGGATTGGATTGCTTTTTTCAAGTCCAGATGGGGAAATTGGACGAGAGGGTGGTTTTAAGTCATGCAGATGCCGGTTGTTTCTTTCGGAAAATGAACCTGTGCTGCGAGGTGATATACAATCCTCTGACTGTACTGCCTAAAGGTCGGGGAAAGAAGGAATATAGAAGGATTTTGGCAGTCGGTCGTTTTTTTTTTCATTCGGACATAAAGGATTTGATATTTTAATAAAAGCTTTTTCTGTTTTTGTGAAAACTCATCCGGACTGGACACTGGAAATTGTGGGGGAGGGTCCTGAGGAAGCGCTTTACCGTTCATTGATCAATGAATATGAATTGGAAAAGAGCATCGCGCTGCATCCTTTCACGAAAGAGGTGCAGGAGTATATGCACATTCCAGTATGTATGTGCTGAGTTCCCGTTGGGAGGGATTCGGCCTGGTGATGATAGAGGCTATGGCGCACGGGTTACCTGTTATTGCATCTGATTTACCGATAACGCGCGAGTTGTTGAAAGACAAAGATATGGCCGTTCTTTTTGAAACAGGGAATATAGCTCAGCTGGCCGGTTGTATGTCGTATATGGCTGATCGGACGGATTGGGAATGGATGGGAAATAAGGCGGTGGAGTATGCTGATACATTTCATATAGAGAAGGTATGTGACAGTTGGAATAATTTACTAAAAAAAGTAGTGTATGGTACAAGATGAACAGGAAAAATGGGATATTGTGATCAAGCCTCGGTCCGGTTTGTTCCGGTTGGATCTGGAAGAGGTATGGCTGTATAGGGATTTGCTGGTAATGTATATCAGACGGGATATCGTCACTTTTTATAAACAGACTGTTTTAGGACCGTTATGGTTTGTTATCCAGCCACTGCTTACTACCGTCATGTTCATGTTTGTTTTTGGCGGTATTGCCGGTATTCCTACCGACGGACTTCCCCAACCGCTGTTTTATATGGCGGGCTTACTTTGCTGGAATTATTTCTCGGAGTGTTTAAGCCGCTGTTCGGATACGTTCAACGCCAATCAGAATGTATTTGGAAAAGTATATTTCCCTCGTCTGGTGGTACCCTTGTCCATCGTTATATCTTGCATGATAAAGATGGGCATTCAGTTCGGATTGTTCGTTTTAATTTATATTTACTATTTGTGCAACGGATATTCGTTGATGGTCAACGGATATGCTTGGTTGGCTCCCTTGCTGCTGCTCATGTTGGCAGGACTTGGTTTGGGGTTCGGATTATTGATATCCTCCTTGACGACCAAGTACCGTGACTTGCGTTTCTTGATTACTTTCGGGGTACAGTTGTGGATGTATGCCACTCCGGTTATTTACCCTTTGTCCGTGATGAGGCAGAGTCATGAGCAGTATATGTGGATCATTGTGGCGAACCCGCTGACTTCCCTTATCGAAACATTTAAATTCGGATTCTTGGGGGTGGGGACTTTCAGTTGGTTCCACTTAGGCTACACGTTGGCGTTTACAGTGGTGATAATGCTTGGGGGATGGTGACTTTTAATAGAGTGCAACGTAGTTTCATGGATGTGATTTAAAAGAAGGAACGGAATGGGAAAAGAAAGACGATAGAGTTTCAGAATATCAGCAAGCAATATGCATTGGGAAGCATAGGAACCGGCACGCTGAGCCGTGATTTGAATCGTTGGTGGGCGCGGATCCGTGGAAAGGAGGACCCGTATCTCAGAATCGGGGAAGAGAATGACCGTTCCAAGCAAGCGATGGGGGATTTTGTATGGGCGTTGAAAGATATTAATTTCCATGTGGAGGAAGGGGAAGTGCTGGGTATTATAGGTAAGAACGGTGCGGGAAAGTCCACTTTGTTGAAAATCCTTTCGCGGGTGACTTCTCCTACTGCCGGTTGCATCCGTGCACGGGGGGCGTATTGCCTCTTTGCTGGAAGTGGGTACAGGCTTTCATCCCGAAAATGACAGGACGGGAGAATATTTATATGAATGGTTCCATCATGGGGATGACCAAGGCGGAGATTACCCGCAAGTTGGATGAGATTGTGGCTTTCGCCGGTGTGGAGAAATATATCGATACTCCAGTGAAACGTTATTCTTCGGGTATGACCGTGCGGTTGGGATTTGCTATCGCCGCCCATCTGGAGCCGGAAAATTCTGGTGGTGGACGAGGTGTTGGCAGTGGGCGATGCGGAATTCCAAAAAGAAGGCTATTGGCAAGATGCAGGATGTATCGAAAGGAGAGGGACGGACAGTCTTGTTTGTCAGTCATAACATGGCAGCGGTAAGAAGTTTGTGTACAAAAGGAATATGCTTGGAAAATGGTACCGCGGTTTATCAGGGGACGGTTCATTCTGCCATCGATTATTACTTGAAAGAGAAAGGGACGGTCCGGAAAAGTAAAATTATAGATTATGTGGGTTGGACGAAAAATACGTTTCATATAGATTGCATTGAGATAAACGGAACGGAATGTGCCTCTTCCACTATTCATGGAGGTCAGAATTTTCTGACTGTGAAAATACAGGGATATTCTGAAGAGGATATGATGTATGATGTAATGCTGGTTTTGAAGAGCAGGACGGAAGTGCCTTATGCTACTTATGCTCCGGGACATTATTACGGAAGTATCAGTCATTTACCTAAAGGGGATTTTTGCATCGAGAGGCGTATAGGGCTTCCGTCTGTGCTGAGTAAAGGTGTCCTGCAGGCAGATTTGTTTATACATCATCCTATGGTGGAATATTATTTGAAAGCAGTTCGTTGCTGTTTGCTGGAATGTGAGGGATTTCAAAGTGGATTCGGACATGCGCTGACACAAACGTCCAACGGCTTTATCGGATTGGAGGATATAAAAAGTTTTGATCATTATGTTCTATTATGAAGATGAAGAAAAAAAAGAATCGTATATAGTTTGACTGGAAGAGGGCTGTTCTCAGAGTTGTCTAACCTTGCATTGGCATTGGTCTATGCGGACTATAATCAGGAAGAGCTGACTGTCAATACAAGGAACTGGAATGCAAGGGTAGAGAAAGGCTGGAGTGATTATTTCGAATCGGTCTTGCCAAACTGTAACGGGGTGATGTGTTCGCAATATATTGTTTATAAAAAGGGGAAACCTTGGTGGGGAAATATCTATTATAATCCGTCCGCTTTTTTCCGGTATTATATTTTCTATATAATGAATAGGATATATCTGTTATTTCATCCGGAAACGGAACTAGGGAATGAGGTATTTCTAAAAATGAGATCGGAGGAGTTTCTGGAGAAGCTGGAAGATATCAGAAATGATTATGGCTCTGCCTTGCGGAAAATATTAAAATTTAATGAAAAGACAACCGGCTATATAGAAAAAGGAAAAGCGAGATGAATTTGCCGATAGATTACATAGCGGTACATATAAGGCGGGGAGATAAGATAGTTTCCCGTGAGATGAAGGAACTCGGTTTGTCTCTTTATATTGATGCTGTTAAAGGGAAGAAGCATATCAGCCGTAATGTGTTTATAGCTACGGATGATGGTTCTGTGACGGATAAGTTGAAATCCGTACTGGTTGCCGAAGGATTTAATGTTTACTGGAACACAGCTGTGACACAAACAGGATTTGACGAGTCTTTGTTTAATACAAAGGATAAAAAGTAGATATATAGATACGTTGAATATGCTGTTGGATATGGATATTCTTGATCCATTCTTCATTTTTTATCGGTACTTATACTTCGAATGTCAGCCGGATTGTGCCTCTGTATGTCGGATTCGAAAAATCGCTCAGTCTGGATGACGAATGGAAACTTTTAGATTGTAAAAAAGCGGAAAAATTATGTCACAAAAGAAAAAATTTTTCGATTTATAACCATTAAATTATAATAATAAAGAAGGGTTGAGGAAAACCATAGAAAGTGTGGTCGGCCAGTCTTTTTAGGGGATTTTTGAGTATATTATTATTGACGGAGGGTCTACGGATGGAAGTATTGAAGTGATAAAAGAGTATGCCGGTAAAAGTGGACTATTGGGTATCGGAGCCGGACAAGGGTATTTTATCATGCCATGAATAAAGGAGTTTTTACAGGCGCATGGAGAGTATTTTGAACTTTTATGAATTCCGGTGATGAATTTTTATAACAATGGTGTGTTGCAGGAGGTGGCACCTTCATTGGACAGCGATATTGTTGTTGGAAAAATAGTGCATGGCACAGAGGTGTGGGGCTTTCATAAGGAGGATATAACGCTGATTGGATTTGATTCGGGGAACTGTATTGCATCAGGCTTCGTTCTTTCGTAAAGATTTTTGATGAAAACAGGTATGACGAGAATTATAAGATTGTATCCGATTGGAAATTTTATATTCAGACCTTGATATTCAACAATGTGACGTTCCGCAATATTCGTTCCATCGTTTGTAGGTTTGTGCCTGGAGGGGTCAGTGAAACGAGTGCCGGGACAAGAGATCTGGAAAGAAGGCGGGTGTATAAGGAATTGTTCCGGATAGAATGATGAAGGATTATATAAGACTGGAAAAGGTGGAATCTCCTTTATTGGAACTGATTCCCGAACTGAATAAAACTGCTGGCCTTCATCAGATGGCATACAAATTGGTCTGTGCCTTGTTGTGGGTGCATGGAAAGATAAAACGGGTGCGTGTTAAGTAAGCAGTAAATTGTTTTTTCACTTGAGCCATGCCCGCAGGATAAGTCTGATGCCATATAGCGCATACTTTATTTTTAGAGAAAGTGGAAGATGTATATAATTGTTTTTTCTGATTCTTAGCATTCTGTCCCATAATTCATTGAAGGGGATTTCCCGTGAGTGTTGGGTATAGAACAAGAACGAACTTTTTTATGTAATCGGCCGACAAAGCACGTAGAATATAGGTGGGGAATGTGGCCGAAAGTGAAGTCATCAGGTCGAATGCATCCATGAAAGTGCACAGTTTGGGGGTGTAGTTTTTTTGCGACAGGTCATGGCGCTTGATTTTCTTGTGACATAGTGATAATAGGGGGAAGTGGTGTATGCGGCTGATTGGCAGTGGCTCAGGTATTGAAAAATAAAGAGCCTGTCTTCATTATAATAAATATGTTCATTGAATTTTAGGTGATGTTTGTCAATGATTTCTTTATGATATAATTTATCCCATAAGTTTCCTTTGTATTTGTAATGCCTGTCGTTAAACAGGGAGTGAATGGCCTCCCACTGGGTTAATTTGCCGGATTTCACTTCGTTGATGTGGTAAATCGGACGACCATCTTCATTTTCAATGATATATCCGCAAGTAGCCAGACCGGCTTCGTTTGTCCGGATAAGTTGATAAAGAGTGGCTATCATATCCGTTTCTATCCAGTCGTCGCTATCCATGAAAGCTATATATTCTCCTTTTGCGGTTTCCAGTCCTTGGTTTCGTGCATGGCTGACTCCTTGGTTCAGAGTGTGTATTACCTGTATTCGTTGGTCCTTGCAGGCGTATTCGTCACATATTTTCCCGCTTCCGTCCGTACTTCCGTCATTAACCAGCAGTACTTCAATGTCTGTCAGTGTCTGGTTTAAGACGCTGCTGATACACAAAGGCAGGAATTTTTTCTGTATTGTATATAGGGATGATGACAGAAACCAACGGCATAACTTATAATTCTGTGAGTTTATAAATAAGATCATTCTTTAGTCGGCGAAGCGTATAAAGCAGGTTGCTCGGATTCTGAAACGTTTCTTCCAAGGGCATGATGACGGGAACATACTTTATCTTTAACCGGTGCCTTATGCAATAGACATTGATCAATCTTTCTGATAAATAGCCGAACAGACGTGCCTGATCCGGATAGGCGGACAGTTTTACCCGTTTTTCTAATTCAAACAATACGCTGAATAGCCACTGGGAGTATTCGTCAAAAATGTTTCCGTCCGGTGATAAACATATTATATCCGGAATAGGCATTGCAGTGATACATGAATGTATGAAAAGCTTCAGCATATTCGGGTGTGAGGTGTTGAATGACTTCTTTCAGCAAATTGAGGTCATTGACTAGATGGAATATGGCGTATTGTGTAGCGACGTTATAGGGATAATGACGCTTGGGAGAGAGGATGATGTCATAATCATTTAATAAGGTTTCTAAATCAGGAAATCGGTAAGTTTCTTTTAGAAATGAATCTATGTTGATGAAACTCCTGTCTGGTGAAAAAGCCGGAAACGGGCGATGAAAATCAAAGAAGCGCCTGTAATGATTGAGCCCTATAATGTCACACTTTAGATTTTTCCAAGCCCAATAATGGGCGGTTAGTTCACAAAAGTGAGGATCTGTCGGATATATTATCTCCTGTGTTATCTAGTACAGGGAAGAATCGGGCACTGGTTAGGGAGGCCCCCACCTGTATGGGACAGAAGTACTCATGCTGTGGTAGCCGGCTGTCCTTATGGGCACATACTAATATTTTTATATTTTTTCCCATGTTTGTGATTGAGGGTTATAGCGTTTTGATAATGCGTGCGGGATTTCCTACCGTGACACAATAGTCGGGTATGTTTTGGGTAACCACACACCCGGCACCGATAAAACAATGTTTGCCGATGGTGATTCCGGGCAGTACAATCACGTTGGCTCCTATGATGGTATGTTCTCCGATGTGGATAGGAGAAGTGGTGATACCTTGTTCGATGATGCCTTGAGTGATATCCTGGTAATTGTGATCTAATCCTATCAGGACTACGTTTTGTGAAATATTGACCCCGTTGTCTATCCGGATGGGACCGATGACCGTATTGCCGAGTCCTATCCGGCAATAATCACCGATTACGATGTCGCCTACGGCATTGTTCAAGCAGGAGAAATCTTCCACTACCGAATATTTTCCCATCTGGAACAGGTGGAACGGTGGAAGGTCTTTC
>ENA-OQCD01000162-OQCD01000162.1-human-gut-metagenome-genome-assembly--contig:-NODE-162-length-17795-cov-2.135669_pt1 | contig 17795 bp, 22 predicted proteins | sample MGYA00242755_ERZ504571 | MGnify/ENA primary metagenome ERZ504571 (study PRJEB26092, sample SAMD00036274) | human gut metagenome | host: Homo sapiens | study: EMG produced TPA metagenomics assembly of...
TATTTCAATCAAAAATAAAAAAACTTTTTGAATTCTTTTGCAAATAAATGGGAAAAGTAGTAAAATAAGGATAGAATCCTCAGTGAGAAGCTCCCTGTCCGGATATATACCCTGGCAGGGAGTTTTCATTAGAGCAATTCAAGGACATTGAAATGCTCACAGAGCACAATAAGACGCCACGATAACAGAAGAAAAAGCAAAAAATGAAAGGATGTGGAAAAAATGTTTGAAACAGGCGAATATGTTGTGTATGGCCGTACCGGAATCTGCCAGGTGACGGGAGTTACTACAATGAAGATGGACGGTTCCTCCTCGGAGAGACTTTATTATATATTAAGGCCGGGAGGGGAGACGGAAGGAAAGATTTTTACACCGGTGGAAGGCGGGAAACAGGTGCTTCGTGGAATCATTACAAAAGAAGAAGCTGAGAAACTGATCGACGAAATTCCTTCCATAGAGACACTGAGTATTGAGAACGAAAAATTCAGGGAAGACAGCTACAAAAAAATGTATCCGCACCTGCGAATGCAGAGATCTTCTCCGGATCATCAAGACAATCTATATTCGCAAACAGGCCAGATTATCTCATGGCAAAAAAAACAACCGCTACAGATGAACGGTATCTGAAACTGGCAGAGGATCATCTCTATTCTGAATTTTCCATGCTACTGGATATTCCCAAGGAACATATGGCAGGTTATATTGAACAGCGGGTGCATCAGCACAGAGAAGAAGAACAGGCCTGCGCTGTTTGACAAAGTGAGGCGTATCTGCTATGGTATTTCCGGTAACCTTTCGGGAAATTCTGTATCCGTGACACAGGACTGCAGGAAGTGTAGAACAGATGCAGGATCAGCCTGAATGCTGTAAAGAAAAGGAGATGCCAGAAGAATGAGAGAACAGCTTACCCGCAAGGATGTTGAAAAAATAGAGCAGGAGATCGAACACCGTAAACTGGTAGTCCGTAAGGAAGCCATTGAGGCAGTTAAGGAAGCACGTGCCCAGGGAGATTTAAGTGAGAACTTTGAGTACTATGCAGCCAAGAAACATAAGAACCAGAACGAGAGCCGTATCCGTTATCTGGAGAGAATGCTGAAGACGGCATCCATTGTATCCGATGATTCCAGAGATGATGAAGTGGGGATGGATGATATCGTAGAAGTGCTTTTTGAAGAAGACAATGAAGTGGAAAAGTACAAGCTAGTCACTTCCATCCGTGGAAATTCCATGGAGAACCGTGTCAGCATTGAATCCCCTATTGGAAAAGCACTTCGGGGACATCGCGTCGGTGACCGGGTCGAAGTGAAGGTCAATGATGATTACAGTTATTACCTTGTGATCAAGTCTATCGATAAAACAGGTTCCGAGGATGAGGAGATCCGCGGATTCTGATTGAAGCTTTCAATTACAGAAAACCGGTGTCCGATATATAGGACACTTCTCTGAAAATCCGGATTACCGGAGAATTATCACGAAAAAGAATCTAAGGCAGAAGACCTGCAATCAGGTCTTTTGTCTTATTTTTTTACATAGATTTTACATTCCGGTGGGGAAAACTTTACAAAGGGCCGCTATCATGAAAAACGTTGAAATGAGAAAAAAGGAAATCAAACATATCTAAAAGAGAAAGTGAAGGAGAGTATTATGGACTTTTTCAGCGTACTGGCATTGCTTGGCGGCCTTGCTATTTTCCTTTATGGAATGAACTTAATGGGAGACGGACTTGCGAAAGTCGCAGGTGGAAAACTGGAACGTATTCTGGAAACCCTTACATCGAGCCCGATCAGAGCGGTTCTTCTAGGAATGGGTGTAACCGCTGTGATCCAGTCTTCATCAGCAACCACGGTTATGGTTGTAGGTTTTGTAAACTCGGGAATCATGAAACTTTCCCAGGTAGTGGGAATTATCATGGGTGCAAATATCGGTACCACAGTAACATCCTGGATCTTAAGTCTTACCGGAATCCAGAGTGATAACTTTATTATCCGGCTTTTTAAACCGACATCATTTTCACCGATTCTTGCTCTGGTTGGCGTAATTCTGATCATGTTTACAAAGAGCCAGAAGAAAAAAGATGTGGGAACCATTTTTGTGGGATTTGCAATTCTGATGTATGGAATGAGTGCCATGAGCGGAGCTGTTGAACCGCTGGCAGATGTACCGGAATTTACCGGAATGCTTGTGAAATTTTCAAATCCTCTGCTGGGAGTTGTGGCCGGTGCGGTGCTTACTGCGATCATTCAGTCATCTTCCGCATCTGTCGGTATCCTGCAGGCACTTTGCCTTACCGGAATGGTACCGTTCAGTGCAGCGCTTCCGATCATCATGGGACAGAATATCGGAACCTGTATCACAGCTATTCTTCTGCCATTGGTGCGAATGTAAATGCCAAACGTGCGGCAATGATCCATCTGTATTTTAACCTGATCGGAACTGTGCTTTTTATGGCAGTATTCTATACGGTAAATGCGGCAGTGCATTTTTCATTTATGCCACAGGCTGCAACACCGGCGGGAATCGCGATCCTGCACAGTGCCTTTAATGTTACAGCAACACTGGTTCTGCTTCCTTTTGGAAAATGGCTGGAGAAACTTGCCTGTCTTACCATCCGGGACAAAAAAGAAGAAACCGAGACAGCGTGGCAGCAGATCCGGATTTCATGATCCTGGAGAGCCGTTTTCTGGAAAAGCCTTCATTTGCAGTTGAGCAGAGCCGAAATGCCGCAAAAAAAAATGGCAGAGGATTCCCACAGAACTCTGTTTACAGCTCTGGATCTCCTGAAGCATTACAGTGCAGACGGAAAGAAGGCAGTTGAAGAATCGGAAAAAAAGGTGGACCGTTACGAGGATGAGCTTGGAACCTATCTTGTAAAACTGAACCAGAAAGATCTTTCTGTGCATGACAGCCACAGCATTTCCATTATGCTTCACTGTATCGGTGATTTTGAGAGAATTTCCGATCACGGCGTGAATATTATGGAATCTGCCCAGGAGCTTCATGAAAAAGGACTGAAGTTCTCCGAAAAAGCTCTGGAGGAACTTCGTGTCATGGAACATGCGGTGGAGGATATCGTGGATATCGCCTATAAGGTTTACGAAAATCAGGATGTACAGCTGGCCCGTGAGATCGAACCTCTGGAAGAAGTGATCGATGAGCTGAGCAAGGAGCTGAAATACCGTCATATCCAGCGACTTCGCGCAGGAGAATGTACCATTGAAATGGGATTTATCCTTTCTGATGTGACTACCAGCCTGGAGAGGGTGGCAGACCACTGTTCCAACATCGGCGTCTGTGTAACCCAGGTTCATGAAGATTCCTTTGATACGCATCAGCACCTGAAACAGATCAAGCACAGCCGGATGAAACATTCTACCGGGAACTGGAGCTGATCCGCAGACAGTATCAGCTTCCAACATTATCCGAAGAAATAGCAAAGGATAAAACAGTAACCGCTGGTGCATAAAAAACAGAATCATAAAAGGCTGATAGAAATGTCGGCTTTCATATGCCCTGGCTATCCGCAAAAGTGTGGAGAACCAGGGCTTGTGCAGTAAAAAGAAAATAGTTATACTGAAAACAGAAAAAATAAAAATACGGCTGACAAAAAAAACAGCCGGTGTAACGAACGGAGAGGGATGTGGAATGATCTACTGTGTGGAAGATGAACGAAACATCCGGGAGCTTCTTGTCTATACCCTGGAGACAACCGGATTCGAGGCGGAGGGGTTTGAGACAGGAGTGGAGTTTGACGCAGCGATGAAAAAAAGCCTGCCGGAACTGATCCTTCTGGACATTATGCTCCCGGGAGAAGATGGATATAATATTCTGAAACGGCTGAAAAGCGATACCAGGACCAGGGATATCCCGGTGATCATGGTCACTGCCAAAGAAGCGGAATTTGATAAGGTGAAAGGTCTGGAGGGCGGTGCGGATGATTATATCACGAAGCCTTTTGGAATGATGGAATTTGTAGCCAGGGTAAAAGCAGTTCTCAGGCGCTGCGCAAGACAGAACGAGGAGCGGGAACTGCACTGCAAAGACCTCCGGGTTAATGTAGCCCGTCATGAAGTCAGCTATCAGGGCGAATTGAAAGAGCTTACCAGAAAGGAATTTGAACTGCTGGAGTATCTTCTTGAGAATAAAGGCCTGGTTATGTCCAGAAATCAGATCTTGTGTCATGTCTGGGGATATGATTTTGACGGTGAGACAAGAACGGTGGATGTACATGTGCGAACCCTCCGGCAGAAACTGGGTGAGGCAGGAAATCTGATCGAGACTGTGCGCGGAGTCGGATACCGGATCGGAGATCACTTATGAAAAAAAAAGATCCTGAATCATACAAGTATTATGATCGTCCTTGCTGTCCTGATCACCTTTCTGGCAGCAAGTGTGGTCACTTACAGTAAATTCAACACTTACATGCAAAATGGGGGTCCGCGAGGAGGCCAGGTACATCTGCTTGGCATGGAAGAATATGGAGATACGTTTCTCTCAAAAAGACTGCGGGCAGTATCCTCCAGCCGTGTAACACTGATCCAAAAAGACGGAACCGTACTTTTTGATTCCCAGACATCCCCGGAAAAACTGGAAAATCACAGCAACCGTCCGGAGTTTATGGAAGCGGAAAAAGACGGAAAAAGTGAAAGTATCCGTTATTCCGAGACATTTGCCAAAAAGACTTTTTTATTATGCGGTGCGGCTGGATAACGGGAATGTCTTAAGGGTAGGAAAGACGGTAGATTCTGTATATTCTACCTGGATTTCAAGCCTTGCGGTTCTTGGAATCCTGATGGTACTGGTCCTGATCCTGGAGTTTGCGTTTGTCGAGAGGCAGACCAGGGAGCTGATCAAACCGATCAATGATCTGGACCTGGAGCATCCGCTGAACAATGTGTGCTACGAAGAATTACGCCCCCTTCTTGTGCGGGTGGATGAGCAGAACCGTCAGATCCGGCAGCAGGTAAAAGAGCTGAAAGAGGCCGAAGAAATCCGGAAAGAATTTTCGGCCAATGTATCCCATGAGCTGAAAACACCGCTGATGTCCATTTCCGGATATGCGGAGCTGATGATGAACGGAATGGTTCCGGCAGATCATGTCCAGGAATTTTCCGGAAGGATTTATCATGAGGCGGTACGTCTTTCCAATCTGGTAGCAGATATCATACAGCTGTCCAGACTGGATGAAAGCAACAGTGAAGTTCCTTTTGAGGAAGTGGACCTTTATGAGCTTGCGGAAGATGTACAGAACAATCTCCGTCATCCAGCGGAAAAGAAAAATATATCCCTGGAGCTTACAGGAAGTTCCGAGAAGATCCAGGGTGTCCGTCATGTGCTGTATGAGATGTTTTTTAACATTGCGGATAATGCGGTGCGCTATACAGAACAGAATGGTCATGTGCGTATCATGGTCGGAAACCGTAAGGGAAATCCGTTTTACTGTGTGGTAGACGATGGAATCGGCATTCCGAAAAGTGAACAGGGCAGGATCTTTGAGCGTTTTTACAGGGTGGACAAAAGCCATTCCAGGCAGACTGGCGGAACAGGGCTTGGCCTTTCCATTGTAAAACATGGAGCAACCCTTCATCATGCACAGATCCATGTGGAAAGTGAGCAGGGTGAGGGAACCAGAATGGAGATTGTTTTTCCTGGAAAAGATCAGGCCCGGGGGATAAAATGGAAAGAAGCAGTAGGATTTCCAGGGGAAGTGTAGTATAATAAAACGAGGTTCAAAGGCCGCCGATGAGAATCTGACCGGCCCGAACTATGTAAGGGGAAAAATCCCCGAATCTCTAAAATAGCAGGAGGAACAAGATTATGAAAGAGCCGGTTCTGGTAGTAATGGCAGCAGGAATGGGAAGCCGCTACGGCGGACTGAAGCAGATCGATCCTGTAGATCAGGAAGGTCATATCATCATGGACTTTTCCATTTATGATGCAGTACGTGCAGGCTTTAAAAAAGTAATATTTATCATAAAAAAAGAAAACGAGCAGGATTTCCGCGATGCCATCGGTGACCGTTTAAGCGATAAGGTGGAAATCGTGTATGTCCATCAGGATCTGAATAATATTCCGGAAGGCTTTCAGGTTCCGGAAGGACGTGTGAAACCGTGGGGAACGGGACATGCCGTATTAAGCTGTGCTGAAGTTATTGACGGCCCGTTTGTGGTGATCAATGCAGATGATTATTATGGAACACATGCTTTTAAGATGGCATATGATTTTCTGGCTCAGGCGCAGGAGGATGCCGTTCCTGCCCAGTATATGATGGTGGGTTATCGTCTGGAGAATACACTGACAGACAACGGTTATGTATCCCGTGGTGTCTGCGAGACAGATGCAGATGGGTATCTTGCGGACATCAATGAGAGAACCCACATCGAGAAACGTGATGGCGGAGCAGCCTACACAGAAGACGATGGAAAAACATGGATCAGCCTTCCGGGAGACACACCGGTATCCATGAACATGTGGGGCTTTACCGGCGGTTTTATGAAAGAGCTGGTAAACCGTTTTCCTGTATTTCTCCAGAAGAATATTCCGGAGAATCCTCTGAAATGTGAATATTTCCTTCCGTTTGTAGTGGATGAACTTTTAAAAGAAAAGAAAGCGACCGTCAAAGTCCTTACCACACAGGATAAATGGTACGGAGTCACTTATAAAGAAGACAAACCGGTAGTGGTTGCGGCAATCCAGAAAACTGAAAGATCAGGGACTTTATCCGCAGGGACTTTGGGATTAACCGGAAATTTCTGAGAAACTTCCAAAGATATGGGAAAAGTCAGGTAGTAAACCTGGGTTTCAGCTATTGTGGAAACAGTGGAACAGTGCTAAAATAAACAGGAACAGTTAGATCCAGTAGAGGAGGAGAAAAACTATGGCAATTTTAGTAACAGGTGGAGCAGGATACATTGGAAGTCATACCGTTGTAGAACTGCAGAACGCAGGATATGATGTTGTAGTAGTTGACAATTTATGTAATTCCAGTGAGAAGGCTCTGGACAGAGTATCCAAGATCACAGGAAAACCGGTGAAATTCTATAAAGCAGATATTCTGGACCGTGACGCAATGAATGAAGTTTTTGACAAAGAAGAGATCGACTCCTGTATTCATTTCGCAGGACTGAAAGCAGTAGGTGAATCCGTTGCCAAACCATGGGAATATTATGAGAACAATATCGCAGGAACCCTGACACTTGTGGATGTGATGAGAAAGCATAATGTCAAGAATATTATTTTCTCTTCCTCAGCGACCGTATACGGAGATCCGGCAATCATCCCGATCACAGAGGAGTGCCCGAAGGGACAGTGCACCAACCCATATGGCTGGACGAAATCCATGCTGGAGCAGATCCTTACAGATATCCAGAAGGCAGATCCGGAGTGGAATGTAGTTCTTCTTCGTTACTTCAACCCGATCGGTGCTCATAAGAGCGGAACCATCGGTGAGAACCCGAACGGTATCCCGAACAACCTGATGCCATACATCACACAGGTTGCAGTAGGTAAACTGAAAGAACTCGGCGTATTCGGAAACGATTACGATACACCGGACGGAACAGGTGTCCGTGACTACATCCACGTAGTAGATCTTGCCAAAGGCCATGTAAAAGCCCTCAAGAAACTGGAAGATAAATCCGGATTAAGCATTTACAACCTTGGAACAGGTAAAGGCTACAGCGTTCTCGACATCGTTAAGAACTTCGAGGCAGCTACAGGTGTTAAGATCCCATACGTGATCAAAGCACGCCGCCCTGGAGACATCGCAACCTGCTACTCCGATGCATCCAAAGCTGAGAGAGAACTTGGCTGGAAAGCAGAGAACGGAATCCGCGAGATGTGTGCAGACTCCTGGAAATGGCAGAGCCAGAATCCGAATGGATACGAGGATTAAGAAACGGTAAATACATATCATAAATAAAAACAGGCAGGCTTCTTTTTATAAGAGAGGCCTGCCTGTTTTTTGGGGGTAAAAATGTCGCTTATCATTTCCATAAGCGACACCTGTTTTCTCAATTATACATAGTTTCCGAATCATAAACAATGATAGCATCGGCAATATGTGTTGTCAAGCTACGAAAAATGCACTATATTTAGCAGGTTATGCTCTTTTTGGGTGTGAGATATTCCTAAATACGCCACCTGGCTTCCTTTTTTCGCCGATTCGTGGTCACAAAAATGGTCAGGCTTTTGCTATAATGAATGAAAAAGGAGACTGCAATTATGCCTAGAAAAGGGGAAAATATCAGAAAGAGAAAAGATGGAAGATGGGAAGCGCGCTATGAAAAATCCCGTGACCAAAATGGCCGGATTCAGTATGGCTATGTATATGCTCACACTTATGATTCTGTAAAAAAGAAAAAGCTGGCAATTTTATGTAAAAACAGGCCACAGACAAATATCGGAAGAAAAATCCTCTTTCGGAACCTTAATCAGGAATGGCTGGCATCTGTTCGATACACTGTAAAGATCAGTACTTATACCTGTTATGAAACTTTTGATCAGCATACATATTATTCCTGAATTTGGGGACATTCCTGTAAAATATATCTCATCAGATTCTATATACAGATTTTTCCGAAAAACTGAAAAAAAGAAGGGCTTTCTTCCCGCACCATAAAAAACATTCTTATTTTATTCCACAGTATCCTTCAATATGGAGAAAAGCAGGGATATATCAATCATCTTTCTCAGCTGGAATTTCGTTATCCTAAAATAATAGAACATTCTTTTAATATCATATCTCAGGAAAATCTCACAAAATTAATTTCTGTTCTTTGTACAGACACATCCAGATTTTGTCTTTATCTGAAAGAATTTATTACTGTGAATGTGGAAACAGAATGGATCGTGATGTGAATGCGGCATTCAATATCATGAACGAAGGAAAACGGATCCTTATAGAATGTGCATGATAACACAATAAAAAAGTTCGCATCCGTACTTATAAAAACCGCGGGACACGCGGGGATAGCCTGTTTTTATCTTTGCTCTGAAGGGCAATTGAGCAGGAACCCCCACATCAAAATCTATAAGATTTAAGTGGTGGGAGTATGTCACTATGCGGGATTTTGCGCTTATAGATTTTTATTGTCAACAGGCTTGACAATTTTGAACATATGGTATAAACTACAGAAAAATACAACCAACAGTTGTTGTGGAGGAACTATATGGAACAGATTTTCGTGTATAGGACCTCCGGTGGTAAAAATATTTTTAAGTAATCTTTCAAACGAAGTAAAGCCGATAGTATTAACTGTGCTGGAGGGAATACTAAAGGATGGACTAGAGAACTTTACTACGAGACCGATTGATAAAAAGATTACGCCAACACTTTACGAAATTAAGAAGAAAGATGTGCGTATATTTTATTACAGGGGTTTGGATAATACTATAAATATTGTATATATAACGGAGCATAAACAGAAAAATAAGACGGAAAAGACAGATAAGAAAACCGCTGTTGACAGGGAAAAACGAATGTTAAAAAATCCGCTTATTCACAGAGAACATATATAGAAAATACCACTGGAGCATTAGTGCCTGAGAGAATTGATCTCTCAGGCAGAAGTCCTAAGAGTGTTTATATAGTTTCGAAAAAATATAATTTATGAAAGAAAAGGAGTGATGAGTGTTATGCTAGATCCAAAATTATATTTAAATATTCAATGTTATAAAAATGGATAAAGATGTCTTTGATTTAGTTTATTGTAAAAGGAAATAGCAATATGGGTGCATTAGAAGAGCTGAAAAAAGAAGTAGCATCTGATTTGATACTTAAAAAGCAATATGAGATAGAAACGGAAATTTATAATATTGCTATATGTCTGAAGAGAATCCGGAAAGAAAAAAAGTTAACGCAAAAAGATGTTGCACAGAAGAACAGGTTTAACACAACAGATGATTTCGAAAATTGAATCATATAATGGAAATCCATAATAGAATCTTTTGTGAAATTATTGTAATGGAATAGGAATTAATTTATTGGAGGTGTTATTAAATTACTGCAAATAATGTTTTAACCGAATCTGCGAAGCAGTTATTCGGTGTAGAACTGCGTAGCGAATGCGGATTGCGAATATCCGCTTGACATACAACCGCAAGAAAGGAGCTTATTATGGATAATGACAATGCAAAAGAACTGATTTCAGAAAATAATAAATATTATATAGCCGTTGATAAGAAAGAAGCATCAGGAGATATGAAACATGTGTTGAACGAAATGGTTGGATTTGGCTATGAAAAGATCGCCGAACACGAATACAATGGTGATGTAATAGTCATTTATGCAAAAAGAAAATAACATATGTCGGTAAAAAAGAACACTTGCCATACCCGCAGCACAGGTGTTAAAATAATCACATCAAACAACAAGGAGAAAAACGAATGTACGATTATCTTATCGTAGGCGCCGGTCTTTACGGTGCTGTCTTTGCTCATGAGGCGAAGAAGGCGGGCAAATCTGTTCTCGTGATTGACAAACGCCCGAATATTGCAGGAAACGTGTACACAGAGAAGATTGAGGGAATCAATGTTCATAAGTATGGTGCACATATTTTCCATACCAATAATAAGAAGGTCTGGAATTATATTACACAGTTTGCGGAGTTCAACCGTTTTACAAACAGCCCGGTTGCCAATTATCATGGTGAGCTGTACAGCCTTCCGTTTAATATGTATACCTTCAATAAGATGTGGGGGGTTGTGACTCCGGAGGAGGCTGCTGAGAAAATCGAGGAGCAGCGTAAGGCAGCTGGTATCACAGAACCGAAGAACCTTGAGGAGCAGGCAATCAGCCTGGTTGGTACAGATATCTATGAGAAGCTGATCAAGGGTTATACAGAGAAGCAGTGGGGACGTCCATGCACAGAGCTTCCTTCCTTTATCATCAAGAGACTTCCGGTCCGTCTGACTTTTGATAACAACTATTTCAATGCTCTTTATCAGGGAATCCCGGTTGGCGGATATACGAAGATGGTAGCGAACCTCCTGGACGGCATTGAGGTTCGTCTGAATGAGGATTACCTTGAGAAGAAGGCTGAGTATGATGCTATGGCTGAGAAGGTTATCTACACAGGTGCCATTGACGCATACTTTGATTATAAGCTTGGAACACTGGAGTATCGTTCTGTCCGTTTTGAGAATGAGACTCTTGATAAGCCGAATTTCCAGGGTAATGCAGCTGTGAACTACACAGATGTTGAGACACCGTGGACACGTATCATTGAGCATAAATGGTTTGAGTTCGGCAAGGATGAGAAAGGCAACGATCTTCCGAAGACTGTGATCAGCCGTGAGTACAGTTCTGAGTGGAAACCGGGCGATGAGCATATTATCCGGTTAATGATGAGAGAACGGACAGCTTTACGCACAGTATAAAGAACTTGCACAGAAGGAATCCAAGGTAATCTTTGGCGGACGTCTTGGCGAGTACAAGTATTATGATATGGATGCGGTAATCGCGTCTGCACTGGATATGTGCGAGAGAGAACTGGCATAAAACATATACACCAGACAGGAAACGCTGGCAGTACCACTACTAATGATAAGATCCTCTTATATTTCGGAGCAGAAGAGAAATATAAGAGGATTTTGCGTATACGGGAAACGAAGATGCGGGTACGGATGGAGGAGACAGAATGAAAAGAATAAAAGGTGTGCTGCTGGCGGCTTTGCTGACAGTGACGGTAAGTATGCCGGTTTATGCGGACAGATCAGAGAAAGTGGAACTTCCGCAGAGCAGCACGGATTATTATATGACCGTGGATTCCGGTGAGGACGGAGTGGATATTTATCCGTCAACAGATAAAAAAGTGGAAATTAACGGAACTGAAATTAAAGACGGAACAGTTCTGCATATTGAAGGGGAAACGGAGAAAGACGGCGAGAACTGGGGTTATACCGAGTATCAGGGAAGACATGGATATGTGCCTCTTGATGAACTCCGACCATCGAAGGATGAAGAGCTGGCAGCAGCCGGAATAACGAAAGGAACCGGTGCAGATTCAGCAGGAACCGGAATTGAACGAGGGTCTGAACTGACCAGACGGGATCATCCGAAACCCGGCAGGAACCGAATGACGGTAGTTGCCGTATCAGGAACGCCACGGGAATCAGATGACAGTACGGATGTCTCCGGAACAGAGAAAGAAGTATCTTCCGGCGGAACTGGGGAAGTATATGGTCCGGCAGTACAGATATCTCCGGTTTCCACAGAAGAACAGGAAGAGACAGATGCGAAACCGGTCAATGGTTCCGTTGCGAAATCCTTCAAAGAAACAAAAGTATGGTACAGGAATCCTTTTATCTGGATCGGGACAGCGACAGCGCTTGCAGTGATCGGGATTTTCGGTTATCATTTGAAAAAAAGAGGATAATCATACAGTTAAAGCAAAAGAGGAGAATCATGTGAAAAGATCAAAACTGTTCAGGAAAAAAATTGCTTCCATTATTTCTGAGTGTGGCTGTCGCGGGTAGTCAGGTGCCGGTTATGGCTGCGGATTTCGGTGATACGGCAGTCGTGTCAGCGGATGCGGATGAGACAGAGAGAAGTCAGAGCATACGAAATCAGGGTCAAACCGGGGAATCATCTGAAGCAGGGGCTGAAGATGGTGGAACTACGCAGAACGATACGGATGGAGTATCTGTGGCAGGAACCTCAGATACAGAAACGGAAGAGATCTCGCAGGGAAGTGACGACAATATTTCGGAGGAGCTGGATCAGGATGACAGAACAGACTGGACTTCGCCGGATAGTGAGGAGAATGTTTTTTCTGATTCTACAGAGAACACATTTGGAGATGGAACCGGTGATGGGGAAGACTCCCAAATAGAATATATCAAAGGCGTCCGCTGACAGAAGAGGAAGAAAAAGAACAGCTGGCTCCGTTTGATTCCCTTACCAGTTACACGACAGTTGAGCCTATCGGAAATGATACAGAGGATGTTCCAGGGGCACGGGCAGCGGCGTATCCGTCCTACTATAATGCAGCGGATCTGGGATACGTAACTTCTGTGAAAAATCAGGAACCCTACGGAATGTGCTGGGCATTTGGAATGGCATCACTTCTGGAGACTTCACTCCTTTCACAGGGCCTTGGAACATATGATCTTTCTGAAGAACATCTGGCGTATTTTTTTTGCAAACCGGAATAACGATCCTCTTGGAAATACTGCCGGTGATATTAATTACCATTATGGAACAGATGACTATGGAAATCAGGATTATCATGAATCCGGAAATGACATGCTCGCATCATTTTTTTCTGAGCACCTGGTCAGGGATGACAACAGAAGAAGATGTTCCGATGGCAACAGATGAGACACATACGAAGAAAACCGGAGTAATCCCGGATGCGTCCAAGGAATACGATGCGGTGGCATATCTGAAGAATGCATATTTTTCCGATTATTCAGTAAGTGCAATGAAAAAAATGGTGCTTGCGAATAATGCAGTGACCCTTATGTACAATGCACAGAATCGATATTACAATGCGGATACAGCCGCATACTCCTATCCGTCCAGTACCAAAAGCATCAACATCTGGTTACAGTAGTGGGATGGGATGACAATTATTCTGCAAAAAATTTTTAAGACAGCGTCGAATGTAACTGCAGATGGTGCATGGATCGTCAAGAACAGCTGGGGAGAAAACTGGGGAAAAAATGGATATTTCTACTTATCTTATCAGGATGGTTCCATTAACAACCTGGTGGCAGCTTCAGCAACGAATCAGCCAAAGTATACCAATAATTATTTTTATGACGGAACCTGCGGGCTGAGTGCCCTGGCGATGTATGCCGGAGATAAGATTGCCAGTGTTTTCCGTGCTTCTGCAGGAAACGGTAAGGCGGAGAAGCTTGGCGAAGTGACGCTTGCAGCTCTGACGACCAACAATACCTATAAAAGTGCAGGTGTATACAAACCTTAAAAACGCAAAAGATCCCACAAGTGGAACGCCGGCATATGCCACACCGGTAACTTTAAGACAGCCGATGGCCGGAATTATGACATTTCAGATCCCGGAGGTACTGATCAGCCAGGGAAGTTCTTACTCTATTGTGGTAACGAATGCGGGAAATGCAACTATTAAGTATTATGTGGAAGCAGAAGTTTCTTATGGCTGGTGCGAATTCGAACCCTCGATTCTGTCAGGTCAGAGTTTCCGTTATCTGAATTCGCAGAAAGAATGGGAAGATGGTGCGGATCTTGTGTTAAGTACCAAAACGAGGGATATTTATGGAATTACCTATCGGATCAAAGCCCATACAAAAACACTGGACAGCCCGGCAAAAATGCAGATTCCAATACATCTCTGTCCATGTATGCCGGTGAGAAAAAATCTCTGAGTGCTTCCGCAACAAGAACGGAGATGACACGTCCGGAATCAGCTGGGAGAGTTCGGATACGAATATTGCCACAGTCAGCAGTAATGGTCTGGTAACTGCGAAGCATCCCGGAACAGTGACGATTTCCTGCTATGGAAATAACGCGAAAGGAATCAAGGCATCCTGTAAAGTAACCGTGAAATTAAAACAGCCTGCCGGGCTGAAGATTACTTCCAAAGCCTACAATAAGATCAACCTGGCCTGGTCAGCAGTAACGGGATGCAACTATTATGTGATCTACCGAAGCGAAAACGGTGGAAAAGAAAGCAAACTGACGAGTATGAAATCCAGTATACAAAGCTGGAGTGATACGACTGTAAAAACAGGAAATACCTACAGTTACCGTGTCAGGGCAGCATATGTATGTACAGGAAAAACAACGCTCTATGGAACTGCTTCCACTGCCGTGTCCGCAAAGACAAAACTTGCAAAAGCAGCAGCCAGTGCGACTGCGGTTTCTGGTCCGAAAAATACAGTTTCCTGGGGGAAAGTTCCGGGAGCAAGCGGCTATCGTGTATATCGCAGAACAGGGAACAGTGACTGGGAGAGGATCGCTGAAGTGAAAAGTAATGTTTCCAGCTATCAGGATTCCCAGATCCGGGGAATTACGTCTTATACGTATTCTGTACGTGCATACCGTAACGTAGACGGAAAGAAAGTTTTTGGCAGTTATAAGGAGAGCAGAGCTGTTTTATCCTATCCGGATATCCAGAAAAATTTCTGCTGTGAAGAAAACATCCAGTGGACTTAAACTTTACTGGAGGGCACAGAGCCGTGCAACATTCTATGATGTTTACCGGAAGACCAAAAACAGCACCTGGAAAAAAATAGGCACTGTCTCAGGCAGAAGTACTACAGTATCTTATGAGGATAAGACGGCGAAGAAGGGGACAACCTACTATTATGCGGTCCGTGCCGGTGATAAAAACATCCGAAAGGGAAAACGCTCTGCGGAAAGTTACGCTGCAAAATCAGGAAAAAGATAAAAACAAAAAGTCAAAAACTCCCGTTTCCATTCCCTCTGAAAAGAGTAGCCCTTGCAGACTTCGCTGTATTTGGCCCGGTTGGCGATGATGTCCTCCGCCAAGGCGATGATCTGCCCGATCTCGGCGACCGACAGATCCGTAGGGTCGATTAAATGGCGCATAGCGGTTTATTTATTGATCCAGCTTCGTCCGAAGGATTGTCGCGGAAGGCGATCAGGCGCTGCCGATCCTCCGGCTTGATATACCCCTCCTCGGCCGCCACTTCGACCAGCGCGTCGAGATTCGAAAGGCTATGGTTGATTACGTCGCTGCGGCAAGCCGATCCAGTCCTTTCTTCATGCCGTACGTAAAGATGCTCACTACGCCCAGCACCTCGGCACCGGCCGCACGCAACACCTCGACCACTTCGATGCACGATCCCGCCGTCGAAATCAAGTCTTCGATTACCACGACTTCTGGCCCTTTTCGAGTTTGCCCTCGATCTGGTTTCCCCGACCGTGATCCTTCGAGCCGCTGCGGACATATCCCATCGGCAGGTCGAGGATCGTCGCGGCGATGGCCGCATGAGCGATGCCTGCGTCGATGTTCCCATCAGCACCTCGCACGCGGGGAATTTCGCCTTCACCGTTTCCGCAATCGCGGCCTCGACCTTCTTCCGCACCTCGGGGGCGGTCAGAATCAACCGGTTGTCGCAATAATCGGGCTTTTGATACCGCTCGCCCAGGTAAACGGCTGCTCGGGGCGCAGGAATACCGCACCGATCGAGAGCAGGCCTTTGGCAATTTCTCTTTCCATAACTATTTCTACATTCTTTAGATTGTCATTCCTTTTTCCGCAAAAACGGCTTTCCGCCTATCGCTCGTCGAGGGCCATACGGAGTACGGCCTCCACCTCGTCGGGCATAATACCGCCCTCGTGCACTTTCTTGTCCCCGACGTAAAATGTCGGTACGTAATAGTAGTCGTAACGGTCGGCCACTTCGGGTTCGGCCAGTTCGTCGATCATCCTGATTTCGATGCGGCTGTACGGTTCCTGCCGCTGCAGTTCCTCCAGATAACCCAGCGCTTCTTGCAGAAGGGGCACCGGGGCTGATAGAAAAGTGATAACCGGTTTCATAACTTTCTTGATTTAGAGTAAAACTTATTTCTTGCCTGTCGCGGCAATCGGCCTCTTCGGTCGCCGCAATTCGGCGCGCATTCCGTTCGCACGATCCGGCAACACCCGTGCCGACCGAAGTTCCGCGAACTCCACGCTCCCAAACCCATTTTAGACAACTGCCGCACGACACGAATCCCGTCCGTATCGCTCGATCCGGGCCGCAAAGCAGCCCTTCCTTCCGTACCGCCCGAAATACTCCCTACCGTCGCACACTCTATTTCACGAACTCCTCCACGCACCGGCGATAGGCCGCCACGGGATCGGCTGCCGCCGTGATGGGACGCCCAACCACGATATAGTCCGAGCCGATTTCCCGCGCACGCGCCGGAGTCGTGACCCGCACCTGATCGGCCACCTCTCCGTCCGCAAAAACGCACGCCGGGGCGTAACGGTCAGGAACTCCTTTCCGCAGGCCGCCTTCACCATACCGGCCTCCAGCGGCGAGCAGACCACGCCGTCCAGTCCCGCTTCGCGGGTATTCTGCGCATACTTGACGATCGTATCGTTGATCGAGCCGAATGAGCAGCTCGCGCTGCATACGCTCCTCCGAGTCGAAGTAAGCTGCGTCACGGCGATCAGTAACGGGGCGCGTGCCGTCGGGACGGGTCAGCCCTTCGACCGCCGCACGCATCATCTCGATCGTGCCGGCCGCATGCACGTTGCACATGTCCACGTCGAGGCGCGAAAGCACGGCCATCGCCTTCTTGACCGTATTGGGAATGTCGTGCAGTTTCAGATCAAGGAAAATCCGGTGCCCCCGCGCTTGATCTCACGCACGATTTCGGGCCCTTCGGCATAGAAAAGCTCCATGCCGATCTTCAGGAAAGGTTTGCGGGCCTCGTTCTTAAACAGATCGAGGACCGGAAAGTCTCTTCGGCGCTGCTGAATCGCAGGCGATGATTACGTCTCTGTTGGTCATATCTCTTATTTATAATTTTCACAAAATTACTTCACGATGCCGATAATATCGGACAGCCGTTCGATCCCCAGCCGCTCCATTTCACAGGGCAGTGCCTCGACGATCTCCTTGCAGGCATAAGGGTTCCGCAGGTTGGCGGCCCCCACCTGCACGGCCGTCGCCCCGGCCATCATCATTTCGATAACGTCGTGGGCCGTCTCCACGCCGCCGCACCCCATCACCTGCAAAGATACTTTGTATCCGGCATGACCATTGGCAGTGTAAAAGAGTAAAATCTTTTTCCTGCATCCGCCCCTGTTTTCCAGTGCCTGTAATCTGAAAAGTCAGTTCGGCGGCACCCTCTAATA
>ENA-OQCD01000163-OQCD01000163.1-human-gut-metagenome-genome-assembly--contig:-NODE-163-length-17771-cov-3.781909_pt1 | contig 17771 bp, 23 predicted proteins | sample MGYA00242755_ERZ504571 | MGnify/ENA primary metagenome ERZ504571 (study PRJEB26092, sample SAMD00036274) | human gut metagenome | host: Homo sapiens | study: EMG produced TPA metagenomics assembly of...
GGGGAGAGCTCGTCCGCATAGGAGCGGCAGAGGAGCGCGTACACCCGTTCCCGCACCCAGGCGCTGCGCGCGATGCCCAGCTTGAACGCGGCCCGGCACAGCATCTCGTATTCGTCGCCGGTGAGCAGGACATTGAGCTGGCGTCAAAAGTTGATTAGTCATGCCGTGTATATACGTCCGGGGTGTTTTCGGCCAGATTCCAACAGTTTTGGGCCACTCCAGGAAGGAACAGCCGACGCTTCGCTGGGCTGAACCATCTGACTTGGTTCGGCGCACGCTTGTGCAATGCACAAATGTGCAATAGGATGTGAGCTATGAGCAACGAATATGTGCAGGGGACGCTGGAGCTGACGCGGGCGTTCGACGGCTGGTGGCTTCCCCAGCGTCCCCTGTGCTGCGACGATGACTACTCCCAGCTGGTGCGCCGGAGCCGCATCGACGCGCTCAGATGCAAGCACATCGAGGCGAATCCGGCAGCGCAGGTGAACATGCTCGTTGTTGACGTTGATTCGTCTGAGGGCCGTTTAATGAGCCTGTGGGGGCATCGGGACATGCCGCCCAACTTCATCGCGGAGAATCCGGCCAACGGCCACTGCCACGCGGGCTGGGTGCTCACCGAACCCGTCTGCCGCACCGACATGGCCAGACTCAAGCCCCTGAAGCTCCTGCACGCCGTCACCGAGGGGCTGCGCCGCAGCGTGGACGGCGACGAGGGCTATTCCGGCCTGCTCATGAAGAACCCGTTGAGCGACGCGTGGGACAGCGACCTGTGCCGCGAGGACACCTACGACCTGCCCGACCTCGTGGCCGCGCTCGAAGCGCACGGGGACATGCCGCCCAAGAGCTGGACGCGCACCAAACGCGCCCGCGAGGTCGGAGTGGGCCGCAACTGCACCCTGTTCGACGAGGCCCGCACCCTCGCCTACCGCGAGGTGCGCCGACTGCCTGACCGCACGCCCGCCTCCTCCGACCTGCTGCGCGAGTACGTGCGCCGCACCTGCCACGAAATCAACGCCTCGTTCCCCGACCCGCTGCCCGTGCGCGAGGTCAACGACACCGCCAAGAGCATCCACAAGTGGATCACCACGCGAAGCCGCATGTGGCGAGACGGTGCCGTCGCCAACGCCGCCACGTTCGTCGCCATCCAATCCGCACGCGGAAAGAAATCGGGCGAGGCCAGACAAAACGCATTTGAAGAGAAGTTCGCGCAGTACGCGCAGGAGGTGCTTGGACAATGACCATCCAGACAATTCGCAAGAAGCGCCCATTGCCCGCCAAGGAGTTAGCCGAGGCCTATGGGGTGTCCGTGCGCACGATCAAGTACTGGAATTCGCAACGCGCGAGGACTGGATAGACGAGCAGGCAACGTTGCGCGAATCCATCCGCGCCTACCACGACGATGACGGCCACTCGTGGAGCCAGACCGCCGAACACTTCAACATGACCCAAGGTGCCGTGCGCCAACGCGCCTACCGCGCCCGCAAGGAACGCGAGGCCGAGGCAAAAGCCGCAAGGCCGGAGTAGCAAGTGACGTGAACGTATATACGTTCACTCGATTCGCGGTGCGAATCGGCTTGCCGGGAAGACCCGTACCCCATAGTCGGCAGAGCCTCCAGACCGCTCACGCGGCATCGTGCCACGACTGTGGCACATCACGTAACACCCGCACATCCTCACGGTGGTGCGCGGGTGTACGTGATTCGAACCATCGGCCTGACAGGTCTCAGATCGCTCCAGCGAGCTTACGGCGCATGTACTCGCTGCGGCTGATGTGGTACCGCCTGGCCATCGCGGTCAGACCGTCCAGCGTGCTCTTGGGCATGCGGACGGACACGCTGACCATCTGCTCGTCGGGCTCGGCGAGATGGAGCCCGTAGTACACGCGCCCCGTCAGGTCGTCCGGGACAGTCTCGGACTCGGCCATCCGCTCATCCTCCAGCACCTGCTCCTCGGTCAGCCCGACCAGCGCCATCAACTGCCTGTCGCGTTCGCTGAAATCACTCATAGCGTCCTCCCATCGCCGCGCAGACGGTCTATCTCGCGCCTGAACTTCTTGGTCGGCGGCGTGAACGCGTGGTAGATCACCACGAGGTCGCCGACGACCCTGTACAGCATCTCGACGTTCCTGCCGCGCCCGTCGAGCCCTATCGCCATCCACGCGCCGGACTCGCGCTCCGCGTCCACCATGACGCTGCGGAACGCGGTCACCACGTCCTTCTCGGACAGTTCTGGGTGACGCTCCATCACCCTGTCAAGCACCTGGATCCTCATCAGCACCACCCGCGACACGAACGTATTACATACGCAATCATATCAGTGTCACACATCAGGTACAACCGTACCGCAACACGCTTCGAGCGGACGCAAGCGGCTTTTGCGCGGAGCATTTCCGGCCATTTGCCCAGCTTGTTCCGCGCTTCCGAGAAGGTGTGGAGTTGGGTTTTCTGTGATGCCGCGCGAGCGGTCTGGAGGCTCCGCCGACCATGGGGCATGGGTCTTCCCGGCAAGCCGATTCGCACCGCGAATCGAGTGATTGTAGCTACAATCACGTCGCTTGCTACTCCGGCCTTCGGCACTCGGGTTGTTGCTCCTGCGCCGAAGGGCGAGGGAGGCTGCGGGCTCGGTTCATGTACATGAACCGTCTAGCTTGCTTACCTTCGATTTGATGGACATCTCCATGTGGATGTCCATGGAGATGTCCATGGAGATGTCCATGTGGGTGTCCATGGAGATGTCCATGGAGATGTCCATGTGGGTGTCCATGTGGGTGTCCATGGATATATCCATCTGAGCGCATAGGAAAACGCATGAGGGTGGATGATCGTTCGGGGTGACGCCTTCTTCCACGAACGGGAAGGGGCTCTTCCTTTTTCTGGAATGTCATCTTCCAGCGCCCTTCGCCTTGAGCTCCTTGAGCAGCATCGTCGCGTTGTCGCGGATGCTCGCGTCCGTGAGCGGGGAGAGCTCGTCCGCATAGGAGCGGCAGAGGAGCGCGTACACCCGTTCCCGCACCCAGGCGCTGCGCGCGATGCCCAGCTTGAACGCGGCCCGGCACAGCATCTCGTATTCGTCGCCGGTGAGCATGACATTGAGCTGGCGTCCCCGCTTCAGCGGATGTTCGGGGTCGGGGTCGGTGCGGTACACGTCGTTCCAATCGGTGGTGCCGGGGGCGAGTTCCGTGTAGCTGAACGGCTGGATGGCGTATCTCACGAAACGGGATTTGGGTATGCCCGTCTGGTGGAGGCCTCGGCAAGCAGATTGAACAGCTCCTGGTCCATGAGGACCCGGAAGGCGTGGCTGTATCGTCGCATGGTTTCATCGTCTCCTTGGTCGTTGCCGTGCGCCGGCGCGCATGGTGCGTCGGCACGGATGGTTGGCGTTTGGTCAGCGGTCGAAGTCGAACGCCGTGCCGCGTTCCTTGTCGATGCGGATGGCCGCGTCGAACTTCTTCCCGGATTTGGATGTGAAGCCCTTCAGGGTGACGGATTGTCCCGCGAGGAGCCTGCGCGCGGTCTGGTCGGTGATGGTCTTGCCCGCGATGCGCGCGAACATCTTCCATCCGCAGCCTGCGGTCGTGGCCCACTTGCCGTCCTTGGTCTTCTCGGTCTTGTTCGTGGAACACTGCCACATCCGGCCGGTTTTCCTCACCGGCTGGCCGCAGCGCGGGCAGTCGCCCCAATCCTGCGCGTCGGTGTTCGTGGTTCGTGTGACAGCATCGGCCTTGAGGTTCGCGGTCGCGTCGGCGGGGATTCGCAATGCCTCCCGGTGGAACATGTCCATCACGTCGGCCGGGTCCGTTTGCCGTGTTCCACGTCGGACAACGCCTGTTCCATCCGTGCGGTGAGCAGCACGTCCTTCAGTCGTGGCTCCACCACGTCGGTGAGGCGTTCGCCTTCCGTGGTGGCGTGCAATTGCCGGCCCTTGCGTTCCACGAGTTTGGAGCGCACGAGCTTTTCGATGGTGTCCGCGCGGGTGGCGGGTGTGCCGATGCCGCCGGAATGTGATTCGTCGTCATCGAGTGCCGCCTTGAGGTTTTTGTCCTCCACGCACCGGCTCGCGTGCTCCATCGCGGCCAGCAGCGTGGCCTCGGTGAACGGTTTGGGCGGCCGGGTCTCGCCTTCCTCGGCCGTGACCTTCCCGACCGGGCGAATGACGCCGCCTTCCATGAGGTTCGATGGGATCACGTTCCTTCCTCCCGCCGGGTTCGCGGTTTCCTCGTCTTCCGGTTCGGGCCCGTGGCCGGTTTCGACGGCCTTCCATCCTGCGGATACGGTCTCGTCGGAACGACTGGAGAACTCCCTATCGGTGTCGTCGGAAAGCCGTGCCTTCACCTCGGTGACGATGTGCACATGGTCGTCGCCCACGGCCTCCCACATGCGGCGCACGATGCGTGTCATCACCTTGCGTTCGTCATCGTCCAGCCTTCCAGCTTCCCGGCGTCCAATTGCATGGTCGGCAGTATCGCGGTGTGGCCGGCCACCTTCGCGTCATTGACGGCCAGCTCCGGGCGCGGGTGTCCGGGTATGCCCTCGCGGGTGACGAACCCTTGGGCGAGACGGCCGGATTCGAGGAGCGCCGTGAGCGTTTCGAGGTCGTCATGCGTGATGTACCGGCTGTCGGTGCGCGGATAGGTGGCGAGTTTGAGTTCGTAGAGGTGCTGCAACGCCGCGAGCGTGCGCGCGGCGGTCATGCCGTACATGCGGCTCATGTCCTTCTGCAATCCGGTCAGGTCATACAGGCGGGGCGGCCGGTCGTTCACCCGCCTCCGGTTCACGGACATGATGCGGAAGCGGCCGTGTTCGGCCTGGCCGCACAGCAGCATCGCCGCATCCTTGCTGTCGATCCGTTCGCTGGAGAGCCGCCATCCGCCCATGTCCGCGATCACGGTCCAGAACGGCACCGGTTTGTGGTTCCTGATCTGCCGGTCGCGTTCCGCGATCATGGCGAGCGTCGGCGTCTGCACGCGGCCCACGCTGAACCGTGCGTTGCAGAGCAGCGAGTACGCGCGGCTCGCGTTCATGCCGATCAGCCAGTCCGCCTTCGACCTGATCTCCGCCGACCATGCGAGCCCTTGGTATTCGGATTCGGGTTTCATCGCCCGCCACGCGGCCTGGATGGCCTCCGCCTCCAGGCTCGCCACCCACAGGCGCAGTTCCGGCTTGTGAGAGCCTTCCATGTCCGCGATGCGGCGGAAGATGGCCTCACCCTCGCGGTCGGGGTCGCAGGCGTTGACGAGGCAATCCACATCCGTTCGGCGGATCAGCCGCACGATCTGCCGGTAGCGGGAGCCGGCACCGCGCTCCTCGCTGATCTTCCACCGCCAATGGCCGGACGGGTCCACAGGCAGCGTGTCCAGACTCCATTTCCTCCAATCCCTGTCCTTGTAGTCCTCGGGCATGGCAAGGTCGATCAGGTGGCCCTGCGCCCATGTCACGAGCAGCTGGCCGCACTCATAGCATCCGTCCCTTTGGACGGGCGCGGCGCACAACGCCTGCGCGATGGCCGTGGCGACCGATTTCTTTTCCGCGATGACGAGCTTCATTCTTCGTTCGCGTTCCTTCCGTTTTTGGGATTCCTTGATTCTTGTCCGACATGCGAGGACCGGCGCGGGAATCCCTTCCCGGCCGGCCCTGGATGGAAAGGCGTCGCCAAGGTCAGGCGGCGAAGCGAGCAGCGGCGCGAACACGGCGGCGATGGCCAGCACCGCGATCAGCATGAGGATGACGCCGGCGATCCACGCGATGGCCGTCACCAGCGTGCGGCTCCAGGTCTGTCCGCCGGATTCCACGATCATCGGGCTGCCCATGCGTTTGCCGATGATCGCGCACACGCCCGAGGCGACCACGCACAACAGCACGAGCACCACCTGGAGCATCCCGTTGAGCTCGACCAGCCACGTCCACAGGCCCATGAACCAGCCGGCGAGCATAGAGAGAAACGATTCCATTGATTTTCCTTTCACCTGATTGGAACGACGCTTCCGATTCTCGGCCGCAAAAACGGCCGGCCACGGGGCACGGCGTCTACACGCCCCGCCTTCCGCCATGGGGAATGTAGACGCCATGCCCCGTGGAACGCGCGGCGGGAAGGCAGACTCGCCTTGACGGAAAAACGAGCGAAAGGAAGATCGTCGTGGCGAACAACCAGAACACCATGCGCGACATGAAACGCAGCATCCTCAAGGCGGTGCGCGACAGCCAGAAGACGAAACAGGATGCGATGGACGAGTACGTGGCGGCGCGCGTCAACATCAAATCATTGGAGGAACGTCTGGAAGAGGCCCGCGAGAAGGCCACCCTGCTGCGCAGGAAGGCGAAGGACGCGGGAAACACCAGCGCCGAACTGAAAACGGCGGACGACCTCATAGACGCGCGGTGGACGGGGACGGAAGACGGGTCGGCGGAAGACGGGTCGCCCGAAAACGCGGATCCGGGAACCGTGAACCCCGAGCGGGAGCATCCGGCCATGGAAGAAAACACGCAAGGCGGCATGCCGGGCGAGCCGAACCGTTGGGAAGGCGGTGAATCGTGAACCGGCCGGAACCGCGTCCGCTGCCGAAACCGCTGCGCGTCCTGTGCCTGTTCGTCGCCGCGCTCCTCGTGTGCTCGCTGGGCGTCATCGTCGCCAACCACCAGCCGTCAACGGCCGGCGACGACCACGGTTCCGCGACGGACGCGAAACAGGAGTCCACGGGCAAAAGGAAAACGGATTCGGGCCCGCGACGGTACGTCGGCCTGGAGGCGGCGGGAATCCCGGTTCCCGGCGACTGGTCTCAGCGCACCACCGCGTTCCCCGTTGACACCCACAAGGACGGCACCCGCACGCTCTCCGAAAACGCGGACGGCATCACGCTGCACAATGGTTCCGGCCCGATCGACACCGCATTGGAAACGGTGGACGCGCTGCTCGATCCAAACGGCAGCGACGACGAATGGCGCAAGAACGTGTTCGCGCTGCTCGGCGACGACGGTGCGGGGAGAGCCATCCGGTCTCCGACGCGCCGCGCTGGTGGTGGGCCCAGCGCCGCTTCCGCGCCGGGATCCGTATGCTCGGGCCAATACGATGACAAGTACGTCAACTACGCCTACACCTGCACCTCCGACGGCAGATGGGAGGGCTCGGATACGGATGCCATCCAGTCCCAGCCGTTCTGGACGACGAAGGAAACCAGCTTCCCGATCCCGGAAGGCGGCGGACCGTCATCCACGACGGATCCGCAGCAGACCGTCAGCCAGGCGTACAACACCGTGCTCTTGCCGATGGACGACGGCAACTGGCACGCACCGTCTACTGCCCGGCCGCGCTCGACGCGTCATTGCTGGACAAGGATGCCAACGAGCTCGACCCCGATCAGGTGAAGGCCGGCGACGAGGCGTACACGGTGATCTCCGCCACCGGATACGGCACGGTCCAGCATCCCTGCCGGACCGTGGAGGTCGTGGTCGGCGGGCAGAAGCCCTTCTGGTCGCTGAGGAACACGCAATGAGCCGGACCGGCCGCCATCGGATCCTCGCGGCCATGCTCTCGGCGTGCCTGCTGTCCCTGCTCGGCGGATGCACGCCGTTGACCGTGCTCGCGGTCCTCGGCGGCTGCAAGGACGGCGGCTCCAACGGATCGTCGGGAGGCGTCACGGGAAGCGTCACGACCGGCGAGGTGCGTGACGGCATGACCATCGCGCAGACCAAGGCGTGGTTCAACGGATCCGACGGGCCCGACAACGTGTGCCAGGCCTATCCGGACGGGCAATGCACATGGTGGGCGTGCATGAGAGGCCATAAAATCGGATTGGACGTGGGCTCCTACTGGGGCAACGGCGGCGACTGGGCCGCCAGCGCCACCGCCGCCGGATGGAAGACCACCCGCACCGATCCCGTGGCCGGCAGCATCGTCAGCTACCCGCCCGGCGTGGCCGACGCGGACACCTGTACGGCCACGTCGCCGTCGTCGAGGCGGTCGACCGGACGGCCGGCACCGTGACCATCAGCGAGATGAACGGGCGCGGCGGCTGGGCATCGTCAACCACCGCACGCACAGGATCAACGTCGGCGCGGTCTACATCCTGCCCAACGGCAGTGTGTCCACCAATGGTTCCGCCGGCACGGATTCCACGTCATCCGGTTCCGAATCGTCCGATTCGTCGTCATCGTCCGACTCGTCCTCCTCTTCGGATCCGGTGGAGGCGGCATGGACGTGCTCCAGTTCCGACTCGGGCTCCACGGACGTGGTGGTGGACTACGACGCGACGGCACCCACGCCACGCCGGAACAGGCCCGGGCCATCGCCCGGAAGATGATCGCCTCGTACAAGGACTGGGGAGACGGCGACTATGACGCGCTCGTATGGCTGTGGAACAAGGAATCGGGATGGCAGTGGAATGCCACCAACCCGAGCAGCGGCGCGTACGGCATACCCCAGGCGTTGCCCGCGTCGAAACTCGCCTCCGCAGGAGACGACTGGAAGGACAACGCCGCCACCCAGATCAAATGGGGATTGAACTACATCGCCGGCCGGTACGGCAGCCCGCAGCGCCGCCAAGACGTTCTGGCTCGCCCACAACTGGTACTAAGGAGCGGGACACGTAAAGGGACCGAGCATCAAATCTCGGCGGAATCATCTGCCCCGTAGACGCCATGCCCCGCGCGACCGCCCGTATGGGCTGATGATCGGAGCCATGCCCGCCGGACGGCGCGGCACCGATCATCCAAGGGAAGGAAGGACGCATCATGCTGATGGAACCCGATGAATACACGTCCCAGGAACGGGCCCTGACCGACAAGGCGAAGGAGCTGATCGAGCAGCACGAGCTCGACTGGGGCAACGGGGAATGCTTCATCCAACGCGACGCCGGCCACAGCGAACTGTACATGACGCTGGAGGCCCCCAACCACGCCACGGTCACGGTCACGGTGCCGGCCGAGGCGGACGAGAAGGGGCTGAGGCGCGCCATGGCGGACGGGCTCCTCGACTTCGACCCCGACGAGGAGTTCGACGAATGCTGGTCCCGCGAGTTCGCGGCACGCAACGGGTTCACGCCCTCCGGCTTCCTGTCCGGCCTCCAGGAAGACAAAGCGTATTTCGGTCTCCGATCTGAGGCGTTGCTTCATCCCGGTCAAAGCAACGCCGGGCAAGGCAACGAAACGATTGCGGAGATCCGCTGGACGGAGGAGGACCTTCGGCACTGGCTGAAAGACCATGACTGGCCCGACAACAACGAGAACATGGACGCGATGCGCGACATGATCTCGGCCAGAGAATTGCGGGACCGCAGCATCGAGGAGGATGGGAGATCATCGACGCGATGGTGGACGACGGCCGGCTCGCCCGCAAAGACGAAGGCGAGAAGGCCGAAACGTCCGAAACCTACGATCCCGCGAACCCGGCCGACCCGTTGAGCATTGCCGATACGTCTGCCTCGGCCGCAGCCACACGATAAAAAGACCCGAGCGAAGGAGCATCATCATGGCCGGATTGAAGGACTACCAGATCAGCGTGTACGTCGCCAACCTGGGCAAATACGTGGAGGGCGTGTTGCAGGGCGCGTGGATCACGCTGCCCATGCCCGCCGAACGCTTGCAGGACACCCTGAAGACCGAGGTGGGATTGGGCGGCCGGTACGAGGAGTACGCGATCCACGACTACGAGGGCGGGGAAGGACTGCTCGCCACCGTGGCGAATCCCGGCGAATACGAGTCGCTGACGGACCTGAACCTCATGTGCCGCGCGTCGAGGCGCGCGAGGACGACGACCCGGACGTGTACGAGAAGGTGCAGACGGTCCGCGACGATCTTGACGCGGTCCCGCGCACCCCGTTGCAGTACGCGAACCTCGCGTTGAACTCGGACGAGATCCCCTATCACTCTTATGATGCGCCGTCCTCGGCCGAATCGAAGGAGGCGAAGTATGCCTGGACCGCCGTGAACCATGGGTGGGCATCGGATGCCGTGTGGTCATGTTCGATACGGGGCTCGGCTATCTGATCGATATGGAGATGTACGGCCGGGACCTCAAGCTCGACGGCGATGTGTCGCTTGGCGACAACGGCTATCTGGAGGACGCGGACTGGCCGAGCGATATCGACGGCCGGTACTCGCGCGAGGAGATCGCCGAGGAGGTCGAATGGCTGGATGATTTCGACGCGAAGACCGGTTCGCCGGCCGCGTTCGACCTCGCCTCGCTCGTCCAGCCGGGCGAACGCATCGCGGACTACACGATTTCCGGCACCGGCACGAACTGGGGAGCCCCCTCATACCAGTGCATCGTGGAGGAGGGTTCCACCGATATCCATGCCGCGCTTGAGGACACGATGCACCGGATCATCGACGCGCGCGCCGCTACTGGCGACGCCGTGGACGTGCTGCGCGAGACCATGGGCGCAATGCCCGCAGCGTCCGTCGGCGAAGACGACGGCGTGAGCCCGATCGACCTTGATCTGGGATATGTGCTGCCCGGTGCCGTCACCTCGTTCGCGGAACGCGCGCAGGCGTGCGACCCCTCGGACCCGCTGAATATGACCGATACGGCCGGTTCCGGCCTTTCCAAGTGAGAAAGGGCGAGCGAGATGGCCTTGACGCCTTTTGACATGGAGGGTGTGAACCGCGACCTGCTCGCGGCCGGGAATCCCGCCAAGCCCGACATGCAATCCATCCTGCGCAGGAACGCGCGCGATCTCGTGCTGGGGAACGCGATTCTGGCTCTCCGCCGATGCCAAGGAATTGGAGTTCGGCGTCCACATGGCGTATTCCGACGCGGACGGCGGCTTCGACACCGATCCGAGCGAGGACGTGTGGTTCGAGGCGTCCTCGCTCCCGATTCCCAATGAACGCCCTGATCTGCCTCCCGACAACGCGCTCAGGATCAGGGTCACGGACGTGCTGACCGAATACGGGTTCACGGACATTGACGTGAAAGCCCCGGACAGGACGCCGGAAGGCATCTGGATCGGTTTCGAGGCCATGCAGCCGGTCAGGCTCGACGTGACCTCGGCCCAGGAAGGGCGTTCCGTTTCCCTCACCCTGACAGCAGCCGAAGCCAACGATTGGCGTTCCGGCCGTCTCGACGCGCATGGCCTTTCGCGCATGGCCGTCGAACGTGTTCTCGCCAGACCGGGCGACACCGTGACCCTCGCATACGGGGATCCGTGGTATCGGCCGGCGGTGATGTGCGACGGTTCGGGAAAACCGCCCGAGCATCGTGTCAAGGCCGGTATCGGCACGTTCGTCATCGGCCGTGAAAGCGAGGCGGTCATGCCCGAGATACTGCGGATCGACCGCACTGTTGACCCACGAGACCCGCTCGTGATCGAAAAGGCGTTCGGAAAGGAGAACGACATGGAGAACGGGAATGTCCCCGAATACTGGAAAGGCTGATGGACGAGGCCGATCTGCCGTTGGCGGGCATCGTGCGCGAGCACGGCGGCGGGTTGATGGACTTCCACCGCATGAAGGGCATCGAACGCCTGACCGGTTCGAGTGACTGGGATTTCTACTCCTGGACGGTGGAAAATTACGACGATGACCTGCTCGACGTGTGCGAACGGGAGAACGCCGCCGACGTGCTCGCCGACTTGCAGGCATGGTGGAAAACGAGCCAGCCCGACATGCGGCAACACGTGGACGAGATGATGGCGGGCATCGACGCGGCCATGGAACCGCTCGACAAGCACCTGTACGCCGCCGCCGAAAAGGAGTTCAAGGAGCGCTCGTTGGACCCGGACGGGGAATGCTACCAATGGACGGCGGCACGTTCATCTCCCCAGGAATCATTCGACGGCATCTGCGGCGACCAACGCGACCGCTACATGGCATGGAAGAACCAGGCCGAACCCGCCAGACTCGTGAGCGCATGGGACGACCCCGCACGCCTGGACCGGCTCGTGGGCGACCTGATCGACGCGGACGATGGCGGCGGATGCTTCTACACCGACGCGCAGCCCATCGACTACACGCAGGGCATGGATTACAGCCCACAGCAGCTGGCCGCAGACAGCGGGCTGGGAGATACGGTCCCGCTGGCGTGTGAGTCCAACGCTTCCTACAGCCTCGCGCACCACCCCGATATCAAATTCACCGCCACCGGGTCTCCCGACGGCAGAAAGGTGCTGGAGGTCTCGGTTCCCGGTTCCGCCCGTCATGCGCTGATCACGGCCAAACCCGGAGCGTTCGACGTGAGCCTGCATGACGAGCGCGGCATCGTGTCCGGCGAATCCTTCCCTTACGAGGCAAACGATTCCTGGACGTACCGGCTTTCCGGCCAGGCGTTGCGCGGCGCGCTGGACCTCGCCGTCGGCTGGGCCGACCCACAGGAAACGTCTCCGAGACCGCAGGGCTCGACCTCGCGTTGGATGACGGCATGGAAACGACACACGGCCACTGACGCCGTACGGCAACGACGAACAGAACCAAGGAGCACACGATGGACATGAATTGGATCGACGAGATTCGGGACTCCGAACCCCGCAAACGGTACATCTACAACGCTGACGACTACGACCCGCAATACGGGACCCGTATTACCGTGAACACAGCACCCGCGCCGACAGCCTGTGGCGGCTGTACGAGGAGAGCGGCACGTCGATCACGTTCGATGCCTTCGCGGACGAATCCCGTCAAACCGATTACAGGATGGAGACCGGCGCTCTGCGTGATTTCTTCAATGGATCCCAGTCGGCGCTCTCCTCGTACAGGAACCCGATGGGAGGCAACCCGCTGATCGCGTTCGGAAGCATAGGCCGATGGGACGGCGAACGCACGGGCATATCCTCGTTCGAGACCTTCGATGATCTGATGAACGGCGATGATTCCCCGTTCAAGGACTGCGAGATCGACCACATCTGGGACGAGAACGGAATCCTGAAGATGCGCGGCCACCACCACGACGGCAGTGTGGAGGTGGAGATACGCCAGCTCACCGACCAGGGATGCGAGGCATTGGAATCCTACGAACAGGCATGGGCTGGCGAACCGTTCGACGCCGCAGGCCGCCACTACGACGGCGGCAAGGAATCCGTGGACCGCTTCTGGAACGACCTGAAAACCGATCGGGGCCTGTCCGTGGAACCCCGGTACGTGGAACTCGCGTTCGGATGCCCGCCCATCGAATGGGACATCGATGCCAGGGTGAGGGACTTCGCCGAACGCATGGGCGACGAATATACGAGCCTGTACGAGCAGGACACGACCGGCATCAAGGGCGGTGATTTCGAACGTTTTCGGCGCGTTCGCGGACAATCACCTCGACTTCATACGCGCCTGACGAAGGCCAGGGGCATGGATCCCATCAGCAGCGACCGGGAGATAGCCGCATTCCTCAACACATTCGACAAGCTCGCCGCGATGCCCGAACCATCACCGGCATCACAGGAAAAGGACGAACTGTCCGCCGGAGTATGCGATCCGACCGACCCGACGATGGGCTGCCTGCAACCGGATTCGCCGGCAGCCATCCGATAGACGCGAAAGACATCCATCCATTCACGGACGGCAACGGGCGAACCGGGCGACAGATTCTGAATCTCATGCTCATGGCTGCCGGCTACCGGCCCGTAGCAATCAAACATGATGCCGGCCGCAGCTATGGGAAAAGTCTGGAAGCATGGCAGGTTGACGGCGATCCCAAGCCGTTCATTTCCCAGCTTGTCCAATGCGTTGATCAGGAAGAGCGCGCCGTAGCGGAAATCGTCGGCAGATTAAGAGAGAACCCTTTCTCGGAAAACGCCATCGACGGGATTGGTCTCGAAGACGGTCCGGCACGAGGGCGTTCCCTCTGATTGGAACGCTTCAGGATTGTGATAGGTGTACATGAATATGCGTTTTTACATATATTCATGTACACTTATATGCATGAAGAGGAGCGAGGCGATTGATCAGCTGCGCGAGATGGATGCCAAGTACTCGTGCTACGTGTATTGCAAGAACGAACTGGCCGTCGTGCTGGGTGAGCAGGGGCAGAAACTGAACCGAACCCTGTCCAGCCTGGTATCGGCGAAGGCGTTGGTCCGTGCCGCCCGTGGCGTCTACGTGTTCGCGTATTCCTCCCATCTCGGCGAGGGGACACTTCATCAGGTCGCAAAGCGGTTGCGTTCCGGCGAGCTGGTGTGGGAAAGCCTCGAAAGCGCTCTGTCGCGCTGGAACGTGATCAGCCAGATTCCGGTGGATAGGGTCACGTTCATGACCACGGGCCGTGAGGGCGAGTTCCGCACCGCGTACGGGGTGATCGAGTTCACGCACTGCAAGCTCAGCTGGAGTCGCATCCTGCCGAACCTGATCGCCCGCGATGACGGACTGACGCCGCTCGCGTCGAAACAGTGGGCGTATCGTGACCTGAAGGCCGTCGGACGCAACCTCGATCTGGTGGACATGGACGAATTGGAGGACGATGATGACTGGAGCTGACGGCACCTATGACTACAAGGCTATGGCGGCCGGGATCGTCTTGGCCGGGGGCGAGGGCATGGGCAATCTGCTTCCCGTGGTCGAGAAGGAACTTCTGCATTATCGAATCCTGGATGCATGATGCGCGAGGGTTTCTTCTCCTCGCTGGTGTTCCAGGGCGGCACGAGTCTGCGCCTGTGCCACGGGTCCCCAAGGTACAGCGAGGACCTTGATTTTGCCGGCGGCACCTCGTTCGACATGGACACCCTTAAAGGGCTTGGCTCCTGCATCTCCGATTCGCTCTCGGGGATGGGCGATGATGTGACGGTCCGGGTCAAGGAGCCGAGACCCGACGCCGATGGGCTGACGCGCAGATGGCGTATAGCGATTCGCACGGCCGGTCAGCGCAAGGATCTGCCGAGCCAGACAATCAAGCTGGAGGTGGCATCGATTCCCGCGTACGAGCCGCAGCATCGTCCCGCCTTGGTCAACTATCCGATGTTCCCGGCCTTGTCGGGTCAGATCATCCTCGATGTGGAAAGCCCCACCGAGATTCTTGCCGACAAGCTGCTCTCCTATGCCTGCGCATCGCACCTGCGGCGACGCGACCTGTGGGACATGTGCTGGTTGGCGTCGAGAGGCGACGTCGATTCCCGACGGGCGATGGAGCTTGCGGAATTGAAATCATCTGATTACGGCGAAGAAGGACTTTGGGCAGACCGTGCTGATCGCGTGGCGGGGGTCGCGATGTGATCGGCTCGGATGCCTTCGCCGACGAGATGCGCCGGTTCCTCCCCGCCGGCCTGATGACATCCACGGTCGAATCCCCACGTTGGAGCGCATGGGCGATCGAACAGATCGGGACGTGTACGGCACTCCAGCACTCCATCGTCGGCCGATGCGGTTCCCGGATTCCCTATTTTCGGTGCGTCGAACGACTCCAGTCCAACCCGCTGAACGCTAAGGAGGTCTGCGATGTCGAATCTGGACTATAACTTGCCTGAGCCGACAAAGGCGCAATTGGAGTACGCGCGTTACCTCAGCCGTTTCCAAGCGCCGCGTGAACGCCGGACTCTTTTCGCCCGCACCGAATCGGATATCGCAGCCGCCTTCCGTGAAGAGACCGCGAACCATTCCTGGAACGCCGACGACCTTGCCTCCCAGGCCGGTATCGATCCCCGGTTTGCCGATGCTCTGCTCCAGCGGGGCGAAGCCCCGATTGAAGCGGTGTTCTCCGCAGCCGATGCGCTGGGGATAGACATAGCCGCGTTGCCGCTTTCCAGTCTCGGGAACACTCGGTGAGCGGTGTTGGTATACGCCAATATGCGCAAAGAAGCATGTTGCGTATACCGTTTTGTTCATCCCGATCCTCGCGGTGCTAAGGGAATAGGTGGCGACGCTGCCGGCTGTTCCGACGACCTGGTTCATGGGCATGGTCAGTCTCATGTCGGTGCGGGTGGTGGATTCCACGGCGTTGCGCATTTCGTCCTGCACGAGGCCGATGTAACGCATGGTGGTGGCGATGTTGGCGTGCCCCAGCATACGGCTGACAAGCACGATGTTGCAGCCGTTCCTGTAGTAGACGCATGTGGCGAACCTACGGCGCAGGCTGTGCGACGGGTATCCGGTTACCGTCTTGATCCTCTTCGCCACGTAATCGACGCCGCAGTGTCCCTGCACGTCTCCGGGGAACAGCCATACGCCGGTGCGTTTCCGCAATGCCGAAGCGAGCTTTGCCGGCACGGGAAGCATCCGCTCCTTGTTGCCCTTGCCGTGGACGTGGAGCACCATGCCCTCGGCGTTCTCCTCCAGATCGGTCTTCAGGTTGATTCTGGTCATTTCGATGCGGCGCAGGCCGCAGAACGCGCCCAGCATGACGGCCAGCCGCGCGTTCTCGTCGGGTGATGCGAGTCCTTGTTCGATGTTCTCCTCGGGACAGATGCAGCCGGACGGAAGGGTCATGGGCACGGTGGGCACTTCGTCCGCCGGATTGCGGCGGGCGAGCCCTCGCTTCATGCTCCATTGGTAGAAGACCTTGACGCAGCTGCGTACTCCGCGTCTGCCTTCGGTTCCCATGCCGGCTAGGTAGAATATGAGGTCGTCTTCGGTCACGTCGGTGATGCTTTTATCGACGGCTTTGGAGAATCGAACGATCTGGTACCAGCGGGTGCGCAGGGTGTCGTTCGTGCGTCCGATGGCGTCCATCCAGTCGATCCATTTCTCAATGGATTCTTTCCAATCCTCCCGTGGCTCGACGTGTTCGCAGCTCTTCCTGTTGTCGTTCCAATACCTCATGGGGCTCCTTAAGCGCATAGAAAAGGGAAGTGACTTCTTCATCACTTCCCAAGGAATACTATTGCGCGTTTCTGGCCGATGCTCTTCGGAAAACCAGCTGCAAGGCGAACATGCGCGATGACACGCCGATTTGAAGGAACAGCAAGGCTGGTGTATTGTCTACTCCTGTTGCAAAAAGCCCTACGGCTGCGAGCCAGAACCGTATATCGGACGGTCACTGGTTCAAGCCCAGTCGCAGGAGCCACATGAAAGCCCTTGGAAATCAAGGGTTTTTTGTTACTCTAACGAATCAAGCACGTCGTCGATCAGCGTGCGCTCGTGCGGTCCATCGGTCTTGAGCCGAGGAAAGCGCCGCAACGCGTTGGCGGGACTTGCCCCGGCCGCGCGCGCCACATTCGATTTCGACTCGCCGTGCGCCAAGCCGTTTCCGCAAGACGGTCCACCAGCGAGTCCGACACCTTGCGGATCTGCTCGGCAACCCACAACTGCGCCAGTTCGGGGGAGAGCGCGTAATCGTCCTGCAATTCGCTTGACGCTTCCTGCACGGCGCCCACAGCACCATAAAAGGCTTCTGATAGTAGGTGATCCGATCGTAATCGGACTCGCTTTCCAGTTGCTGCAACGCTTTGCGCTGTGACGTGTTATCGCTCATACGTTCCATCGTATGCCGAGACACGCCCGGAGCCTGTGGATAACTCATCCTCCGACCACAGGGCCGTTTCAGCTGGACAAGCACAACTTCACACTGTCATGCTGGCGATTTACCACAGCACAACGCAACGGCGCAAACACAGCAACGTGAAGGAGCCATCATGGACGAACGTGAATATCGCAGGCGAATCCGACGGAACAGAATCGCACAGGAGGAAAAGAAGCGCATCCGCCAGCAGTTGCGCCAAACCATGGTCGTATGCGCTCTGGCGTGTGTCATGCTGCTCGTGTGCTGCCTATGGTCGGCCGAACCGACGTATGCGAAAACGAAATGCGGCGACCGCGTCCGGTTCCTGCGCCGTCCTGATGCGATGGCCGCTGAACGGCGCGCAGGTGGTCGGCAAGTACGATGCGCCGAAACAACAGTGGCTTCCAGGCCATCGGGGTGTCGACCTG
>ENA-OQCD01000165-OQCD01000165.1-human-gut-metagenome-genome-assembly--contig:-NODE-165-length-17730-cov-3.996364_pt1 | contig 17730 bp, 23 predicted proteins | sample MGYA00242755_ERZ504571 | MGnify/ENA primary metagenome ERZ504571 (study PRJEB26092, sample SAMD00036274) | human gut metagenome | host: Homo sapiens | study: EMG produced TPA metagenomics assembly of...
CCAGGGCACCATTGCCACCCTGCTGGTTCAGAACGGCACCCTGCACAAGGGCGACTGTCTGATTGCCGGTACCGCCGTTGGCCGTGTGCGTACCATGCGCAACGATAAGGCGTTGAGATCGAATCCGCCGGTCCTTCCACCCCTGTGGAGATCACCGGCCTGACTGAAGTGCCCACCGCCGGCGATATCTTCGAGGCTGTTGAGGATGAACGCCTGGCCCGTGAACTGGCTGACAAGCGTACCACCGAAGCCAAGGAAAAGCAGTTTGCTGCTTACACCAAGGTCACCCTGGATAACCTGTTTGACCAGATGGCCCAGAACGATATGAAGGAACTGCCCATTGTTGTCAAGGCTGACGTTCAGGGCAGCGCCGAAGCTGTGAAACAGAGCCTGGAAAAGCTCAGCAACGACGAAGTGCGCGTGCGCGTCATCCATGCCGGTGTTGGTGCGATTTCCAAGTCCGATGTTTCTCTGGCCGATGCTTCCAACGCCATCATCATCGGCTTTAATGTCCGTCCGGACGCTGTTGCCAAGGCCGAAGCCGAGCAGGCCGGTGTTGAAATGCGTATGTACCGCGTCATTTACGATGCCATCAACGATGTCTCCGATGCTATGAAGGGCATGCTGGCCCCCAAGGTGCGCGAAGTCGCCTTGGGCGAAGCACAGGTTCGCCAGGTCTACAAGATTTCCAGCGTTGGCACTGTTTCCGGCTGCCGTGTTACTTCCGGCAAGATCACCCGCGATGCCCAGCTGCGCCTGGTGCGTGACGGTATCGTCATCTGCGAGGATGCCATTGCATCCTTGAAGCGCTTCAAGGATGACGCCAAGGAAGTGGCCGAAGGCTATGAATGCGGCATCACCCTGCAGAAGTTCTCCGACGTCAAAGAGGGCGACGTATTCGAGTGCTTCAAGCTGGAAGAATACCGCGATTGATCCCGGCATTGAGCCGTTCCCGCTTGTTTGACAAGCCCCGCAGGGGCTTTATGAGGTAAAGTTATGCCAAGCAAAAACCATGGCCGTATGGCACAGGATATGAAAACGCGAGCTGATCGCCATTATCGGCGAAATGAAGGACCCCCGCGTTTCGGGTGGTCTGTTGACTGTGACCCGGCTTGATGTTACCCCGGACCTGGATGTCGCCAAGGTGTACATCAGTGTAATGGGGCGCGAAGGCGGCGCCGACCCGGTGGTGAAAGCCCTGAACAAAGCTTCGGGCCATATCCGCACCGAAGTCAGCCGCCGCATGCACATCCGCAAAGCCCCGCGCTTTGTGTTTACCAAGGATGACAGCGCTGCTTACGCAGTGCACATTGACCAGCTGCTGCAGGATATTGAAAAAGCACACCCCGCAGCACAGGCAGAACCGGAAGAGCAGGAATAACCTGCCCAGACTGTATCTGAAAAGTCGAAAAAATAGTCTGTTTTTACAAACACAGCCGGATCTTGCGCTAAAAAACACAAAGGATCCCTGCGGCTCTTTGCCTTACATCCTGCTTGTGCTTGCGAAATATCTGTCATTTTCGTTGCTTTCAGATACATCTTAACTGGTGCTGCAGCCAGTCATCGACCAAAACGCGCAGTTGAAATTTACGCTTGCAGCTGCGCCTTCCCAAAGGCCGGAACCAACGGGGGAGAGGGAATAGCCCCCAATCGCGGCCGAGAAAAGAGGAGCCTTATGACCGAATCTGTGGATCGGCAGACAGCCGTGCTGCGTCTGCGCGGCGCGGACGATATCCTGATCCTTTGCCACAAAAACCCCCGATGGCGATACCATCGGCTGCGCCGGTGCACTGTATCTTGCGCTCAAGGCGCTGGGCAAAAACGCCGCGATTTTATGCAGCGACACCATCCCCAAAATGTATGATTATATGGAGCTGCGCTGGTTTGACGGCAGCTTTAACCCTGCATTTGTGGTGGCGGTGGATGTTGCCAGCATCCAGCTTTTTGGCGAAAATAACAATGTGCCGCAGTATGCCGCCCATACCAACCTTTGCATTGACCACCATGCCAGCAACAGCGGCTATGCCTATGAAACCCTGCTGGACCCCGGCGCCGCCGCGGCCTGCGAGTTTTTGCTGGATGTGATCGTGGATATGGGCGTGACCATTACGCCGCAGATCGCCAACTGCCTGTATACCGGCATTGCAACCGATACCGGCTGCTTTAAGTTTGCCAGTACCACGCCCCGCACCCATATGGCAGCGGCCCGCGTGATGGAAGCCGGTGCCGATGTGGAAAAACTGAATGCCCGCCTGTTTGAATCCCGCTCCCATGCCCGCATAACTGCGGAACGCATGGCGATGGAAAGCCTGGAATATTATTTCAACGACCTGTGCGCCGTGATCTGCCTGACCTGGGACCAGATCGAATCTTCCGGCGTGGCGGGTGCCGAGCTGGAGGACCTGACCAGCCTGCCGCGCTCCATTGAAGGCGTGGAGGTTGGCCTGACCTACCGCCAGCAGCGGGATGGCAGCTTCCGCATCAGCGTGCGTACATCAGGCAGCATTGATGCCTGCAACATTGCGCGCGCCTGGGCGCGGCGGCCATACCCGCGCAGCCGGGTGCGAGATCAGCGGCAACCTGGATAACGCCAAGCATGCCGTGCTGGAGGAAGTCCGCAAGGAGTTGCAGCGCTGCGGCTTGCTGGATCAGGACGCTGGTTGAAGGCCAGCTGCACCACAACGCGCAGCACACGGGGATGCGGCACACGCCTGCAAACCTGCAAGATGGCACCGTCTGCTTGCCGCCGCAAGGCTGGCACCGCAGCTGGGTGCTGCTGCCGAATGCAGCACAATAAACTGAAAAGGAAAACCCCAATGAATACTTGTGCCATTCTCCCAGTTGATAAACCTGCGGGCTGGACCAGCTTTGATGTGCTGGCCAAGCTGCGCGGTGCGCTGGGAACGCGCAGGCTGGGGCACGCGGGCACACTGGATCCTATGGCGACTGGTGTGCTCGCCGTGTTTATCGGCAATGCCACCGCCGCGGCGGATCGCCAGCCTGACCATGATAAAACCTATGAAGCTACCATTCGCCTTGGCCTGCGCACCGATACCGGCGATGTGACCGGCACTGCGCTGGAAACCGCTCCTGTTACGGTGGGTGAAGCAGAGCTGAAAGCCGTTTTGCCGCAGTTTATGGGCCGGCAGATGCAGCTGCCGCCCGATGTATTCAGCGGTCAAGATCAACGGCCAGCCGCTGTACAAGGCGGCCCGCAAAGGCCAGACGGTGGAGCGCACCCCGCGCCCCATCACGATTTATGAGATTACCTACCTGGGCAGCCCGGCACCGGGGGATTATACCATCCGAGTCAGCTGCTCCAAGGGCACCTACATCCGCGTTCTGGCGGAGGATATCGGTACAGCTTTGGGCGTGCCCGCCACATTGGCGGCACTGCGCCGCACCCGCGCCGGGGCGTTCAAGATTGAGGAATGCCACACCCTGCCGGAAATCCTGGCCGCTGCCGAAGCAGGTACCCTGCAGCAAAGTGGATGGCTGCTGCCGGTGGAACACGTGTTTGCCTCGCTGCCTGCCCTGACGGTGGACGATGCAGTGAAAAAGCACCTCTTCAACGGCTGCCCCACCAGCCACTACCGCGCACAGGACGGCAAATACCGCGTGTATGATGCCGCAGGTACCTTTTTGGGGCTTGCCAACGTGACGCAGGGTGTGCTGCAGGTGGAAAAGATCTTCTGCGAGCGGGCGTGAACGCCTGCACCCAAACCGCAACGGGCAGAACCGCTGTCCGCTCAACAACAGGAAGTATGCCAACTACCATGAATATTTTGAATACACTGGCCCCGGTGGGCGCACCCAACGGCAGCGCCGTGGCCTTGGGCTATTTTGACGGTGTTCACCTTGGGCACCGCCGTGTGCTGGGGGCAGCGGTGGAATACGCCGCGGCCCACGGCCTGACCCCCGCGGCTTTTACCTTCAGCCTGCCGGGCGGGCAGTCGCTCAAGGGCGGGCGTATCTTGTCCGCTGGGCAAAAGCATGCCCGCGTTGCCGCTTTGGGCATTACCGCCTATATGGAACCCCCGTTTGAATCCTTCCGCAGCTTAAGCCCGGAAGATTTCGTCAACAAAATTCTGGTGGAATGCTTTGCCGCCAAGGCGGTGTTCTGCGGCGATAACTTTACCTTTGGCGCATATGCCGCCGGGAATGTGGACCGCCTGAAGGAGCTGTGCGCCCCGCTGGGCATCGCCGTGACCATTGTGGACATGGCACAATACGGTGGGCAGACGGTTTCCTCCACTCGCATCCGTGCCGCGCTGGAGGAAGGCCGCATCGAGGATGCCAACGCCATGCTGGGGGCACCCTACTGCATTGACTGGCCGGTGCGCCACGGCAAGGGCATCGGCACCTCCAAGCTGGGCAAACCCACCATCAACCAGAACTATCCCGCAGACGCTTTGCAGCCCTGCACCGGCGTGTACCTGACCCGCATCTGGCTGGATGGCCGCTGGTGGCCATCCGCAACCGGTATTGGCCGCCGCCCCACCGTGGATGCCGCCAACGCCCCTGTTACCTGCGAAACCTATGTGCCGGGCTACCATGGCGATACCTATGGCCAGACGCCGGTGCTGGAATTCCACCACTACCTGTGCGCTGTGCGCAAGTTTGGTACATTGCAGGAGCTGGCAGACCTGATCGAAACTGCTGCCCAGCAAAGCATTGCCTATTTTGCCGCAAAGGAGGAAGCGTAATGCGCCGTAAGGATCGTGAAGTGGCGGACCTGGAGGGCCAACTTGCCATTTTGGAACAGTGCCCCGTCTGCCGCGTTGCCATCACGACCCGGCATCCGGCGTGCCGTACCTTGTTCCGCTGAACTTTGGTATGCGCCGGGCCGCAAAGCCTGACGCTGTATTTCCACTGTGCCCCCGTTGGCACCAAGCTGGACCTGCTGCGCGCTGACCCCAATGTGAGCTTTGAAGCTGACTGCCCCGGCACCGTAAGCGGCGGGGCAACCTCCTGCACTTATGGCATGAACTACCAGAGCGTCATTGGCCGCGGGACCGTCCGCTTTGTGGAAGGCGGGGAAAAGCTGACCGCCCTGCAGGCGCTGATGCAGCATTACCACTGCCCGGACCTGCCCTTTGAGCCGGAAATGGTGGAACACACCACGGTTTTGGCCCTGGACGTTGCCGCCATGACCGGCAAACGCCGCACATCGTTTTAAGGGCGGGACCCATCATCCGAGGAATTCGGAAGAAATTCGGAGATACTGATTTGGAACGTAAAAAACTGGCTCCCGGTGTATTTATCACCACATTGGATGCCAAAAAAATTTAACCGCTGCCGCATTACCATCCATCTGCGCTACCCGGCATTGCGCCGCAGCGCAACGGATGCCGCTGTGCTGCCGCTGGTGCTGGAACGCGGCTATGCGGGCTGCCCGGATATGACGGAGCTTTCCCGCAAATTGGCGCGGCTGTACGGTGCGACCTTGGCGTGGACCAGAGCAGCGCCGGAATTGACCGCGTGCTGACGGTGGACATCTGCGGCATCAAGGATCGCTTTGCCCTTGACGGTGAGAATCTGACCCGTGAATATGCCGATATCGCCTTTGGTACCATCTTTGAGCCGTACCTGATTGATGGTGTGTTTGACCCGGAGGCTGTGCGCATTGAAAAAGAATCCCTGGCCCGCCGCCTGGATGCCGAGTTCAACAATAAGCGCCTGTACTGTGTGCGCCAGGCCCGCCGCAAATTTTACGGCGATTCCCCGGCAGGCATTGAGCTGGGCGGCTACAAAAGTGACCTGCCCAACGTAACGCCCCAGACTCTGAAAGCCGAGTATGACCGCATCCTTTCGCTGGCATCCATTGATGTGATGGTGCAGGGGGCGGATCCCGCCCTGGTGGAAGAGCTGCTGCTGCAAAAGCTGGCTGGCGCTGCCCGCAGCCCCCAGCGCTTTGCCATGCCGCTGGCCATGCCCATTATTGAAACCCAGCACTTCAGCGAGGAAATCCCCGGCCTGACCCAGGCCAAGCTGTGTATGCTGTTTACCCGCGGCACGCCGGAGGACCTGCCCAGCATTACCGTGATGCGGATGGCAATGAGCGTGTTTGGCGGCTCCACCACCAGCCGCCTGTTCCGCAATGTGCGCGAAAAACAGAGCCTTTGCTATTACTGCGGTTCCAGCGCTCTGCGCGCCACCGGTGTGATGATGGTGGATTCCGGCGTGGAGCCGGGCCGCGAAGCCCAAGCCGAAGCTGCGATCCTGAAAGAACTGAACGACCTGTGCACCGGCCCTATCACCGAACAGGAAATGGACGACTGCCGCCGCAGCCTGCTTTCCAGCCTGGATTCGCTGGGGGATTCCCTCGGAGGACTGGAAAGCTGGTACTATGGCCAGATCCTGCGTGACGAAGCGCTGGCCCCGCCGGAATACGGCAAGGTGCTGACCAACGCCGTTACGGCGGACGAAGTGCGCGAAGTGCTGCAGAGTTACCATTACTCTGTTGGCTACACGCTGACGGCAAAAGGGGAGGAGGAAAACGCATGATGGAACACGCAGAACACAGCCCGGCTGCCATCCGGGAAAAAGCCGCGGGGGCGGTCAACTGCCAGAGCGTGACCCTGCCCAGCGGCTTGACGGTTTTGTGCCGCACTATGCCGGGCTACAGCTCGGTACACGCCATGTACGCCACCAACTTTGGCTCCGTTGTGCGGGAATTTACCCTTAACGGCAAACGGATCCAGCTGCCCGCCGGTACCGCGCACTTTCTGGAACACAAAATGTTTGAATCCGAGCAGGGCGATGCGTTCGACCTGTATGCCAAAACTGGCGCTGCGGCAAACGCTTTTACCAGCTATGACCGCACCTGCTATATTTTTACCGCAACCGGCATGACGGATGAAAACCTGGATATTCTGCTCAACATGGTCGGTCATCCCTGGTTTACCAAGGAGACCATCGCCAAGGAGCAGGGCATCATCGGGCAGGAAATCAAAATGTATGACGACAGCCCGGATTGGCGGCTGCTGACCGCACTGTTCCGCTGCCTGTATAAAAGCCATCCCATCCGGGACGATATCGCCGGCACCACCCAGAGCATTGCCGAGCTGACGCCCGAACTGCTGTACGCCTGCACCGATGCGTTCTACCGCCCCGGCAACATGGTGCTTTCCGTTGCGGGCAACATCACGCTGGATCAGGCTGTGGAAGCCTGCCGCCGCAACGGTGTGTATGACGCAGTGGAACCCCCGCAGGTGGAAACCATCTTCCCGCAGGAAGCCGATACGGTGCAGCACAAAGAAACCACCTTTACCATGCCGGTCAACAAGCCCTGCTTTGCCCTTGGCTACAAGGAAGCCGCCATCAACCGCGGCGATACCCGCATGGAGGTCATCGCAGACCTGCTGCCGGACCTGATCTGCGGCGGGCTGACGAATCTGTACCGCAAGCTGTATGATGAATCGCTGGTCAACCCGGAGTTCAGCGGCGATTATCTTTCCACCGAGGGAGCCTGCATCATCGCTTTTACCGGTGAAAGTGAGACCCCGCGTGAGGTTGCCCAGATGGTGCGGGATGAAATTGCCCGCCTGCGCCAAAACGGCGTAGACCCGGAGCTGTTTACCCTGGTCAAAAACCAGATGTACGGCGAAATGCTGGCTGATGTGGAGAACGTGGACGATGCCGCCGAGGAGATGGGCATGGCCTTCCTGAAAGGCCGCACCCTGGCAGATGAAATTGAAGCGCTGGCCACTTTGACCGTTGACGATGTGAACAAGGCACTGCAAACCATGCTGCTGGAAGAAAACAGCGCCTATATCCAGATCGACCCGAAGGAATGAGGTGTAATGGCAGATGTCTTTTGATGTTCAGTTTCCCGGCCTTGGGCTGGAATTTACCATCAACCGCGTTGCGCTCAGCATTGGCGGTTTCAACATTTACTGGTACGGTGTGATCATCGCCGCGGGCATGGTGCTTGCCATGCTGTTTGCTTTCCGCAATGCGGATGATTTCGGCATCAACTCCGACCGCCTGATCGATGTGATCCTGGTGGGCGCGGTCATGGCAATCGTCTGCGCGCGCATTTATTATATTGTGTTTGCGCCGTTCAAGTATGAAAGCATCTGGCAGATGATCGATATCCGCCAGGGCGGTATTGCCATTTACGGCGCGGTCATCGGCGCATTTGTGTTTGGCGGCCTGATGGCCAAGATCCGCCGCATTCCCATCCTGCCGCTCTTTGATCTGGTTGGGATATGCTTCCTGATTGGTCAGGGCGTGGGCCGCTGGGGCAACTTTGTCAACCAGGAAGCTTTCGGCAGCAACACCACGCTGCCCTGGGGCATGTACAGCGAGGGTACCTATAACTACCTGCTCAGCGTACAGGCCACCCTGGCCGCTGAGGGCGTTACTGTGGACCCCACCCAGCCGGTACACCCGACCTTCCTGTACGAGAGCATCTGGTGCCTGGTGGGGGTTGTGCTGCTGGCAAGCCATATCAAAAAGCGCCGCTTTAACGGTGAACTGTTTCTGCTCTACATCATCTGGTACGGCCTGGGCCGCTACTGGATCGAGGGTCTGCGCACCGATGCGCTGATGGTCACTTCCACCCTGCGTACCAGCCAGCTGGTGGCACTGGTGTCTGTGGCCACGGCGGTGGTGCTGCTGGTGGCCGGGTTGCAGCGATTTAAGGGCGCGCAGCTGATGGTGCCGCTGCAGGTGAGCAACCTGAAAAAACTGGATGCCGCCGGAACTTATTTTGTGGTGGATGAACTGCCCGCAAGTGCGTCCCATCACGAATTCGTTCAGGCCACTGCCGCCATGAACCGCCGCCTGGAGGAATTTGACCTTGACGAAGCGGAAAAAGTGGAAGATAATAGTGACAATGGTGAAGCGATAGAAGAGGGGAATGTGGTAGCCGAACCCCAGCAGCCCGCTGAAGCGCCGGAAACCCCGGCCCCGGAGGACGAAGCAGGGGAGTAACGTTTAGGTGCATCCTGCACCTGAAAACCGCAGGAGGGAATGCAAAGATGAGTGCACAGATCATTGACGGAAAGGCCCTTGCGGCCGCAACCAAAGCCGAAGCTGCCGCCGAAGCAGCGGCCCTGAAAGCCAAGGGCATCGAACCCTGCCTGGCTGTGATTCTGGTGGGCGAAAACCCCGCCAGCCAGGTGTATGTGCGCGGCAAGGTAAAGGACTGCGGCGAATGCGGCATCAAGAGCCTGGAACTGCGCATGCCGGAAACCACTACCCAGGAAGAACTGCTGGCCAAAATTGCAGAGCTGGCAGCCGACAAAACCGTAAACGGCATTCTGGTTCAGCTGCCGCTGCCCAAGCAGATTGATGAGCACGCCGTGATTGACGCCATCCCGCCGGAAAAGGACGTGGACGGTTTTTCCCCTGTCAACGTGGGCCGTATGCAGACCGGCCAGCCCTGCTTTTTGCCCTGCACCCCGGCGGGCTGCATCCGCATGGTCGAATCTACCGGCACCAAAATTGACGGCAAAAATGCCGTGGTCATCGGCCGTTCCAACATTGTGGGCAAGCCCGCAGCCCTGTTGCTGCTGGCTAAAAATGCAACCGTTACGGTCTGCCATTCCCACACGGCCAACCTGAAAGAAATCTGCGCCAACGCGGATATTCTGGTTGCCGCCGTTGGCCGCGCTGGTTTTGTGACCGGCGATATGGTCAAGCCCGGCGCCGTGGTGATCGATGTTGGCATCAACCGCGGTGCGGACGGCAAGCTGCACGGCGATGTGAACTTTGAGGAAGCAAGCGCCGTGGCGGGTTACATCACCCCGGTGCCCGGCGGCGTTGGCCCCATGACCCGTGCCATGCTGATGAAGAACACCACCCAGGCTGCCGCCATGCAAAATGGCGTTGCTATTTGAAATTATTTCAAAAAGTATCTTGACGGAACCGGGCGCATGTGGTATGATAATTAGGCCGCATGGCATGGGCTCTGCAAGTGTGTGCATTTGCACGCCGCCCCGCATCCAGCGAGACTTATTGAAAGAGGTTATCACATGTACGCAGTTATTCTGACCGGTGGCAAGCAGTACAGCGTCAAAGTTGGCGACAGCATTTTTGTTGAGAAGCTGAACGCTGAGGCTGACAGCGAAGTCACCTTCGAAAAAAGTCCTGGCCGTTGGCGAGGAGGGCGCTGTTAAGGTTGGCGCTCCCGTTGTTGAAGGCGCTACCGTTGTCGGCAAGGTCATCAAGAACGGCAAGGGCAAGAAGCTCAACATCATCACCTATCGTCCCAAGAAGGGCAGCATGGTTCGCAAGGGCCATCGTCAGCCCTACACCAAGGTGGAAATCACCGCGATCAACGGCTAAGGAGGTTAAGCACAATGGCACATAAGAAAGGCGTAGGTTCTACCAAGAACGGCCGTGATTCCGAGTCCAAGCGCCTCGGCGTTAAGCGCGGCGACGGTCAGTTTGTTCTGGCCGGCAACATTCTGGTCCGTCAGCGCGGCACCCACATCCATCCGGGTGAGGGCGTCGGCATCGGCAGCGATGACACCCTGTACGCTCTGGTTGATGGCCGCGTTCATTTCGAGCGCGTTGGCCGTGACCGCAAGCGCTGCACTGTCAAGCAGTAAGTAACCTTTTAAGGGCGGGCCGTGCGGCTCGCTCTTTTCTTTTGCCCAAAGGCGAGAAAAGGCGGGGAAACGTGGCAAAAGAGTAGCAAGGTAGAGGGCCGATTGCAAAACCCCGGCAAGTTCTGTAGGGGGCGATGCTCGCATCGTCCCGCGGTACATTACCCTATTTGCTCGCCTCAATCTTTTGCCGCCTATCCCGCCCTGCGGGCCGATGACGAGCATCGGCCCCTACAAACCCTCTGCAATGTTTGCAGCGATAAGCAAGGTTTCTCTACGGCAGGGTGAGGGCATCCTGCTCTACAAAATATTTTTTAATGTTTGCGGCTAGTCATAAAAAAGCGATGTAGGGAACGGTCTCGACCGTTCGACAACGATGCCCAGATGCGTACCCTAAAAAAGAAAATATTCCCGCCATTCTGCGTACACACTATATTATAAAATCATAGACTAACCAATCAATCCAATCTTTAATATCCGATTCTGTGCCGCCATTGGCGGTACACCATCATTTTTCATTATTCTCGATTCTTTGTATTTGCAACACCCCCTAAAGGAGGTAACACATGCCCAGTACCAGTAATTTTATTGATGTCGCAACCATCTGGCTGCACGCCGGCAAGGGCGGCGATGGCGCGGTCAGCTTCCACCGCGAAAAGTTCGTCGCGGCTGGCGGCCCGGACGGCGGCGATGGCGGCCGCGGCGGCAACATCGTGTTCCAGGCGGACCCCAACTTGTCCACCTTGATGGACTTCCGCTATAAGCGCAAGTATACCGCCCCCGATGGCGAAAATGGCCGCGGTGCCCGCCAGAAAGGCAAGGATGCCGATGACCTGGTCATCCGCGTGCCCCGCGGCACCGTGCTGAAAGAAGCCGAGACCGGCCTGGTCGTGGCGGATCTTTCCGGCGATGCCCCGGTTGTTGTGGCCAAGGGCGGCCGCGGCGGTTGGGGTAATGCCCGCTTTGCCACCCCCACCCGTCAGATCCCGCGCTTTGCCAAGCCCGGTCTGCCCGGTGAGGATATGCACCTGACTCTGGAATTGAAAGTGATCGCGGATGTTGGCCTGATCGGCTTCCCCAATGTGGGCAAGTCCACCCTGATCAGCACCATCAGCGCGGCACGCCCCAAAATTGCAAACTATCACTTTACCACGCTGACCCCCGTTCTGGGCGTTGTGCGCGTTGGCCCGGAACAGAGCTTTGTCTGCGCCGATATCCCCGGCCTGATCGAAGGTGCTGCCGATGGCGTTGGCCTGGGCCATGACTTCCTGCGTCATGTGGAGCGCTGCCGCCTGCTGCTGCATGTGGTGGATGTTTCCGGCTGCGAGGGCCGCGACCCCAAGGAGGACTTTGAGCAGATCAACCACGAGCTGGAGGGCTTCTCCGCAGATCTGGCTACCCGCCCGCAGATTGTTCTGGGAAACAAGTGTGATATCGCAACCCCCGAACAGGTAGAAGAATTCAAGCAGTTTGTGGAAGCCAAGGGGCTGACCTTTGTGCCCATCTCCGCCGCAACCCGCCAGGGGGTGGACGCTCTGCCCGCCCTGGTGTACAGCCGCCTGAAAGAGCTGCCGCCGGTCAAGGTGTTTGAGGCAGAGTACGTTAAACCCAGCTTGGTCGATGCCCCCACCCGTCCCTTTACCGTGGAGCGCACTGGTGCCCACGAGTTTACCGTGGACGCCCCCTGGCTGGAGCGTATTCTGGCCGGTACCAATGTGGAGGACTATGAAAGTCTGCAGTATTTCCAGACCCAGCTGGGCGATTCCGGTATTCTGGATGAGCTGGTCCGCCAGAATGTGGAAGAGGACGATACCATCAAGATCGGCGAATATGAGTTCGATTACGTTTATTGAGGCACGCCATGTTATTTGAAGCACACCCGGAAATTGATATCCACGAAATGTCACCGCTGGCCCTGGCTTTTGCGGGGGATGCCGTGCTGGAACTGCTGGTCCGCCAGCGTCTGGTGGAAACATCCCGCCTGCAGCCGGGTCGCTGCACAGCGTGGCAACGCATTATGTATCTGCCCACGCGCAGAACCAGGAGCTTGCCCTTATTGAGCCGATGCTGACCGAGGAAGAGCAGAACATTTTTGCGCCGCGGCAAAAATGCCAGCAAAGCCAGCGTGGCCAAGCATGCCACCGCGCAGGAATACCGCGCCTCCACAGGCTTTGAGTGCCTGCTGGGCTGGCTGCACCTGATGGGCCGGGATGACCGGATCGAAGAACTGTTTGAAACGATCTGGAAAAATTATACCCCGGAACAATAAGTGCCTGTGCGCAGAAACACAAGCTGCAACAAAGCCGGTGCCCAGCAAACGGCACCGGCTTTTTGCGTGGCGGCACAATAAAATAGGCAGTGCTGTTGATATAGCACTGCCTTAGACTGCCAAATAGCGCTCCGTAGGGGCAGACATCGTTCGCCCGCGGCCGCTTGCCCTGTGCATAACCTTAAAAATGTGTTTTGAAGCCAGATTCTTCAATATGCATCTGGCTTTTCAGGGCAAAGCATCACTTCTTTTTGCTGCCGTCGTCCTTGCCCTTGGTGCCGCAGCCACAGCCGCAGTCTGTGGTGGAGTTGGTGGTTTTCTGCGTGGTGCTCTGGGTAGCTTTCTGGCTGGCCTTGCGGGTATTGCAGTTCTGGGTCTTGTTCTGTTCGTTGGTGCTGCGTGCCATATGCGGGTACTCCTTTCAAAATCAAAAAACGATTTGGGGCCGGGTTCCACCGGCTCTGCCAATAGTCTGCCCAGCCTTGCCGCTGATATGCAAAATGGAGGTTGATCCATGATAATTTCACAACTGCCGGAACTGTTTGTTCAGCGGGAGCGCGCCCTGCTTGGCCCGCGGTTTGATGCAATGTTTTCCTATCCGGGGCAGGGGGCGGTGCGTGGGGCCAGCGTGAATGCCCTGCGCTGCACGCCTCAGCAGTTTGCTGCGCTGGCGGATTTTCCGCTGGAAGCATCGCCGTTTTGCGCGTCTGCTTTTGTGGTGCCGCAGCCGGATTGGAAACCCGGCCGCCACCCCTACCACCATGCGGGAGCCTTTTTATGCGCAGGAACCCAGCGCCAGCGCCCCGGCTGCGCTGCTGGATGTGCACCCCGGTATGCGGGTGGCGGACTTGTGCGCCGCGCCGGGCGGCAAAACCAGCCAGCTGGCCGCCGCGCTGGCCGGGCATGGCGTGCTGCTGGCCAACGAGTTTGTGGCTGCCCGCGCCGAAGTTCTGCGCCAGAATCTGGAGCGCATGGGCGTGACCAACGCCATTGTGACCAACGAGGACACCGCCCGCCTGGCTGCCGCGTACCCCGGCCAGTTTGACCGCATTCTGGTGGATGCCCCCTGTTCCGGCGAGGGGATGTTCCGCAAGGAAAGCGTTGCCGTGACCCAGTATGACCAGCCCCTGCTGGATCGCTGCGCCGCTTTGGGGGCAGAGATTCTGGAAAACGCCGCGGCCATGCTGGCGCCGGGCGGAATTTAGTCTATTCCACCTGCACCTTTGCGCCGGGGGAAGATGAAGGGCAGATCGCAACTTTCCTGGCAAGGCATCCGGAGTTTACCCTGTGTGATCTTTCCGGCTGCGGCTTTGGCCAGCCCGGTGAAGCCAACCGGGCTGGAAACGATCCATTACAGGCAGGATACTGCCGCCGCATCTGGCCCTGTGATGGCGGCGAGGGCCATTTTATGGCCAAACTGCAAAAGGCGGCGGATGCCCCGGCGGTGGAACTGCCGCGCGGCAAAACGGTAAAGGAAAAGGCGGCAAAACACCCCGTGTGGATGCCAAGCATTGCAGGCGTGGCAGAGCTTTGCCAAAGAGCTTTTCCCCACATTGGCGGGCCAGCCCATTGCAGTAGTGGGGGACGGCTTTTTGCTGGAGCCGCCCGCCCTGCTGCCCGCGGCAAAGCTGCATGTGCTGCGCGCCGGGGTGCCCGTGGGCCGCGCGGCAAAAGGGCGCTTTGAACCGGCCCACGCGCTGTTTATGGCTTACGGTGCCCAGTGCACCAATTGCGAGGAGCTGACCCTGGCGGATCCGCGCACCGCAGCGTGGCTGCGCGGGGAAGAGATCGAAGCCCAAACCGCCCAGAACGGCTGGTGTGCTGTGCTGGTGGATGGCTTCCCCCTCGGCGGGGGCAAGGCCAGCGGGGGCCGCATTAAGAACCATTACCCCAAAGCCCTGCGCAACCTGAAATGACCGTAAAAATAGTGCAGACATAAAAGCGGAAAGGGAAAGCTGCAACCATAGCCCCGTTTCCGTCAACATGGTTAGCACTTGAAAAAAGTTCGTTCTGTATTTACAAAACGTTTGCCGCTTTTTGTTTTCAAATACATCCAGAAAAACACCGCCAAAACATTGAAAACGGCATAGAAATGTGCTATACTATACTAATGTAATTTGTCGGTTCACGCACTTTGCGCAAAGTGCGGGAATCTTACCGCCTTCAATGTGCGGTTACACATCAATTTTTTAGGGGGATTTTCATGTCCGGACATAGCAAATGGAATAACATTAAGCGCAAGAAAGAAAAAGACCGATGCGCCCGTGCCAAGGTTTTCACCAAGATCGGCCGCGAGATCGCTGTTGCCGTTAAGGAAGGCGGCGGCAACCCCGCTTCCAACTCCAAGCTGGCAGCCCTGATTGCTAAGGCTAAGGCGAACAGTGTGCCGAATGATAACATTCAGCGCATCATCAAGCGCGCCGAGGGCGGCGATAAGACCGAGTACGAAGCAATTACCTATGAAGGTTACGGCCCCGGCGGCATTGCCGTTATGGTCGAAACCCTGACCGATAACCGCAACCGTACCGCTGCCAACATGCGCCATTACTTTGATAAGTTTGGCGGCAACCTGGGCCAGATGGGCTGCGTTGGCTTCATGTTCACCCAGAAGGGTGTGATCGTGGTTGACCTGGAAGATGCCGACCCCGACCAGCTGATGATGGATGCTCTGGATGCCGGTGCCGAGGACTTTGATGCAGGCGAAGAGGCTGCACAGGTCACCACTGATCCCGATAACTTCACCGCTGTGTGCAACGCACTGGAAGAAAAGGGCTATAAGTTCATTTCTGCCGATGTGGCACAGGTTCCTTCCACCACCACCGCCCTGACCGATCCGGATCAGCTGGTCAACATGGGCAAGCTGCTGGACGCACTGGACGACGACGACGACGTGCAGAACGCATGGACTACCCTGGAGAATGAAGAAGACCTGGACCGCTGATTGGCAGCCAAGGTTTGAGCTTGAATGTTTAAGGAGGCGCGCAAAAGCCGGATGTTTCGGTTTTTACGCGCCTTCTTTTTACACAAAGGAGCCATGTTATGAGCCAACTTCCCCTTTGCCCGCACTGCTTGGAACCCGTGCGCAGCGGCTACCATGGCAGCTGCCCCAACTGCGGCAAGTCCCTGGAAAACCATAACCCCGAGCGCGCTGCCCCTTGGCACCCAACTGGGCGGGCATTACACCGTGGGTGAATACCAGAGCGCCGACGGCGACGGCCTGTGCTACCGCGGTGTGGATAATGATGACGTCGGTTTGTGCTGATCAAAGAGTATTTCCCGGTAACGCTGTGCAATGGCCGCAGCCCAGATGGCGACCTGATGCCCAAAGAGGGCCGGGAAGTGCTGTTCAAAACCAGCCGGATGGATTTCAAAGATTTGTACGATGACCTGCACCGCATCACCCCGGCAACCGGCCTTTCGCAGATTCTGGATGTGATGGAAGAAAACAACACCGTATACGCGGTGGAGGAAACCGAGAAGGGCATGACCCTGACCCATTACCTCAAACTGCGCGCCCGCACCCTGACCCCCGTGGAGGCCCGAACCTTGCTGCAGCCCGTGATGGAGGGGGTGGCCCTGCTTCACAAGGCCGGGCTGATCCACCGCGGCATCTGCCCGGATAACATCCTGCTGCCTATTGACGGTGCCGCCCGGCTGACCGGGTATGGCACGCTGGCCCTGCGCACGGCAGGCAGCGAGCTGAAAAGCCAGCTTTACCCCGGCTATGCGGCACTGGAACAGTATTCAGCGGCGGAATTCTCTGGACGGTACACCGATGTGTACGCTCTGGCGGCGGTCACTTACCGACTGGTAACGGGCCAGGTGCCGGTGGCAGCCCCGCAGCGCAAGGTACGGGACAGTATGGAGAACGCCCACAGCCTGGAATCTGGTGTGCCGACCTATTTTTCTCAGGTGCTGACCTGCGCCATGCGGCTGGACCCCGCCAAGCGGATGCAGACGGTACCGGAGCTGATGAGCGCCTTGACTGATCCCACCGTGGCGAACGCCATGTTTGAAAAAGGCGAAAACCAGGTATCCACCAAAAAGATTCTGGCGGCTTCCATGGTGGTCATCTTTGTGTTGGTGGTGCTGTTGCTGTGGAGTCTGCTGAAAGGCGGCAAGGGGAGCGATACAAACCGGCAGTTTCCGGTGCGGCATCCACCGGCACATCGGCTTCCAGCACGACCAACAGTGATGTGGAAGTTTACCCGGACCTTGTGGGAAAGAACTATAAGACCGATATCAAAAATAACACGCTGTATACCCATTACCGCATTGCCATGACGGAGGATTTCAGCTCCACTGTACCGGAGGGCTGCGTCATCAGGCAGGAGCCGGTGGCCGGAACGCTGGTCACGGAACAGGCACCCACCATCCAGTTAGTAGTCAGCAAAGGCCCCATGCTGGTGGAAATGCCGGACATCATCGGCTGGACGCAGAACAACGCCAGCAAAAAGCTGGATGAATCCGGCATCAACTATAGCATGCAGATCATTGAAAACGATGGCCAGTACGCAGAGACTGCGTTGTAAAATGCGATGTGAGCAAAGGCACCAAGTTTGATGCAGATGAGACTGTTGTGACGGTGTATATCGCCGGGGCACGCAACGATGCGTTTGCGGTGGATTCATCGCCCACACCCTCCGAACAGCCCAACTGGGCGGACAGCACAGACCCTGCTGCAACAGCAGCACCGTGATAGCAAAAACCTAAGGCCCCGGCATTACAGGAAAGACAACCTGTTGTGCTGGGCCGCGTTTATTGAATTAAAAAAGAATAAAGAATAATGAATAATGGGAGTGTGACGCCCACGGCGTCACATTTTTAATCAGGTCCGCTACTCCGGCAAAAAGCATTCTGGCCAGAGCGGCCCACCTATTTTATTCGCGCCGCCGCGGGCGG